>Ga0075424_100007225_pt1 | contig 10756 bp, 7 predicted proteins | sample SoiMethybrSBSTD3_FD_75301 | JGI IMG/M metagenome (GOLD analysis project Ga0075424, IMG submission 75301) | Bulk soil microbial communities from a Populus tree surrounding site in Tennessee, USA - Soil MetaG P. TD hybrid SBSTD3 | ecosystem: Environmental > Terrestrial > Soil > Tree plantation...
GTCTCGCTGCCGGCATCTTGATCATATCAAACCGGCGCGTTCGTCCCGCGATTATGGTTGGCGTGATAATCGGCACTCTCGCTGCCAACATCATGAGCGACAGAAGCATTTTGACCTCCCTGTTCACAGGCTTTTGTTACGCGGGTGAAGCTGTTTTGGTGGCCTGGTTGATCGAGCGGTGGTTCGGTCACCCATTTGCCTTTGACGACTTGCGCCGCGTGCTGGGTTTTGTGGCAGCCACCTGCCTAGGAGCCGCAGCGTCCGCTCTCGGCGGTGCCGCGACAATGACCCTGCTCCACACCACTGCGCCATTTTGGGTTGTTTGGCGCACGTGGTTCTTGGCTGATGGGGTCGGGATCGTAATGGTAGCACCGTTGGTGGTTGCCCTCGATCAGGTCTGGCGTAAGCCACCGTCCCGCGCCGAGGCTTTCGAGGCCGTAGGGGTGCTCTCAGTTGTCACCTTGATCATTTCGTACGCCGTAACTCACCCGACAGAATCTTGGCTTTCATTTGATGCAGATGCCCTCGTGCTGCCGCCGCTGTTGTGGCTGGTAGCCCGCTATAAATCGGTTTTCGGAATCGCGGGCGCGTTCATCGTGTCACTCGTCGTGATCTACGCGACGACCTTCGGTATTGGCCATTTTGGGGATGTAGCTATCCCGGTCGTGGAGCGCGTGAGCGGCGCCCAAATGGTCATAACGATGGTGACACTTTACACGCTCGTTCTGGCCGCATTGTTCGCCCAGCGCAAAGACGCGGAGGATCGCCTGACAAAGAAGAGCGCGGCTCTTGCACGCCTGCATGAGGTATCCTCCCGTCTATGGCGCACGCGTAACCTGCATCAGGCGCTCGACGAAATTCTGGCGGGTGCAATCGAACTACTTGGTGCTGATAAAGGCAACATCCAGGTGTTGAACGACTCCCAGGGAGAGCTGAAGATCGCGGTGAACCGAGGCTTCAAACAGGAGTTCCTCGACTGCTTCAAAATCGTATCGGCGGTAGACGACTCAGCCTGCGGGAGAGCGTTGCGATCAGGCGAGCGGATCATAATCGAAGATGTCGAGGTGGACACGCGTTACGAGGCCTTCCGTCCCGCCGCCCGTTTAGCCGGCTACCGCGCAGTGCAGTCGACGCCGATCATGGGCCGCGGGGGCAGGCCGCTGGGTGTATTATCCACTCATTTCCGTTCGGTGCACCATCCCAATCGGGAAGATCTGCTTGTGCTCGATCTGTATGTGCGTCAGGCCTCGGATATCATTGAGCGTCACGAGGCCAATGAGGCTTTGGCCGAGCGCAACGTGCAGATCACCCTTGCAGGTAAGGCGGCCCTCGTCGGCACCTACACGCATGATCTCGTCACGAACCGGATAAGAACCACGGAAGGCTACGCGGCGCTTCATGGTCTCCCTGAAGGAACGACCGAAATACCCCTCAGCCGTTGGCAGGCGGGTGTGCACCCCGACGACCTTGGAAGATTAGAGGCGCAGAGGGACCAGGCGTGCCGTGAACGGCGGCGCGAATATACCACGGAGTATCGAATTATCCGGGGTGGGGCTATCCGGTGGATCGAGGCGCGCAAGTTGATTTCGTACGACAGCGATGGACAGCCCCAACGGGCGGATGGTGTTAATATCGATGTAACCGAGCGTAAGAGGGCGGAGGAGCAGCAACGCGTCTTGCTCGGAGAGCTTGACCATCGCGTCAAGAACTCACTCGCGACCGTTAGTGCTGTCATTTCCCACACGCTGAGTGGGAGCAGCTCGATGGCCGATTTCGCGATAGCACTCGATGGTCGCGTTCAATCAATGGCAAGGACACACGAACTGTTGAGTGCCAGCGGCTGGCAGGGGATCTCTGTTGCTGAGCTAGTCCGACGCGAGCTGGCACCCTACGCGACAACTGGCAACACCAAGATAAGCGGCTCGGATGTCACCCTGAAGGCGGAGGCGGGTCAGGCGCTGGCAATGGTTCTCCATGAACTTGCCACCAATGCGGCAAAGCACGGCGCCCTCTCCAATCGAAACGGGCGCGTGGCGATCCGGTGGGACCAACGGCCAAATGGGTACGCGCGTTCTCACCTGGTGCTTGAATGGCGAGAGGTTGGGGGTCCTTCAGTGGTTGCTCCAGAAAAGTCCGGCTTTGGGACGCACACAATTCGTGACCTAATCACCTACGAGTTTGGTGGTGCCGTTGACCTTGCGTTCGCACTGGAGGGGGTTCGGTGCCGCGTGGAACTTCCCGCCGACTGGCTTAATACCGATGGTAAGTCCGTCTCAAAACCCGGTGCGCACCCATTCTGCGAAGTGGATGAATTTCATGGTGGTGATGAGTAGACGCAAGTTGATTTGCAGAGTCGCAGCCTTTGCGACCGCCGCAGCGGTGGCTTGGGGCACGCTGCAAGCACCGGCTCAAGCACAAGACGGCGATATCGTGATATTCGCGGCCGCGAGCCTGAAAGATGCGCTCGATGCCATCAACGCCGAATGGCAGAAGGAGACCGGCAAAAAGGCGACGATCTCCTATGCGGCGAGCTCGGTGCTCGGCAAACAGATCGAGCAGGACGGCCCAGCACAGATCTTCATCTCGGCTGACCTGGATTGGATGGACTACGTTGAGCAGAAGAAACTGATCAAGCCGGAAAGCCGCGTGAACCTGCTCGGCAACCGCATCGTGCTGATTGCCCGCAAGGACAACGCGCAGCCCATCGAGATCAGACAGGGCTTTGACCTGGCCAGGCTCGTCGGTCGTGGTTATCTCGCCGTGGCCAATATTGATAGCGTTCCGGCCGGCAAGTACGCTAAGGCGGCACTCGAAAAGCTCGACGTCTGGCCGAGCGTTGCCGACAAGCTCGCGCAATCCGCGGACGTGCGCGCCGCCCTGCTGCGTGTCTCGCGCGGTCAGACGCCTGTCGGCATCGTCTATCAAACCGATGCCGCCGCCGATCAGAACGTAGCGATCATTGGCACGTTCCCCGATAACACGCACCCGCCGATCGTGTATCCTATCGCTCTCACCACAAAAGCGAGCAATCCCGACGCCGCAGCCTTTTACGCGTATCTCAGGGGCGTGAAGGCCACGGCGGAATTCGAGGCGCTGGGCTTCACCGTCCTCAACCAAGGCTCAACCAACTAGGCTCGCGCCGGATTCGGTGGCCGCCGCAAGTTGCTCAAGTGTCTACGTTGCGGACGGGGGTACCGGGTCATTGCAAGTTCATGTCGGCTTACCCGCAGAGACCCGACCAGGAGTGCTGCACCGCCGAAGACGCCCGCGTGTGCCAGGAAGAGACGTGAGCACATGCAGCAAGTGTGTGCACAAACACTACTTGGTCGCCCCGTGACCGATGGGCATGGTGAGCATAGGCTATGCCCTCTCGCACCAGAATTTATACATGCCCACAAATAGGAACGGGATGGCAAGTTCGAGTTCCGTCCAGCGCTCTAGAGTGCCTGGCCAGGTCTCTGCGGGATGGTGCCCGCGCAACACATCGAAGAAGAGGGGTGGCTGAAATCCGCGAAAGACAAGCCGCGTCTCCTCGAGAAATTCAGCAATCTCCGGGATTGAGTGACATTGCTCGCTGACATGCAACGTCAGGTCGCGGAACCCACTTGCGGAATAGAAATCTGCACTGCCCTTCAGCTCGGTGCCGGGCTCCCCGTCCGGTCGCGTTATCAACCGATGTCTGAACGCGCGCAATTGTGCATCCTCGCAGCCCGCACCCGGGTAGCCAGGATCGCTCCGCAGAGCCGTCAGATTGCGGCGGGCAATGGAACTGTACAGCGCAATGTGCATGATCCCGCTAGGGGCCAGGCAATTCAGGAGCGTGCGCCAACCCAAGAATGGATCAGCCATGTGATGGAGGACTCCCCCACATTCAATCAACCGAAATCTTGAATGAAATTCGGGAACGCGGGCGATCTCCAGGATATCGGCTTGTTTGAATTCGACGTTCCGAATCTCCAAACGGTCGGCCATTCGCGACGCGTATGCGAGGCTTGAGAGAGATAGATCGATTGCTGTCACGCGAGCGGTTTGCCCGCAGGCAAGTGCGATCTGAAGCGCATCCATGCCGGTTCCACAACCTGCGACCAAGACCTCGAAAGGACGATCCATGAACGCCAACAGGGCAGGCTTGAAGTAGTCTCCCAATGTTTTGCGGAATTCCCCCTCTCGCAGGCTCATCCCCAACCTGGTCCATCTGGGGTAGGGCGCGCGCTCATACTGAGCAGCTACCTTCCGCGATGTCTCATCCGTGATCTCAACGATCCGCGGAATGCGGGCCATGCGGTTGATCTCATCGATATGCTCTTCGACACGCAGCGCTAAAACCTCTGCCAGTGCCGTGGGATGAATGTTGGCAATGCTTTCCAGCGTGGTACCAGAAGTGAACATCCGGTAGGTGGGCCCATAGAGCGAAGCAAGCAACAAATTTTGTCCCGCTTCGATGTCACCGTCGAGCAGCTTGCCGAGCACGACCTGTTGTACTCCTATGGCGGCTAGCTCCTCTGCGCTTGCCATCCAGACGTATTCGTTTGCCCAGCATTGCTGCATCAAAACGACTACAAAGCGAATAAGCTCACGGTCGGCAAGGCGTTCGCGCGGCACCTCCAATAGCAGTGTTCGCCGTAGCGCTATGAGCAGAGCTTCGAGTTCGGGGCTCTTTGTGATGCCTGTGCGAAGAAGGTCCAGAAATAATTCGTCACTTAGCAGTGGTCCGCTGCGCTTCAGGCAAAGTTGGCGAGCTGCCATCTCCCACCCTTTGGCGCGTCCATGCGCAAGAGCGCCACGCAGCGGATCTCTACTCGCCAAGTAGCGCAGCGCAGCATCGGCCACCGCATCGCGACTGACGGCCTCATGGTGAAGAGCCACACGGAGTCCAACCAGATTCAGTCTTGCATTACCCGGGAGGATACTTCGTGAAAGCAGAGTCGATAGACGACGGGCTGCCCGTGCCAGACTCGGCTCTATGCGCAGCGCCTCAGTAAGCTGCTCTGCCGCCCCTGCACAGTCTTCAAGAGCCTCAAGAACGACAGCCAGATGAAAGCGACGCTCGGCGTTGCCGCGATCGAGTTCTACCGCCCGTGACAGGCATCTCTTTGCAGTCTCCAAGTCACCAGCGTCGACTGCAGCTGATCCTCGTTTCGCCCAATCTTTAGCTTTGGCCAATGCTGATGAAGACTGCATGGTTCGTCAAATCCAGTATCGGCAGGGCGTATTGCGTCACGATACCAGATCGCCACTAGCTTGCGAAATGTTACGTGATATTTTGGACGCTGCTAGGCGTGTCCGGAGTCAATCGCACCGCTCGACATGAGTACGTCGCCGTTCCCGCGGCTTCTTCCAACGCACCCCGGCGCGAGCCCGCATGCCGCCACGGCAGACTCTTCCTCACAAAGCTGACGGAATCGCTGCGGCGCCGAACGCTTCTCCTTGGTGCCATTACCGGATATAGACGTGAGCGGATTATCCAGCTGGGGCGCGGCCGTGTAAAAGCGCAGTCCCGACTACAGCGGGACGAGATAGCGGAGGCTCGGCTGTTGCGATTGGCGAGGGCTTCGCCGCAAGGACACAATTCAACCTAACGAAAGCCTGGACACAGCGGCGTTGGTAGCGCCCGCCCGGCGAGTCTGAGGGCATGCACAGCGAAGCTTCAGAGTTTTGCGTTGCGCCCTGGAGGTAGGCGGTGTAGCGAGCTTTGGCGGAGCTTAGCCGCGTCCCGATGCTCAGAAGGAGCCGCTGAGTTTATACACATTGGAATTAAGAACCGCATCGCATCACATCAGGCTAAGCTTTCCAACCGATCACGATGATTTGTGACCGCGCAGGGGGAACATCGCCAGTACCCGTGAGTTGCGGCCACGAGTCGGTAACAACAAACGTCACCGACCTCAAAATCTCAAATCGGTGACGCATTACTCTTCTCCAAAACCAGGAGTCGGACAATGGTCGATCAAGAGGTCTTCGAAGGTCAGCTAAAGACAGACCGTTTTCCCTTCCCGAGTGAGGGCGATATTACGCTGGCGGTCCGCAATGCGAACTACACGCTCGGTCCGGTAATGTTGCACCTCGCGATGAAGTCGGGCGCGGTCGTTCCCGCACATAGCCACAAGGGCATGTCCGAGGCGCTCTATGTCGTCGAGGGCGACTTCACCAACGAGGGTAAGCAGTACCAGGCTGGCAGTTCGCTGCATTTCAAGGCCGGCAACGTACATGGCCCGCACACTACCAAGAATGGGTGCAGGCTACTCATCCTCTGGACGGAGCGAACCTCGAAGGAGGCAGCCGATCTCAGCGACTTCGTCATTGCAAAAAAAGCGGCAGCTTAGCGGCACGCTCTAGGCGTTTCTGCGCTGCGATCCATAGATGCCAGCCAGCATTGCAGTTCAACCAACACGAACAGGAGAGCCTTGATGCCCGAGTCCTATTCACTCCCTACTGAACCCGAAGGCATGGTCGCAACGCTGCTTGAGCGATTTAACTCTGGCAAGGTCGCCGCGATGATGAGCTTGTACGCCCCGGAGGCCGTGCTCATCGCTAAAGACGGGCGAACCATCACGGATCACACCGAGATCGCCGCCGAACTCGAGCGCGATCTCAAGCTCGGTCTGCCGCTGGCGGCCAAGGCGCGCCATGTGTTCGTTGCCGACAATATCGCCCAGATCGTGCTGGACTGGTCAATTGATGGCACAGGTCCCGACGGCAAGCACGTGCACATCGGAGGCTCGGCAAGCGATATCCTGCGCCGCGGCGTGGATGGCCACTGGCGGTACCTGATCGACAATAATCAAGGGACGGCAGTGCGACAGCCCGCCTGACATATATCACGACCGGCGTGCGTCAGCTGACCCTCTCGTTCCGGAAGGAAACGCTGCAGCACCCCGTACCTCCGCTGAGGAGACTGATTGCCTGCCCCCGGTTCATTCAATGACCTCGTCGGCGCGGACGAGCAGAGCGGGTGGAATACTGATGCCTAGCGCCTTCGCAGTTCTCAAATTGATGATTAGCCCGTACTTCGACATTTGCTCCACGGGGAGGTCACCGGGTGCGATCCCCCTAAGTATCTGATCGACGTATGCCGCGGCACGGCGATTTTGCTCCTTAAAATCCGCTCCCGCCGGCGCCAATTATCCCCGTAATACGTCCACCCGGACGCGCTATGTTTGACACTAGCTACTTTCCGGCGCAAAAATGACCTTGTCCGGAGTGCGCCAGCACTGCTCACAAAACATAGTACCGCCAGTCTCGACCGGCGGTAAGTCCTGAGCAACTTTAAGCTGAGCGAAGCCGTCAGGGCTTGGATTGGTTCGCCTGTGTTGCCATAGCGCTGCCCATGCTGATCAGGTTGTCGGCGATGACACCGAGGCCGACCCAGCGCTTCATGCCACTTTCGCCCTTATATCGGCAGCGGGTAAGACCGTGGCGGCGCTTGACCACGCTGATGCGTCCCTCGCACCCCGTTCGCCATTTCTGACCGTTGCGGAACCATCGCTTCTTCTGCTCGCGCCGGCGCGCGGCGCTGTTAGTGGAGCGATTGGGTATGCACACCCGCTTTACCCCTTTGGCCTTGGCCGCGGCTTCGTTCTTGGCGGAGTAAAAGCCCGCATCCGCGGCCACCAGACGCGGCGTGCGCCCTAGCACGGCTTCATGCGTTTCGATGGCTGGGATCAGGAGCGTGGCGTCATTGGGGCGTTGCTCGTAGACCTCGTAGTCGATCACGATCTGGTTTTCCGCTTCCTGCAGCTTGACCATCTTACCAAATTCGTTGGGCTTGCCGGCCTTACCCTTGCGAATGATCTCGGTTGACGGCTCGAACAAGCTGACGATCTTGCCCTCGCTGCGCGTCTCGCCCCTAAAGATGCGCGCTCGTGTCTGTTTGATCACCTGGCGAACGCGCGGCATCATCGTCTCGAGCCCGCAGCGCAGAACCCCCAGCTTTACCTGGTGCAAGCGGCTCTTGGCCCGCTTCGTCCCATCGGCGATTTCCTGTGCAAAACGCTTCGCCTGCCCAACCACGCGGCTCGTGGAATTGAGAAGATTGGCATAGGCCCTGCGCAACTTCTCCTTGCCCTGTGAACCCTTCGCGCGGGCGGAACGGCCAATCTCCATGACGCGGTATTTTACGCTCCGACTTCGGTCGCGCAGCTTACAGCCTACTTCACCGGCAATTTTCGTGATTTTCTTCATCATACGGGTGAGTACGCGAACTCCATCGCCCAGCAGGCTGCTGTCGGTGGGATAATGAATGTTGGTCTCGACCACGGTGGTGTCGACGCGCATCTTTGCTCCCTGGCTCAAGCCCTTGTCCTTGGCAATGCTCACGACTCGCTCGTGGATCTGTTTGATCACCTCGGGTCCCACCGCCAAACCCCATTTGCCCATGGTCTTGGCGTCGGCCATCTTGGCCATCCCGATGCGGGTGAATTTGCGATAGATGAGATTGGCGCGCACCTCCCGCTCGAGCACGACGTAGCTCCAGTTGCGAGCGTGCTTGAGGACGAGCAGGCGGACGACCACTTCGGCGCAAAAGCCACGCCGACCGCGCGTACGGCTCAAGCGATGGCGCTTGGCGAGTGCTTCGTACGCGGCCATCACGATTGCCTCGTCTGCGAGCACCTCATCGGCATGGACCATCCACGCCTCGTAAAGGTCGTCGACCTCCTCGGCTATCAGCTTATCACCAAAGGTGAGCTGCGCGCGCCGCGGATCGATCATGTTTTCTTCCTCGCGCGCGTCACCGAGGTCTCGTCTCGACGCAAGAGGTGGTGGTTGAGCTCGCAAATCTCCTCGAGTACCTCCTTGAGCTTCTTGTAGTTCTCTAACCAGTCGCGCACCCGCGGGACCAGTTCGGGACGCAGGCTAAATTGGCGCGTGCTGCCGCCTGGATAGGTGACGGTGAGAACATTCAGCGGATGGCCTTCACCGCTGGCGCACTTAGCGCATTTTGAACCGTGCGGGCGAACGGTTCGGTGCAGGAGGGAACCACGCAAGATTTCTCCGGTGACCGGGAGGCGATCTAGGAGTTTCTGGCGCGCACGGATAGCCTGTTTATGAATCATTTTAATAGATGAGACTGATTCGGCGAATTTGTCAACGAAGGGCTTCGAGGCATTCTCGCATCGTGAACTGAGAAGCAGCTCGAACAGCGGTCGCACCAAGCCGGAAATCGGTGCGCTCTTGCAGTTTCTGCGTCGCTCAGCTACCGAATTTGCAAAAGTCGGGTCCGCGAATTTTGCGCCGCAAAGTAGCTAGCGCGCAGCGGGGTATCAACGCGATTGGTGGTCGGTCGGCTGCGTAAACCTAATGCGTGAGCAACGTATCTCCCCACTCGGGTTCGGCAGTCTGCCGACCTTTTCATAGGCTCCGTTGACGCGCTTCTGCGCCGTTGCGCCGATCTGCCAGGTCACCAACGAGGCGATGACAGCGATAATGCCGAGAAGATGCCGTATCCCCTTCCCTCACCCAATGCCCCCAGCAGCAGCATCAGGCTAGACGCTGCCGGGCACGAGACCAACGGAATTGCAAGGCGAGGCCGCAAATCGCAAATTCAAAATGCGTTAGAGTCGGCGATGGCTGGGGCCCCATCCACCCCCTCTTGGGCGCCAAATCCCGCGGTAAATCCCCGCCGGCCGCGCAAGTCTCTCGGCCAATCTCGGCAGTGCCGGCACCGTGCTTGAAATGCGCGAGGCTCAGACGACAGCTATCGCGAACATGTGAAGAGCGGGCAAAGCCCGGGTTATCGGATGATGCTGATATTGTGCTCGGTGCACCACCACTTTGTGATCTATTGAGAGAAGTGCCTCACCTCGGCACTTTGATCGTTTCGCCCTTGGCCGACCGTCGCCTCATCGCAAAAAAATCACTGATCTCTTGCGGAGCGACGACCACAGACTTTGGACAAAAACCGTCCGACAAAATTCGGATCGCCGAACCTCTTGTCTCGTACGGGCCGCCGACCAGCCTTAACGCGCGACACCGAGCTTCTGCAAGCCGGTTACCGCGCAGATCGCCTCGATTGTCATTGCGCAGATCAGATAGCTTCCGTTTGCGGTGCTCAGCCACCGCGTCTCGCCATTCAGGAGCGTCATAACCGGCATGTAGGAATGAGTTTCACCGTGATACTCGTTCAGAAGCAAGCCTGCGATCTCCGCGAAGGAGTAGGTGCGGCGGCGCTCGTACCAGCCACGGCCGATGCTCACATGGTGGACGACACGGTGGGAGCGCAGATCAAAAGTGGTGATGATCTCACGAGACAGCAAAAGAAAAACGCCAAAGCCGAAGAGTGCCACGCCAATCACGACGCCGAGCCAGTAGCCAGCAAAAGCCCAATTCTGATCGGGCATCCCAATCCCGTAGATCTTCGTGAGCCAAAAGAGCGCGAAACCGACCCCCAGCGCCCCGTGCCACCGGTTGTGCTTCGACTGAACGATTAGTGCATCGCCTTGGCGCTCGATGCGGAGGTCGTCTTGCATCATGTATGATGTTCCTTCGCGTCGGCAACGCGGAACGGCCCAAGATTGAGGCGAGGGTGCTTAAGTTGTTTTTGTTGTTTTGGGTGGTGGATCATCTACCCAGGTTCCTGCCTCGCCCTCCGCGCTCTCCGCGTACAGGGGGTTGGGAAACCAAGTCTGCTCCTTGCCGCAGCGCCGGCACCTCCGCGCGTCGCCGATTGTCCAGCCCCACCGGCTAAGCCGATGTGTGCTTTGCCATGCGTGCCAACCATATTCGCACTTCCTAAACAACGCGACCGAAAGAAAAGCGA
>Ga0075424_100007226_pt1 | contig 10755 bp, 7 predicted proteins | sample SoiMethybrSBSTD3_FD_75301 | JGI IMG/M metagenome (GOLD analysis project Ga0075424, IMG submission 75301) | Bulk soil microbial communities from a Populus tree surrounding site in Tennessee, USA - Soil MetaG P. TD hybrid SBSTD3 | ecosystem: Environmental > Terrestrial > Soil > Tree plantation...
TGAACCTGCGGGTGTCGTCTTGCGGCGCCCGCAGTTTCGCGTTTACCAATCGGCCCACCAAACAATACTTAACCCACCGCGCGCGGTAAGCTATCGACGCTGGCGTGGGAAACGGGGTAGCCTGGGCGCCCCTACACTCGCAAGGAGCGCCCCTTGAGACCGCAGCGGAGCGCTGGGCTGATGGTGCGTGTCGGCCTGCTATTGGCCCTATTCATCGGCCTGTTCGCGGTGCCGGCGGCGCGGGCCGAACCGCGGGTCAACACCTTTACGCTGGCCAACGGCATGCAGGTCGTGGTGATCGAGGATCATCGCGTTCCCGTCGTCACGCACATGGTTTGGTACCGGGTTGGTGCCGCCGAAGATCCCTGGGGCACGTCCGGCATCGCCCACTTCCTCGAACACTTGATGTTCAAGTCGACGGGCAAGCTCAAATCAGGCGAATTCTCGCGCACGATTACCCGGCTCGGCGGTCGCGACAACGCAACCACGACGCATGACACCACCTCTTATTTTCAGCGGGTCGCCAAGGAGCACTTGCGCGCCGTCATGGAGCTCGAGGCGGACCGCATGCTCAATCTCAGGCTCAACGAGGAGGAGGTGAAGACCGAGCGGGACGTGATCCTGGCCGAGCGCCGCTCCAACGTCGATGGCAACCCGCTCAGCCTGCTCAGCGAACAAATGCTCTCCGTGCTCTACCACAACCATCCCTACGGGCGCCCCTCGATTGGTTGGGAGCACGAGATGGCGAAATTGTCGCGCCAGGACGCCAGCACGTTCTACAAGCGCTACTACGCGCCCAACAACGCGATCTTGGTGGTCGCCGGTGACGTTACCCCCGAGGAGGTGAGGCCGCTCGCCCAGGCCACCTACGGTCGCAACCGGCCCAACCGTGGCCTGGTGCGGCCGATCCGGCCCGATGAGCCCAAACCGATTGCGGCTCGCCGCGTCGAGCTCGTCGATGGTCGCGCCGGCACCCGCATCCTGCTGCGCTACTATCTCAGCCCGAGCCTTGCGTCCGGTCCGCCCGGCGAGGCCGAAAGCCTGGAGCTGCTGGCGCGCATCATCGGCGGCGACGACACATCGCGCCTCTATCGCCGCCTGGTGGTGGAAAAGCTCGCCTCCACGGCGGGGGCCAATTTCTCCGCTGCCGCGCGGGACAGCGGTCGCGTCGCCTTTGTCGTCATTCCGCTCGAGGAGGTTGCGCTCGAAAAGGTCGAAGGCATCCTCGATGCCGTCATCCGCGAAGTGTGCGAAAAGGGTGTCACCGAGGCGGAGCTGGACCGGGCCAAGTCCGCGATTGAGGCGGCGCGGGTTTTTGAATCGGACGACCAGATGCAACTCGCGCGGCGCTACGGCGAGGGCGTTGCCTTCGGCCAAAGCCTGGCCCAGATCGGCGAAATAGCGCAGCGCGTGCAATCCAGGAGCGTGGACGACATCAAGCGCGTGGCCGTCGAATATCTGGCGCGCGAACGTTCGGTCACCGGCTCGCTGCTGTTGCCGCAGAAGGCCGAAGCCAGCGCCGGGCCGCAAGCGGTCAAACAATGAGCGGAAAGGAGCGCTCAATGTCCACGATCACCGCCCGGCTGTGGCCGCGCGCGGCGCTGTGCCAGCTGTTGCTTGTCCTTGCCATCTCGATGGGCTCGAGCCCGGTGCAGGCGCTCCGGGTGGAGGAGATCGCCAGCGCCAAGGGCATCAAGGCCTGGCTGGTGGAGGAGCATAGCGTCCCCCTGATCGCCATCAGGTTCGCCGTCGCCGGTGGCGCCTCGCTGGACCCGGCGGGCAAAGAGGGACTTGCCACCATGGTGGCGGACATGCTCACCGAAGGCGCCGGCGATCTCACCGAAGAGGCCTTCAAGGCGCAGGTCTCTTCGCTCGGCATGCGGCTGTCGCTGTCGGCTGGGCGCGATGCCATTTACGGGGGGCTCGAGACGCTCAGCAAACGCTTTGCGGCTTCCGCGGCATTGTTGCGGCTGGCGCTGACCGCCCCGCGCTTTGATGAGGATGCGATCGAGCGGGTAAGATCCCAGCGTCTCGCCGATCTGGCGATGGCGGCCAACGAGCCCAATCGCGTGGCCGTCGACCGTTGGTACCGAGAAGCGTTCCCGGACACGGCCTACGGCCGGCCCGCCGACGGCACGCCACAATCCGTGCCGCGCATCGTGCGCGAGGACCTGGCAACTCAGCACAGCAAGCTCCTGGCGCGGAGCCTGCTGAAGGTTGTCATCGTCGGCGACATTGACAAGGCCACCGCCGCGGCGGCGCTCGACAACATCTTCGGGGACCTGCCGGAGCGGACGCAGCTGACCCTATTGGGCAAGGTCGACCCTCGCCCGCCGACGGCGCCCATCGTGGTGGAAAAAGACCTGCCATCGGCCACCGTGGCCTTCGGCCTTCCGGCCCTTGCCAGCAAAGATGCGGATTTCCCGGCGCTGGAGGTCTTGAACCATATTATCGGCAGCGGCGATTTCGACGCCGTCCTGACCGAGGAAATTCGCGTCAAGCGCGGGCTTGCCTATTCGGTGCAAACCGGTCTGGTGCACGATTCCATCACCTCGCTTCTGCTCGGCGCCTTTTCCACCAAGAACGAGACGATGGGCTCAGCGCTCGGTGTGCTGAAGGAGGTCCTCGTCAAGATGGCGCAGGACGGGCCAAATCCCAGCCAATTCGAGAATGCCAAACGCTACCTTACCGGCTCCTTCCTCTTGGATTTCGACACCAATGCCAAGGTGGCAAGTTCGCTGCTCGGCATCTGGGTCGATGGCGATACCCCCGACTACCTGCAGGCGCGCAATCAGAAGATCAACGCCGTGATGCTCGCCGACGTCAAGCGGGTCGCGCGCGAGGTGCTGAAAACCCAAGCCTTGATCGTGACGATTGTCGGTAAGCCGCAGTTGTGAAGAGCTGACCGGGCCTGTTAGCGGAACGCGGCCACGCGCGCGGCTTGTTCGGCGATCACGCGTGCATTGTCGATTTCGGCGCTGCCGGCGGGCTCGCCTTTGACAAGGAGTTTGGGGCTCGACCACACGGGCAAACGCGGACATCCCCCGCAGCTCACCTTGTAGCTCATGATATCACGCCATTTGCTGCCATTGACAAAACCATGCCCGTAGGGAAATGGCGTCATGTTCTTGTCCAAGGCCAACTCGTGGCGCGCGCCGATCAGGTGACCGATTTCGTGCGCCAACGAGTATGATGCGGCCGCGCACTCGTGGTGCACCACCGAGTAGGCCTCTTCGGCATCGGCGTAGACCCGCGTTGACAGGCCGCAGCCGGCGGGGTCATCGACGATCAATACGGCCACGTCCGCGCGGTACTTGTCGCGCAGCGCATGGATCTCATCCATGTAGCCGTCACCCCGGTCGGCAAAGCGCCACAGATGCTGGAAGTGTTGACCCTCTTCGACATAGCTCGTCTGGTAGGCGTGCACGAGCCGGAGCTTGATGTTGCCCAGATTGCTCAGGCGCAGGGAGTGGTTGGCTTCCTCGATGGCGAGCTCGACCAACTCGCGTTTGACGTCGCCATAGTTGCTGGCGGCCTTGCGCGTGTAGGCGACGATCACGTCGATCACGACGTCCTGGCGCTTCGCCCCGGCCTTGGCAGCGCGCGCATCCTGGGCGGCAGCGGCCGCGGTCTGGCGCGGGGCGGGTTGGGCGGGCGCGGCGGCGGCTTGCGGTCGGCGCATGGCCGTCACCACCCGGCGCAGCAGGCTGGCATCGCCCTGCTGGACCAGCGGATCGTCGCGCAAATTGGGGTCGCTCGCGCGCACGCTCGAGGGCAGGGAAGCGTGCTCCTGCGGCATGCGCTCGGTGTTCAGTTCTACCACGGCGTAGAATTGGCCGCCCATGTGGCGGATCGAGTAGATCTTGCCCTGATCTTGCACCGTGCCGGCCATCCTGCCGTTCGGCCACCACATCAAGGTGACGAGGCCGCCCGTCTGCTCCACTTCCCCGCGCCAGATGCACAGCTTGGGTTTGAGGTCGAGGCTGGTGCGGGCAATCGTCAGCACCGTCTGGTCGCTGAGCGCCACCGTAAGCTTGGGTGCCTCGGTCCCCGCCGCGGCCTTGGCATCCTTGGTGAGCGCATATTCCAGCATGGAGGGGGACGGTCCCGCCATGATCTTGACGCCGGTCGTGGCCCTGCCGCTTTTGGCGAGGTCGACCAGGGATTGTTGTTTCTGCGTGATTTTGAAATTGGCCGGCGTTGCCTGCAAGACGTGATCCCAGCTGGCGCCGAGCTCGGTGACCAGCAAGCCCTGTTTGGCGGCCGACTTTTTGACGGCGTCGAGCTTGTCCTTGGGGAGCGTCCACTTCTCGCACTTGGTGAGAGGCAGAGCGAAACCCGTGAGGCTTGCCGCGGTGCGCTTGACGAGGTTGAAGAACCCGCGCACGGACATGCGCGTGTGTGGCCACGCATCGGCTTGGGAGACGATGACCTCGACGCTGTCGTTCGACCCCTGCGCAAGTGCGGCGCTGGCGACGAGCCAGGGGAGCAGCAGCAGCAAAGGCAGTTCGGCGGCGAGGCGCGCGCGTATCATGGTGCCCTGATCCCAGAAGGTCGCGGCTGGCTTGCGAAAGCTCTGCAACGCCTCTTAAGTTCCAGCCGGCAATCTATCGTGCCCGCGACGGCGCCGCTAGCGTGGGCGCACTGTCTATCTTAAGCTCGAAGCTCGCGCCTCAATCGCGTCGCGAGACCTCAGGCGTGGCGCGCCAGCGGCAACGATCCAGTCCACTGCCAGGCGCCGGCGAAAGCAGAAGCAAGGTCAGGCGCGGGGCGAGCCGTTATGCCGAAGCAAGCATCGCCGTCGAGAGCTGGCAGCCGCCTCGGCGTCAAGCGCGTTTATGCGCCCACCGAGGCGCAGGACGGCACGCGCATTCTGGTCGACCGCTTGTGGCCGCGCGGGATCGCCAAGGAAAAGGCGAAGATCGACATCTGGCTCAAGGACATCGCCCCAAGCGACGCGCTGCGGCGGCGCGTGCACGCCAAAGAAGTGACCTGGGATGAGTTCGTGTTCGACTATGGCCGCGAGCTGGCGCGGGAACCCGGCGCCAGCGCCGCCCAAGCGCTTATTGCGCGCATCGCCCGCGAGCCGGTGACGCTGCTCTATGCCGCTCGTGACGAGCAAAACAACAACGCCATTGCGCTCAAGCTTTGGCTCTTAAACAAGCTCGCAGCTGGGCGGGCTCGAAGCGCAGGCCCGCAGCGCTCCGCCCGGACGCCGGCCAAAAAAGCGGCCCGGCGCTGAGGCGAAAAGGGTTGCCCTTCAGCGCTTTGTCGCTGGCTCACGCATGCGATCGGGCAGGTCGAGGCCGACGCCGACGAGGCCGCCGAACAGCCGCGTCAGGCGCGCTGCATCTTCGCTTGGCAACGGTGGGCTGAGGATCGAGGCAATATTGCGCTTGAGGTGCTCGACGTTGCCGGTACCGAACAGGACCACGTCGATGCCGGGTTCGTGCCGGGCGAAGCGGTAGGCGGCATCGACGATGCTTCGCGCCCCGCCTGGGTGCAGCAGGAAGCCCAAGGGATTGTCCTTATCGAGGCCATCCTTGCCGAGCTTACCCTCCGCGATCAGGTCCGCGATGGTCGTTTGCAATAGGCCGGGCTTAGAGAAGATGTTGCGCACCGCAAACATGCACAAGGTTCCAATAGCGTTGGCGCGCGTTTGCTCCAGAACCGGCCGGCGTGCGTTTTGGTTCAGCATGTGGAAGGCCAGCATGACGACCTCCCAGGGACCTTTCTGGGTGGCCCGTTCGAGCATCTTGTGCTCGGGATCGCGCGGGCCCGTCTCGGAGACGGCGAGATGGCGAAGCTTGCCCGCCTGTTTTTGCCGCAGCAGCTGAGGCACGATCTCGGCCATAGCGTGGTCGTAGGCCCTCGGCGCCAGCCCGTGCAGGTGGAAAACATCGACATAGTCGGTGTCGAGCTGGCGCAGCGAATTCTCGAGATTGGCAACCACCTCCGAGCCGGAAAGGGCGCGACCATCGGCACTGACGTGACTTTTGGTCGAGATGACGATCGAGTCGCGGGGTCGGCCTTTGATGGCCTTGCCGACGACGGCTTCGGTTCCGTAGGCGGCCGCCGTATCCAACAGGTTGACGCCGAGATCGAGCGCTGTGTGCACCAAGGCCACCGCTTGTGCCTCGCTCAGCCCGACACCAAGCCCGATGCGGCTGTTGCCGCCGCAGCCGAGCCCGGCGACGCTGACTTTCAATTGTGTCCCACCAAGCGTGGTATAGTGCATGGTCTTGAACCTGAGCTCGTGAAGCCAAAGTTGATTAAAGGCCATGAACCTTGAGGCACGCAAGTCCAGTTGCACGACCTCGGCCTCGGAGGACTCCCGTGGCCTCGACTTCTATGGTTCCGATCCATCGCTCAGGGGCATGCTGCAGATCTATCTTGCCGCCGCCGAGCGCGCGCATCTTGAGCCTTATCTGAGGCAACTTGGTCGGCTGGTCGGCGGCCGGCTCGACGATCTGGCGCGCGAAGCCGACAAGACGCCTCCCCGGCTCGAGCCGCGCAGCCGTCAGGGCGAGGATCGCCAAAGCATCGTCAAAGCCCCCGCCTACCTTGCCATGGAGCGCATTGCCTTTGGCGAATTGGCTTTGGCGGCGCTCTCGCACCGCCCGGCGTTGGGCTGGCCGCAACCCCTTGCGTCGGCCAGCAAATACGCCCTGACCTATCTGTTCGCCCAATCCGAGTTCGGCCTGCTCTGTCCCGTCAATATGACGGATAGCCTGACCCGCACGCTCATTCGCTACGCCGACAAGACATTGCTCGGGCGCTACCTGCCGGGCCTGCTGGCGGAAGCTGGCGAGGATCAGCTGCAAGGCGCAATGTTCATGACCGAGCGGTGGGCCGGCTCGGACGTGGGGGCGACCGAGACGCGGGCGGTGCGCGCGGGCGAGGCGTGGCGGCTCTACGGTGACAAGTGGTTTTGCTCCAACGCCGATGCGGATTTGGCGCTTGTCCTGGCAAGACCCGAAGGGGCGCCGGCCGGCACGGCGGGGCTCGGCCTGTTCCTGATGCCGCGCCTGCTGCCCTCGGGCGCGCCCAACGGCTATCGCATCGTCCGTCTCAAGGACAAGCTCGGCACGCGCGCCATGGCCTCGGGCGAGATTGTGCTGGAGGGCGCCGTGGCCTGGTTGGTCGGCGATCTCAGCCAGGGCTTCAAGCAGATGGCCGAGATGGTGAACCAGTCGCGGCTGTCCAACGGCGTGCGCTCGACCGGCATCATGCGCCGTGCCGTGCACGAGGCCTTGACCATGGCGCTGGGACGGCGTGCCTTTGGCCAACGCCTGATCGACCTGCCGCTGGTGCGCCGGCAACTCATCAAGATGATCCTGCCGGCCGAGGCCGCGCTCAGCGTGGCGTTTTTCACGGCCGATTGTTTGCAGCGCGCCGATCGGGGCGACTTGGAAGCCCAGACGCTGCGCCGTGTGCTGACGCCGCTCATCAAGCTGCGTGCCTGCCGCGACGCCCGCAAGCTCACGGGCGATGCCATGGAAATGCGGGGGGGCAACGGCTACATCGAGGAGTGGATCGAGCCGCGGCTTTTACGCGAGTCGCACCTCGGTTCGATTTGGGAAGGCACCAGCAACATCATCGCGCTCGACGTCGTGCGCGCTGCCGCCAAGGCCGGCGCCCATCGCCTTCTGGAGGCGCAGCTGCAACCCTTCCTGGCCGAGGCACCGAGCGAGCTGAGGCTCAACCTCGAAGAGCGCTTGCGCGCGGCCCTGTCACTCCTCGAGCGCGCCGGCGCCGGCGCGCCTGATGCAACGGTGCTGGCGCGACAGGCCGCGAGCGGGCTTTATTACGCCACCGCGGCGGCGTTGTTCCTGCGCGAGCGCCAAGCCTTGCAGGATCCCGTGCGCGAGGATCTGGCGCGACTGCTCGTTTCGCACAAGCTTAATGCCCGTGATCCCCTCGCCGCGACAGCGGAGGATGACGCCCGCGGCGAGCGGGTGATTGCCCAGCTGGTGGCCGCCCGGCACGCCTGACGGCCGAGGCGGCAAGCGCCTTATGGGCTTTGGGCAGCGCGCTGGCCGGCCGCCGTGCCGGCGATGCGACCGAACACGGCCCCGTTCATCAGTCCGCTACCGCCGGGGTAGTTGAAATAAAACAGGCCACCGACCAACTCCCCGGCGGCGTACAGCCCGGGGATCACCTCCCCGTCGGTGTTGATGACGCGCGCGGTGCCATCGATTTTCAGGCCGCCAAATGTGAAAGTCAGGCCGCAGGTGACGGCATAGGCTTCAAAGGGCGGGGTGTCGAGCACAATGGCCCAGTTGGATTTGGGAATCGCAAGACCGACGGTGCCGCGCCCATCCTTGATGTTCGGGTTGAACGGCACGTCCTTCTTCACCGCCGCATTATAGGCCTTGATGGTCGCGAGCGCCTGGCTCGGGTTCACGTCGTCGAGTTTGCCCACCAGCTCCTCGAGCGTATCGGCGCGCACCTTGGTCACCCGCTTAATGCGATACTCATCGCGCAAGAGGCCCAACACCTTGGCGTCGAAGACCTGCCAGCAAAACTGTCCCGGCTGGGACAGGATCACGCGGCCGTACTTGGCGTAGGTGTAGTTGCGGAAATCGGCACCCTCATCGACGAAGCGCTCGCCGTTGGCGTTGATCATGATCGAAAAGGGATAGTTGTGCTTTTGGAAGTTGTCCCCGACCGTGAGATCGCCGAATTCGGGAGCGTTGCGATCCCAGGCCACGGCATGTCCGCCCGACCAGTTGCCGGTCGGCTGGGCGCCGACGTCGAGGGCCATGCGGATGCCATCGCCGGTGTTAAAGCGTGTGCCGCGTACCTTGGCGAGTTCCCAACCCGGTCCCATGTAGCGGGTGCGCCATTCGGCATTGGCCTGAAAACCGCCGGCCGCCAGCACCACGCATTTGGCGGCAATTTCGCTGGTTTTGCCCTGATGGCGCAGGCGCACGCCCTTGACCCCCTCGTCATCGCTGATGAGCGCCAGGGCCCTCGCCTGGTAGGCGATGGTGATGCCGGCGCGCGCGGCGGATTTGGTCAGCGCATCGACAAGTCCGGGGCCGCCGCCCCAAGATTCGACCGTCAATCCGCCCCAAAACTTGAATTTGCCGTCGACCTTGAAGGCCTGGCGGCCGTAGATCGGGGCGAAGCGGATGCCTTTGTCGCGCATCCACTGCATCGTGCTCCTGCTGCGCGTGACCAGGATTTCGCAGAGCTCGGGGTCGGTGCGGTATTCGGTCAGCCGGCCCATGTCATCGAAAAACTGGGCCTCCGTGTAGGTCCCGAAGTCGGTGTTGGCAACTTCATCGGACGTGAGGTCGGGCATCAGCGCCTTGAGGTCCTCCACGCCGTCATAGACGCAGCGAAAGGCGCCGGCGGTGAAGCGGCTGTTGCCGCCCGCTTCCCCCTCCGGGGCGCGCTCGAGCACCAGCACGGACACTCCGCTTTCGGCCGCCGCCAGCGCGGCACAAAGCGCGGCATTGCCGGCACCCACGATCACAACGTCGGTTGATTTCGGCAGCGTGTTCGACATCTTGCGCCTTGCGTCCCCTCGGTGTCCTGTCGCCGGCAAGCTGCCCGGCCGGCTCGGGCCGGGCAGGTGCGTGCCGGGCCTCAGTGTGGTCTTTGCGTGGCGCAAAAAGCAAGGCGCCTAGCGCACATCGCCTTGCGAGTGAGCCGCCGGCCCGGTTTTCGGCGCGACGGGGGCTTGAGGGCGGGCCGAGGCTTGAGGTCATTGCGTCGGCTCTATAGCCTTGCTGAGCGCGGAGCCGATCCTCGCGGCACGCGGAAGTGGGGCCTGCGCGGTGGGAGATCCATGTCTGAGCCCAGTGAGGGTCTTGCAGCATCCCCAGGCGCCGATGAGCCCTCGTGGCGCCCGGCAGCGGGCGAAGCCTTGCACCAGATCGTCGTGGTCGGGGGCGGCGCCGGCGGACTTGAACTCGTCACCCGGCTCGGCGACAAGCTCGGCCGCCGCGGTAAAGCGGCGGTGACGCTGATCGAAAAAAAGCGCACGCATTTGTGGAAGCCGCTGCTGCACGAAGTCGCTGCCGGGAGCATGGACATCGGCATGCACGAGCTCGATTACCTGGCCCAGGCGCACTGGCATGGCTTTCGCTACCGCGTCGGGGAGATGAGCGGGCTCGACCGCTCGCGCCGCCTGGTGCACGTTGCCCCGTTCCGGGACGAGGAAGGTCTCCTTGTCACGGAGCGGCAGTTGGTTGCCTACGACACCTTGGTCCTAGCGGTCGGCAGCCTCAGCAACGATTTCGGCACACCCGGCGCCAAGGAGCACGCCATTCTGCTCGAGAGCCAGGCCGAGGCCGAGCGCTTTCACCGGCGCCTCGTCAACGCCTGCATCCGGGCGCACACGCAGGCTGAGCCCCTGCGGCCCGAGCAACTGCAAGTCGCCATTATCGGCGCCGGTGCCACGGGTACGGAGCTTGCCGCCGAGCTGCATCGCACCATGCGCCAATTGGTGGCCTTCGGGCTCGATCGGATCGATCCTGACAAGCACATCAAAATCCATCTCATCGAGGGGGGCCAACGCATTCTGCCGGCCCTGCCGGAGCGCCTCTCAAGTGCCGCGCAAAGGCTGCTCGAAGGCTTGCAGGTTAAGATCCACACCTCGGCAATGGTCTCCCAGGTGCTGCCCAACGGGGTGCGGCTCGCCAGCGGGCAGTTCATTGCCGCCGAGCTGGTGGTGTGGGCGGCGGGCGTCAAGGCACCCGACGTGCTCAAGGATTTAGCGGGCCTGGAGAGCAACCGGCTGAA
>Ga0075424_100007229_pt1 | contig 10754 bp, 10 predicted proteins | sample SoiMethybrSBSTD3_FD_75301 | JGI IMG/M metagenome (GOLD analysis project Ga0075424, IMG submission 75301) | Bulk soil microbial communities from a Populus tree surrounding site in Tennessee, USA - Soil MetaG P. TD hybrid SBSTD3 | ecosystem: Environmental > Terrestrial > Soil > Tree plantation...
CGCGAGCAGGGCGGCGCGGTCGCGGAACAGCAGCGCCACGCGGCCGTCGGTCGCGCCGAGCGCCCCGGCACCGACCCACACGAGCTGGCCGCTCGCACAGAGCGCGTCGAGGTCGGCGGGGCGGAACCCGCGCACGCGCGCCGGCACGACGTCCGTCTCGAGGATCGACGCGGGGATCGACGCGCCCTGGAGCCGTGCGATCGCCTCGGTGAGGGCGTCGGCGCCGCCGCGCGGGCGGTCGGCGTTCTGCCACGCGGGGAGGAACCGGCCGAGCGCGGCGGCGTCTACCGGCTCGACCTCACGGCGGAGCACGGCGAGCGAGCCTCCGCGGATCCGGCGGAGCACGTCGACGTCGCACCACTCGCGCTCGACACCGCCCGGCCGGAACTCACCCTGGACGACCCGGCCCTCGGTCTGGAGCCGCTCGAGCGCGTCGCGCACCCGATCGGCGGGCATGCCGAGCCGCTCGGCCGTCTCGCCGACCGTGAACGGTCCGTGCGTCCGCGCGAACCGGGCGAGGAGATCCTCGACCGGACGCTCGACCGGTTCGGTGAAGGCCGCCGGGACGCCGACGGGCAGCGCGGTGCCCAGGGCGTCGCGCAGCCGTGACGCGTCTTCGACCGCCGCGAACCGGTCCTCGCCCGCGATCCGGACGGGGATCGCCCGCCGCTCCGCCACGAGCGTCGCGACCAGCGCCGCCGCGTCGCCGTCCGAGCGGGCCGCGATCTCGTCCTCGCGGAGCGGGCCGAGCTCGCGGAGGAGGTCGTGGACGGCGTCGGCGTGCCGCGCGCGGCGTCCGTCGCCGAGCCGCTGGAGGGAGAGCTCGACGTCGTCGAGCGCGCCCGCGTCGAGGAGCTCCCGCAGCTCGTCCGTCCCGAGCAGCTCCCGGAGCAGGTCCCGGTCGAGCGAGAGCGCGGCGGCCCGCCGCTCCGCGAGCGGCGCATCCCCTTCGTACATGTAGACGGCGATCCAGCGGAACAACAAGGACTGCGCGAACGGCGACGCCTTGTCCGTCTCGACGGCGACGAGCCGGGTCTTCCGCGCGCGGAGGTCGCTCATCACGTCGCGGAGCGCCGGAACGTCGAACACGTCGCGCAGGCATTCCCGGGTGGCCTCCAGCAGCATCGGGAAGTCCGGATGCCGTCCGGCCGCCCCCAGCAGATCCGCGCTCCGCTGGCGCTGCTGCCAGAGCGGCGTCCGCTGACCCGGCAAGCGGCGGGGGAGCAGCAGGGCTCGCGCGGCGACCTCGCGGAACACGGTCGCGAACATCGCGGTGCCCGGGAGGACCTCGACGACCGTCTCCTCGATCTCGTCCGGCTCGAAGATCAGGTCCTCGACGGGGATGCTCTCGACCGCCTCGGGCAGCCGCAGCACGATGCCGTCGTCCGACCACAGGACCTGCGCACCGGTGCCGAGCCGCTCCTGGACGCGCGCCTCGATCGCCAGCCCCCACGGCGCGTGAACGCGCGACCCGAACGGCGACAGGATGCAGACGCGCCAGTCGCCGAGCTCGTCGCGGAACCGCTCGACGACGATCGTCCGATCGTCGGGGACGGCGCCTCCCGTCGCGGTCGCCTCGTCGTCGACGTACGCGACGAGGTTCTCCGCGGCCCGTTCGTCCAGCCCGATGTCGTCGCGGAGCTGACGCAGCGCGTCCTCGCGGTGCTTCGAGCGCAGCTCGCGCGTGAACCGTCCGATCGCTCGGCCGAGCTCGATCGGCCGGCCCGGCCCGGGCGCCTTCCAGAAGGGGAGCTTGCCGTGCTCGCCGGGCGCGGGGGTGACGACGACGCGGTCGCGCGTGATGTCCTCGATACGCCAGGCGCTCGCGCCGAGGAGGATCACCTCGCCGCGCCGGGATTCGTAGACGCACTCCTCGTCGAGCTCGCCGACCCGCGTCCCGTCGGGCATGAACACGCCGAACAGGCCGCGGTCCGGGATCGTGCCGCCGGAGACGATCGCGAGCCGGCCCGCGCCCTGACGCGCCCTGACGGTGCCCTCGGCCCGGTCCCACACGACGCGCGGACGGAGCTCCGCGAACGCGTCCGACGGATAGCGCCCCGCGAGCATGTCGAGCACGCCGACGAAGACGTCCTCGGAGAGGTCCGCGAAGTTCGCGCATCGCCGCACGGTCGCCAGCAGGTCCGCCACCGACCACTCGTCGACCGCGCACATCGCGACCAGCTGTTGCGCCAGGACGTCGAGCGGGTTCCGGGGGTAGCGGGTCGACTCGATGTCGGCGCTCAGCATCCGTTCCGCGACGACGGCCGTTTGAAGGAGGTCGCCTCGGTACTTCGGGATCAGCTTGCCGATGCTCGGCGCGCCGACCTGATGGCCGGCGCGCCCGATCCGCTGCATCCCGTTCGCCACCGAGGGCGGCGCCTCGACCTGCACGACGAGGTCGACCGCTCCCATGTCGATCCCGAGCTCGAGCGACGACGTCGCGACGATCCCACGGAGCCGTCCCGACTTCAGCGCGTCCTCGACCTGCAGCCGCTGCTCCCGCGCGATCGACCCGTGATGTGCGAGGACCAGGTCCTCCTCGGCGAGCTCGTTGAGGCGGGACGCGAGACGCTCTGCGCTCCGCCGGTTGTTCACGAACACGATCGTCGAGCGGTGCGAGGTGATGAGGTCCAGCAACACCGGATGGATCGCGGGCCAGATCGATCCCTGGTCGGGTTCGTCGCTCACGCGCGCCCCCGGCGGCTCGAGGGTCCGCCCGAGCTCGGCCATGTCCTCGACGGGGACGATCACCTCGAGGTCCAGCGTCTTGCGGCGTCCGGCGTCGATCACGGCAACGTCGCGCGGCGCCCCCGGCGCATCGAAGCCGCCGAGCAGGCGAGCGATCTCCTCGAGGGGGCGTTGCGTAGCCGAGAGCCCGATCCGCTGCGGTGACTCGTCGGTGAGCTCCTCGAGCCGTTCGAGCGAGAGCATGAGGTGAGCCCCCCGCTTCGTCGCGGCCATCGCGTGGATCTCGTCGACGATCACCGTCTGCACGCCGCGAAGCGTGTCCCGGGCCCGGGACGTGAGCATCAGGTAGAGCGACTCGGGCGTCGTGATGAGGATGTCGGGCGGGTGCGTCAGCAGGCGGCGCCGCTCGCGGGCATCGGTGTCGCCTGTGCGTACGCCGACCGTGGGCACGTGTGACAGGGCGGTCCCGCCGCGTTCCGCGGCATGACGGATGCCCGCGAGCGGCGCCCGCAGGTTCTTCTCGATGTCGACCGCCAGCGCCCGGAGCGGCGAGACGTACAGGACACGCGTCGTCTTCTCCTGCGGGCGCGGCTGGGTCGTGAGACGGTCGATCGCCCACAGGAACGCGGCGAGGGTCTTGCCCGAGCCCGTGGGGGCGAGCAGCAGCGTGTGGCGCCCCTGCGCGATCGCGCTCCAGCCCTTGGTCTGCGCGTCGGTGGGCGCCTCGAACGACGCCTGGAACCAGTCGCGAGTGGCGGGGGAGAACGGCTGCAGGGACACGGCACATCAACGCTACCCGGTGATACCGACACGCGTACCGGCTCCCGACGGGCGCACGGGTACGATGCGTCACCATGCATCGGGGGGCCTTCCTCGTCGTCTCCGTGCTCGGGCTCGTCGTGATCCCGACGGCCGCGCTCGCGCAGACGAGCGACACGGTCACCCCGACGGACCAGGTCGTCCTGCGCGGCGACGTCGTGGTAGCACGAGGACAGTCCGTCGCGGAGATCGTCGTGTTCAGCGGCAGCGCCACCGTCGCGGGGGTCGCGCGTGGTGACGTCGTCGTCCTGGAGGGGCCGATCACGATCTCCGGCCAGGTCGGAGGCGACGTGATCGCGGTCCACGGACGCGTGCGCCTGCTCCCGACCGCCCAGGTGGCAGGCAGCGTCCGGAGCGGTCAGGAGGTTCAGGCCGCGGACGGCGCCCAGGTCTCAGGTGCGATCCGGCAACACGTCCGTTTCACGCTCTCGGGCCCCCTCGACGCCCTCGGGCCGTTGCTGGCGTCCGTCTCGATCGCCGTCTCGGTGCTCATCGTCGCGCTGCTCCTGTCGCTCCTCGCGCCGAGGGCGATCGATCGCGCCGCGGCCACGGGCCGCGGCGCGCCGATCGCCTCCGCCGGCTGGGGCCTGCTCGTCGCCTTCGCCCTCCCGGTGGCCGCGATCGTCGCCGGGGCGACGATCGTCGGTCTCCCGTTCGGGCTGGCGCTCTTGCTGGGATGGGGTCTCGTCTGGCTCGTGGGTCTCGGCCTGACCACGTGGGTCGTCGGTCGCGCCGTCGTGAAGGAGCCGCGCTCTCGATGGCTCGCGCTGCTCGCGGGATGGGGGATCGGCTCGGCCATCGGCCTCGTGCCGTTCGTGAACGTCGTCTGGTGGGTCCTCGGTGGCACCTACGGCCTCGGCGCCGGGATCGTCGCGGTGTGGCGCGCCAGGAAGCCTGCCCCACCCGAGATCGGCCGGGCGCGCCGCGACCGCGCCGGACGTCATCGCGTCGGCCGCGTCACGCTGCCGGAGGAGGCCGTCGTCGCGCTGCCCGACACCCCGCTCGCGGAGGACTGACGTGACCCGAAGGTTCCTCCTGCTCGGCTCCGGTGAGTTCGAGCCGTGGACCCACGAGGTCGAGTCGGTCGTGCTCGGCGACGCGACGGGCGACGGCTCGGTCGTGATCCTCCCCACCGCGAGCGCACCGGACGGCCCCACGGTGTACGACCGCTGGGCAACGATGGGGCTCGATCACTACGCGGAGTCGGGCGTCACGGCCGAGGTGATCCCCGTGAAGACACGGGAGGACGCGGAACGCGCCGACTGGGCGGCGCGAGCCGAGGCGGCCTCGATGGTCTATCTCTCCGGGGGCAAGCCGCAGTACCTGTCGAACGTGCTTCGCGGCTCCACGCTCCTGTCGGCGATCCTCCGCGCGATGGACCGTGGCGCGGTCTGGGCGGGGTGCAGCGCGGGCGCGATGGTCGCGAGCCGCGAGAAGGACGGGAGCCGCGGCAGTTCCTACCTCTTCGGGCTCGGCCTCGTGCCGCACGTCTCGTTCGGCGTGCATTGGGACCGCGCGGCCAGGATCCCCGGGCTCGCCTGGTGGATGACCTCGCGGGTCCCGGACGGCACCTGGTTCGTCGGGATCGACGAGCGCACCGCGATCGCGGGCGACGGCGAGAGGTGGGAGGTCTTCGGCCGGAGCAGCGTCGAGCTGCGCGGCCCGAGCGGCCGGAAGAGGTACGCCGCCGGGGAACGGTTCGAGACGGTCGGCTGAGTCCCCTATCATCCCGCCGTGGAGGGGCTGGTGATCCGGCAGGCCCGAAAGGGGGACGGCGCTGGGATCGCCGCGCTGCACCTGGACACGGCGGCCTCGCTCGAGAGCATCGACCCGTCACGCTTCAAGATCCCGGATGTCGAAGGGATGGCCGACTGGATCGACGGGGACATGGCCACGGTCGGCACGGACTGGAACTGCTTCGTTGCGCTCGAGGACGGGCGGATCGTCGGGCAGGTCGAAGCGAAGCTCCATGCTCCCTTCGAGTCGTCTCGGTTCCAGACGATGGCGGACCTCGGCGACGTCCGCGGCGAGGTCAACTCCCTCGGCGTGCTCACGAGTCACCGTCGGCGTGGGATCGGGAAGGCGCTCATGGAGGCGGCGGAGGAGTGGCTGCGGGGACGCGGCGCGCGCGTCGTGACCCTGGACACGTTCCTGCGGAGCCCCGAAAGCGTGCCGTTCTACGAGTCGATCGGCTACGAGCGCATCTCGGTCATCTTCGAACGTCGCCTCTGATCCGCCGGATCAGGGAACGCCGGGGCGGCTCGGTGCGTCGAGAACCGGCTCGGGTGCATGCCACACGGCCTCGACGTTGTTGTGATGCAGATCGTTGACGAATGCCGCGTAGTACCGCTCGGAGTACTGCGTCCAGACCCCGGGCTCGCCGCGAACCGTCGCGCCGTTCTCGACGGCGGCCGCGAAGAACGCATCGACGGCGCGCCGGTCCTCTGCAGCGAACGCCACGTGCGTCGCCGTGGTCACGGGGTTCCCGCGGCAGATCGTGAAATCGTCCAGATCGTCCGCCCCGTACGAGACGCAGTCCTCCTGAACGAAGAGCTCTCCGTAGCCGAGCGGGGCCAGGGCGGCCGTGTAGAGCGCGCGGCTCGCGTCGATGTCCGCCACGACGAAGAGCACGTGATCGACGATGATCCGGCGGACGATCATCCGCTCACATCGACGCGTAGGGGGTGAAGAGCTGGGGGACCTCGCTGTCCGCGAGTGCGGCACGCAGCTCAGCGCTCGGGTTTCCCAGGACTTCGCCATGAACGACGGTGACGATGGCGAGGATCTCCGCCGACAGGTCCTTGAGGTTCGCGGCGTGCTCCATCAGCGCCTCTGAGTCTCGGTACCGCTCGATGATGACGCACTCGGACTCGTCGTCGTTGAGATACGTGTCGAACTGCAGGGTTCCGGTGTCCTTCGTCTTCACGATCTCCATCGCCTGAGCAGACAAGCGCTTGTACTCCTCGAGCTTGCCTTCGTCGAACCGGAACCGAGCGATACCCAGGATCTCACTCACGGCTCTGACCTCCCTGAAGTCTCGGCCCCTCTCCGGAACGAGGCTTCCCCGGCTCGATCGGCCACATGCTGGCGGCCAGGCGGGCGAGGATCGTCAGCGCTTCGAGAACCGCCACCAGGGACGATGCGCGACCTCACCCCGCTCCGCCGCGTCTCGCTCCTGTGCGCGTTCGACCTCTTTGACGAGGTGTTCCTGCTCCGCAGCCTCGCGGCCCCGCTCGACGGCTTCTTCGGCGAGGATGCGCTGCCGGCCTCCGAACTTGTCGTCGTTCGCCCAACCTGAAGGACCCACACGACGAGGGTAGGGCGGCCGACGAGACGAGGCAAGGTGCTGATCGCTGTGAAGTCGGCTTACGGTGTCCCTCACACGTCTACGACTCACGACGGATGCAGACCGGGGGATCCCGATGCGAGCAGATGAGATCCGCTTCCTGTTCGGCTACGACCGCTGGGCAACCCAGAGGGTCCTCGACGCGCTCGACGACGTCGACCCGACGGTGTGGGGACGGACGGGTGTCGTGGGCGAGCGAGGCCTGGGGAGCATCCTCGTCCACCATCTCGGCTCCTCTCAACGCTGGCGCGATCTCTTCGAAGGACGCCCGACCGATGAGAGCCACAAGCTGGAACTTCAACCGCTGCCCACGGTCGACGAGCTGCGCGCACGTTGGGAGGCCGAATGGGCCTCGGTCGATACGTGGTTGCAGATGCTCACGGACGGCGACATCGCGAAGCTCGACGAAGGGGTTCCCGTCTGGGAATTGATGGTGCACGTCGTGAATCACGGGACGCAGCACCGATCCGAGGCGGCAGCGCTCCTCACCGCCGAGGGTCGATCGCCGGGGGAACTCGATCTGATGGACTTCGCCGACGCTCAAGCCGGCGCGGGCGGCTAGCGATCGAGAAGCGCCTGCGCAGCGAGGGGGCTCCCGCGAAGCGCCTCAATCGGGACGGGGCCGCCACGGCTCGTCCGCGTGCGCGAGCCAGACCAGCTCGGGGTCGAGCGCGCGCACGAGGAGCTGGCCTTCGGTGCGCGGCTCGTCGAGCTCGCCGAACCACACCGCCGTGTCGCCGACGACCACCAACGGGCGCTCACCGGTCTCGACCACGACCACCTGCGAGCCTCGCGTGTGGCCCGGCGCCGGGACGAGCCGGACGCCGGCCAACAGCTCGAGCTCGCCGTCGACTGGTTCGTAACGCACGCCGGGAGCATCGACCCACTCGCGGATCGTGTAGCCGTCTTGGTTGCGCGCGTCGTCGAGCTCCCGGCTCTGGACGTAGATCGGCTTGCCGGCGAAGAGGTGGTTGCCGCCGCAGTGGTCGAAGTGCAGGTGCGTGTTGACGACGATGTCGATGCCGGCGAGGTCGAGATCCTGCTCGCTCAACGGAGTGAGGCGAGGATCCATGTCGGCCACCGCCGGGTGCAGGTCCGTCATGCCGGTGTCGACCAACACACGCCCGTCCGGATGGTCGATGATGTGGACGTGGACCGGCATCCGCTCGTCGCCAGCGAGCAGGTCGGCAACACGGACCGGCGTGATGGCGGGCGGCGAAGGCACCCGCTGAGGATAGAACTCGTTCATAGCTGAGGCGACGGACCTGCGCTAGGTCGACGACGGCTCGGGCCGGTCGCGCTCGACGATCAGGGCCGTTAGAACATCCAGGGCAGCCGGATCGGATCAGGCACGATGAGGGCGTCGCCGAGGAGCATGAGGACACCATCGGGGATCTCCCCGTCAACGAGTCGCTCGTAGAACGAAGCATCCTCGGGATCGCAGAACAGCATCCCGACATCTGCCGTCTGGCCGATGTGCTGCGCAGCCCGGCGCATGAGCTTGCTCGCATGACCCTCGCGACGGAACTGGGGGAAGGTGAGTACCGCCCCGACGCATCCAACCCTCAGCACCCCGTGATGGCCCTCGATCGGAAGTGGGAACACGAGTACGTGGCTGACGAGCAGCTCGCCCGCCGCGAGGACGAAGTGTGTGGGGGTTGGCTCGTCCCAACTGCGTGTGCGGAATCGATCCTCGCCGACGCCCCAAACGACTCGGTGAAAGGCCCAGAGCTGGATATCCAACTCCCGCGGGAAGTCGGCGTGCGGGAAGACGAGCTCCTCGATCTGCGGCGTGGCATCAGACACGCTCGGAGCCTAGTGAGAGGACCACTCGGATGCCCGAGGGTTCAGCTATGTACCTTGAGCGGCGGCCTCGGGAAGGCGATCTGAACTTTCAACCTGCCGAACCTCAAGTCCTCGTAGGGATAGCTGTTCCTTGAGCGCCCCGGCGGCGGCCGCCGTCGGACGGCTGAAGCCCAGGATCGTCTCGGAGAGTGGTCCGGTCACCGACTCCACGGATGTGTACTCCCAGTTCAGGGGCCGACCGTTGGGAGCGAAGTGCTGTCGGATGAGCGGATCGTGATCCATGACGATCGCGGCTCGATGTCGCCAATGGATCTCGGTACAGGCTTGCACCCAGTCGAAACTGAGCGAACACACGTCGCCGGGCGCGCGTCCTCTGATAGACGGCACCCGATGAACGTGACGGTTCGTGACCATCACGAATGTCCAGCCGGCGCCTGCGCTATCGAGGTCCCCTGTCGTCGTGATGTCTGCGCATCGGCCGGTCGCGATGACCTGCTCGTCCTGCAGCAGACGATCGCGTACAGCTGCTTCGCTTCGCCCCATCAGGTCACCGAAGTAGCTCACCGGGTCAGCGTAGGTGGAGGCGGATGCCACTGAGTTGTCCGAGCGTCCCTTCCTCGGTCGAGCCGCGCGTCACGCGAGGAGGTACCGTCGAGACAGCGGCACTTCGTTCACCGGCTCGCATGCCAGCATGCGGCCGTCGAGCGTGACGGTCCCGTCGGCCGAGGAGACCTCGATCGGCGGCGCCACGACGTTCGCGACCAGGTCGTCCCGCGTGATGTCGCGTGTCCCGTGCACCGGAACGATGTTCCGTCGCGTTCGGAGCGTAACCTCGATCTGGGCATCGAGTGCCGCCTGGGACACGAAGGTCGTCGACAAGGCCCGCGCCGCATCGCCCGACCCACCCCAGTCCGCGCCGTAGCGGATGGGCTCCGCGAGGTGCACGCTCGCGTTACCCTCTCCGATCGCCGACCACGCGACGATCCCTCCCTTCAGCACCATCGCGGGCTTGACCGCGAAGTGCGTCGCCTGCCAGAGCACCAGGTCCGCGATCCGGCCGGGCGCGAGCGTGCCGACCTCGTCGAGGATCCCGTGGACGCGCGCCGGCTCTACGGTGACCTTCGCGAGGTAACGGAGCACCCGTTCGTTGTCGTCGGGTCGATCGTCGGTCGACGGCGCCACGGGCCGCAGCCGACGCACCGGGGCCGGATCGCCCCAGCCACCGCCTGCCTCCGTCGTCCGCCATCGCTTCATCACGTTCGCGAGCTGGAAGGTCCGGCGGACCGTCTCGCCGATCCGCCCCATGCCCTGCGAGTCGGAGTTGACGATCTGGATCGCGCCAAGGTCGTGCAGCGGTCCCTCGGCCGCCATCGTCGCCGGGTGGACGAGCTCCCTCGCCGCCGCGACGTCTTCGGGCAGCCAGGGGTTTCCCTCGTGGACGATGAGCTTCATGTCGAGATGCTCGAGGGCCGTCGCGCGACCGTACGGCACAGTCGGAGTCGTCGAGGAGCAGATGATGTTCGGGATGGCGACCAGACCGATCGCGTCCGGGATGTGGCCGCCGCCGGAGCCCTCGACGTGGTACGCGTGCACCGTCCGATCGCCGATCGCCGCGATCGTTCCCGCCAGGTCCGTCGACTCGTTGAGGCTGTCGGTGTGGAGGCAGACGGCGATGTCGTGTGCGTCCGCGGCGGAGAGCGTCGCGTCGACGATCTCCGGGTACGCGCCCCAGTCCTCGTGGATCTTGAGACCCACGGAGCCCGCCTCGATCACCGGGTCGAGCCCACCGGCGGCATCGGTCCGGGCAGATGCCTGCAGTCCGATGTTGATCGGGAGTGGCTCGAACGCTTCGAGCGTCGACCGCATCCGGTCGGGTGGCTCCTCGAACCCCGCCGTGATCAGCGTGGTCACGCCGGCGGACAGCGCGACGGGGACCAGGCGGGGAGAGAGCAGGTGCACGTGTGAGTCGACCGCTGCCGGTGTGACGATCAGCCCGTGCGACGGGATCGGCCACGTGTTCGGGCCGATCGTGAGATCGACGCCGGACGTGATGTCGGGATTGCCGGCGCGGCCGATCCCGACGATGCGCCCTTCT
>Ga0075424_100007230_pt1 | contig 10753 bp, 8 predicted proteins | sample SoiMethybrSBSTD3_FD_75301 | JGI IMG/M metagenome (GOLD analysis project Ga0075424, IMG submission 75301) | Bulk soil microbial communities from a Populus tree surrounding site in Tennessee, USA - Soil MetaG P. TD hybrid SBSTD3 | ecosystem: Environmental > Terrestrial > Soil > Tree plantation...
GCAGATCCCTTCTTCCTCAAGCCAGGGCACTTCAGATTCCGTTAACCGCGCCTGCTCGTACCTCAACGCTGCTTGTGTCGTTGCCGCAGGCTACCGCGTGAGCGGTTTCGTTCCGTGGCACACATTCTCCGTTCGCGGCGCTTCAGCGATTCTGTCTGCTTTCTGAGGGACTTCTGCCGTGCGACGACGCGTCCGCCAGGCTAACTGTTGACCCTGAGTTGCCGTCGAGAGTTCGCACTGGGTGCGCTGCAGCAATCTCGAGACGCCGTGCGCACGATCATCACCGGAAATTTCAAAATCTCGGCTCGTCGGGAACATCGTGGTCAAGCTTGCGTTCCATTCGTGGCGGGAGCCGCGGCCACGCCGCTTGGCGGCTCCTTTGAGCCGTGGGGAGTATCTCGCTTGGTAGAGCAAGTAGGTCATGCAGCTTCTGGTATCGAGGGCCTCGATGACATCCTGTCGGGTGGCTTTTCACGTGGGTCCCTCTTCCTGATCGAGGGCAATCCCGGCACTGGCAAAACGACCCTTGCGCTCAGCTATTTGATGGAAGGTGCCCGCCGAGAAGAGAGAGGTCTCTATGTCACCTTGTCTGAGACAAAGGCGGAACTCCTGCGAGGAGCTGCCTCCCACGGCTGGGCCATAGATCCGATCATCGAGATCTTCGAACTGCAGCCGCCCGACAGCGTCCTGGATCCGAAGCAAGCGCAGAGCCTTCTCTATTCCTCAGACCTGGAGCTGGGCGAGACCGTCAAGATGGTATTCACAGCCGTGGAGCGCGCAAGACCTACACGCATTGTCATCGACAGTTTGTCGGAGATCCGACTGCTCGCCCAAAACTCGCTGCGCTACCGTCGCCAATTGTTGGCCATGAAGCATTACTTTGCGCGATCAGCTGCCACCGTTCTGGCGTTGGACGATCTCACTGCTGAGGCCAATGACAAGACAGCGCATAGCATTGCTCACGGCGTAGTGCGGCTCGAGGAACTGACGCCAAGCTACGGCGCCGAGCGTCGCCGCGTTCGCGTCATGAAGTATCGCGGACAAGCTTTCCGGGGCGGGTACCACGACTTCGCCATCAAGACAGGCGGTCTGCAGGTTTTTCCGCGGTTGATTTCAAGCGAACACCACGGGAGCTTTGCTGTCGGCGTGTTGAGCAGCGGCAATGCCGAGCTTGACGCACTTCTCGGCGGAGGTCTCGACCGTGGCTCCAGCACCTTGGTCCTGGGACCGGCCGGTGCCGGTAAATCATTGCTTGTGCTCCAATTCATCGCCGCTGCTTGCAACCGTGGGGAGAAAGCAGCGCTTTTTGCCTTCGATGAGGAGTTGGGCCTGCTGTTCAGGCGTTCGAAAGGAATGGGCATAGATCTGGAGCATTTGAAGGACAGCGGGAGCCTGATTATCGAGCAGTTTGACGCAGCCGAGTTATCGCCCGGTGAGTTCGCGTATCGTGTGCGAGCGGCTGTGGAAGAGCTTGGTGCCCGGACGGTCGTCATCGACAGTCTCAATGGCTACCAGCAAGCTATGCCCGAGGAAAACTCGCTCATTCTCCACATGCACGAGTTGTTGCAGTTTCTCAATCGCCGAGGTGCCTCCACGTTTCTCACGGTCGCTCAGCATGGGCTCGTTGGAGACATGAAGGCGCCTGTCGATGTGACCTATCTAGCCGATTCCGTGATTCTCTTGCGCTTCTTCGAAGCGGATGGGCGCGTGCGTCGTGCTATCTCCGTCATCAAGAAGAGGACAGGCGCGCATGAGAACACGATTCGCGAATTGAAGATCACCAACCTCGGGATTGTTCTTGGGGGACCGCTCAACGAGTTCCACGGTATCCTGCGAGGAGTTCCGACTTTCCGGGGAGCTAAAGGCCCCCTCTTGCGGGAAGATCGGAGCTGATGCCTCATGGCGGACCAAATACGGAGCGGGTCCTAATACTTGCGCCGCATGGGCGCGATGCCGAGATCGCCTCCGAAATGCTCCGCGAGGCGGGTAGGCACACCCATACTTCTGCTGATCTGACGAGCCTGTGCCTCGAGTTAGAAAAGGGCGCAGCCTTCGCGCTACTCGCCGAGGAAGCCATCGTGGACAGCGATATTTCCAGCATCGCTTCCTGGGTAAAAGACCAGCCGCCGTGGTCTGACATGCCGATCGTACTGATGACCTTTCATGGCGACACGCCTGGTCGTGTCGAACGAGCGGCGCGATACGAGAACATCCTCGGCAATGTCACCTATTTGGAACGGCCTTTTCATCCTACAACTCTGGTTAGCCTGGCGCGCTCCGCTGTCCGCTCTCGGAAGCGGCAGTATGAGGCGCGAGCATTGCTCGAACGATACAAGCTCCTCGCACGAGAATTGCAGCATCGCACGAAAAATCTGTTGGCCGTCATTCACGCCATAGCATCGGCAAGTCTACCTGCCGGCGCAGCCAGCGAAGAGTTCTTCGGGCGGTTGCGCGCGTTGGCCAGGGCACAAGATCTTCTGCTGGAAGGCGACGGCTGTGGTGCGTCCCTGAAGCATTTGGTTGCCGCAGCTCTGGAAAGTTTCAGCCGCCGCGTCGTAGTCGACGGCCCCGAGGTACATCTAGATGCAACCACCGCACAGGGTTTTGCGCTCATTCTTCACGAGCTTGCAACCAACGCCGCCAAGCATGGCGCTCTGAGCCGCCCGACCGGTAAAGTAACTGTCCAATGGTCACGGGATGCAGGTTCGGTTGCCGCGCTCACATTCCGCTGGATGGAAAGAGGAGGGCCGCCAGCAACGCTTCCGAAGCGCATCGGGTTTGGAACGAAGCTGTTGGAGATCGCTATCCCCACCGTCGACGCGCCTCCGCGCTTTGATTATTCAGCTGACGGCTTCAGCTACGACCTGAGGGTCGCTCTTTATGGCGCAACGCAAGGAAGTAGTGACGTTCCCCACTAAGGCCGCGCCGACGCTTGTTGCTTACGGGGGGCGTTTTGGAGCGGCTTCAGCACCTCGAACCCGGCTGCGCTCAACGCTTGGCCGACTATGCGGATGTCGTTAAGGGGGTTCACAAGCGCGCCGACTCGATGATGGATGGCGTGCACATCATTGAGCGCATCCACGCTCGGGGCGCCATGATCAAGGTGCTCGACAAGCCACACTTGGATCTCACCACGCCCATCGGTCGCGGCTTCATCGCTTTCCTGAGCGCCTTGGCGGAGGACGAGCGCCAGCGGATCGTGAAGCGTGCCAACGACGGCCGAGCTGCGGCCCGAAAGCGTGGGGTGCACATGGGTCGCAAGTCCAAGTTGACCGATCTGCAACGGCGCGTTGCTCGCGAGCGCGTCGCGAAGGGTGAGAGTGCGCGGTCTATCGCCAGGGAGTGGGGTGTGGCTCACACTACCGTCGCACGGGCCGTGGGATAGGAGGGTGCTTGGCCGGATCACGGCGGGCCAGGCTGCCGTGCTTGTCTATGTCAGCTCCCGAGTGAGGAAGAGACTAGAAAACGGCTCTTGATCAATGGTCCGTAGGGGTCTCTTCATGACCCCGAACGGACATTCGTGTTTGGCCACTGCGCGACGTCGACATCCGCGGCCTGCTCAATGGTTGCATGACTCTCCCGGTGGATAGGGGGGTTTCCACTGATTTCCGGTATTCGCCATGACGCGCACTATCGCGGTTTCTTCCGACCGGAGGAGCATGCGATGGCGAAGAAACAGCAGACCAAGATGCCGAGCGAAGCTATCTAGCGCGCCCCACGTGAAAGGCCACGCGAGCCGCCGCCTTGGAGCGCGAGCGCGATGCGCCGCTTTTCGAGAAATCGAGAGGGGGCTTGTGAATTCGTTCTCTGCTGCATGGCATTTCCTCGTTCACGACGTTCGTCCACGCCATATAGCCCTTCTATTTCGCAGGCTCTCGAGGACCGACCCACGCACCGGGAGGTAGAGCGGGAATTCTCTTAGCCAATCCTTCAAGCATGCCCTGTAGCAGGCTATCGCTCAGTTCATCGGTCTTGCGGCTTGGGCCGACCAACCGGTCGACCAGCAGCAAAGTGAGGCCATGCATGAGCGACCAGAAGATCAGGATAGCCGCGGCGATCTTTCGCTCGTTTCGCGGCGTCTTCGGAAGCGGGCGCCCCAGGGCGCCTTGAGCGATCGCATTCGCGAGAAGGCCCTTTGTCTTCTCGGCCGCGGCAATTTCAATGGCAGGCCGGTCATCAGCCGGTCCAGTGAGGTAGCCGCCAAACATCAATCGGTACAGAGCCGGATTCTCCACCCCATGACGCACGTAATCGCGCGCCATAGCGAATAGCCGTGCCCGAGGACCAGTCTCTCCCTGCATGGCGTCGTCTAGCCGTTTTGCCAGAAGATCGAATCCTACCGCCGAAACGGCCGCCAGCAATTCGCGCTTGTCGGCGAAGTGCTTGTAGGGCGCGTTGTGAGTAACGCCCGCACGGCGCGCGAGCTCCCGTAGCGAAAACTCGGTGCTTTGCGTCTCGCTTAGGACCTCGAGTGCCGCACTCACGATAGCCCGGTGGAGGTCACCGTGATGGTAGGGGCGCTCCTCGGCAGTGATGTTGGCTTTGCTCATGGTTCCTCCAAGTAGGAGCCAAAGTGGTCATTGTCAACATGGTCACGCATTCGTGACGAAGCCCCTAATGTTGACAATGACTACTTACTGCCTTAAGTGGCCGCTGTCAACATGAGAGGTCCAAGATGTTGCTCGCGGACAATGCGATGAAGGGAACAGCGACTACATTCGCCAGCAGCCGCAATAAAGTCGCGCTCTTCGCTGGTACGTCGTCGGGCCAAGGCGATGTGACCATGGCAGGCGAGACGACGCATACAAGCTTGACCGCCGTCGTGGCCGCAGTGTTCTTGACGCTATCGGTACAAGCTGCGCTCGCGTTCCAGAAATACCGCTTCAACAATGGGCTTATGCTGGGAACCACGCTGGCGGCACTCAACTGGTATGAGGATACTGCGCGCCGCAACGCATTACCGCGGTCACGCCTGGCCCTGATCCTGATCGCCACAACCGCCGCGGTCCTCACGGTTGTTTTGCAGCAGGCGGCACGCGTGTTCGCCACGGGTGTACCGCAAACCATCACGCTTTCGTGACAGCCCTTATGTTGACAGTGCCTACTTCAGACCTTAAGTGGTCATTGTCAACATTGATGCCATCAGCTCCCTGGAGAACGGCCATGCGACGTATAGGCATTCCTCTCGCGCTTCTTTTGGCTTTCGGAGGCTGCAAGGTTGAAAAGGCAGCCCTGGACGTGCGGTCGGCACGGACGGTTATCGTCGAGTCCAAACACATTGACGCCGATCGTCAGGCCGTAGGCGAGGTTAAGCCGCGCTACGAGAGCGATTTGTCATTCCGGGTCGCGGGGAAGGTGCTCGTTCGGCGCGTTGATGTTGGAGCAAGCGTCAGACAAGGTGACACGCTGGCGACGCTCGACACGCAGGACTTTCAAAACCGCCTACGTTCTGCTGAGGCCGATGTCGCCTCGGCTGAGGCGGAACTCGTCGAAACACAGGGTAACGAGGCGCGCAAGGCGAAGCTTTTGAAGGATGGCTTTACGCCACAAGCGACCTACGATACCGCGGTCCGCAATTTGCGCTCCGCCGAGGCCAAGCTCACATCTGCCAAGGCTAATCTAGCTCTCGCTCACGACCAGCTTCGCTATACGGACCTCAAAGCTGACTTCGACGGTGTAATCACCGCGGTTGGCGCCGAGCCGGGTCAGAACGTCAACGCGGGGCAGATGGTGGTGAAGCTCGCGCGACCGGGTGACAAGGATGCCGTCTTCAGCGTCGCCGAGACCGCATTCACGGGTCACCACCCGACCAGCGAGCATGCGGAAGTCATCGTCTGGCCGCTGTCCAACTCCGACCTGAAAATCGAAGGCACAGCACGCGAGATCTCTCCCATCGCCGACTCCACGACACGCACGTATACGGTCAAAGTAACCCTCAAGAATCCGCCACCGCAGCTCCGCTTTGGCATGAGCATCGGTGGCCGCTGGAAGGCAAGCTCAAGTCCCGTAGTTGCGCTTCCGCTCTCAGCTCTCTTCGAGCAGAGCGGTACGCCCGCCGTATGGGTCGTCGACGAGCGCTCCGGCTGTGTTGCACTGAGACCCGTTACCGTCGCTCGCTACGAGACCGATATCGTCGTCATCGCTGACGGGCTCACCAAGGGTGATGTCGTTGTCACGGCTGGCGCGAACACACTGAGGCAAGGTCAGAAGGTCCGAATTGCGGAGACCTTTACGAAAGGGAGTACCAGCAAATGAAGAACCTGAACCTGTCCCGGTGGGCGCTCGAGCACAAGAGTCTCGTCGTCTATTTCATGCTGGTCGTCGCGCTCGCCGGCCTGATGCAATATGGCAAACTCGGCCGCGAGGAGGACCCGCCATTCACAATCAAAACCATGGTGGTAAAGACGCTATGGCCCGGCGCCACGACGCTCGAGACCGTGCAGCAGGTCACCGATCGCGTCGAGAAGAAGCTCGAAGAGCTACCGGGCCTGGATTATCTGAAGAGCTACAGTAAGCCCGGTGAGTCCGTGGTCTTCGTGACACTAAAGGATTCTGTCCGTGCGTCCGATGTGCCCGATCTGTGGTATCAGGCGCGCAAGAAAGTCGGTGACATCAAACAAATGTTGCCGCAGGGCGTGCAAGGTCCGTTCTTCAACGACGAGTTCGGCGACACATATTCTCTCATCTTTGCCCTGACCGCGGATGGCTTTTCTCATCGCGACTTGCGCGACCACGCCGAGCGTTTGCGTGGCGAGCTGCTAAGCGTTCCTGACGTTGCCAAGATCGACCTCATCGGCGCGCAAGATGAGAAGATTTACCTAGAGTTCTCCACGCAACAGCTAGCCGCCATGGGGCTCGACATCTCCAGCCTCATAACGACGCTGCAGGCGCAGAACGCGATCCAGCCGAGCGGCACCGTCGACGCCGAGGCCGAGAAGATTGCCATCCGCGTCTCGGGACAATTCACCTCGGAAGAGAGCCTTAGGAAGATCAACTTCCGCGCCAACGGACGGTTCTTCCACCTAAGCGATATTGCCAAAGTACGTCGTGCCTACGTCGATCCGCAACAGCCGATGTTCCGCTTCAATGGCACGCCCGCGATCGGCCTAGCTATTTCCATGGCCAAGAACGGCAACGTTCTGGCGTTCGGCGAGCACATGAAGGAGCGGCTTGCCAAGCTCACCGCGAGCTTACCCGTGGGCATCGAATCGCATCTCGTTGCAGACCAACCACAGGTCGTCGAAGAGGCTGTTGGTGAGTTCGTCAAGACACTGATCGAAGCCATCGCCATCGTTCTGGGCGTGAGCTTTCTGTTCTTGGGTTGGCGCCCCGGCATCGTCGTCGCCGTTGCCATCCCGCTCGTGCTCGCCATCACATTCGTAGTGATGAAGCTGACCGGCATCAGCCTGCAGCGCATCTCGCTCGGCGCGCTCATTATCGGGCTCGGGCTGCTGGTAGACGACGCCATGATCGCGGTCGAGACCATGATCACCAAGCTGGAGGAGGGTTGTGACAAGATCACTGCCGCGACCTTCGCCTACACCTCCACCGCCTTCCCGATGCTGACGGGCACGCTGGTGACTGTAGCGGGTTTCATCCCCGTCGGCTTCTCGGCAAGCAGCGCGGGTGAATATTGCTTCACGCTGTTTGCAGTCGTGGCAGTTGCGCTCATTGCCTCTTGGGTCGTCGCCGTCCTATTCACGCCGCTCACTGGCGTATTCATTCTTCCCGACAAGCTGACGGGCCATGGTCACGAGCCATCGCGCTTTGGGTCTGCTTTCCAGACGCTCCTCGATCGGCTCCTGCGCATGAAGTACACCGTCATTGCTGCCACGATAGGGTTGTTTGTTGCGGCGATGGTCGGCATGCAGTTCGTGCAGCAGCAGTTCTTCCCGAGTTCGGATCGTCCTGAGCTCCTTCTCGATGTCACGCTGCCGCAAGGGTCTTCCATCAATGCGACGCGCAAGGTCGTGGATGATCTCGAGGCAATCCTCAAGACAGACCCCGAGATCGAACACTGGTCGTTCTATGTCGGCAGCGGCGCGATCCGCTTCTACCTGCCGCTTGACCAGCAACTCGCCAACGACTTCTTTGCGCAGGCGGTCGTGGTCACGAAGGATTTCAAAGTGCGCTCGGGCGTGCAGCAGCGCATCATCGCGGCCCTGCAACGGCCCGAATTCGAGCAGGTGCTTTCACGCGTCAGCCCACTCGAGCTCGGACCGCCCGTCGGCTGGCCCCTCAAGTTCCGCATCAGCGGACCAGACCCGGAGAAGGTGCGCGAGCTGGCGCACGAGTTCGCCTCGTTGCTCGGTAGCACACCGCAGGCCCGCAACATCAACTTCGACTGGAATGAACCGTCGAAGGTCGTGCGGGTCGAGGTTGACCAGGATCGCGCGCGTGCGCTTGGCATCAGCTCGCAAGCCCTGAGTCAGACCATCAACGCTGTCTTGTCCGGCACATCCGTGACGCAGGTGCGCGACAGCATCTACCTCGTCGACATCGTCGCCCGTGCCATCCCGGAAGAGCGCGCAAAACTAGAAACCTTGCGCAGCCTGATGCTCGACCTCCCTGGCGGCAAAGCGGTTCCTCTGGAGCAGGTGGCAAAGCTTTCCTATGGTCTCGAGCCTCCGCTGATCTGGCGCAGGAAGCGCCTGCCGACGGTCACCGTCCAGGCGGATACCGCGCCTGGCGTGGAGGCCGCCACTGTGGTCCGCTCGCTCGCTACTCAGATCTCTGAGTTCAAAACAAAACTGGCCCCGGGCTACGACGTGGTTGCTGGCGGCACCGTCGAGGACAGTGCCAAGGCCGAGGCCAGCGTCTTTGCCGTGTTCCCCCTCATGCTGCTGGTGATGATCACCATTCTGATGGTGCAGCTACAGAGTTTCCAGCGTCTGTTCCTTGTGCTCGCAACCGCGCCGTTGGCACTCATCGGTGTTGCCGCGGCGCTGCTGATCTCAGGCGCGCCGATGGGGTTCGTCGCCATCCTCGGCATCGTCTCGCTGGTCGGCATGGTGATCCGCAACTCGGTGATCCTGATCGACCAGATCGATACGGAAATTGCAAATGGCAAGCCCGCCTGGGATGCGGTCATCGCTGCGACTCAGCACCGGCTACGCCCTATCCTGCTAACCGCGGCCGCCGCGATCCTCGGCATGATCCCTATCGCACCGACCGTCTTCTGGGGGCCGATGGCCTACGCGGTGATGGGCGGGTTGGTGGTCGCGACACTACTGACCCTGGTGTTCCTGCCCGCGCTCTACGTGGCCTGGTTTCGCATCCAACCGGCAGATGCGCCGAGGGGCAGCGGGAATACCTCCGAATGTGCGGCGGTCGCACCGCAATTGGCTGCTCACTCCCTTTTGCGGTTAAGCTAGGCCAATTCTGGTGAGAGTTTCTCTTCTCGCGCGCCGACGCAGATTTGATCTCTTGCTACGGGCGATCGTTGGTGCGGCGGCATGGCCTACACTTAAGATACGGGCGGACATTCCGATTGTCTCCTCACTGCAACGATACTAGCATCGTCCCTGCCGCGCCTGAAGTCGCGATAAAGGACACCGGCAATAAGGCTCGGATGGGCACCCATCAGGCCCGGGTATTCTATTAGATCCCATCGGCTCCTGAGGCCGTCGCTGTGCAGAATGACCGTAGGCATGTCTCGATACCGGTATTGGAATGCTCGGATGCGAGGGGCGATGTACCCTGCCGTGCCATCAAGCGAGACCATCCGACGCACGTCCGTGCCATCGATTAGGGCCGCCGAGATGTTGCCAACGCCGACAAAATTGACGTTGCCTCCGTTCACCTCGGGCTCCAGGCGCGCCACGGCCACGGCAGCTCCGCGGGTCGCTCCCAGAGCACCATGTATACGATGGACGACCTCTTCAGGGGCCGCCTTGGCCCATTCGCGAAAAATCTCGATGGCGCGCATGGCCGCCCAGTGCGCCTTGGGCCCATGCCCAGTGCCATCCGCTAGTAACACGACAAGTCTCTCATTGATGGGTGCTACTGCCCAGCTGTCGCCGCACACGATCTCGCCAGGATAAGGAACGCATAAACCCGAGACGATGTAGCGCTTGGATCGATTAGGTTGGTCATTGGACTTCCTGACCCTTGCCACAATGGCTGTGCCGTGCCCCAGGCGCGTACTGACCCCGAACACGTTGGCGGCGCGCTGTGCAGCACCGAGCCCCGTCCCTGCGCTGCCTGCCGTGGAATGACCGTCGGAGAGCGCCATTTGCACGTTGCCGATGCCAGGTCCCTTGTCGAGTGCAAGGAGCTCGATCCCCTTTCCCTCACTATCATCAAAGGACCCGATGAGGATCTCGCCGCCGCCGGCATGCTTTACGAGGTTCGTTGCAAGCTCGGTTGCGGCGATGGCTATGCGCCCTGTGTCGCTCTCTGAGAAACCCTGCTGCGTCGCGGCCTGACATGCGAGGCGTCTCGCTTCGGCAACCTGCGAGCGCTCGGCAACAGCCACTAACATCGCGACCCCAATGGACCTAGGCAGATTTCCAACGCACCGGTATTACCTTCGTTCCCTTGCCAGGCGGCGCCGCAAGCTGGCTAAACGCTGGATTGCCGCTACCGGTTGGTCGAGTGGCCGCCTCATCGAAATACTGGAAACGCTGGATGCCGACGAGCCGGAGCAGCCTAGTCCTACTGCGTCAAACCTATCATTTTATTTTTTCGATTTGACCGAGGTTGGGAGCAGCATGGGCATCGATCGAGTAGGGCGGCGAGGCGCACCGCGATC
>Ga0075424_100007236_pt1 | contig 10749 bp, 8 predicted proteins | sample SoiMethybrSBSTD3_FD_75301 | JGI IMG/M metagenome (GOLD analysis project Ga0075424, IMG submission 75301) | Bulk soil microbial communities from a Populus tree surrounding site in Tennessee, USA - Soil MetaG P. TD hybrid SBSTD3 | ecosystem: Environmental > Terrestrial > Soil > Tree plantation...
GGCGGAAAATCCCCGGCGACGGCTCCTTGACCTGGTGATCGCACGTCAGGCCGAGCTGATCGCCAAATGGCTGCTTGTCGGCTTCATTCACGGCGTCATGAACACCGATAATATGTCGATCGCCGGGGAGACGATCGATTACGGTCCCTGCGCCTTTATCGACAGCTATGATCCCGCGGCAGTCTACAGCTCCATCGATAATTTCGGGCGCTATGCTTACGCCAACCAGCCACGCATCGCCCAATGGAACCTCGCCCGGCTGGCGGAGACGCTCGTGCCTCTGCTCGCTGAGGACGAGGAGACTGCCATCGCAATGGCGAATGCCGCCCTCGCCGAATTCGCTGGCCGCTTCGAGACGGCCTACACAACCGGACTGCGCCGCAAGCTTGGCTTGCTTCGAGATCGCGAGGGCGACCTCGCGCTCGGGCAAGACCTGCTCGACCGTATGGCTCGCAACGGCGCAGACTTCACGCTGGTCTTCCGACGACTTGGCGACGCCATCGTCGACCCCGCGAGCGATACGGCGGTGCGGAGCCTGTTCAGCGATCCGACTGCCTACGACGCGTGGGCCTTACGGTGGCGGCGTCGCCTGGGCGAGGATGGCGAGGCAAGCGCTGAGCGGCGGGCGGCAGCAATGCGTGCGGTCAACCCGGCCTTCATCCCGCGCAACCATCTCGTGGAGCAAGCGCTTGCCGCAGCGATCAACAAGGATGATTTCTCGGCCTTCGACAGTCTCATGCGCGTGCTGTCCCGGCCCTACGAGGATCAACCCGCGCAGAGACACTACGCGGTGCCGCCGCGACCCGAAGAGGTCGTGCGCCAGACGTTCTGCGGCACTTGACCCAACAGCCCATCGGCGAACGGCTTGAGAAAGCTGGTCGTATGCCGGCGACCTCGCCCGGCTCAATTTCTGCATCCGCGGTCGACCCGACGGCTTGTGGCTCCTGGCTTGCTGCGCGGCGTCGAGCCCGCATTGGTGCTGCCGTCAACCCTCCAGGTAGTTGCGGAGCGAAGCGAGGAGTGTGGCAATGGCGACTGCCGCCAGGGTCGCAAGTGCCGCCCGGCGATAGTGTCGCTGGCCACCGAGCGCGAAATAACGCGCACCAAGCGCGGTTGCTGCGGAGTAAAAGGGGATGAGCAACAAGCCGATGACCACCGCCTGTCGCGTAAAGAGCCCGTAATAAAGCAGCGGCAGGATCGATGAAAGCGAGATGGCGGTCATCAATGCCAGCACGTTGGCGCGCTGCTGCGAGGCTTCGCCCGGGCGTGAGAGCGCCACGGCGACGACCGGTGGTCCCCCTACTCCCGCGACGCCCTGGACCAGACCACCGGCGACCCCGGCCGTTATCAGTTTACTCGTGCCGATGTGCCCCCTAAGGCGCCAGCCACTGCCGAGAAAGGCAACCATGACCAGGACGAGCGCGGAAATGGCAACGGTCATCAAGGCCGGATCGGCCGCGACCAGAGCCCAAGTTCCCATCGGGGTTGCGGCGAATGTCGCAAGGCAGATCGGCAGGACAAAGGGCCGTTCGGCTCGCCGGACCGCTTCGGGCAGCAGCTGAAATACGGCAGGCAATCCCATCACCGCGTTGATCGCGATCGCCGTGCGTGGGCCGAGCACCAGGCTGAACACGGGCACCGAAATCAAGGCGGCGCCGAAGCCGACGAAGCCACGCAACAGTCCAGCGATCGTCACCGCAAGCAGGACCACAACCAGCCGTGCATCGATTGGCACTCCCAGCAGCTCTGACACCTCGTCCAGGTCCCCAAATCACGAGCGACGGCTTGGAGCGGAGTGGACAACACCCCCTCACGGCCTGCCCCAAGCTTGCAGTTCCGACGATCGCGCCAAAACGCACCAGGCGCGCCGCGGTGAGCCGAGCTTACCCGATCGTTCCTGGCGGTGGCCATGGGTCGGCGTGCCGAATCGAGCTTGCTTTCGCTTGGAGCTTTCTCGCGTGGCTGGCCGTTCGCAGGTCTGTCTGTTCGGCCTATCAGAGCGCCGTATAGCCGCCGTCGATCACCAGGTCCGAGCCGGTCATGAAGCTCGAGGCGTCGCTCGCAAGATAAAGAGCGGCGCGGCCGATCTCCTCGGGTTGCCCGAGCCGGCCGATGGGGTGTTTCGGCACAGCCTGGGCCCGGGCGTCTGCCATGCTTCCATATCTGAACGAGATGCGTTCGGTTTCGACGGCGCCAGGCGAAAGCGTGTTGACACGGATGTTGTCGCGCGCGTGGTCGACGGCCATCACCTTGGCGAGCTGGATCAGAGCACCCTTCGTCGCGCAGTAGACGCCGCGGCCCGGCGCGCCGACCCGGCCCATCTGCGAGGCGATGTGAATGATGCTGCCTCCGCCGGCCTCCACCATGGACGGGATGACGGCGCGGCTCATGAGATAGGCACCCGAAAGATTGATGGCGATGGCCCGGTTCCAATCAGCAGGCTCGAGCTCGACGATGGTGCCGGTGGGCTCGCGCATGGCCGCGCCGTTGACCAGAATGCGTGCTCTCCCGTGCGCTGCGATAGCTGCCTTCACAGCATCGGCGATGCTCGCCTCGCTGGTCACGTCGCAGCCATGCGCCATCGCTGTGCCGCCGGCGCTCCTGATCCGAACCGCCGTCTCGCCGGCGGCCGCCTCGGCAATGTCTAGGCAGGCGACCTTGGCTCCCGCGCCGGCCAGGGCCAACGCAATGGCCCGCCCAATCCCGAGCGCCGCGCCCACGACGATGGCTGGCTTGGCATCGAGACGAAACGGATCGTTGGGCATCGAACCTGCTCCGAGTATTTGTTGTTCAGGCCACCTCTATCAGGCCCACGATACGCATGGCAGCCTCGACCCACAATCACCGAACAGGGGCCAGCCTCCATCTGGGTCGGCTCAGTTGCCAGCGCCCTCCAGCGCGGCGAAGCTGGTGTCAGGCTCGGCAGATGGAGGACAACGATGCAGGACCGTCGCAACGAGGGTTCATGGGCTTGGCGGCAGGCAGAAAACCACAACCACATGATCGAGCTGCAAGACGGAGCGCGCGCGAGCAGCGGGTCCTCAATCGAGCTCGCCTACTTCGGCGGCTCGGCCTTTAGGATCACGTCTCCGGCGGGCCTGACCATTATGATCGATCCCTGGCGCAATCCGCCCTGGGGAACTTGGGATTGGTACCTTTATGACTTTCCGGCTGTGAATGTCGACATTGGCGTATCCACCCATGCTCATTTTGACCACGACGCTTTGCATCGGCTGAGCGCGCACACGCTGCTCGAGCGCCTCATTGGTACCTATGAGTTCAACGATGTGCGGATCACCGGCATCGCCGACAAGCACGTATACGACAGCACGCACAACGTCTACGACTGGGCGGGCATGACCCAACGCCTAACCAGCATGGAGACCAGGCCGCCGAATAATTGGCGCTCCTTCGACAACTGCCTGGTTCTGGTGGAGACCGCAGGGTTGCGCATTCTGCATTGGGGAGACAACCGCCCCAATCCCCCGGACACGGTCTGGGAAAAGATCGGCAGTATCGATGTTGCATTGCTGCCGATCGATGGCTCGTTTCACGTCTTGAGCCCCACGCAGATCGATACGATTATCGCGCGCCTTGACGCCAAGCTGGTCGTTCCACACCACTACTACATTTGGGATGTCACCACGCGGGGATCGACACTGCTGCCGCCGAACACCTGGGTCGACGCCCGTGCCGATTCGATTTGGGCCAGCTCCGGCTCCATCCCGCTCGAGCGACAGTACGTCAAATCCCAGCGCCAACGCGTTGTTTGCTTCGGCGAGCACGTCGCCTTTGCGAAGCCGCAGCCCAAACTGGCTGTGGGCGCCTGATCTGTTAAGGCACGTGTTTGCGCCAGCGTCGTGTTGTTGGCCGCAGCTCTCACCGTCCGGCGAGATGTCCCTGGCTACGCTCACGTTCGCCGGCTATATTCGCATGGGAACTGGGGGAAGGATTCGCGATGTGGCAGCGGGCGATCGTTGTCATTGTTTTATTGCTTTTGCCTACGGGCGTGTGGGGGCAACCGGGCAAGCGCGTCGCGCTGCTGATCGGCAATGAGGCTTACAGCAGCGAGCTCGGCCGCCTCACCAATCCACACAACGATATCGCGCTGCTGGACAAGGCGCTGAAAGGACTTGGCTTCGAGGTGACGACCGTGCGCGACGCGGACCTGGGCGCGCTGCATGAGGCCGTCAACGCCCACGCGCGTCGGCTGCAGGCCGCCGGAGCGAACGCAATCGGCTTCTTCTATTACTCGGGTCACGGCGCGGCAGATGGTGGCACCAACTATTTAATACCGGTGAACGTCAAAACAACGGACACCGCGGAGCTTTGGGATAAGTCACTTCGGCTCACCGAGATCACACGCAAGCTCAAGGCGGAAGCGGGCACAGCCACGCACTTCGTAGTCTTCGACGCTTGCCGCAACACTTTGAAGCTTACGCGCGCGGGTGCGCGATCGCTGGTGCAGTCCAAGGGTTTCGTGCCGATCGCGCAGGAAAGCGGCATGCTGATCGCCTACGCGACGGCGGAGGGCGAACTCGCCTCCGACGTGGGTATCGAAGCGGGTCCCTATGCCAAGACTTTGGCAGAGGAGATCATCAAGCCGGGTATCGAAGCGGTGGCCATGTTCCGCATCGTGCAACGCCGCGTTCGCGCGGCCATCAATCAGGAACCGTACCTTGGCTTCAGTGCCATGGGTGACGTCTACCTGGCGGGCATTAGAGACCCGGGCCCGCCCGATCGCGGCGCGGCAATAGCACCTGCGCCGAAGGCCGGTGCGCCCAAGCCATCGGCCGATTTACCCGAATACGCCGAACTCATCGTGACGGATGTCGACTATCTTCCCGATTTGCGAGGCGGCCTATTCGGGGGCCGTAATTCTATTGGGTTGGCTTTCGACAGCGAGGGGACGACCAACTCCGCCATGCTCGGCGTTGGCACGCGCTCCCGCTCCCTGCCGATGAAATACGCGCCAGCTGACGAATACGCCTTTCGGCTTCTCGAATACGGCTGGGGCACGCACGAAATCAGCAACGTGCAGACCATGAAGGCCTCCGAGCTGGGCAAGCGGAAGCAATTTACGTTCCGAATTCGCGAGTCTACTTTTGCTGCCAATTCCAACATCGATCAAAAAAGAAAGACCGTATCGCTCGCGGTGCAGCTTTTGCCGTTCGATCCCGAAAAAGCATCGGGACCCGACCAAAGCGAAGCGGGGGCGCACACGTTGAGCCCGGGTCAAGCCGTGGCGGATACGGTCTCTTTCATAGACCAGGATATGACCGACTACGTGAGGCTCACAGCGGGCAAGGGCGTCTGCGTCTTGCAGCTGCTGTCGGGCGGACAGTCCGACGACGGCAATGTCTCATTCAGCATGAAGGACGCCCAGTCGAAAGCTAAATTCGAGCGAGTGAAGCAACTGGCCGATCTGCGCATCTGGACCACGCCGTGCGATGCGGCGGTGGGAACGACATTTCGGGTCCTCGCCGCACCCCTGTCGGGGCAAACCAAATATCACGTCGCAGTCGTTCAGGACAGCGGGCGGGGCGCCGACTTCGCAAAATTGCTAGAGGTAATGCTCTTGGACTTCATGAGTGGTGCTGGCTCCGCAAGACCGCAGGACGACCCCGAGCGGCGTCTGGAAAGATTTGTCCGCAGCGTCAGTGAGCTGAGGCGCCATCTCAAGGTCGATGATGCTTCACCCACCCTGAAGCAGTGCGAGCAGCTTCTGCTCAATCCATCGAGCACATACGATGATGGCAGGTTATCCCGTCTCGTTGCAGCACTCCTCACCTCCGAAAGCAACTTCTACCGTGCAGCGGAGGACTCCGCGGCGCTGCGGATGCATCTGGCTTTATACCTTGGTGAGAACGATAAGCCCTATGATCGCGGCGCACTGCTGACGGCGCTGCAATCCGGTCAGCTGAGCGCTGCCGAACGGGCCGTCAGAATTGTCGGTAAAATAAAGGACCAAGGCTTCGTCAGGGCAACGCTGACCCCTTTATTGCTCGACCCTCGGGACTCCGTCGCACGTGCTGCTAGGGAGCAAATCCTCGCACTCGACCGCCCAGCGCTACCCAATCGACCCTAGCCGCCATCCAGCGACCATCGCTCCTGATGGCAAGTCCCGCGGTGCACGGCGCGCGGGGCCAAAGACCGCGTGCGCACGCCCCGCCTGGCAAACCGCGGCATTGAGGATCGATCCTCGTGGCCGCGCAACCCATGCCAGCAAAAAGGCTCTGCCGCGTCAGAGCACGGGCGGTCGCGTGCGCATGATGCGCAAGCCCGGCGAGCGCCGCAGCGACACGCGACCAGGCGTTGCCAACTTTCCTGCGCAAACGCTTGTCACAGGCGGCGGCAGGTGCTTGAACGTGGATAAGGCGGCCTCGCTCCCCCGATCGCGCGCTCCGCTGTAGGAAGGAAACGCAGCCAATGAACAAGATCACCCGTCGTGCCATGCTCGCCTCTACCACCGGCCTCATCGCCGCCCCCCGCCTCGCTCGCGCCCAGGCTGTAAAGCCGCGCCTGACCGTGATCTCACAGTGGTCGGCCGGCAGCGATGGGGCGGCGATTACCGCGCTCGGCAAGAAATTCGAGGAGAAGGGCGGCACCTGGCAGCACTCGCCCGTGCCCGGGTTCACAACCGAGATGATGAACAAGCTGCGCGCCCAGATCATGGCCGGCGATCCGCCAGCCTGTTCCCAGCTTAAGGGTCCCGAGATTGCAGCCTGGTCGAAAATCGCGGCCACCGTGAACCTCGATGCCCTCGTCGCCGCCGCCGGTTACGAAAAGGTCGTCGCCCCGGATCTCGCGAGACTGCACAAGCCAGGCGGCAAGTGGATCTCTCTGCCTTTGCAGATCTACAGCACGAACATGCTGTTCCTCTCCAAGCGGGCGATGGACAAGGCCAAGGCCGACAGGATCCCCGTCACTTGGGCCGAATTCAATGCGCTTGCCGAAAACATGAAGGCGGGCGGGGTCACATACCCGATCGCAAATGGCGGGACCCGCCCGGATGATGGCCAGAAGTTCGAGGCGGCCCTCGCCGGTATCAGCCCGGCGGCCTACCGGGCCGCCATGATGACCCTCGACGAGAAGGCCTTGAAGGGTCCCGAGGTCAAAGCCGCCTTTGCGCAGGCCCGCAGAATTGCTGACTGGATGGACCCCAATACGGCCGCCCAGCACTACTCCGTCAACCTGCCGCGCTTCGTCGCCGGGGACATGGGCATGATGATTCAAGGCGGCTGGGCGCAGGGCGTGCTGCTCAATGCCGGCTTCAAGCTGGACGACTTCATAATCGCCCCCGGCCCCTGCGACAACGGCAAGCCAGTTTTCTTGCTGAATGCGGATGCTTTCATCTTCTGGCAGCGCAAGGAGCCCGATCTGCAGGCCGGTCAGACCCTGATGGCCCAGCTCGTCATGGACCCGGCGATTCAGACCATGTACTCGCAGATCACCGGCTCGATACCGGTACGCACCGACGTCGACCTCTCCGGTGCGGGCTGGTCGGACGGGCAACGCCGCACGGCGGCAGCGCTCAAGGAGGCGGTCGCCGCCAACCAGGCCGTGCTTAGCCTGGCGCACAACATGGCACAGGAGAACGGCATGACGGCCGCGATCATCGACGTGCTCACCGAATACGTGAAGAACAAGGCGATGACGCCGGATCAGGGCGTTGCCCGTCTTAGCAACGCTGTCGAGGGTGCGCGTTGAGGCAAGACGTGCCTGCGGCCGCGCGGACGGACCGGCGGCGGCCGGCGGTTGCTGCGGTGCGCCGGCTGCCAGAGTTCCTGACGATTTGGGTGCCGCTGCTGCTGTCCGCGGGGCATCTCATCTCATTTGCGCTGTGGACAATCTGGGTCTCGTTCACGCCCTCCACCCTGGTTCCCGTCTCGGGCTGGGTGGGCCTGCGCAACTACACCGCGATGGTGGCAACGCGGAATTGGCAGATCGCTTTCGACAATCTGTTGGTATTCGGCAGCGGCTTCGTGCTGCTGAGCGTGTTGATGGGACTTTTGCTTGCGATTCTGCTCGACCAGCGTATCCGCGGCGAGAATGTGTTCCGATCGATCTTCCTCTATCCCTTGGCCGTCTCCTTTGTCGTCACTGGCACGGTCTGGAGCTGGCTCCTCAATCCCGGCATCGGTATCCAAAAGCTCGTCAACGGGCTCGGCTGGACCTCCTTCCGTTTCGACTGGCTGATCGATCGCGAGATGGCAATCTGGACCATCGTTATCGCCGCGATCTGGCAATCCTCGGGCTTCGCCATGGCGCTGTTCCTCGCCGGTCTTCGCTCGGTCGACCCAGACCTCATCAAAGCGGCGCAGATCGATGGTGCCGGACCGATACGCATGTATCGGCGCGTCATTCTTCCCACGCTTTGGCCCATTACCGTAACCGTCGTCGTGATCCAGCTGCAATTCGCCATCACCACCTTCGACCTCGTCCGCGCGCTCACTGGCGGAGGGCCGGGAACCGCTACTCAGCTGCCTGCCCTCGTCGTCTACGACTTCATGTTTCAGCGCGGCCTGCTGGCGCGCGGCGCGGCGGCGGCCGTTCTCATGTTACTGATCCTTCTCGCCGTGCTGCTGCCGTATGCGGCGTGGCGTTACCTGCAGCGCCGGCAGTCCGCCCATGCGTGAGACCACCTTCACGCCGAACCGGCTCCTCGTCTATCTCGCAGTCCTGCTGCTCGCAGCAGCCTACCTCGTGCCTCTTCTCGTCGTGGTGCTGAATTCCCTGCGGACCTCCGAGGAGATCGCGCAAACCTCCATGATCGGCTGGCCGAAGCAATGGGCCTGGGGTAACTACGTCATCGCCTGGGGCGATTTCTGCATCGCCCAGACCTGCGCCGGTATCCGACCCTACATGCTCAACTCGGCGCTGGTCACGCTTCCCGCGACCCTGATCTCCACCCTGCTCGGTTCGGTCGCCGGCTACGCCGTTTCCCTTTGGCGCTTTCGCGGGGATCGCTGGATCTATGGGGTGGTTGCGCTTGGCATTTTTCTGCCGCAGCAGATGCGTCTACTCCCCTGGACCGTCGTGTTACGTGACCTCAATCTCACCAACACGCTCACGGGCCTCGTGATGATCCACACGATCCAGGGCCTCTCCTTCACCACGCTGTTTTGCCGCAACTATTATGTCGCCATCCCGCAGGAGCTGATACGGGCTGCCCGCATCGATGGCGCGGGCTTCTATCGCGTCTTCTGGCGCATAGTATTGCCGCTGTCACCGCCTATCCTGATCGTGACGGTGATTTGGCAGTTCACGCATATCTGGAACGAGTTCCTCTACGGCGTGACGTTCACGACCGGTCAGCAGCAGCCCGTCACCGCCGCTCTGATCGCGCTCTCGGCCTCCGTCGCCGACATACCGCAGCACGGCGTACAGAGTGCCGCCGTGATGATCGCGGCCCTGCCCACTTTGCTGGTCTACCTCTTTGGCGGCAGATATTTCGTGCGCGGTCTTACCGCCGGCGCCGTAAAGTAGGGGTCCGCATGTCGGCTCTCAATGTCCGTGACGTGTATAAGCGCTTCGGCTCCGTCGAGGTGCTGAAGGGCATCAATCTCGAGATCGGCTCGGGCGAGTTCACCGTGCTGGTCGGGCCGTCAGGTTGCGGCAAATCGACATTGCTCAATATCATCGCCGGCCTGGAGCACCAGAGTTCCGGCAGCATCCAGATCGGTGGGCGCATCGTCGATGACGTGCCGCCGAAGGATCGCAACATCGCCATGGTGTTCCAGTCTTACGCGCTCTACCCGTCCATGACCGTGCGCCAGAACATCACCTTCGGCATGGAGTGCCGGCAGGTTCCACGCACAAAGCGCGATGAGGCGGTGGCGCGGGTTGCCAAACTGCTGCAGATCGACGCCTTGCTCGACCGCCGACCGAGCCAGCTCTCCGGCGGTCAGCGCCAGCGCGTCGCCATGGGCCGAGCCCTGGTGCGCGACCCCTTGCTGTTTTTGTTCGATGAGCCGCTGTCTAACCTCGATGCCCAGCTGCGTGTTGAAATGCGCATGGAAATCAAGCAATTGCACCAGCGCCTGGGCTCCACGATCGTCTATGTCACCCACGACCAGATAGAGGCCATGACGCTTGCCACCAGGATTGCCGTTATGCGTCAGGGCGTAGTGCAGCAATTCGCCGAGCCGGAGACGGTCTATAACCGTCCCGCAAATCTTTTCGTCGCCCGCTTCATGGGGGCGCCGCCAATGAACACGCTTGCCGCCCACCTCGAGGCGACGTCTGGTGGGACGGTAGCCGTGATCGGGCGGGGTGAAGGGGCCATCCGCCTCCCGGTGCCGCCTGGGTCGGAAGGCTGGATTGGCCGCAAGGTGGTGCTCGGTATTCGCCCGGAGTGCATCGCCGAGCCGACCCGACATTTCAGCGATGCGCCCGACGCCGCCCTGACCATTGCCGCGCCGGTCGAAATGATCGAGCCGACGGGAGCCGAGACCATCGTTGTGCTGCGCCTCGGCGATGATCGCGCGCTCGGCCGGGTTTCCCCGGATCTCCGCCACCGCTTGGGCGAAATAGCCAGGTTTGCCGTGGATACCCGCAAAATCAGCCTATTCGATCCTGCGACGGGCGATCGCCTCGCATGACAATAGGCGCAGTCGCGGGCATTGGCCGCACGGCGATCGGCATGCCAAGCTTCACGCAAACGTCCCGCCAACGGGCAGCGAAGAAAGTGTCACCCGGCGCGGATGTATCTGTCTCGCAACGCTTGACTTTGCGCTTAGGCCGAGA
>Ga0075424_100007243_pt1 | contig 10745 bp, 7 predicted proteins | sample SoiMethybrSBSTD3_FD_75301 | JGI IMG/M metagenome (GOLD analysis project Ga0075424, IMG submission 75301) | Bulk soil microbial communities from a Populus tree surrounding site in Tennessee, USA - Soil MetaG P. TD hybrid SBSTD3 | ecosystem: Environmental > Terrestrial > Soil > Tree plantation...
CCCTCGGTCGCCGGAGCGCCCTGGCGCTCGGCGGACTCTATTTCGCCCAGCAGGCCGCCGTGCTCCTCTGCCTCGTCGGCCCGCAGATCGACGCCTTCACGCGCGGGCTCGACCGGGGCCCGGCGGAGATCGGCCGATGGCTCCGAGCGAACGCGGCCCCCGACGCGCTCGTCGCGACGCCCGACATCGGCGCGATCGGATTCTACGGCGAGCGGCGTCTTCTGGACCTGGGCGGCCTCGTCACGCCCGCGATGGCGCCGATTCTGGCGCGGCACGATCTTCCGGAGATCATGAAGGGGGCGCTCTACGAAGCCGTGGGCAGCCCCGACTACCTCGTCGACCGCGCCCCCCGCCCCGGCGCGCTCACGGGGGGCGGCTACGAGCTCGTGCTCTCTTCTCGCATCGAGAACCTGGGCCTCTCGCGGCCCGAGCCTCGATACTATTCGCTCTACCGAATCCGGCGGCCCGGTCCCTAGCGACGGATTTCGGGCGCAAGAAGCGGAGCGTTCGAAACGATGGGCGGCGGTACGCTCTCCTCGTCACCCTCTGGAAAGGAGAGATCATGTCCGCGCATCGCTATGTCGGGATCCCCGAGGCTCTGGCCGAGGAAGCCCGCGCTACCCAGCGTTCGCCGCAGTACGGCCACCCCGCCGCGCGTGACCGGGCCAAGGGCTACGGCCCCTGCCGGCTCTGCCTCAAGACCTTCGCGATCGGCGCGGAAGACCGGCTGCTCTTCACGTACCAGCCGTTTCGAGTCGACGGAGCCCTTCCGCAGCCCGGGCCGGTCTACATCCACGCGGAGCCGTGCGCGCGATACGACGCGCCGGAACTCCCCCCGGACTTTCGCGCCCTACCGATCGTCGTCGAGGGCTATCGCGCGACGGGTTGGCTCGTGGCGCAGGAGCCGGTGGGGCCGGAGCCGGTCGAAGCCGTCGTGGCGCGCGTGTTCGAACGATCGGACGTGGACCACGTCCATCTGCGAAACCGCGAGGCCGGGTGCTTCATGGCGCGAGTGGAGCGGCAGTCCTAGCGGGGGCCATGGCCCCCTCGACCAATCCTTCGATCACCGGATAGGACACGCCGATCCGCTGATAGGGTTGTTCGGGGTCGAGCATGTCGTGGTGGACGTGGAGCGACTCGGGGAATTCGTAGGTCCCGACGGTCGCGCCACGCGCCCGCCACCGGCGAGCCAGCTCGTTCGTCGGGGCGTTGTTCACGCCTTCGTCGGAGGCGGTGGTCACGATCAGGATCCTGCCGGCCGACGGCCGGGCGCGATCCGCCTCGTCGAGGATCGTGAACCCCAGCCGATAGACCTCCGCCAGCGCGCGGCTCGCGAAGCGCGGATAGCATTGCTTCGGTCCGAGAACGTCGGCCTTCCGTTTCCGATCCCACCATACGAAGAAGTTGGGGAGCCGGAGCATCGCGTTCGTCAGCCTTCGGGCCACGGGCCCCCGCATCCCGCGCGGGGCGAACGACGGCGCGAGCAGCACGGCGCAATCGACGTCCGCGCGGTGCTGCGCCAGCCACGCCGCGAGGATCGCGGTCGCGGAGAGCCCCAGGACCGTCACGTGCTCTCCCAGGCCCGTGGCGATGTCGACGGCGTCCATCCCCGAGCGCGTCAACTCGCCCGCGGTGAGGTGCGTCAACTCCGTGCTCATCCGATCGGATTGACCATGGCGGGGCATCCGCGGCAGGAGGACGTTGTAGCCGCGGCGCGCGAAGTCGGCGGCGAGGCTGTCGCACTGCTTGGGGCAGTTCGTGAAGCCGTGGAACAGCACGATGGCGTTCGCCGCTCTCCCGCCGCTAGCCAGGACGCGGGTGCGGCACGCGGGGTTCAGATCGGAGCCCTCGAGCGTCCGAACGGAGTCGACGCGCGCCAGAGCCTCGGCATAGGTCAGGGCCGGCCGGGGAGGCCCGGGATCCGCGACGGGCTGAACACCGCCGAGCAGCACCCATGCTCCCGCGACGACGGCCGCGAGGAGGCCCGTGGCCCATAGGACGCCGACCGCGAGACGCTTCATGCTCCTCCGCGGAACAGAGGACGATCGACCGCGACTAGCCGATCACCAACGCGATGGCGAATCCGTCCCACCCCTTCACGCCCACCGTCTGGATCGCGGTCGCGGAGACCCGCGGCTCGGCCGCCATCATCTCGAGAGCGCGACGCGTCCCCTTGACGTCCGGCTCGGCGCTCGATGCGTCGGTCACCTTTCCTTCGCGGACGACGTTGTCGATGATGATGAGGCTCCCAGGCCGGGTAAGTCGAAGCGCCCACGAAAAGTATTCGGGGTTGCTCGCCTTGTCGGCGTCGATGAAGACGAGGTCGAACGGGCCCCGTCCCTCCACGGCAAGCTTGGGAAGCGTATCCAGCGCGCGGCCCACGTGAACCTCGATCGAGTCGGCGAGACCGGCGCGCACGAAATTGGCGCGCGCCACCTCCGCGTGCTTCGGGTCGAACTCGAGCGTCACGACGCGACCGCCCGGCGCGAGCGCCCTCGCCAGCCAGATCGTGCTGTATCCGCCCAGCGTCCCGATTTCCAATACGGCGCGAGCCTTTTGGAGGCGCGCCAGCGTGTGGAGGAGCTTTCCCAGAACCGGCGAAACCTGGATCTCGGGCAGCCCTCCCGCCGTGCTCGCGGCCAAGGCGCTCTCGAGCGCCGCATCGTGGGACGCGAAGAGCCCGCCCAGGTACTGGTCCACGTCCTTGGTACGATCTTCCGTCATCGTCATGGCTTGTCTCCGCGTCTCGGGATCACAGTCGGTTGGCGACGAGCGCCGCCGCGTCGGCGGACGTCAACGCAGGAATGACTTCGAACTCCACGATGTCTTCCCAGCGGGCCACCCACTGGTCGAGAAGACGCCGGTCCTCGCACTCCATGATCTGATAGCAGCGCCGGAGATCCTCCGTGACCCAGCTGGCCACGTAGCGGAGCCCCTCGGGCGCCAGCCGGCCCTCGTCTCTGAATCGGCGGTAGACCGGCAGCGGGTCTCCGCCTCGGAATGTCTCGATGACGACGTAGAGCATCGCGTCGGCGCTCCTCGGTTTCGTTTCGATCCCGATTCGATTTGTTCGCGAAATAGTACGCCTTCTCGCTCCGCTCCGCGATCCTCGCGTCGGTGAGCGCGCACCGCGAAACCGGCGTCAAACCCATTGCGACCACCTAGGATAGCAAAGCAATTGGTACGCCCAGCTGGTCGGGTGTACCCTTTCCGGACGCGGCCGATTCGGCGCCGGCTCGTCCCGGGGGGCGACGGGCCACCGCACCATCGTCCGAAAATCCTCGAAGGAACCTCGTTCGATCCACCCCCCCGATGACGTTTTACCAAGGTCACGCTCCGGCTTTTTCGATGCGCCTTGGCCATCACGAACGGAATTGGAGGAACGCGCCATGCGGCCCCGGTCCATTCCCCGCTTTATCGAGCCCGTATCGAACGTCCTGCTCCCGATGGCGCTGGTGCTCCTCATCCTCCTGATGGGCGCGGTCCCCGCTCACGCGAGCCCGGACGGATCCGCCGCCGCCGACGTCGCACTGTCGGCGAGCGCCGCGCAGCGCGCGACGCAGGTCAGCGGCGCGGCGCCCGTGCTCGATCCTCCGAGCGGCATGACCGTGCTCGAGAACCAAACCGCCGACCAGGCGCTCCACGCCACCGACGCCCAGGGAGATCCGCTGACGTTCAGCAAGGCGTTCGGCCCCGCGTACATGACCGTCACGACCACGAACCCCGGGAACGGGAGCGCGACCGGCAACATCCACCTCGCCCCGGGCACGGGGACCATGGGGACCACGCAGGCGAGCGTCTCCGTGACCGACGGGGTCCTCTCCGATCAGGGGACATTCCTGATTCAGGTCAGCACGCCCCAGGCCCCGCCGGTGCTCGATCCCATCGCCGACGCGACGGTGCCGGCGGGCAGCTCGCTGATACGCCCGCTCCACGCCGCGGACTCGAACGGCGACGAGCTCACATTCTACCTGGCCGCCGGGCCGTCCTACGCCACCGTCTCGACCGACGACGGCATGACAGGACAAGGGTCGCTCCGGCTCTCTCCGTCGTTCGCGGTCTCGGGATCGGCGACCGTGAGGGTCGGGGTGAGCGACGGCATTGCGAGCGACGAAAAGTCGCTCAACGTCACGGTCACGAGAGTGGAAGTGGCGCCCGTGTTGGCGCAGCCGACTCCCGTGAATCTTCGCGGCGGCGAGGTGAGGAACGTGGGGGTGAACGCGACCGACGCGAACGGGGATCCGGTCACGTTCTCGAAGGTATCCGGCCCCGCGTACATGGCGGTCACGACCGACGATCCGGGTCACGGCAGCGCCTTCGGAACGATGCATTTCAACCCCATTCCCTCGTTGAACGACACCGCCACGGCGATCGTCTCCGCGACGGACGGGGAGTTGAGCAGCGAGAAGGCGTTCCTGGTCTCCGTTCGAGCGAACACGGCGCCCGTTCTCGATCCCGTATTCAACATTCAAATGAGCGCCAACGATTCGACCACCGAGTACGTCTCCGCGAGGGATTTCGAAACCGACGGAATGACGCTCACCATCGCGAGCGGCCCTTCCTACGCCTCGATCTTCACGTACTACGAGTATCCCGGCTACATCTACGCGCAGGTCGGTCTCCATCCCACCAGCTCGGACGTGGGGTTGTCGACCGTAGTCATCCGGGCGAGCGACGGCATCCTGTTCGACGAAAAGTCCTTCACGGTGAACGTGGTGGCGCCGGGCCACCCCACTCTGTCGCAGCCGGTCGACATGGCCGTCACCACCGGCGAGGTCGGGGAGCAGACCGTCACCGCGACGGACCCCGACGGCAGATTCACCTACATCTACAAGTCGAGCGGGCCGTCCTACATGACGGTATCGAGCAACGGCAACTATGGCAGCACCTCCGCCGTCATTCGACTCCTGCCGGGCGCCGGTGACGTAGGAAATACCATCGGCGCGGTCACCGCGACGGACAATTTCGGGACCGACACGAAATCGTTCGCGATTTCGGTTCAGGCGGGGAATTTCCCACCCCCGTGCCCGCCGAACACCTTCTCGGTGGTGGGCACCCAGTTCGGGTACGGAACCCTCAACGTGCAGAGCGCCGATCTGAACGCGGACGGCGCGCTCGACATCGTGGTGGAAATGCCGGACGCGCAACGGCTCGTCACCGCGTTGGGAGTCGGCGACGGAACATTCAGCACCACCGAAGATCTCGACGCGGGGAGCGGTCCCTACTCCGCCGTGGTCGTCGACCTGAATCGGGACGAGATCCCGGACCTCGCGGTGACGAATTACTACGCGTCGAACATTTCGATCTATCTGGGAAGCGGGGCCGGAGGTTTCGGCTCGAGGAGGAACTTCCAGGTCGGAGGCTCCCCGCAGGAGATCGTTGCCGCGGACGTGAACCGGGACGGCAAGATGGATCTCCTGGTCGCGAACGGAGGCACTCCGAGTGTCTCGTTGCTTCGAGGCGTGGGAGACGGCACGTTTCTCGGCGCGAACACTCTCGCACCCGGAGCCTACCTGAGCGACCTGGCCGCGCCCGACTTGAACGGCGACGGGGCGCCCGATCTCGTGATCGTGAATCAGAACGAAAACAAGATCTCCGTGTTCCTGAACAACGGCGCCGGGGCGTTCGGCGCACGAGTCGACTATCCCACTCCGACCTATCCGTTCGCGATCGCGGCGGGGGACGTGAACGTCGACGGGAAGGCCGACCTCGTCGTCTCTTCCTACTTTGCCAATGCCGTCTCGGTGTTTCTCGGAGACGGGACAGGCGTGCTCGCGCCTCGACGCACGTTCTCCACGCATTTCTCTCCGGAGCGCGTCGCGATCGCGGACGTGAACGGCGACGGTCATCCCGACATCGCGACCACGAATCTGAACTCGAACGACGTCTCGATTCTCCTCGGGGACGGTTCGGGTGGATTCGCTCCCCACACCGACGTGCCGGCCGGATCCGGCACCTATGGGCTCGCGACCGGCGATTTCGACGACGACCTTCGAATGGATCTCGCCGTGACCGACTACTACGACGGTACCGTTCAAGTCCTTCTCAACAACGGCTGCGCGCCCGACCTCGACCATCCGCCGGTCGTGAAGGCCCCGAAGACCGCGGCCGGCAGCGAGGGATCCGTCCTCGCTTTCAGCGTCAGCGCCGGCGATCCCGACGGGCCGTCGGTCGCGACCCTCGCGGCGAGCTTCGCGGGACTGCCCCTCGGGAACAACGCCGCGTTCGTCGCGAACGGCTCGAATTCGGCGGGGACCTTCACCTGGACGCCCACGTTCATGGACGCACGGCCGACACCCTACCCGGTGACGTTCACGGCGACGAACGTCCTCTCGGGGGCGGCGATGACCAAGATAACGGTGACGAACGTGAACCGCGCACCCCACGCGGCCGCGGGCGGCCCGTACACCGCGTTCTCGGGGACCCCGATCCAGTTCGACGGACGAGCGTCGTCCGATCCCGACGGGGACGTGCTCCTCTTCACGTGGGTGTTCGGCGACGGCGCCTCCGGCACGGGCGCCCAGCCGCAGCACGCGTACGCCGCGATCGGCGTGTACGGGATCGCGCTCACGGTCTCGGACGGAGCCCTGACCTCGCTCGTTTCCACGACGACGGCGAACGTCGTCGGCCTCTTCCAGGCCCGCGCCTTCACGGCGTCGGGCAATCGGAACATCCGCCTCGGCGCCGGAAAGCCTCAGTGGTGTGTGCAGATCGAGGCGATCGCCAGGTCCTTCGCGAACGAGACGGTCGACATGACCTCGCTGGTCATGAAATCGACCGGGACCGGCAGCGTCGACGAGATCCACGCGATCACAGGGAAGAGCACGAGCGGCGGCGACAAGGACGGGAACGGGGTCGAGGAGCTGGACGTCTGCTTCTCGAAGACCGACCTGCGACTGCTCTTCTCGAACGTGCACGGAAACGGCTCCGCGACGGTGGCCTTCGAGGGCAATCTCTACACCGGAGGCCGGTTCCGGGCGACCATGGACGTCGGCATCATCGCGGGCGGCGGGAACCTGGCGGCGTCGATCACGCCGAACCCGCTCAACCCATCGGCGACGATGACCTACTTCACCACCCGCTCGGGATCGGTGAGCCTGCAGTTCTTCGACCCGCACGGCCGCCTGATTCGCACGGTGTTCCGCGAGTCGCGCGTGGAGCCCGGCTACCACGACGTGCCGCTCGACGGACGCGACGACCGAGGCGTGCCGCTCGCGTCGGGCGTCTATTACTACCGACTCCACGCCGATGAGGGAACTTCCACCGGCCGCTTCACCGTGCTCCGATGATCCGCGCGTCGGCGGCCGCGCTGGCGGCCCTGCTCCTCTTGGCGCCGGCCTCGGGCGGCGCGGCTCCACCGTCCACGGTGTCGGCGCCCGGTCGCGGGTGGCACCAAAGCCCGGCGATCATCGACAACACGGCGCGGATGGACGCGAACAATCTGGACATGGTCGTCTCGAACCACGGATCGTACGCCTACGACCTCATCACCGGGAACGCGGGGCTCGTCTTCCCGAAAGGCACGACCAAGACGGTCGTCTTCGCGGCGGGGACCTGGGTCGGCGCGCTCGTCAACGGCGAGACGCGGCTGGGGATCGCCGGATACTCCCAGGAGTACGCGCCGGGCCCGATGCAGGACGGGACGTTCCGGCCGGATCAGACCCGCTTCAAGTCCTACAAGATCATTCGAGGCGACACGGGGAGCTCCGACTACCTGAACTGGCCCGTTCAGGACGGTGCCCCGGTCGACGGCGCCGGAAACCCGCTCCTTTCCGGCGACGCGACCATCTGGAGCGTGTTCAACGACGCGAATCCTGCCCTCCACACGAACGAAGCTGGCAGCACGTTGCCGCTCGGCCTCCAGATACAGCAGACCACATTCGCCTTCAATCGATCGGGGCCGCTGGGGAGCATCCTCTTCGTGAAGCTGAAGCTTCGAAATGGAGGATTCAATCGGCTGGAGCAGGCCTACGTGTCGCTCTGGAGCGATCCCGACCTCGGAGGTTTCACGGACGACCTGGTCGGGTGCGACACGACCCTCGGCCTGGGATATGCCTACAACGCCACGAATGCCGATGGGCAATACGGCGCGACGCCGCCCGCGGTCGGTTTCATGCTCCTCCAGGGCCCGACCGTGCCGGGAGGCCCGGGCGTCAGCGACACGCTGGGCATGACGGCGTTCACCAAGTACCTGAACGGGACCGATCCGGTCTCCGCGTTCGAGACCTACAACACCATGCGGGGCCTGGATCGGGATGGGTCGCCGATCCACGAGAACGACGATCCCTTGGCCCCCATCACGAAGTTTCAGGTGTCGGGGAATCCGGTTTCGGGAACCGGATGGCTCGACAACAACCCGGCCGACCGAAGAATGCAGGTCGTGACCGGCCCGTTCACGATGGATCCCGGGGACGAGCAGGAGATCGTCGGCGCCGTGCTCGTCGGACAGGGTTCCGATCGGCTCTCGTCGATCACCGCCATGCGAAGTCTCGCGTTTACCGCGCTGGAGGTCTATCGAAGGAGATTCGCGCTCTTCTTCAACATCACAGCACCGCCCTCGCGATCGGTGCTCGAGGGGGCGCTCACCGCGTTCAGCGTGGTGGCCGCGGATCCCGACGGGGCGCCGCTCACGCTCCTCGCGACGGGCGTGCCGCTGGGCGCGACGTTCACCGACCACGGGGACGGCACCGGCGAGTTCCGCTGGACCCCCGGTTTCGACCAGGCGGGCGAGTACACGGTGACCTTCACCGCCGAGCGTCCCGACGGCGCGCACGTTTCCGCCCCCACACGAATCACGGTGGAGAACGTGAACCGCGCGCCGGTCGCGGATCCCGGGGGACCCTACTCCGCGTTCGTCGGCGCCCCCGTGTCGTTCGACGGCTCCAGCTCGAGCGATCCGGACGGAACCGACCTCACGTACGCCTGGACGTTCGGCGACGGCGCAACGGGCGCCGGATCGGCGCCGATGCACGCCTACGCGGCCCCGGGGTCGTATGGGGTCGACCTCACCGTTTCCGACGGCTCGCTGAACGACGGCGCATCCACGACCGCCTCGATCCTGGACGCGCTGGTCGCGCGGGTGTTCACGGTCTCGGGGAATCGCACGATTCGCCTCGGTTCGGGAAAGGCGACCTGGTGCGCCGAGATCGAACCCGTCGGCCACTCGTTCGATGCGTTGTCGGTGGATCTTCCCACGGTCGTGATGAAATCGCCGGGGACCGGCTCGGTCAGCGAGATCCACGCCATCGCCGCCAAGACGGCCGCCGGATCCGACCGTGACGGAAACAGCGTCACCGAGATCACGGCGTGCTTCCGAAAAGAGGACTTGAGGCTCCTCTTCGCGAACGTGCAGGGCCAGACGTCGGCGCCGGTCGTGTTCGAAGGGAACGTGCGCACCGGCGGCTTCTTCCGCGCCTTCAGCACGATCGGGGTGCAGGGAGGCAACGGCCCCGCGTCGCTGGTCGTCAGCCCGACGCCGCTTCGCGCGCGCGGCGCCTTCGAGTTCACGACCGCGCGGCCCGGGCGGATTTCCATCCGCCTCTTCGATGTCTCCGGCCGGTTGGTCCGAACCGTGGCCCAGGAGGCGGCCGCTCCGGCCGGAGATCGCCGGATCGAGTTCGACGCGAAGGATGACGCGGGCGCGCCGCTTCGGGCGGGGATCTATTTCTACCGCGTTCAGCTCCCGGAGGGCGCCGCCGAAGGGCGCCTCCTGGTCATCCGATAGGAAACTCGGCTACTACCGCGTCCAGGAGACGCTCACCCCCAGCACGTCCGGGATGAACGAGGCCTCGTCGCCGAGCGGCAGGTGGAGATCCAGCCCCGGGCGAATGGCGCCGCGGAGAAAATCGGCGTGCAACTCGAACTGGTTTCGCGTGCGCGCGCCCAGGTTCGGGTAGTCCTCGGTGATCTGCGCCAACCCGGACATTCCCGCGCCGATTCGCGCCGTGGAGCCGTCATAGCCGATCTGGAACGAGTAGCAAGCGAAGACCTCCGTGTCGCCGCTACTGAGAAAGTCCGAGTAGTCCTTGGTCGGAATCGCGACCATCGGGCTCAGCCGAACCCGATAGACCATCTTGGAAGGCGTCACCTCCCGGAGATTGATCGCCGCCTGGATCGAAGCGACGTTCGGAAGAAACGCGCCGAAGCGCGTCACGTCGGTGAAATACCCTGTGAGCTCCGCCTCGAATTCCTCCTCGGAAGCAAGCGGCGGCCGGAAACCCAGTTCGAGGAACGCCAGGTCGGACAGCCGGGCCTCCATGCCCAGGTAGGGGTCGCCGATCGTGTTGCTGGTGGTCTTCACGGTGATTTCGGTCCCCAGGAAGTCCGTGCTCTTGAAGCTGCTCGCGTGGCGTAGGTAGGGCAGCTCGCCGACGAGGGTGACGCGGGAGGCAAGGGTCGTCCGCCCGGACAGGAAGAACGCCCCGGAGAAGAGTTCCTGATTCACTCCCTCTAAATTGGGCCGGAGCATCTCCAGCATGACCGCGTGGTCAGCGCCTCGTTGCATCCAGAGCGACTGCGCCGTGGCTCGCGTGGGCGCGGTAGAAGCCGAGGCAAGCGCGAGGATTCCGACGATGGCCAGAAGCGCGGGTCTTGAGCGCGACATCGGGGGCTCCTTTCGTGGGGGGCGAGGGTGCACGACGCCCCGAGAACGCTCCGGCGGGCCGAAGCGCACACGATGCCAGTCGGTCAGGCCTCCAGCAAGTCCCGAATCTTGAGGAGCGTGTCCCACGAGCGCGTGGTGGCCG
>Ga0075424_100007244_pt1 | contig 10743 bp, 9 predicted proteins | sample SoiMethybrSBSTD3_FD_75301 | JGI IMG/M metagenome (GOLD analysis project Ga0075424, IMG submission 75301) | Bulk soil microbial communities from a Populus tree surrounding site in Tennessee, USA - Soil MetaG P. TD hybrid SBSTD3 | ecosystem: Environmental > Terrestrial > Soil > Tree plantation...
ACCATCGCCTGATCACGGCGCAGGACGACGAGCGGCGGCGCACCGCGCTCGATCTGCATGACGAAGTCGGGCCGTCGCTGTTCGGCCTCAAAGCCAATGCGACCTCGATTGCCAGTGCGGCCGGCGCAAGCGCCGGCTTGCGCGACCGGGCGCGCGACATGCTGGCGATCATCGAGCACCTGCAGGCCGTCAACCGCAACATGCTCGATCGCCTGCGGCCGATGGCGCTCGGCCATGTGCCGCTCGCCGATCTCGTCTCCGAGCTGGTGCGCGAGCGCGCGCGCCGGCACCCCGACATGTCGTTCCACTTTGCCGCCCAAAAATTGTTGTCGAGCTATGGCGATACGATCGACCTGACGATGTATCGCTGCATCCAGGAGGGACTCACCAACGTCATCCGCCATGCCGGCGCCAAGCGGGTCGAGATCGCGCTCGCCGAGGCGGAAGCCGATGACGTCGCCATCCTAAAACTCGTCATGCACGACGACGGCTGCGGCATCGGTCCGGCGCCGCGGCTCGGCCGCGGTCTCGTCGGCATGCAGGAGCGCGCGCAGGCGCTGGCCGGCGCGTGCACCATCGACGGCGCGCGTGACCGCGGCACCACCTTGCGCGTAACCATCCCACTGGCGGCACGGCTGGCCGATGTCGACATGCGCGGGCCCGTCTCATGACCTCCGTGCTCGTCATCGACGACCACCCGATCGTGCTCAACGGCTGCCGTCGCATCCTGGAGGATGCCGGCGTCGACACGGTTCTCGATGCCCGCGATCTCGTGTCGGGCTATCGCCTCTACCGCCGCCAACGACCCGATGTCGTGATCATCGATCTGGCGCTGCAGGGCGACGGGCTTGCCGGACTGTCGCTCATTCAGCGCATCAAGTCGCACGACGCGCGCGCCCGCATCCTGGTGTTCAGCATGCACAGCGATCCGGTCATTGTGGCGCGCGCGTTGCGGGCCGGCGCCACCGGCTACGTCGTCAAGGACACCTCGTCGGAGGAGCTGGTCCATGCCTTCGAAAAAGTGCGGGGCGGGACGCCGCATTTGAGCGGCGAACTCGCGACGCAAGTGGCGCTGGTGGGCGCCGGCGTGCACCGCGACCCGCTCGCCGCGCTCACGCCGCGCGAGCTGCGCACGCTTGGCCTTCTGGCCGAGGGCAAGTCGTATGGCCGTATCGCCGAAGAGCTCAACGTCAGCTATAAGACCGTGGTCAACACCTGCTCGCAGCTCAAGGACAAGCTCGAGGCCAAGAATCTTGCCGAGCTGATCCGGGCGGCGGTGCAGCATCTCGGTCCCGCGGCGACCGTGTGGCCGAGCGCGTGAGGCCTCGCGCAGTTGGCGCGGAGTAGGCTGCTGCTGTGGCGGCATGCCGCTGTAGCATTTCAAGGAGGCACGCATGACGACAAGACGCATGGCCATTCTGGGTTTTCTCGCGATCGCCGCGATGGTCGGCGCGCCGGCTACGGCCGCAACCAAACGCAGCCGCGTGATGCAGGCGCTCGATCCGGACAACGACGGAACAGTCGACCTCAACGAGGCCAAGAACGCGGCCTCCGCAGTGTTTGACAAGCTCGACCGCGACCGCGACGGAACCCTCGACCGCCGCGAGCTGCGCGGCCGCCTGCGCGCCAACCAACTGGACAAGGCCGATCCCGACCGGGATGGCACGCTGACCAAGGACGAGTACCTCAAGGAGGTGGAGAAGCGGTTCAAGGCCGCCGATCCGGATAACGACGGCACGCTGGACGAAAAGGAACTGCGCTCGCGCGCCGGTCAGGCCCTGTTGCGATTGCTGCAATGACTGCGGCCGCAGGCTCTGAAAGTCTTGGCGGCGGGTGGGCGGCGGGCGGCGGCCCCGGGCCCACCCTGTGTTGCCGCAAAGTCACGTTGCCAAATGTTCCCAAAAGACTTGCGCAAAGGTACCGAGACTTCGCGTCCGGTCCGCCCAAAACTGCACGTGCGCCGGCAGCGGAAAAGCTCGACAACAAAGCCGGCGCGGGAGGATGCCGGTGGTTGTCTGCCCGCTTCATGGACGACAGCGTGCGGCCCTGCTTGTGCTCGCCGCCTGGGCGTCACTGCCCGTCGCCGCGGCGGCGCAGACCGTGCTGCCGGAGATCGTCGTGGTGGCGCCGTCGCCGCTGCAGGGCGCCGGGATCGATCGCGACAAGGTCCCGGCCATGGTGCAGACGCTGTCGGCCGACGACTTTCAGCGCACCCACTCGCTCGCGGTCACCGAGACCTTGATGCAACGCATTCCCGGCGTCAGCACCAGCGATGTCCAGGGCAACGGGTTCGTGCAGGATCTGCGCTACCGCGGCTTCGTGGCCTCGCCGCTCGCCGGCACGCCACAGGGGCTCGCGGTCTATCTCAATGGCGTGCGGGTGAACGAGGCGTTCGGCGACACGGTCAACTGGGATCTCATCCCGACCAACGCGACCGATCGCGCCGATGTGTGGACCAACAATCCGGTGTTCGGCCTCAATGCGCTCGGCGGCGCCATCAGCCTGCAGATGAAGAACGGCTTCACCTGGCAGGGCTTCGAGGCCGAGGCGCAGGGCGGCTCGTTCGGCCGGCGACAGGGCGCGCTGCAATACGGCGCGCGCCAGGGCGACGTCGCGGTCTATGTCGCGGCCCAGGGCGGCCGGGACGACGGCTGGCGTTTCCAGTCGTCGTCGGAGATTGCCCGCCTCTATGCCGATGTCGGCTGGAAGGGCGACCGCTCCGAGCTGCATCTCATCGCCAACGGTGCCGACAATTCTTTTGGCGTGGTCGGCCCGACGCCGGTGGAACTCATCGACATCGACCGTCGCTCGGTCTTTACCTGGCCGCAGAGGACGCGCAATCAGATGGGCCTGTTGAGCCTCAACGGCCAGCATGCCGTCACCGACACGTTCTCGGTTCAGGGCAATTCCTATGTGCGCCAGTTCGATCAGCGTCACGTCGACGGCAACGCTGCCGAGGTCGAGCGCTGCAGCGCCGCCTCGTCGTTTCCCAACCGGCTGTGCCTGGAGGACGACGGCTTTCCGCGGCCGACGCCGGTGACGCCGGCGTTCCGCAACCAGTTCGTCATCCTCGACCAGAACAACAATCCGATTCCCTGTCCGCCCGGCGCCGGAAACACCTGCGCGGCCATCCCCTGGGCGACCATCGACCGCACCTCCACCAGCACGCTCACGGTCGGCGGCGCGCTGCAGGCCGTGAGCACCGCAAAGCTGCTCGGCCATGATAATTATTTCACGATCGGGGGCAGCGTCGATCACGGCAAGACGACGTTCACCTCGAACAGCACGCTCGCCGTCATTTTCCCGGACCTCTTCGTCGCTCCCAGCCCGGTCATTCCGGGCACCGGCTCCGTCATTCACACGCTCGGCAATGTCGGCTTCATCCCGATCGGGCTCGACGCGCAGAATACTTACTATGGTCTGTACGCCACCAACACGTTCGATCTCACGCCGGCGCTGTCGCTGACCACGGGCGCGCGGCTCAACGTCGCCAATATCCACCTGCAGGATGAGCTCGGCTTCGCGCCGGACCTCAACGGCCGCCACCAATTTCAGCGCGTCAATCCGGTGGTCGGCGCCACTTACAAGATCGCGCCCGGCATGTCGGTCTATGGCGGATATTCGGAAGCCAACCGCACGCCGACGCCGCTCGAGCTCGGCTGCGCCAACCCCAACCGGCCGTGCCTGATCGAATTCTCGCTCGTCTCGGACCCGCCGCTGAAACAGGTCGTCGCCAAGACTTTTGAAGCGGGCTGGCGGGGAAACCTTCCGGTCGCCGACGGCCGCGTGGAGTGGAAGCTCGGCCTCTTCCACACCGACAGCTTTGACGACATCATCCACGTGGCGAGCTTCCTGCAAGGCCGCGGCTTCTTCACCAACGTGACGGCGACGCGGCGCCAGGGTCTCGAGGCCGGCGTGCAGTACCAGTCGGCGACGTGGCTCGCTTACGCGAACTACGCTTTCGTCGACGCCACCTACCAGTTCACCGGCGACATCTCATCGCCGAACAATCCCTTTGCCGATGCCAACGGCGATGTTCATGTGACGCCGGGCAAGCGCATCCCGAGCATTCCGCAGCACCAGTTCAAGGCCGGGCTCGACTACTTCGTCACGCCGCTGTGGAAGGTCGGCGCCAGCCTCGTGGCGGTCGGCAGCCAGTTCTTTGTCGGCGACGATGCCAATCAGAACCCGCAACTGCCGGGCTATTGGTACGTGAACCTGCAGACCTCATATCAGGTGAGCAAGGAAGTGCAGATTTTCGGCCTCGTGAACAATCTCTTCGACCGGAAGTTCGCCACCTTCGGGACGTTCTTCGATCCGGCCGGCGTCGCGCTCGTCACCACCCTGACGGATCCGCGCATGATCACGCCGGCACAGCCGTTGTCGGTCTATGGCGGAATCAGGGTGAAGCTCTAGGCTTTTGCCTCCACCTGGAGCAGCGGCCTGTCGTCTCGGCGTGCACCGCCGCGCTGTGGAAAAAGGCGCGCGGTTGACTATGATGCGCCGGGCTGTCACGGCCTGTGAGATTCGGGAGCGGACACGGTCCGCAATGGCGCTGACGCAATTCACGTGTCCCCTGCGATTGTGCGGCGCGCCTTTGCGACTCGCGTGGGCGCAGCTTATCGTGGTGCTGGTTGCGGCTCCCGCCATCGCGCAAGCCCCTGGCGCCGGCAAAGGCGCCGCGGCCGCGCAGCCTCCGGCGCCCGTGCCCAGTGCGGCCGCCGCGCGCGCCGCCCGCGACAGTATCCGCGACCTCGGCCTGCAAGATCGGCTCCCGCAGGATCTTCCCGACCAGAGCCTGAACATCCCGATTCCGCCGGAGGTCTTCTGGGCCGTTCTGTTCGTCGGCCTGCTGCTGATCCTCTATGCGTACCGCGACATGCTGCCGATCTGGCGGCTGTGGGCCGGTCGCGGCTGGGAGGCGCCGGGCGCCGCCGATCAGCCGCAAGCCGTTGCGCAATCCTCGGCCGATGCGGCGGCCGCCGCCGACGAGCTCGGCCGCCAGGGCCGGTTCGTGGAAGCCATGCACATGCTGCTGCTGCTGAGCCTCGGCGAGATCCGCCGGCATCTCGGCGAGCAGTTCGCCGACTCGCTCACCAGCCGCGAGATCCTGCGCGGGGCCCGGCTGCCGCAGCAGGGGCGCGCGTCGCTGCGCGATATCGTGGCGCGGGTCGAGTGGACCTACTTTGGCGGCTATCCGGCGACCATCGAGGACTACACGGCATGCCGCCAGAGCTTCGACAGCCTGCGCGGCGTCTTGCGCGGCGAGCGGCCGGCATGAACACCTCCTCGCTGTTCGCCCCAAGAATGCTGGCCGCATGGCTGGTCATCGCCGTGATCCTCGGCGCCGCCGCGCTTTATTTCGGTGCCCTGGGCGAAGGACGGCCCGGCAGCGATGCGGTCGGGCCGTCGACATTCTCGCGTTCCGCCCTCGGTCACGCCGGCATCGCCGACATGTTGCGGCGGCTCGGCATCACGGTGGTCAAGAGCCGCGCCGAATCGCTCGGCAAGCTGCGACAGGACGGTGTGCTCGTGGTCGCCGAGCCAAACGTTTCGCAGCAGCCGCAGCAGGTGCGGACGCTGCTCTCGTTCCGCAATGTGCTGCTCGTGCTGCCCAAACGCGTCGGGCGGCGCAGCCGCGATCGGCCCGAGTGGGTGGACCAGACCATGGTCTTGCCCGAGGCATCCGTCGCCGCGGTGCTCACGCTGGCGAGCGTCAAGGCCGAGGTCGTGCGCGCGGCGTCGGTCAGCACGTGGTCGCGCAACGATCTCGGGCAGGCGCCCAAGATCGGCGGGCCGGTGCAGCTGATCAAGTCAACCGAGCTGCGCCCGGTCGTGGCCACGGATGACGGCATGTTGGTCGGCGAACTGCGCACCAATGCGCGGCGGCTGTGGATCCTGGCGGATCCTGACGTGCTGGAGAACCACGGGATCGGCGAGGGCGACAATGCGGCGTTTGCCGTCGCGCTGATCAATGGGCTGCGCGGGCGCAATGGCAACGTGGTGTTCGATGAGACCGTGCACGGCTTTGTCGAGCTCGCCGGCGCGCCGTGGCAGTTGCTGTTCGAGTTTCCTTTCGTGCTGGCCACGCTACAGGGCCTGATCGCGATCGGGCTGTTGCTGTGGGCCACCATGGGCCGGTTCGGAGCGCCGCTGCCGCCGCCGGCCCCGCTCGAATCCGGCAAGCACGGGCTGATCCAGAACACCGCAAAGCTGTTCGAGTTCGCCGGTTATCAGGCCGTCATGGTCCAGCGCTACGTCCAGGCGATCGTGCGCGACGTCGCCCGCCAGCTGCGTGGGCCCGCCACGATGACAGAGGCCGACGCCGTCGCCTGGCTCGATCGCGTCGGCCGCGCGCGCGGGGTGGACATCAGTTGCGCCGCCCTGCTGTTGCGCGCGCGCGAGCTCGATCGCCGGCGCGACGGCCCGACCCTGGCCTCGCTGGCACGCGACACGTATCGATGGAAGCGGGAGATCGTTGATGGAGCTTCAGGACATTCGCGCCGTCACCGAGGGGATACGCGAAGAAGTGCGGAAGGCGGTGGTTGGCCAGGATGACGCCATCGATCTGATGCTGACCAGCTTGCTGGTCGGCGGTCACGTCCTGCTCGAAGGCGTGCCCGGCACCGCCAAGACGCTGCTGGCGCAGGCCTTCGCGGCCGCGCTGACGCTGAAGTTCGGCCGCATCCAGTTCACCCCCGACCTGATGCCGGGCGACGTGCTCGGCACCAATCTCTTCAATTTCCAGACCAACAGTTTCGTGCTGACCAAGGGGCCGATCTTCACGCAGCTTCTGCTCGCCGACGAGATCAATCGCACGCCGCCGAAGACGCAGGCGGCGCTGCTCCAGGCGATGAACGAGCGCCGCATCACCATCGATGGCCGCGATCATCCGCTCGGCGAGGACTTCATGGTGGTCGCCACGCAGAACCCGATCGAGCAGCAGGGGACCTATCCGTTGCCCGAGGCGCAGCTCGATCGCTTCCTGTTCAAGGTCATCATCCTGTATCCCGAGCGCGACCAGGAGCGCGAGGTGGTGCGCCGGCACGGCCACCGCTCGGCCATGCCGCGGCTCGAGGACTTCGACCTCAAGCCGGTGGCCGACGGAAAACTGCTTGCTGATCTGCGCGATCAGGTGACGCGCATCCGCCTGTCGGAGGAACTCATCGACTACATCGTCGACGTGATCCGCGGCACCCGCGAGCACGCGTCGCTGGAGGTCGGGGCATCGACCCGTTCCGCCAACATGCTGGCCGCGGCGGCGCGTGCCTTCGCGGCGCTGCAGGGGCGCGACTTCGTCATTCCCGACGACGTAAAAATTCTCGCCGTGCCGGTGCTGCGTCATCGCCTGGTCCTGTCGCCCAGCGCCGAGATCGAGGGGCTTACGCCCGACCGCATCCTCGGCGAGATCATCGACCGCACGGCGGCGCCGCGATGATCAGGCCGACGCCGCGCGCCGTGCTCATCTTCGCCTGCGGGGTCCCGCTGGCGCTGCTCTGGGTCGTCTTCGCGCCGCGCCTTTGGCCGTGGTCGCTGGCTTACGGGCTTGCCGTGCTGGTGCTCATCGTCGCCGACGCCGCATGGGCGTTTCCGCCGGCAGCGCTGCGCGTCGCCACGGTCGCGCCCGAAACGTTGCAGATCGGCGAGACCGGCACGCTGAAGGTGACAATCGCGGCGGCGGCGTCCTATGGCCGGCCCACGGCATTCGAGATCTTGGCCGAGCAGCGCGGCCAGGCCGATCCGCCCGCCACGCTGGTGGCGACGCTCATGCCCGGACACGACGCCCAGGTCGCCATTCCGCTGGTGCCGCGCCAGCGCGGCCGTCTCGCGATCGATGCCATCTGGCTGCGCTGGCACGGCCCGCTGCGGCTGACGCAATGGACGCAGCGGGTCGCGATCGATCGCAGCATCGACGTCCTGCCCAATGTGCGCGGCGTGCACAGCGAGGCGCTGCAGTTCTTCGCCCGCGAGGCCGTGTTCGGCATCAAGATGCAGCAACAGAAGGGGGAGGGAACCGAGTACGATTCGCTGCGCGAATTCGCTCCCGGGCTCGACAGCCGGTTCATCGACTGGAAGCATTCGGCGCGCCACGGAAAACTCCTGTGCAAGGAGTTCCGCACCGAACGCAACCATCACGTCGTGCTGACCTTTGACACCGGCTATCTCATGCGCGAGCCGCTCGATGGCATGCCGCGGCTCGACCACGCCATCAACTCCGGCCTGCTGCTCGGCTGGATCTCGCTGCAGGGCGGCGATCTCGTCGGCCTGTTCGGCTTCGACGCGGCGCCGCGCCAGTTTCAGCAGCCGCTGCGCGGCGTCAGCAGCTTCTCGCGGCTGCAGCGCGTCACCGCCGGGCTCGACTACCGTCACGAGGAGACGAATTTTACGCTCGGCCTGGCGGCGCTGAGCGCGCGGCTCAAGCGCCGCGCCCTCATCATCCTGTTCACCGATTTCGTCGACACGGTCACGGCCGAGCTCCTGATCGAGGCGACCGAGCGCGTGGCGAAGCGCCATGTCGTCATCTTCGTCACGTTGCGCGACGCCGTGCTGCACGGGATGGCGGACGCGGCGCCGGCGCGGTTCGAGGATCTGGCCAAGTCGGTCGTGGCGCACGACTTCCTGCGCGACCGCACCATCGTGCTGGAGCGGCTGCAGCGGCTCGGCGTCCACTGCCTCGACGTCCCGAGCCGCAGCCTGCCGGTGAACCTGATCAACCGCTATCTGCTGATCAAGCAGCGGGGACTCTTGTGAGCGTCGAGGCCTTGCACGAGCCTCAGCCCGCGCCTGGCGCGCCGCCGCCGGCGTTGCCGGACTCTGCCGGCATCACGCTCAAGAGCAGCGAATTCCGGCGCACGCGCGAAGCGGGCTGGCGCGATCTCGAACGCCTCATCGATGCCGCCGAAAAGCGCGGCATCCGCGCGCTGGCGCCCGACGATCTGCAGCGCCTGCCGTTGCTCTACCGCGCCGCCTTGTCGTCGCTGTCGGTGGCGCGGGCCATCGCGCTCGACCGCAATCTGCTCCTGTATTTGGAAAATCTGTCGCTGCGCGCGTTCTTCGTGGTCTACGGCCCGCGCAGCTCCATGCTCGAGGGCTGCGCGCGCTTCCTGCGCACGGATTTTCCCGCCGCCGTGCGCGCCGCGCGCCTGCACCTCCTGCTGGCGGTCGTCGCCATGGCGGTGGGCGCCGCCGTCGGATTTGCCCTCACGGTGCGCGACGAAGCCTGGTTCAGCACGCTGGTTCCCGCCCCGCTGGCCGGCGGCCGCGGGCCGGAGAGCACGCGGGCGTCGCTGCTCGCGCAGGAGATTTTTGCCCCCTGGCCGGGCTTCGGCGTGGCGCTCGGCATCATGGCCAATTTCCTGTTCAGCCATAACACGCTCGTCGGCATCCTGACGTTCAGCTTCGGTCTCGCGGCCGGCGTGCCGACCATCCTGCTGCTGGCCTATCAGGGCCTCATGATCGGGGCGTTCGTGGCGCTGCACTACAACCGCGACCTGACCGTGGACTTCCTCGGCTGGACCGCCATTCACGGCGTCACCGAGATCGGCGCCATCCTGCTGTGCGGCGCCGCCGGGCTGGTGCTCGCCGACAAGATGCTGTTCCCCGACCGCTATTCGCGCGTCGACAGCCTGGCGCGCCACGGCCGTCGCGCCGCCGAAATCGCGCTCGGTGCCGTGCTCATGTTCTTCCTTGCGGCGATTCTCGAAGGTGTGTTCCGCCAGCTCATCAACAACACGCCGGGACGGTTCGCGGTCGCGGCCGTCACGGCGATCGGCTGGTTCATCTATTTCGCAAGACCGTTTGGGAGGCGGCGATGAGCTCGGTCGACGCTGCCACCCGTGTGCTGCGCGGCCGCGCCCGTGCGACGCGCGAGATCGTCACGCCGGAAGGCGTCACCCTCTCGGTCGAGCTTGCGCAACATGGCGAGCGTGCCACCGCCTTCATGATCGACCTGTTCTTCTGGTTCTGCGGCAGCCTGCTCCTGTTCCTCACCTTCATGGTTCTCGTCGTGCGCGGCTGGGTCAGCATTTTTGCGGTGTCGATCCTGCTGTTCATCAGCTTCATCATCCGCAATTTCTATTTCATCCATTTCGAGCTGGCGTGGCGCGGCATGACGCCGGGCAAGCGCATCGTCGGCATTCGCGTGATCGACCGCCACGGCGGGCCGCTGCTGCCGTCCGCGATCGTTGCCCGCAACTTCACGCGCGAGATCGAGATGTTCATCCCGCTGGGGATTCTGCTCTCGGCGTCGGGAGCGGGCCCGATCCCGTGGGAGCGGCTGATGCTGGCGATCTGGCTCCTGTCCTTCGTGGCGCTCATCTTCGTCAATCGCGACCGCATGCGCGCCGGCGACCTGATCGCCGGCACCATCGTCATCGCGTTGCCGCGCCAGCGCCTGCTCGACGACCTGGTCGAACGGCAGGCGAGCTTCGTGTTCACCGACCGCCAGCTCCGGGCCTATGGGGCGTTCGAGCTGCAGGTGCTGGAAGATCTGCTGCGGCGCCCGGACGGGCCGGGCGTGCCGCTCATCCTCGGCGAGGTGTGCGGAAAAATCTGCCGCAAGATCGACTGGCGTGAGCCGGTGGCGGAAGCGGATCGGCTCCGCTTCCTGCGCGACTTCTACACGGCGCAGCGCGCCTTCCTGGAGCGCGAGCAACTGTTCGGCCGCAAGCGCGCCGACAAGCACGACACGGCCGGCGACGGGCGCCAATGAGGCGCCCGCGCCACCGGCGCGCAATCACGCTG
>Ga0075424_100007247_pt1 | contig 10742 bp, 9 predicted proteins | sample SoiMethybrSBSTD3_FD_75301 | JGI IMG/M metagenome (GOLD analysis project Ga0075424, IMG submission 75301) | Bulk soil microbial communities from a Populus tree surrounding site in Tennessee, USA - Soil MetaG P. TD hybrid SBSTD3 | ecosystem: Environmental > Terrestrial > Soil > Tree plantation...
GGCGCGCGCCTCACCCCCTCGACGGAGTCCCGCTACTTCTACGGCCCGCCGCTCGTCAATGCCCAGGTTGGCGGCGGCCGGAGCGGGCGCGACCTCCTCGTCACCACGTTCGATCGGGATCGGCGGGTGGGCGCGCTCTATCGGATGAACGACGGCCGCGCCCAGCTCCTCGCGGGCGGCACGCCCGAGGAAGGCATGGCTCTCCTCCTCGTACAGCCGGAGGGCAGCGTCATCGACGGGGCGGGCACCGTGTACGTGGCCGATCGGGAGCGCGGGGTGGTGCTCAGCCTGGACGCGGGCGGGAAGGTGCTCGATCCCGCCTACGTGCGGGTCACCCGGCCGCGCGTCCTCGCCGTGGACGAGGCGAATCATCTCTGGATCGCGAGCGACGGGAACGCGGAGGCGCCGTGGCAGCCCGGACCGGGCGAGCTCTGGCGCGTGGGGCCGGGAGGCGAGCGCCGCCGCGTCCTCGAAGGACCGCTGGCCCAGGGGCTGGCCCCGGGCCCCGGCGGCGCGATCTTCTTCGCCGATCGCCAGGGCTTGCAGATCTTCGCGGTCACGCCCGACGGCCGACGCGTGAGCCTCGCCCGGTTCACGGATGGCCATGCGCCCCGCGCCCTCACCTTCGTGCCCGACACCGCGGAGACGCGCGCCGCGGGCATCGCGGGCGATCTGCTCGTGGTGGTGATCCGGAGCGGCGTCTTCCAGCTCAACGAGATCATGCGCATCTCCGGGCCCTTCCATGACCTCGTCCGCCCGTAAGGAGGTGGTCGGGCTCATCGGCATGGGGCTGCTCGGCTCGGCCCTCGCCGAGAATCTCGGCAGGGCCAGCTACACGGTACGCGGCTTCGACATCGCCCCCGATCGCATGCGCGAGCACGCGGCGCGCGGCGGGATGCTGGCCTGCTCTCCTGCCGACGCTGCCCACGGCGCCTCGGTGGTGATCACCTGCTTGATGACCGCAGAGCTCGTTCGCGAAGTGCTCCTGGGCCCTGACGGCGCGCTGGAGTCCGCGTCTCCCGGACTCGTGGTCGTCGATCAGAGCACGATTCATCCCGAGGCCTCGGCGGCTATCACCGCGGAGCTTCGCGGACGAGGCGTATCCATGCTCGACGCGCCCGTGGGCGGCTCGAGCGGCCAGGCGCGCCGGCGTGAGGCGCCGGTGGTAGTTGGCGGAGATCCGGAGGTATTCGCGCGGTGTCGCCCCTACCTCGATGCCGTCGCCCAGCGTGTGCACCACATGGGGCCGAACGGCGCGGGCGCGCGAGCCAAGCTCGTGATCAATCTGATCCTCGGCCTCAATCGACTCGCCCTCGCCGAGGGCCTGCTCTTCGGGCTCCGCCAGGGGCTGGACGGCAAGGCGCTGCTCGACGTCCTGAAGGACAGCGCGGCCTACTCCCGCGCCATGGACATCAAGGGCCTGCGCATGCTGGAGGGGCACTTCGAGCCGGAGGGCAAGCTCGCCCAGCACCTGAAGGACGTCGACCTGATGCTAGAGGTCGGCCATGCCGCCGGCGCCCCGCTCATGGCCACCGCCCTGCACCGCCAGCTCCTGCTCGCGGGCGTCGCTGCCGGCTTGAGCGAGCGCGACAACTCTTCGATCATCTCGGTCCTCCGCTCGCTCGTCGAGTGGATCGCGCCCGCCGCAGTGAACCCGTGATTTCCTCCTCCGCCCCGTCACGGCCGGCGACCCGGACGCGAGCGGACTCGGCGATTTGACCTGGCTCACGCCCTCTGGCAGGATCGGCGCGGCCATCTGAGATCCGGCAGCGACTTCGCAGTTCCGACGCGCTCACCCGGGAGGAAACGATGACGTCGACGAGACTGTCCGCCGCACGGTGCGTGCCCCGGGACACGACGGCGCTCCTGATCGGCCGGGCGTGGATTCCCGCGGAAGACGGACCCTCCGTCATCGCCGTGCGTGGCGACGAGGCGGTGGACCTGACCCGCACCTATCCGACGGTGAGCCACCTCGTCAACGTGGCCACGCCGGGCGAGCTGCGCGTGGCCATCAAGGGCGCGCCGGTGGTGGCGGGCGTGGAGGCCCTCGTCGCGAACAGCGTCGAGGGCGCGCGCGATGCCGCGCGCCCGTGGCTGCTCGCGCCGTGCGATCTGCAGGCCGTGAAGGCCAGCGGCGTCACCTTCGTGGCGAGCCTGCTCGAGCGGGTGATCGAGGAGCGCGCCCGCGGCAACCCCGCCCTGGCCGACGGCGCGCGGCGCGAGATCCAGGCCATCGTGGGACCGGATCTTCGCGGCGTCCGTCCCGGCTCGCCGGAGGCGGCGCGCATCAAGGAGGTCCTGCTCGCCCGGGAGATGTGGTCGCAATACCTCGAGGTCGGCATCGGTCCCGACGCCGAGCTCTTCACCAAGTGCCCGCCCATGGCCGCGGTGGGGCTGGGCGCCCGCGTGGGCGTGCACCCCGCCTCCGTCTGGAGCAACCCGGAGCCCGAGCTGGTCCTCGTGATCAACCGCGCGGGCGCGATCGCCGGCGTCACCCTGGGCAACGACGTGAACCTGCGCGACGTGGAAGGACGGAGCGCGCTCCTCCTGGGTCGGGCCAAGGACAACAATGCCTCGTGCGCGGTGGGGCCCTTCGTGCGCATGCTGGACGACGCCTTCCCGCTCGACGCCGTGCGCCGCTTGAGCTTCCAGACCACGGTGGAAGGCCTCGATGGCTTCCGCGTCTCGCACACCACGCAGGTGAAGGAGATCAGCCGCGATCTCGCGGACCTCGCCGGGCAGGTGCACAGCCGCTATCACCGCTATCCCGACGGCGTGCTTCTCTTCATCGGCACCATGTTCGCCCCTGTTGACGATCGCGGCGCCCCGGGCAGCGGATTCACCCACAAGACGGGCGACGTGGTGAGCATCGCCGCCCCCGAGCTCGGCGCGCTGATCAACGAGGTGGTGCCCTGCGATCAGGCGGAGCCCTGGTCGTTCGGCATGGGTGCCCTCATGGCGAACCTCGCCCGCCGCGGCCTGCTCGGCGCGAAGACCTAGCGCGACCGTGAAGCGGAGCGGCGCGCGCATCCTCACCACGCAGGCGGGCAGCCTGCCGCGTCCCGACGAGCTCATCGAGCTCAACCGCGCCCGCCAGGCGGGGGAGTCCTCCGACGAGCGCGCCTACCAGGCGTGGCTCGGGTCGGCGGTGGTGGAGGTCGTCCGTCGGCAGCAGGCGGTGGGCATCGACGTGCCCGGCGACGGCGAGTTCGGCAAGGCCATGGGCCAGCGGATCAACTACGGCGCGTGGTGGAGCTATTCCTTCCAGCGGCTGGGCGGCCTTGAGCTCGGTATGGAGCTCTACCGCATTCCCGCTCAGCGCTCGGAGCCGGGCCGCATCCGCCTCACGAGCTTCTCGGATCGTCGCGATCGCGCCCTCTTTCCCGCCGCCTACGCCGATCCCGACTCGGGCGTGTCGACCAATCGCGGCGGGCCCGGCATGCGGCTACCCGTGTGCGGCGGACCGCTCGTCTACACGGGCCAGGAGGCGATCCGCGCCGACATTGCACACATGAAGGCGGCGCTGGCCGCGGCGGGCGTGGACGAGGGCTTCATGACCTCCATCGCGCCGGGCAGCGCCTCGCGCATCGGCAATGAGCACTACCGCACGGAGGAGGAGCTGATCTTCGCCTGCGCGGAGGCGATGCGCGAGGAGTACCGCGCCATCCTCGAGGCCGGCCTCGTGCTCCAGCTCGACGATCCCGCCATCACCGAAAACTGGGACATGATCAATCCCGCGCCCACCGTCGAGGAGTACCGGAAGCTCTCCATGATCCGCGTGGAGGCCCTCAACCACGCCCTGCGCGGCCTGCCTAAGGACCGGGTGCGCTTCCACCTCTGCTGGGGGAGCTGGCACGGACCCCACGTCACCGACATCCCGCTGCGCGACATCGTGGACGTCATGCTCGCGGTGGACTGCCAGGCCTACTCCTTCGAGGCGGGGAATGTCCGACACGAGCACGAGTGGAAGGTGTGGCGCGACGTGAAGCTGCCCGAGGGCAAGATCCTCATCCCGGGCGTGGTCAGCCACGCCACCAATGTGGTTGAGCATCCCGAGCTGGTCGCCGACCGCATCGTGCGCTTCGCGGAGCTGGTGGGACGGGAGCGCGTGATGGCGGGCACGGACTGCGGCCTCGGCGGCCGCATCCATCCCGACATCGCCTGGGCCAAGCTGGAGACGCTCGCCCAGGGCGCGGCCCTCGCCTCGCGCCGGCTCGCCTAGTCCGGCTTGTTCACGAACAGGGGAGCGCGAGACGGGTCGGGGCCGTCGTCGGGGGCGGGGGAGCGCTCCAGCTGCGTCACCCACTCGCCTGAACCGCCGCCCTGCGGGCGGCGCACACGACGAGGGGGTCTCACTCCGCCGGAGCGCTCCCCGCCCCCACCGCCACCCGCCCGGTCGCACGTGTGGCCCTCGTGAATAGTCGGGGCTAGCGCGCGGACCCTACTCCGCCAGCCACACCCCGTCGAGCTGCTGGTTCAGGAAGTGGGACGGGGTGATGGTCCAGCCGCGCACCTTGGCGCTGTGGGCCACGATGCGGTGCCACTGGAGCGTGTAAATGTAGTGCACCTCCTCGTCGAGGAGGCGCTTCTCGAAGGCCCGGAGGTAGCGCTTGCGCTCCTCGGGATCCGCGGCACGCGCCTGCTTCAGGAACAGGTCGTCCAGCACGGGATCCTTGTAGCGGCCGTAGTTGTTGTCGGCGATGCCCACGGACTGGAACTTCGCCACGTCGATGTCGGGCTCGACCACGAAGCTGCACTGGGCGTCGGAAGCGACCTCGAAGTCGCCGCGCCGGAGCACGGAGACCATGGCCGCCGCCTCCACCACCTCCTGCTTCACGTTGAGCCCGATCTGCCGCCACTGATCGATGAGCCAGATGCCCACCGGCTCGTACGGCATGGGGATGCCGCGGTTCTTGAACGTGAAGGAGAAGCCCTCGGGCACGCCGGCCTCGCGCAAGAGACGACGCGCCTCCGCCCGCGCCTTCTGGATGTCCCGTCCGTAGCCGGCGAGCTTCTCCAGCTCCGCGAGTGGGGTGGCCCACGGCGTGCCGGGGACCTGGATGCCGCCCACCTCACGGACCACGGCGATGCGCGAGAGATTTTTCGAGGCCTCCCAGCGATCGAGGGCCAGGGTGAGGGCGCGCCGCACCCGCTTGTCGTCGAACGGCTTACGCTCGTGGTTCATGGCCACCAGCGAGAGGCAATCCCACGGGCTCTCCTGCACGGTGATCTTGGGACCGAGAGCCTGCACAAGGCTGTCCCGCTCGTTGGGGGTGAAGCCGCGGAACTGCGCATGGGCGCGTTCGCCGCGGATGGCCGCCACCTGAGCGGCGGAGGCGGAGATGAAGACCACGCGATAGCCGTCGAGGTAGGGCTTGCCCTTGTCCCAGTAGTCCGGATTCTTCTTGCTCACGAGGTACGAGCCTTTCACGTGCTCGACGAACTTGAAGGGGCCGGTGCCCATGGTGTTCGTCTCGTACCAGCGCATGTCCCGGGCGAGGATGTCTGCCCGGTAGATCCAATTGAAGGGGGAAGAGAGATTGACGAGGAAGGCCGCCTCAGGCCACTTGAGGCGGAAGCGCACGGTGAGGGGATCGGGCGCCTCGACCGCCTCTACCGCCTGGTAAGCGCCCTTGCGCGCGGAGATGATGCCGGCAGGCGGGAAGATGATCTTGTCGTAGCTCGCCTTCACGTCGCGCGAGGTGAGCACGCTGCCGTCGTGAAAGCGCACGCCCGCGCGCAGCTTGAAGGTGTACGTAAGGCCGTCGGGCGCGATCGTCCAGGACTCCGCGAGGTCCGGCGCGGGGCGCGTGCCCGTCCGGTCGGTGGGATCGATGCGGAGCAACGTGTTGTAGAGGGGAGCGAGGGGATGCACCGTCCCGAAGGTGCCTTCCCGGTGGCCGTCGTAGGAGGGCGGCTCGGAGGGAACCAGGAGGACCAGCTCGCCGCCGGTACGCGGCCGCTCCTGCGCGGTGGCGGGGTGCGGTGAGAGGCTCCCCGCGAGGAGGAAGGAGAGCGCCAGAGAGACCAGGAGCCACGGAACAGGCATCATGGGTCACCCCCTGAGGCGACGGCACGCTCGCGGAACCGAACGGTGGCGCGGTACGAGGCGACCTTATCGACTCCTCCGTGTTTCTGTCAAGGCGGCTATACTCGTGGCATGCGGGGCGACCGGGCGCTGCGCGCGGAGCTGGTCAGGTTCCTGAGCACCGAGGCGCACATGTCGCTGGCGGAAGCCGTGAAGAACTTTCCCATGAAGGACATCAACCGGCGGCCGCCGCATGTGCCCTACACCTTCTGGCATCTCCTCGAGCACATCCGCATCGCCCAGTGGGACATTCTCGACTTCATCCGGAACCCGGACTACGAGGAGCTCCGCTTCCCGCAGGATTACTGGCCCGCCCAGAGCGCGAAGGCGACCAAGAAGGACTGGGACCAGACCACCGCGCGCTACCACAGCGATCTCGAGGAGATGATCGCCCTCGTCAAGAATCCGCGGACCGATCTGCGCGCGCGCATCCCGCATGGCGACGGTCAGACGATCCTGCGCGAGGCGATCCTGATCGTCGACCACACCTCCTATCACGTGGGCGAGTTCGGCATCCTCCGCCAGGTCGTGAACAACTGGAAGTGATCCCGCGCGCCTCCTCCCGGCGCGAGGCGTAGCGCGCGTCCGCCATGCGGCGCCGGCGGCTCGGCCCACCTCGGGCCATGACGGGGAACGAGCGCCGCCGCATCAATCCCAACTCGGGCCTGATCAAGCTGCTCGAGCACCACATGGACCTGGTCGTGTCGCGTTTCCTCTACCCGCATCTGAGCCGCGTGTGGAATCCCTACGGCTGGCTGCTCCGGCGGCGCTTCGTCCTCACCGAGGTCACGCTGGCCCCCGCGCGCTGGCCGAGCCGCCTCGCTCCGCTTCGCGTGCTCCTGATCTCGGACATCCACACGGGCATCTTCCTGCGGCCCCACGTCCTCGCGGGGGTCGTGGCAGAGCTCATGACCCTCGCCCCCGATCTCGTGGCCATCGCGGGGGACATCGTGACGGGACACTCGAGCGAGGTCCGGCCGTTCCTCCACGCCCTCGCCCCGCTGTCGCGCGCGCCCCTCGGGGCTTGGTACGCCCACGGCAACCACGACTACTTCGGGGGCGATCCGGCTGAGCTCCGCGCGGACCTGGGCGCCGTGGGCATCACCACCCTGCACAACGCCTCGATCGCCCTCAAACACGGGCAGGAGGCGTTCGTGCTGGGGGCCATCGACGATCTGATCTACGGCACGCCGGACTGGTCGCGGCTGATCTCGGATCACGGCGCGCCCCATCTCCTCCTCGCGCACAATCCCGATCACTTCTACGAGGCGGAGAGCCACGGCGTGCCGTTGACGCTGTCGGGCCACACCCACGGGGGCCAGATCCGACTCCCCGGTGGGCCGCCGATCATTCGCCACAGTCGGTTCTGCCTCGACGAGGGCGTCTATGCCTTTCGCTCGTCGCTGCTCGTGGTGTCGCGGGGACTCGGGAGCGTGGGACTGCCGTGGCGGTGGGGCGCCGATCCCGAGGCGATCCTGCTCGAGATCAGGCCGCGCTAGGGATTGAAGGGCGAGGGAGCGACCAGGCGGGAGCCGCCCGCGACGCGCCCCTCGAGCTCCACCACCTCGTCGATCTCGATCTCCACCGCGCGCTCGGCGCCGGGCAGATCGGAGAAGCTCGCCGAGTCCCAGAGAATCCGGGCCCGTCCCGTGAGCTGGAGTGTGGCGCCGGAGGCGAAGTCGACGAAGAGCAGGCCGACGCGCGGGTCTTTCGAGATGTTGCCCAGGGTCTGGAACATGTTGTTCCCCGCATAGTCGGGAAGGCGCAGCCGCTTCTCGTCCACCACGCGGACGAAGCCCGGCCGCCCGCCGCGATGGGAAGCATCCGCGCCCGTGGCCTCGTGCACGCTGCCGACGAAGAGCGTGTCGGCGCGCTCGATGGCCAGTTGCTGGCTCGCGGTGAGGGTGGGGCCGCGCCGAACGGACGAGGCGGCGGCCGAGCCTGTCTTCGCCTCCGGCGTTCGCGCCTGGATGTACTTCGGGCAGTTGCCGAAGACCTCCGCCACGGTGATCCATAGCGCCTCCCCATCGGCGCTCGCCACGTGGCCATTGAGGCGGAGCCGCCGCCGCCTCACCGGATCGAAGACGAGGACCCCGATGAAGCCGCCGTCGCCGAGACAGTCAGTGATGGGATCGGCGGGCGGAGCGCCGGCAACGATCCGCAGCGTCTTGTCATCCGGTGCCGTGATGAAGCCTGGCCGGCCCGTGAGGAGCGACGTCCACACGCGGCCGGCGCCGTCGACGCCCGCCAGCACCGCGATGCGCTGACCTTCGAGGAACGGCCGGGCGCCCGTCGGAATGGTGGGGCCGATGCCCTGGCCGAGATCGCGCGCCATCGCGGTGACTCCGGCGCACCGCTGCACCTCCCGCTCGCCCTCGTGAAAGACTCCCATGGCCCCCTTCGGATGGGCAACCCTCCACGCGGGATTCTCCGTCGTCCGTGCCACGGCCTTCGGGGGAAGGCTCGGGCTGTAAACGGACGACAGCCCCCCGGCGTCCTAGGAACGGCAGCGAGAAAAGGGGGCGAGGACATGGGCCGGACACATCTGGAAATGGCGGCGAACTTCCTGATCGTGCTGTACCTGGTCACCCACGGCGTGGCGGTGCCGGCCGGGGGGCGCGGGCACCTTCTCTCGGGCTTCTACCTGTCCATCCGGGCGTGGCTCGCGGGAAAGGTCGACAGGCTGACCACGCTCCTGGAGCTGACGGGCCGGCTCGCCGACGTGTAAGCGGTCGCCCGACAGACCGAGGCCCGGGGCCTCACGGGACGGAGACTCCCGCGTGACACCCGGGCCTCGATGCGTCTAGGGACAGGCTTCGAAGAGACCCGCGGCCCCCTGGCCGCCGCCGATGCACATCGTCACCACGCCGTACTTCGCCTTGCGGCGGAGCATCTCGTTGGCGATGGTGCCGACCATGCGCGAGCCGGTCATGCCGAAGGGATGGCCGATGGAGATCGACCCGCCGTTGGGATTGAGCTTCTCCATCGGGATGCCGAGTTTGTCGCGGCAGTAGAGCACTTGCGAGGCGAAGGCCTCGTTGAGCTCCCACACGCCGATGTCCTCGAACTTGACGCCCGTCCGCTTGAGGAGCTTCGGGATCGCGTACACGGGCCCGATCCCCATCTCGTCCGGCTCGCAGCCCGCCACCGCGAAGCCGCGGAAGATCAGCTTGGGCTTGATGCCGAGGGCCTTGGCGCGGTCCATGGACATGAGCACGGTGGCGGAGGCGCCGTCGGAGAGCTGGGAGGCGTTGCCCGCCGTCACCGACCCCTGCCCGCTATCCTTGTCGAAGTGGGGCGGCAGCTTGAGCAAGCCCTCCAGCGTGGTGTCGGCACGGTTGCACTCGTCCTTGTCGACGTAGTAGTCCTCCTTGCCCACGATCTCGCCCGTCTTCTTGTCGAGCACGCCGCGCACCACCTGCATCGGGGCCAGCTCTTCCTTGAAGAAACCTTCCTGCTGGGCGCGCGCCGTGCGCTGCTGGCTGGCCAGCGCGTACTCGTCCTGCGCCTCACGGCTGATCTTGTAGCGCTTGGCCACCACCTCGGCGGTGTCACCCATGACCATGTACAGCGCGGGCTTGTGCTCCTTGATCCAGGGGTTGGGATCGCCGTCGCGCTTCATCATGCTGATGCTCTCGAGCCCGCCACCGATGGCGGCCTCGGCCCCGCCCAGGATGATCTGATGGGCGGCCATGGCGATGGCCTGGAGCCCCGACGAGCAGAAGCGGTTGACGGTGGTGCCCGCCACGGTAGCGGGGAGGCCGGCGCGGAGGAGCGCGACCCGGGCCACGTTGTTGCCCTGCGCGCCGTTGGGTTGGGCGCAGCCCATGATCACGTCCTCGATCTCACTCTTATCGAGCTGGGGAACCTTCCCGAGCGCGTCCTTGATGCAATGGGCGGCCAGGTCGTCCGGCCGGGTCATGTTGAACGACCCCCGGAACGACTTGGCCAGCGGGGTGCGCGAGCTGGCGACGACGACGGCCTCTCTCATAGGGGCTCCTTTCTGGGTTCGGCTGGTTGCCGGGAGTATATCGTGTTTAGGAGGCTTCGTCGCCTTCGCGGGCGCTGGGTCCGCCGTCGACGATGATGGTGGCGCCGGTCATGAACGACGAGGCCTCCGAGGCGAGAAAGATGCACGGGTAGGCGATCTCGTGCACCGTGCCCCAGCGCCCCATGCCCGTGCGGCTCGCCACCGCATCGTAGGCCTTCTTGGCCGCGGCGGGATCCTGCTTGGTCAGCACCCCCATGTAGCCCTCGGTCTCCACCGGTCCCGGCGCGATGCAGTTGACGCGGATGCCCAGGCGACCCCAGGCCATGCCGAGGGCGCGCGTGAAGTTGATCACCGCGGCCTTGGCCGTCCCGTAGTGCGACATCATGGTGGAGCCGTAGACGCCCGCGATGGAGGACACGTTGATGATCACGCCCCCGCCGCCCTGGGCCATCATCTGCTTGCCCGCCCACTTGCACCCGAAGAAGACGCCGTTGACGTTGATCTGGATCACCGTGTTCCAGCCGTTGGCGCTGATGTCCTCCACCCTGGCGCGGAACGACGCCCCCGCGTTGTTGACCATGATGTCGACGCGTCCCATCTCTTTGGCCGTGCGCTCCACCAGGCCCTTGACCGCGTCCTCCTGGCGCACGTCCACCGCTTCGC
>Ga0075424_100007248_pt1 | contig 10741 bp, 15 predicted proteins | sample SoiMethybrSBSTD3_FD_75301 | JGI IMG/M metagenome (GOLD analysis project Ga0075424, IMG submission 75301) | Bulk soil microbial communities from a Populus tree surrounding site in Tennessee, USA - Soil MetaG P. TD hybrid SBSTD3 | ecosystem: Environmental > Terrestrial > Soil > Tree plantation...
CGCCTGCTCAACCAGTTCGAGCAGATGCAGAAGATGATGAAGATGATGAAGGGCGGCAACCTGCAGCGCATGATGCGCAACATGAAGGGCATGCTGCCCGGGATGCGGTAGGTCGCCCGCTTGTAGCCTAAGGCCGGCGAAGCTGCGCTTCCATCTCCGCTAGTCCCCGCGTGTCCTGGAGCGCCCGGCTGATGGTCAGCGCGCGCTCGTAGTAGTCCTTGGCGGCGTCGCGGTTGCCGGCGGCGGAGCTGGCGAGGGAGAGCTCGGTGAGGTCGGCGAGGATCTTGCGCGGGTCGGCGAGGTCGCGGTCGATGGCGACCGCCTGCTCGAGCGGCGCGATCGCCTCCTTGGCGTGCCCCTGCAGGCGGCGCGACTTGCCGAGCAGGCGCAGGGCATTGGCCTGCTCGGCGCGGTCGTTGCGCGAGCGCGCGCGATCGGCGGCGCGGGAGGCGAGCTGCTCGGCCTCCGCGGCGTGCGAGCCTTCGAGCGCGATCTGCGCCTGGACGTTGAGGATGGTCGCGCCGTATTCGCAGGAGAAACCGGCGCAGCGCTGCGCGGCGCGCTCGGCGAAGGTGGCGGCGCTCACCGGGTTCTGCAGCGCCAGGTCGACGATCGCGCGGCGCAGCTCGGCCTGCAGGCGGCGGCGCTCCGGGAACGGCCGGCGCGGATCGTCGAGCACGCGCGACAGGGCGTCGCGCGCGTCGGCATCGCGCCCCAGCCACTGGTAGACGATCGACTGGTTGATCGAGTTGGCCGCCACCGCGTCGGCGTTCTCGACGGTCGCGGCGATGCGCGCCGCCTCGCCGTACTGGCGGGCGGCGTTCTCCAGGTCGCCGGCACGCATCAGCGTGGCGGCGCGGCCCTCGGCGTCGGCGAGCTTGCTCTGCGATTGCGAGGAGGTCGGCGCCGGCGCGGTCACCGGCTTCCCGCCGCCGCAGCCCGCGGTGATTCCCAGAGCGAGCGCGAGCAGCGCGAGGGCGAGCAGCGCCTTCAATGCTTCAGCGCCTTGCCGCGCGCGTCGAAGCTGTCGATCGGCAGCTCGCGGTCGACGGTCTCGCTGAACGAGTCGCTGAGCGGCCAGACGCGCTTCGCGGCGTTGAACACCTCGCCGGCGTCGCGCGCCACCGACTCGCCACGCTCGAGCATCGGGCGCGCCTTCTGGATCGTGCCCTGCGCCTCCTCGCCGGTCTTGCGCAGCTGCTGCGCCGCGCCGTCGATCGATTCGATCGCGCTGCCGAGCTTGGTGGTGAGCTCGGGCACCGCGCGGTCGATGCTTGCCAGGGTGGCGTTCGACTGCTTGTTGAAGTCGGCGGCAGCCTTTTCGGCGCTGACCAGCAACTTCTTCAGGTCGCGGTGCGTCTGCGGCAGAACTTCCATCTCTGCGCGCAGGGAGCGCAGGCTGACGGCGATGTCCTCGCCCGAGCCCTTGAAGTTGACGAGCACCTGCTTCAGCTCGTTGAAGGCGGGCACCGCCTGGCGGCGGATGTCGTCGATGTACTCGGCAATGCTGCGGCTCGGCTCGAAGTCGATGCGCTCGCCCTGCGCGAGCGCCGGCCCGGGCTTGCCCGGCAGGATGTCGATCACCGCGGCGCCGACCACGCCGGCCTCGCGCGAGTGCTTGGCGACCGAGCCTCGAGGGATGCGCGGCATGTACTCGCTCATGATCGACAGGCGCACGTCGACCCCGCCCTCGGCGAGCTCCATGCCGCTGACCGAGCCGACGGTGAAGCCGTGCAGCTTGACCGGCATGCCCTTGGTGAGGCCGAGCGCGTTGCCGGTCACGAAGTGGATGGTGGTCTGTTGCACGAACCAGCCCTGCTTGTACGCCACCAGGCCAATGAAGGCGGCCACCAGCAGCAGCGCGATCAGCAGGAAGGCGTTCACCTTGAGCAGCAGGCGCGAGAAGCGCACCGGCGGGGTAAAGGTCGCGTTCATCATTCCTCCCGGATATCGACGAAGATCAGCGTGCCGCCGGGATGCCGGCGGCGGTATTCCTGCTCGAAGCCGGCGACGCGCGCGCATTCGGCGCGGGACAGGCCGTCGTCCAGCGACTCGATGATGGCGAGCTCCGGCCCGGCGATCATCAGCCGGGCGAAGGCGGCGATCTTGCGCTCGAGCTTGCCCAGCTCGTCGGGCACGCGCCCGAGGTACGCGCGCGGCTCGATGCCGAAGGTGTCGAGCACCTCCTGGGTGATCGCCGCCACCTCGGCGAGCGAGGGCTTGCCGTGGTAGGCGGCCGGAAGGGAGATGTTCTCCCACGCGTTCAGATTGTTGATCAGGCCGACGATCGGCGAGAGAGCCCCGACTTGCGCGCGTAGTTTCGCTCTGGCATTGCCCGAGATGTCTTTCACCGGCTGGCCGAAGAGCTCGAGCTCCTCGCCGTCCTCGCAGCGCGCCTTGAGCACCGCCGTGACGAAGGCGGATTTCGTCTCGCGGTCGGGCAGGTCGATGCGCCGCACGCTGCCGACCGGGACGGCGATGGCGATCTCTCGTTGCCCGTGGCGCACATAGCGCAGGGCCATCCGTGGGGCGGTCTGGGGCGCGCGAGTTTCGGTGAGCACCGCGCTCATACCGTCGCCTTCACCAGGCCGAAGAACAGGATGCCGAACACGATATAGGCGAACACGGCGTTGATGGTCAGCACCAGCATCGCGCACTGCGTGACCGCCCGCGTCACCACCTTGGGCACCGCGTTCTGCGTGAGGTCGGGCGGGTTGAGGCCGTGATAGCAGCAGCACGCCGCGATGGCGAAGCCGAACAGCAGGCTCTTGATGATCGAGTAGTAGAAGTCGATCGGCGAGAACAGCTCGAACAGCCGGCTCGCCAGCTCCATGAACGACGCCTCGATGATGAACGGCGAGAACAGCAGCCCGCCGGCGACCGCGAGCGCCTGGACGTAGAAGGTGAGCGCGGTCGTCGCCACCATCACGCCGGCGACGCGCGGCACCACCAGGTAGTCGTAGAGATTGATGTTGAGGTAGCGCAGCGCCCGCGTCTGCCCGGAGATGCGCATCATCGCCATCTCGGCCGACATCGCGGTGCCGCTCCTCAGGATGACGACCACCGCGGCGGCGAGCGGGCCGATCTCGCGGAACACGACCAGCAGCAGGATCTTCACCGCCATGTCGACGTCGGCATCGAGCACGTCCATGGTGATGGCGATGATCAGCACGCCGAGCGCGGAGGCGCGCAGCACCACGCCGGTCGACGCGGTGACGCCGGTGAAGTAGACCTGGCGCAGGAACGACTCGAGGATCGGCGGCTTGCGCAGCATCGGCAGCCGGCCCGCGGCGTTCAGTGAAAGCTTGATTCCCCCCTCGATTTCGCGCACCGCGCGCAGCATTCGACCTCCCGGCCCATTTTGCCCCAAAAAGGGCGATTTCTCCCGTATAATCCGCGCCTTTTCTTCGGTGGCCGGGGCAATTCAATGGTTGTGATTCGACTGCAGCGCGGCGGCTTCAACAAGCGGCCCTTCTTCCACCTGGTGGTCGCGGATTCGCGTCGCGCGGCGAGCGGCAAGTTCCTCGAACGCCTCGGGTTTTACGACCCGAAGGCGCCCGAAGGCCGCGAGGGATTGCGCGTCAACATGGAGCGCGTCAAGCACTGGACCGGCAAGGGCGCGCAGCTCTCGCCGACCGCGAAGCGCCTTGTGAAAAAATTTGCCAAGAAGGCGGCCTGAGGACTTAGTCGACATGGGCCGCGTCGCCGGTTCGTACGGCGTGCGCGGCTGGATCAGGGTGGAGCGGCCCGAGGCCGGGCTCGCCGAATGCGGCGAGTGGTGGATCGGCGGCGAGCCGCACGCGGTGCAGGAAACGAAGCCGCACTCCGGATCGCTGCTTGCCCGGCTCGCCGGGATCGCGAGCCGCGAGGTGGCGATGAAATTGAAGGGCCGGGCGGTGGCAGTGAGCCGCGCGGCATTGCCCGAGCCGGGCGCCGGGCACTACTACCTCGCCGACCTCGTGGGTCTCGAGGTGGTGAACGAAAAGGGCATCGTGCTGGGCGCAGTGAAGAGCTGGACCTTCAACGGCGCGCAGGACGTGATGGAAGTGGCGGGCGACAGGGCGCGGCTGATTCCCTGGATTCCGTCGGTGATCAGAGATGTGGATTTGAATAAGAAACAAATCCATGTCGAATGGGGGGCGGACTGGTGATCCGCTTCGACGTGGTGACGCTGTTCCCCGAGATGTTCGGGGCGATCACCGCCAGCGGCATCACCAGCCGCGCGCTGCAGGCGGGGTTGTGGTCGCTGAAGACGTGGAATCCGCGCGACTTCACGAGCGACAACTACCGGACGGTCGACGATCGACCGTACGGCGGCGGACCGGGGATGGTGATGCTGGCCGACCCGTTGGAGAAGGCGCTGGACGCGGCGGGCGGGAAAGTGATCTACCTCTCGCCGCAAGGAAGGAAGCTGGATCACCGCAAGGTTATGGAGCTGTCAAAGGAAAGCTCCATCACCTTGCTGTGCGGCAGGTACGAAGGCGTCGACGAGCGGTTGCTCGATCGGCGCGTGCAGGAAGAGCTCTCGATCGGCGATTTCGTGCTATCGGGAGGGGAGCTGGCGGCGATGGCTCTCATCGATGCGGTGGTGCGGCAGTTGCCGGGAGCACTCGGCGACGAAGCCTCCGCGATCGAGGAGTCCTTCGCCGACGGGCTGCTCGACTGCCCGCAGTACACGCGGCCCGAGACGTACGCGGGCGTGAAGGTGCCGGAGGTGCTGCTCTCCGGGCACCACGAGAACATCCGGCGCTGGCGGTTGAAGCAGGCGCTGGGCAGGACCTGGCTGAGAAGGCCGGACCTGCTGGAAGCGAGGAAGCTGAGCCAGGAAGAGCAGAAGCTGCTGGACGAGTTCCAGCGTGAACAAACGAGGTAAGGCCATGGATCTGATCAAGACTCTCGAGCAGGAAGAGATCAAGCGGCTGAAGCGGGAAATCCCAGACTTCTCGCCCGGCGACACCGTGATCGTCAACGTCAACGTCGTCGAGGGCGAGCGCAAGCGCTCGCAGGCCTTCGAGGGCATGGTGATCGCCAAGAGGAACAAGGGCCTCAACTCCTCGTTCATCGTGCGCAAGATCTCCTCGGGCGAGGGCGTCGAGCGCACCTTCCAGACCTACTCGCCGCTGATCGCCTCGATCGAGGTGAAGCGCAAGGGCGAAGTGCGCCGCGCCAAGCTCTATTACCTGCGCGCGCGCAGCGGCAAGTCGGCGCGCATCCGCGAGAAGACCGGCGAAGCCGATGCCGGCGAGGGCGCCGAGCAGTAAGAGTAAAATGGCCTGATGCGCCGCGAAGCCGCAGCCATCAGCCCGATCAGCGACGTCGTCGCCGCCATCAAGGCGGGCGAGATCGTCGTCCTGGTCGACGACGAGGACCGTGAGAACGAGGGCGACCTCGTCTTCGCCGCGCGCTTCGTCACCGCCGAGAAGGTCAACTTCCTCGCCAAGCACGGCCGCGGCCTGATCTGCATGCCGATCACCGAGTCGCACGCCGAGCGGCTCGGCCTGCGGCCGATGGTCGAGCAGAACCGCTCGCGCCACGGCACCAACTTCACCGTCTCGATCGAGGCCGCCAGCGGCATCGCGACCGGCATCTCCGCCCACGACCGCGCGCTGACCATCAAGATCGCCTCGGCCGAGAACGCGACGGCCGAGGACATCGTCCAGCCCGGCCACGTGTTCCCGCTGATCGCGCAGGCGGGTGGCGTTCTGGTGCGCGCCGGCCACACCGAGGCGTGCTGCGACCTGGCGCGCCTTGCCGGCCTCGAGCCGGCGGCGGTGCTGTGCGAGATCATGAAGGACGACGGCACGATGGCGCGGCTCCCCGATCTGCTCGAGTTCGTCGCCGAGCACAAGCTGAAGATCGGCACCATCGCCGACCTCATCGAGTACCGCAGCCGCAACGAGTCGCTGGTGCAGCGCTCCGCCGAGCGCGAGATCGAGACGCCGTGGGGCAGCTTCCACATGGTGTCGTACCGCGACCTGGCGGTCGGCGCGCTCCACCTGGCGCTCGTGCTTGGAAAAATCACCAGGCAGAAAGAGGTGCTGGTGCGCGTGCACGAGCCGCTTTCGATCCTCGATCTCCTCGACGCCGGCAAGAGCACGCACTCCTGGGGCGTCGGCCAGGCGCTGCAGGAAATCTCCAGGATCGGCGCGGGCGTGATGGTGCTGATGAACTGCGGCCAGGAGGACGCCGCCGCGCCGAAGGCCGGCCGCAGCGCCGACCTGCGCCTGTACGGCATCGGCGCGCAGATCCTGCGCGACCTCGGCGTCGGCCGGATGCGGCTCATGGCCGCGCCGCGCAAGATGCCGAGCATGGCCGGCTTCGGCCTCGAGATCATCGGTTACGTCGAGCGGCCGGGCGGCTGAGCGGCGATGCGCATCGGCATCGTCGCCAGCCGGTTCAACGAGGAGATCGCTGGCGAGCTCCTCAAGCGCGCGAACGCGGAAGCGAAGAAGCTCGGCGTCGAAGCGGCGGTGATCCGGGTTCCCGGCGCGCTCGAGATCCCGCTCGCCCTGCAATGGCTGGCGCAGAGCGGCCGCTACGACGCGCTGGTGGCGGTCGGCGCGGTGGTGCGCGGCGATACCTATCACTTCGAAGTCGTCGCCAACGAGTCGGCGCGCGGCGTGAGCGAGGTCGCGCTCGAGTCCGGCCTGCCGGTGGCGAATGCCATCCTGACCCTGAACAAGGAATCGGAGGCAAAAGATCGCCTCGACAAGGGTGCCGAGGGCGTGCGCGTCGCCGTAGAGATGGCGAAACTGAAAGCGTCGCTGCATGAAGATCGATAGGCGCCAAGCCCGCGAGGTGGCCCTGCAGGCGCTCTATGCCTGGCAGCTCTCCGGCGGCGACCCGCTCGACGAGGCGCGCGCCATCGAGGGCTACGAGGAAAGCGAGTTCGTGAAGTCGCTGCTGAAGGGCGTGCACGACGGCGCCCCCGAGCTGGAGAAGGTGATCACGCCGCACCTCGACCGGCCATTCGCGCGCCTCTCGCCGGTGGAGCGCGCGATCCTCTACATCGGCGCCTTCGAGCTCGCCGAGCACCCGCAAACGCCGTTCAAGGTGGTGCTGAACGAGGCGGTGGAGCTCGGCAAGAGCTTCGGCGCCACCGACGGCTATCGCTTCGTCAACGGCGTGCTCGAGAAAGTCGCGAGCGCGCTGCGGCCGGACGAAGTCGCCAAGTCGCGCAACAAGATCGTCTGAACGAGTTCGACCTCATCCGCCGCTACTTCGAGCGCGCGCCGAAGAACGCGCTGGTCGGGGTGGGCGACGATTGCGCGCTGCTTCGCCCCGACGCGGGACTCGAGCTCGCGGTGACGACCGACATGCTGGTCGAGGGACGGCACTTCCCGCCCAAGGCCGAGCCGCGCGCGCTCGGCCACAAGGCGCTCGCGGTCAACCTCTCCGATCTCGCGGCGATGGGCGCCGCGCCCCGCTGGGTGCTGCTCGCGATCGGCCTGCCGGCGGCGGACGAAGCCTGGCTCACGGCTTTCGCCTCGGGATTCTTCGCCCTCGCCTCGCGCTACGACGTCGATCTCATCGGCGGCGACACGACGCGGGCGCCGCAGGTCACGATCACCATCACCGCCATGGGCGAGGTGCCCTCGAGCGTCGCGCTCTACCGCGCGGGCGCGCGTCCCGGCGACGACATCTGGGTCTCCGGCGATCTCGGCGGCGCGGCGCTCGCCCTGGTCCGTCCCGAGATCGCCGAGGCGGCGAAGCGCCTGCACGAGCCCGAGCCGCGCGTCGAGCTCGGCGAGCGGCTGCGCGGCATGGCGAACGCGGCGATCGACGTCTCCGACGGCCTGGCGGGCGACCTCGGCCACATTCTCGAGCGCTCGCGGGTCGGCGCCGTGGTCGAGTACCCGCTGCTTCCCAGGCATCCTGCCTTCAAGAAGATCGGGAATCCGGACCTCGAGCGCGACTGCGTGCTCTCCGGCGGCGACGACTACGAGCTCATTTTCACCGCCGCGCCGGCGCGGCGCGCCGACCTGGAAGCGCTGTCGCGCGAGCTCGGCCTGCCGCTCACTCGCGTCGGCGCGATCCAGGCGGGCGAGGTCAAGCTCACGGTGCTCGACGCGAAGGGCAAGGCGATGAAGGTCAAGCCCGCGTTCGACCACTTCCACAAGTGATCGTCTTCCGCCCGGGCGTGCGCTTCGCCTTCTCGCACCCGGCGCACTGCGTGGCCTTCGGTTTCGGCGCGGGTCTCTCGCCCTGGGCGCCAGGCACGGCGGGCACGCTGCTCGCGTGGCTCATCTTCTGGATCGCCGAGGGCGTGCCGGCCGCGCCGGCGCTGCTCTGCGTCGCGGTCTTTTTCGCGCTCGGCGTGTGGGTGTGCGACGTGACCGGGCGCCATCTCGGCATTGCCGACCACGGCGCGATGGTCTGGGACGAGGTGGTGGCCTTTCTCCTGGTGCTCGTCGTCATCCCGGACCAGCTGGAATGGCAGGCGGCCGCGTTCGTCCTGTTCCGCTTCTTCGACATCGCCAAGCCGCCGCCGATCCGCTGGCTCGAGGCGCGCTTCAAGGGCGGCTTCGGCGTGATGGTGGACGACCTGCTCGCCGCCGGCTACACGCTGCTCGTTCTCGCCGCGGCGCAGAGGTTCTTTCTGTGAACGCGCTGGCGTCGAGGATCGGCAAGCAGCTGAAGGCGAAGCGCGCCCGGCTCGTGACCGCCGAATCTTGCACCGGTGGCTGGATCTCGCAGGCCGTGACCGCGGTCGGCGGCTCCTCCGACTGGTTCGAGCGCGGCTTCGTCACCTATTCGAATGCCGCGAAGCGGGAAATGCTCGGCGTGAAGAAGAAGACTCTCGAGAAGCACGGCGCAGTCAGCGAGGAAACGGCGCGCGAGATGGCGAGCGGCGCGCTGCGCAAGAGCCATGGCACGGTCGCGGTCGCCGTCACCGGCGTCGCCGGTCCGACGGGGGGAAGCGCCGCGAAACCCGTCGGCATGGTGTGTTTCGCGTGGGCGACGAAGCGCGGGCTGTGGAGCGAAACCCGCCGCTTTCGCGGCAATCGCGCGAGCGTGCGGCGCCAATCGGTGGCTCATGCGCTCAAAGGGGTCCTCGCGCTCGCCGTGGGAGGATAATGGCGGCATGGCCGCAGTAAGACCGGCAGCCGTCGCCGGCACGTTCTATCCCGGCAACGCCCGGGCGCTCACCGACGAGGTCGACCAGCTTCTCGGTGGCGCGGAGGCGCTCGCGCCGCGGATCGGGTTCCCCAAGGTGATCGTCGTTCCCCACGCCGGCTACATCTACTCCGGTGGCGTGGCGGCGAGCGCCTACGACGCGGTGCGCCCGGCGCGCGGCATCGTGCGCCGCGTGGTGCTGCTCGGCCCGGTGCACCGCGTGCCGGTGCGAGGCCTCGCCGTGACCAGTGATGAGGCGTTCGCGACTCCGCTGGGTTCGATCCCGGTCGACCGCGAGGCGCTCGCCTCGCTGAAGGATCTGCCGCAGGTCGTCACCAGCGACGCCGCGCACGCGATGGAGCACTCGCTGGAAGTCCAGCTGCCGTTCCTGCAGAAGACGCTCGGCAGCTTCAAGCTGGTGCCGTTCGCGGTCGGCACGGCGACCATCGCCGAAGTGGCGCAGGTCATCGAGCGGCTCTGGGGAGGCCCGGAGACGCTGATCGTCATCTCCACCGACCTCTCGCACTACCACGACTACGCGGCGGCGCGGCGCATCGACGGCGCGACCCTCTCGAAGATCGCGGCTTTCGCCACCGACCTCAACCACGAGGAAGCGTGCGGCGCGACGCCCCTCAACGGGCTGCTGCATGTTTCGAAAAAACGGAATCTCTCCCTGAAGCTCCTCGCGGCCTGCAATTCCGGCGACACCGCCGGCGGGCGCGACCGCGTGGTCGGCTACTCGTCTTTCGGCCTGTACGAACGTGCCGAGCCCGCGCTCGACGACGTGGGCAGAACGCTGATTGCGATTGCACGCAACGCGATCGAAAAGAATCTTCGCAATGAGAAGGAATTGAACGTCGATGCGCCCTGGCTCGGGCAGTGCGGCGCCACCTTCGTCACGCTGACGCGCGACGGGCAGCTGCGCGGCTGCATCGGCAGCCTCGAGCCGACCCGGCCGCTCGGCGTCGACGTCGCCGAGAACGCGCGCGGCGCGGCGTTTCGCGATCCGCGCTTCCCGGCGCTCGCGGCCGACGAATGGCCGCGCTGCCGGGTCGAGGTATCGCTGCTCTCGGCGCCGAAACGGATCGAGTTCGCCGGCGAGGCGGATCTGCTGGCCCAGCTCGAGCCCGGCGTCGACGGCGTCATCCTGGAATGCGACAACCGGCGCGCGACCTTCCTGCCCCAGGTGTGGCAAGGCATCCCCGACAAGCGCGCCTTCCTCGCCGAGCTGGTGAAGAAGGCCGGCCTGCCCGCCGACACGCGGCTCACACGCTGCAGGATCTCCCGCTACCGAGTGGCGAAATTCCATGAAGGGTAGGTGGTGGCACAGCCTTCCCGACGGCCGCATCCAGTGCGACCTGTGCCCGCGCGACTGCAAGCTGCACGAGGGGCAGCGCGGGCTGTGCTTCGTGCGCAAGATGGAAGGCGGCGAGATGCACCTCACCACCTACGGCCGCTCGTCGGGCTTCTGCATCGACCCGGTGGAGAAGAAGCCGCTCAACCACTTCTATCCGGGCACCAGCATCCTTTCGTTCGGCACCGCGGGCTGCAACCTTGCCTGCAAGTTCTGCCAGAACTGGGACATCTCCAAGTCGCGCGAGATGGACCGGCTGCAGGACGCAGC
>Ga0075424_100007253_pt1 | contig 10738 bp, 8 predicted proteins | sample SoiMethybrSBSTD3_FD_75301 | JGI IMG/M metagenome (GOLD analysis project Ga0075424, IMG submission 75301) | Bulk soil microbial communities from a Populus tree surrounding site in Tennessee, USA - Soil MetaG P. TD hybrid SBSTD3 | ecosystem: Environmental > Terrestrial > Soil > Tree plantation...
CGACGCCGGGACGACGGTCAGGATCCAGCTCCGGCGCGGGGTCGTATTCTCCGACGGATCTCCCCTGACCGCCCCGGCGGCGAAAAAGTCGTTCGAGCGGTCGATCGGGCTCTCGCGCGCCGCCATGCCGGCCGCCTTTGCCGCCATCTCCGGGATCGAGGACTCCGCGGACGGAAAGGCCACGACGGTCTCGGGTATCGCCGCGGTCTCGGAATCGGAGCTCGAGATCCGCCTGCGCGAGCCATTGCCGCTCTTCCCGGCTTTCCTGACCGACGGACGGACCTCGATGGCGTCGGCCGACGCGGAAGGCCACGTGCTCGGCACCGGACCCTTTCTCGTCGCGTCGCACGCCGCCGACTCCGCCGTCCTCGAAAGGAACCCGAACTACTGGAAGGACGCGCCCTCGCGTCTCGACCGGATCGAGTTCCGCGCGTCGCTATCGGCCTCCGAGATCGCCGCCGGACTTCGTTCCGGCCAGTACGACGTCGCGCGCGACCTCCTGCCGCAGGACCGCGAGGCGATATTGCGGGAGCCGAGGTTTCGCTCCGGCCTCGCTGAGACGCCCAAGAAGAACACGTATTTCGTGCTCTTCAGCAGCTCGGGCGCCACCGCGCAGAACGCCGCTCTGAGGCATGCGCTCTCGGACGCGGCGCGCGCGCGCGACTTCGTCTGGGGAACGCTCGGCCGGTTCGCTCTTCCCGCGAACGGAATCATTCCGCCCGGCATCCTCGGGCACGACGCCGGCCGGCGGCTGCCCCACGCGTCGCGGGAGAAGGCGGCCGAGATGATTCGTTCGTCGGGGCTGCCGCTCCCCGTCCGCCTCCGCGCGGCCGTTCACCCGATCTTGAAGGACCAGTACGGCGCGCTCACCTCCTCGCTGTTCGCGAGCTGGGCGGAGCTCGGCGTCGATGTGGCGATCGCGACGAACAACATGGCCGAGTACCTCGACTCGTGGAACGACACGACCGGGATCGACCTATTCGTCGGACGCTGGATCGCCGACTACGACGACCCCGATAACTTCACGTTCACGCTCTTTCACTCGGACAACGGCCGCCTGCGACGTCACTTCTCGTCGCCCGAGACCGACCAGATACTGGAAGAGGCGCGCCGCGAGAGCCGCGCGGGCGCCCGGGAAGCGCTCTACCGCTCGTTCGAGAACCTCATGCTCGAATCCGCGGTGCTCCTGCCGTTGTTCCACGACGTGGACTATCGGATCGCGGCCCCGACCGTTCGCGGCATCGCGCTGAAGAGCACCGCGCCTTTCATCAACTACACCGAGGTCGGGAAGGCGGCCGCGGCCGCAGCGCCCGCCCCGGCCCGCGCCGCCGGTGGAGGCGTCCTCACGGTGCCGATCGCAGGTGTCATCCGCAACCTGGATCCCGCTGGATCCGAGACCGTCGAACAGGGAGAAGTCCTTCCCAACGTCTACGAAGGGCTCCTGCGCGAGATCGAGGGCGCGCAGGTCGTTCCGTGGCTCGCCTCCGAGGTCCACGTCGAAAACGACGGTCTGCGTTACCGGTTCCGGCTGCGGCCGGGAATCCGGTTCCACGACGGCCGGCGGCTGACGGCGCGAGACGTCCGTTACAGCTTCGAACGCCTGCTGGCGAGCAAGGAGAGCGATCGACGGTGGACGATGGCGCCGATCCGCGGAGCCAAGGCGATCCTGACCGGTGAGGCGACCACGCTGGAGGGATTTCACATCGTCTCCCCGACCGAGTTCACCATGGACCTGGAGAGGCCGATCTCCTTCTTTCCGGTTCTCATCTCCGATCTCGTCGCCTCCATCGTCCCGGAGGGGACGACCCATCTGGGCAGCAGCTGGCGGGAGGGTGCGGTCGGGACCGGTCCGTTCCGGGCCGTCGCTTACGAGCCGGGGCAGCGGCTGGAGCTCGAGCGCAACCCCCACTACTGGCGCGACGGATTTCCGCGAAGCGAGGGGATCGTCTTCCGATTCGGCGTGCAGCCCGACGAGATGCGCTCCGAGTTCCTCGCGGGGCGGTTCTCGGTCGCGTCGGACCTCCTGCCTCGCGACGCGGACGCCCTTCGGCAGGATCGAAGGTACGCGACCCGGTACATGGAATCGCCGCGCCTCTCGACGTACTTCATCGCCTTCAACACCCATCGCGCGGCCTTCGGAGACGCCGAGGTGCGCCGCGGGATCCAGCGGGTGATCGACGTTCCGGTCCTCGTCCGGAAGGCGCTTGGACGGCTCGCGATCCCCGCCAACGGCTTGATTCCGCCGGGCCTCCTCGGCTATTCGGCGGAGCGACCCAAGGAAGCCGCGCGCAGCAACCCGGCGGAAAAGGAATCGAGCGACAAGACGATGTCCCGCGAAACGGTGGAAGTCGCGGCCCTCGTCCATCCGTCGTTCACCGGCGAGTACGCCGCGCTGATCGACGAGTTGAACCAGATCTTCCGCGAGATGGGGTTCATCCTGCGGCCGATCAACAGGACGATGGCCGAGTACGTGGAAATGCGGAAGACGCGCGACGTAGACGTGGTGATCGGGCGATGGGCTTCGGACTACCCCGACGCCGACACGTTCGTGCACGGAGTCCTCCATTCGCACGAGGGCTTCGTGGGACTCTTCTCGGGCACCCCCGAAATCGACGCGCTCGGGGCGCGCGGCCGGGCGGAGGTGGATCCGCGCGTTCGCCACTCGATTTACCGCCAGGTCGAGGAGATCGTCGCACGCGATGCGCTGTTGATCCCGCTCTTCCACGAGCAGGTCTACCGGTTCGTTCAGCCCGACGTCGAAGGACTCTCGCTCGGCTTCTCGCTGCCAACCGTGGCGTACGAGAAGCTGTCGGTAAAAAGATAGAGAAGAGGGGTCAGGTATTCACGAGTGGCCGGACCGGCGGCTGAGCCGGGGTGGCCTTGCCATCTTTGCGGAGCAAAGTGGCAAGTGGAGACCTGACCCCGGGCCTTGACCGGACGTGGCAAGTGGAGACTGACCCCTTCGACTCAAAAAAAGGGGCGGCTTTTGCCGCCCCGATGGAATCAGATCGTCAGCGTTCCCGTCCGGATCAGGTAAGCCAGTCGCTTCCTCTGATCCGCGTTCAGGAGCTCGTGCAGCCGGCCGAGCGCCGTCACGACGGCCGCGCGGAGCCGATCCGCGCTTTCGAGCCGCAGCTTCGCCGCGCCCTGCGCCTTCTCCCGATCGAACGCGTCGGACGAGATCGCGTCGGCGAACGCCGAGAGCGTTCGACGCTGGTCGACCGCGGCCTGCGCGCGCTCGGTCTTGATCTCGTCCAGGATGCGCGCGAGCTCCGCGACCTGCGCGTCGTCGAGCTCGAGCTTGTACGCGAGGAACCGCAGCGGCCGGCGAACGCCGAACGCGCCGCCCCCGAAACCGTACGGGCCGGGGTCGTCCTCGCCGGCGGCGTCGTACTGCCACGCGCGCCGCCAGCCGCGGCTCTCGCCGCCTCCGTAGCCCGCGCCGACGCGGCTCTCGCCGCAACGCTGCCTTCTCCAATGGGGAATGAATCCGGGATGCATGAGACCTCCTCTCGCCGGGGCATTCGCTCCCGACGGGTACCTCCGGGCGTGGGCGACATGCCTCACGCCGTCACCGGACACTAAACCCGCCGTGACGGGGGCGTCAATAGGCTCTGGTTTTCACGACAGAATTTGGCGACGATTCGGCAAGTTCGTGAAACCCGTTCTCGTGGCGCTCCTCGCAACCCTCCCGGGCCTGTCCACCGCGACGGCGCAGGTGACGCCTGCCCGGGGCTACACACCGCCGGACGACACGCCCTCGGCCAAGGTCGGCGGCGTGATCTTCGCCGACTATACGTTTCAGGAGGAGCCGAAGACGCGCGACGCGAATGGCGACCTCGTTCATCCGAACTCCTTCAACGTCGGCCGCGCTTACGTAAACGTGACGGGGCAGCTCCATCACCTCTTTTCGTTCCGGGTGACGCCGGACATCTCGCGCGAGACCGGATCGGGCAGCTCGTTGAACGGCAGCTATACGTTCCGGCTCAAGTACGCGTACGGGCAGCTGAACCTCGACGACTGGCTGCCGAAGACGACGTGGGTCCGCCTGGGCCTTCAACCGACGCCCTACACCGACATGATGGAAAACGTGTACCGCTACCGGTTCCAGGGAAACGTGTTCGTCGAGCGGGAGGGGTTCCTCTCGACCGCGGACAGCGGCTTCACCGCGCACGTTCCATTTCCGGCGGATTTCGGGGACGTTCACCTCGGGGTCTACAACGGCGAGGGCTATCAGAAGTCCGACCCGAACGATCAGAAGGCGTTTCAGATCCGCGCGACCGTTCGCCCGGCACCTCGGATCCCGATCGTCAGGGGCCTGCGCCTGACGGGCTTCTGGGACGCGGACCACTACGTCCGCGACGCCAAACGCGAGCGCGCGATCGGCGCCCTGACCTTCGAGCATCCGTTCGTGAACGCCGGATTCGAGTACATCGACGCGAAGGACCGGGTGACGGTCGCCGACCGCGAGGTCCACGCGAAGGGATGGTCGGTCTTCGTCGAGCCGAGGACGCCGATCGGGCTCGAAGGGCTCTTCCGCCACGACGAGCTCGAGCCCGACAGCGACGCGAACGACTCCGAGAAGACGCGCACGATCGCCGGGGTCGCCTGGTGGTTCGTATTCAAGCCCGGCATCGTGGCCGCAGTCCTCGCCGACCACGAGCAGATCCATTACGACGAATTCTCACCCTCCCGCCCCACCGAGAAGCGTTGGGCGCTCCACCTCCTGCTGACGTTCTAGCAACCTCAGGAAGTCCCGGGTTCCCGTCTTGTCTAACTCTCTGCCCGCCCTTCGCGAAGCGAGGCCGCGGACCACTCGGGCACTTCACCTGTTGCTCACGTTCTAGACGACCCGAGCTTCCTCACTTCACCCCGATTTAACGTTCGCTTCAACATCCGTTTCCGGGTCGGGCGACACGCTCCCCCGCGCAAGGAGGACTCGAATGCAGTGGAGAGCTCTCGCCATTCTCACGGCCGGCGTTTTCGCGAGCGCCATCGCCCTCGCGCAGGTCACGCCGGCGGAGGGTTACACGCCCCCCAGCGACGATCCCGCCGTCAAGGTCGGCGGCACGATCTTTCTCGACTACACGTACCAGGATGAGCCGGAGATCACGGACGCGAACGGCGACCGCGTCCGGCCGAACGCGTTCAACGTCGGCCGCACCTACATCAACGTCACGGGTCAGCTCCACCACCTTCTCTCGTTCCGGATCACGCCGGACATCACCCGCGAGACGGGATCGGGCAGCTCTTTGAACGGGAGCTACACGTTTCGGCTCAAGTACGCGTACGCCCAGTTCAACATGGACGACTGGCTTCCGAGAGGGACGTGGATCCGATTCGGCCAGCAGCAGACGCCCTACGTCGACTTCAACGAAAACGTCTACCGGTATCGGTTCCAGGGACCGATCTTCGTCGACCGGGAAGGTTTCCTCTCCTCATCGGACCTCGGACTCACCGGCCGCCTGGCGTTCCCCTCGAACTATGGTGACGTCCACGTCGGCGTGTACAACGGGGACACTTACACGAGGGTCGATCCGAACGACCAGAAGGCGTTCCAGGCGCGCCTGACCGTCCGGCCGGCTCCGGCCGTGCCGGTTCTGCGGGGGCTAAGGCTGACCGGCTTCTACGACTCCGACCACTACGTGCACAACGCGAAGCGCCAGCGGTACGTCGGCTTCCTTTCGTTCGAGCACCAGTACGTGAACCTCGGCGTCGATTACCTGAAGGCGAAAGACCAGACGACGCTCGCGAACCGTGAAATCGAGGCCGAAGGCTGGTCCGCGTGGGTGACGCCCCGCACTCCGATCGGGATCGAGGGACTCTTCCGCTACGACGAGCTGAAGCCCGACAAGGATGTCGACAGCTCGAGGAAGAAGAAGCGGACGATCGCGGGCATCTCGTACTGGTTCAATTTCTTCAAGCCCGGCGTCACGGCGGCGGTCCTCGCCGACTACGAAGACGTGAAGTACGAGCGCTTTGCCCCGGCCCGCCCGAAGGAGAAGAGGTACGCCCTTCACATGCTCTTGAACTTCTAATTCACGTCGATTTAACGGTGTCTTTACCGTCCGACTTAACACTCTTGGCGAGGTGAAGAGATGAGATTTTCCAGACTGTTTGCGGCGGTCGGCGTGGCGTCGGCGCTCGCCGTCCCGGCGAACGCCCAGAACGTCCAGATCAACGGGGCGGGGGCCACGTTCCCGTACCCGATTTATTCGAAGTGGTTCTCGGAATACAACAAGCTCCACCCGGAGGTGCAGATCAACTACCAGTCGATCGGCTCCGGCGGTGGAATCCGACAGCTCACGAGCCAGACGGTCTTCTTCGGAGCGACCGACGGACCGATGACGAAGGATCAGCTGCTGAATGCACCGGGCAAGATCCTCCACCTGCCCACGGTCCTCGGCGGCGTCGTGCCGATCTACAACCTCCCGGGGGACCCGGACCTGAAGTTCACGGGCCCGCTTCTCGCGGACATCTTCATGGGCAAGGTCTCGAAGTGGAACGATCCGGCCATTTTGAAGGTGAATCCGGGCGCCCAGCTTCCGTCGACCGACATCACCGTCGTTCACCGTTCCGACGGCTCCGGCACGACCTACATCTTTGCGGACTTCCTCGGGAAGACCTCCGTGGACTGGAAGAAGACGGTCGGCATCGCGACCGCGCTCAACTGGCCGACCGGGGTCGGCGCGAAGGGAAACGAAGGCGTCGCCGGCCTCGTCAAGCAGACGCCGGGCGCCATCGGATACGTGGAGCTGATCTACGCCCTCGGAAACAAGATCGCGTTCGGTGCCGTCCAGAACATGGCGGGCGAGTTCGTCAAGGCTTCGCTCGACTCGGTCACCAAGGCCGCGGCCGCCACGAAGGGGGCGATGCCCCCGGACTTCCGGGTCTCGATCGCCAACGCGCCGGGCTCGGGCGTCTACCCCATCTCCTCGTTCACGTGGCTCCTCTTCTACGAGAACCCCAAAGACAAGCGCGCGGCCAAAATCATGACGGATTTCATGAAATGGGCGCTGTCGGAGGGCCAGAAATACGCGGCCGAGCTCGGATACGCTCCACTGCCTCAGGAGGTCGTCGCCCTGGAGATGAACGCTCTGGGTAAGATTCGGGCCTGAGAGCCGGTCGGGCGTGAACGAAAACGGTCTTTCTCGTACGGGTCGTCGGCGGCCCCGTCGGGTCGCCGACGACGCGTTTTTCCGCACCGCGACGGGGCTCGTCGGCGGCATCGTGATCCTCATCACGCTCGCGATCGCCTTCGAGCTCGTTCGCAATTCGGGCCTCTCGATCGCGAAGTTCGGGCTTCGGTTCTGGACGGGGAGAGTCTGGGACCCGGTCTCCGGCGAGTTCGGCGCTCTGCCGTTTCTGTGGGGAACGCTCTACTCTTCCTTTCTTGCGCTCGCGATCGCGGGGCCGATCGCCATCGGAATCGCGGTGTATCTCTCGGAGCTCGCCCCCGGAGTCCTGCGGCGACCGCTCGTCTTTCTGACCGAGCTTCTCGCGGCCATCCCCTCGATCGTCTACGGGCTGTGGGGAGTCTTCGTCCTGATCCCGCTCGTCCGCGGCCTCGAGAAGGGGATGCCCGACGCCCTGCGAAAGTTTCCCCTTTTCTCCGGTCCGCCGCTGGGGGTCGGAATGTTGTCGGCGGCGCTCATCCTCGCGGTGATGGTGATCCCGTTCTCGTCGGCGGTCGCGCGGGAGGTCCTGCACGCGGTGCCATCCTCTCAGCGGGAAGCGGCCTACGCGCTCGGCGCGACTCGTTTCGAGGCTATCCGGGCGGCGCTCTTCCACGGACGCACCGGGATCGTCGGTGCGCTGCTCCTCGGGCTCGGCCGAGCGCTCGGCGAGACCATGGCGGTCACGATGGTGATCGGCAACAACCCGCAGATCACGCCGTCGCTGTTCGCGCCGCAGCACACGATGGCCGCGGTCATCGCCAACGAGTTCACCGAGGCGGCCGACGACCTGTATCTGCACGCGCTCGTCGAGATCGGGCTGGTCCTCTTCGCGGTGACGCTCGTGATCAACTTCCTCTCGCGGCTCCTGATCTGGACCATGGAACGATCGGCGCGAACGGTTCCGGCTCCTCCCGCACCCGTCCCGCTCCCCTCTGCGGAGCCCGCATGACCCGCAATCGCCGCCGGCGCCTGGTCTCGGGTCTGTTCACCGGTCTTTGCGGGGCGGCGGTCGTGCTCGCGCTCATCCCTTTGATATTCATCCTGTTCTATTTGCTCAAGAAGGGCGTCGGAGCCCTCGACCTTTCGTTCTTCGTCCGCAACCCCCGGCCCGTCGGCGAGCACGGCGGCGGCTTCGCGAACGCGATCGTGGGAACGCTCATCCTGATCGGGACCGCCGCGCTCTTCGCGGTGCCGGTGGGAGTCACCGCCGGCCTCTACACGGCCGAGTACCGGGGAACGCGCTTCGCGGCGGCCATTCGCTTCGCCGCCGACCTTCTGAACGGCGTCCCCTCGATCGTCGTCGGCATCTTCGCCTACAGCGTCGCCGTTCTTCCGGTGAAACGGTTCTCGGCTCTCGCCGGGGGTTTCGCTCTCGGTGTGATGATGATTCCCATCGTGGCGCGCACCACGGAGGAGCTCCTGCGGCTCGTTCCGGACGCGCTTCGGGACGGCGCGCTCGCCCTCGGAGCGACCCGGGCGAAAGCCGCACTTTCGGTCGTTCTACCCGCAGCCCTTCCGGGGATTCTGACCGGCATTCTCGTCGCGATCGCCCGGATCGCCGGCGAGACCGCTCCTCTTCTCTTCACCGCCTTCGGCAACCGGTTCTTCTCGACGAGACTCGACCAGCCGATCGCGGCGCTGCCCATCCAGGTCTACACGTACGCCATCTCCCCGTACGAGGAGTGGCACCGCCAGGCCTGGGCCGGAGCCTTTCTCCTGGTCATGATCATTCTCGTTCTTTCGATCCTCGCTCGAACCGCGACCCGACGTCTCGAAAGGATGCACCGCGCATGACCAACGTCGTTGCCGAACCCGAAGTGGCTCCGCCATCCCGGGCCGTCCACATCGCGCCTCCCGATCGGGCGACGACTCCGCGCGAGGCGGAGATCGGGACGGTTCGCGTCGAGGCGGTTCATCTCGATTTTTTCTACGGCGAGACCCAGGCGCTCTTCGACGTGTCCCTCGGCGTTCCCGAGAAGTCGGTCACGGCGCTCATCGGCCCCTCCGGCTGCGGGAAGTCGACGTTTCTCCGCTGTCTCAACCGCATGAACGACCTGATCCCCGACACGCGAGTCGAAGGCAAGGTGCTCCTCGACGGGGAGGACATCTACGTCCCGGGTCTCGACGTGGTGGCACTCCGGCGCCGGATGGGGCTCGTGTTCCAGAAGTCGAATCCGTTCCCCAAGTCGATCTTCGACAACGTTGCCTACGGGCTGCAGATCAACCACATCGGCCGGGCGTCGGAGCTCCCCGAGCGGGTCGAGCGCGCGCTCGTCCGCGCCGCGTTGTGGGACGAGGTCAAGGACCGGCTCCGGGCGCCCGCGTTCTCGCTCTCCGGCGGGCAGCAGCAGCGGCTCTGCATCGCCCGGGCGCTGGCGGTCGAGCCCGAAGTCCTGCTGATGGATGAGCCCGCGTCGGCGCTCGACCCGATCGCCACGCAGAAGATCGAGGAGCTGATTTACGAGCTCAAGACCGCGTTCACCATCGTGATCGTGACGCACAACATGCAGCAGGCCGCCCGGGTCTCGGATCGGACCGCGTTTTTCATGATGGGTCGGCTGATCGAATACGACCGGACCGACAAGATCTTCACGAATCCGGGCCAGAAGGTCACCGAGGACTACATCACGGGAAGGTTCGGGTAGGTGCCGGGAAGCCGGTCCATGACCAGCGCCGCCGGGGCCGTGTCGCGTCGCATCGCGCTCGTCGAAGACGACGCGGACATCGCGTACACGATCCGCCTGAACCTGAGGAAGCACGGGTGGCAGGTCGATCACTTCGTCTCCGGACTGCGTGCGCTCGAAGCGCTCGAGGAAAAACCGTACGACCTCGTGATCCTCGACCTGAACCTTCCTGACGTCGACGGGCTCGCGGTCGCCCGGGAGCTCCGCCAGCACGAGGACACGAAACGGATCTCGATCCTCATGCTGACGGCGCGGGTCGAAGAGCGCGACAAGCTCCTCGGCTTCGACGTCGGAGCCGACGACTACCTGACGAAGCCATTCTCGATGAAGGAGCTCGTGGCGCGCGTCTCCGCCCAGCTGCGACGCGCGGGAGGATTCGAGGCCTCCGAGGAAGACGTCTACGAGACCGACGGGCTCCGCATCGACCGCGCGCGGTTCGAGGTCCTCCTCGACGGCCACCCGACGCGCCTCACCAAGAAGGAGTTCGATCTCCTTTGGTACCTCGTACGCAACCGCGCTCGAGTCGTAACCCGCGACACGATTCTCGCGCGGCTGTGGGGATACGACGCGGACGTCGAAACTCGAACGGTCGACGTCCACATCCGGTCGCTCCGACGCAAGCTGGGAGACCGGTGGATCGACACCGTCGTCGGCGTCGGATACCGATTCGTCGAGCCCGCCCGGGAGGAATAGGGCCCGCCGAACGGCCCTCCCCGCCATGAGCCTCGCCTCGCGGGTCACCCTCGTTCTCGCCGTCCTGGCGGGAGCGCTGGCGGTGCTCCTTTCGGTCGTCGCGATCGAGCTCACCGATCGGACGGTCACGGATCGGGCCCGCGAGCGGCTCCGCCGCGAAATCGACTTTCTCGCGGACGAGGT
>Ga0075424_100007256_pt1 | contig 10737 bp, 11 predicted proteins | sample SoiMethybrSBSTD3_FD_75301 | JGI IMG/M metagenome (GOLD analysis project Ga0075424, IMG submission 75301) | Bulk soil microbial communities from a Populus tree surrounding site in Tennessee, USA - Soil MetaG P. TD hybrid SBSTD3 | ecosystem: Environmental > Terrestrial > Soil > Tree plantation...
TGAATGGTCCGCCCAGCTTGATACTGTTGGATCTCAATCTGCCTGGTATGAACGGATTTGAGATATGCCGGCGTCTTCGCGCAGAACCGTCGACTGCAACTATCCCGATTTTGATGCTTACTGCTCGCGCTGATGAAACAGACAAGGTGCTGGGGTTGAACATGGGCGCGGACGATTATATAACCAAGCCGTTCAGCATGCGCGAGCTTGTAGCGCGGGTCAACGCTGCGCTTCGTCGCTCCGAAGGCTCACATGTCGATCGCCCAGTCTTTGACAACGGATCGCTCAGGATCGATCCCTCAACTTTTCGCGTGCACTACCAGGCGCGTGAAGTGCGAATGACACGGAAGGAGTTCGCGCTACTGTCAGAGCTCGCGCGCAATCAAGGACGGGTGCTGACGCGGGAAACATTGCTCGACCGGGTGTGGGGGATGAACTACTTTGGCGACTCCCGGACACTTGATGTGCATATTCGAAGGCTAAGGCAAAAGTTGGGCGAACCCGCTTTAATCGAAACGGTTACTGGCATAGGCTATCGTCTGTTGTGATACTCGCCGCCGCCAGCGGAGTGGACGTATGAAAGCAACTGCGTATCGAGTCGGCTTGGCGGCTCTTGGTGCGCTGACAGTCTTCTTAATAGACGAAACCATCGGAAAGCTACTCTTTCCCAGCACCTCGATAATCACGGTCCACTTGATCAGCGTAGGCGTTGTCGCAGCTCTGACGTTCTTCGCGCTATGTTGCGCGGTACCGCATCGCGACGCACTTCTCGATACCAGGCGGCAACCGGACATGTCTGAGGACGCCAACCGCTTACTTCTGCCTTTGCTCGCCACCATGCGCGAAGGCATTGTGATTGTCAACTCCCGTCTGGATATCGTTCTGTACAATGATGCGGCGACCAACATAGTCAGGCTGCCGGTCAAAGAGGGTCAGTCCGTCGTGGGAACGGGACGGGCGGACAATTCCGATTCCGGTTTGATTGTCGCTTTGGCCTCGGGCCCTGCGCACGCGAGGGTGAGCGTGGGTCAACGGCCGAGGCTCATAGACGCCACTCGTGATCCGGCAATCAACGATGCGTTCCGACAGGTTCTTGATCAACGAACATCGGTCGAGATACGCGTCGAACTCATAGGGCGCATACAGCGCATCTATCATCTCCGCGTTACGCCGCTCGACGCGGACCTCGCAGCCGGCGTCTTCTTCGACATTACGGAGCTTGAGCGCCTCGAACGCGTTCGCAGAGAGTTCTTCGCGAACCTGTCACACGAGTTGCGTACGCCGCTGACTGCCATTGTTGCTTATGCTGACACGCTGGAAGCAGGCGGATGCGACGACCCGCAGAATGCTAAACGTTTCATCGGGAAGTTGCACAAACACGCCACCCGAATGAGCAAACTGATCACCGACATCTCGGATCTTTCTGCGATCGAATCTGGCAGCATTCATCTCGCATTGGAACCTCTCCGATTGCAAAGCATAATCGCCGAGGTCATTGCCTTTGCGGAAGCCCGCAGACGAGATTTTCCAGTGTCGTTCTGCGTGTCCGTTCCCGAGAACCTGTTCGTTCAGGCTGATCGCACTCGTCTTGAGCAGATCCTTAGCAACCTTATCGACAACGCGGTGAAATTCAACCGGCCAGGCGGACTTGTAAAAGTAAACGCGGAGCTAGTGGGGGACAAAGCCGTTGTTCTTATTGAAGACACCGGCGTAGGGATTACCGCTTTGGACCTACGTCGCATATTCGAACGTCTTTATCGCGCCGATAAGTCGCGCTCGAACAGAATCGAAGGAACTGGTCTGGGGTTGGCCATTGTCAAGCATCTTGTTCAGGCGCATCGTGGTGAGATCACAGCCACGAGCGAACTAGGCCGCGGCTCGCGGTTCACATTCACCCTTCCCAGTACGGTTGCCCAGGAAGAGCCGATTGAAAGCATCCATGCCGAGCTATCTGTTGCGGATGCCTAGGCAGTCTTGAGGCGCGTCAGGATAGAAGCAAGGGTGCCGCTGGATGCATCTTTGGGAGTTGTTGGCCTTAACCGGCGCGGAGTGGTCCACCAAACACGCGCCGCAATAATGGAGGTGGAAATGACTGTGGACTTCGCGCCAATTAAGGTCACGGCTTGTGACGAAAACAAGGTAAGAAAGGCGTCGGGCAGTAAAGCGCGTTACGTTGTGCCCTTTTCACTATCCGCCAAACCGACTCGAGATTGGGAGGACATCTTTGATGACGCATGGCGATCGCATCGTAAGAAATCGCCCACGCCGAAGGCGCAAGCATATGTGCGAAAAGGAGCGATGGTGATGGAGAGCGGATTGGGCGACCTCAAAGACGTCTTCGCCAACCTTCGAGTCTCCATAGACGCCGCAAATGAAAGGTATCTCGAGCAGCTTCAGCAGAAGGCTGAGAAGGATGACAAGAAGAGACGTAAGCGAGAAGAGGAGAAGCTTGCTGAGAGCCGCGCAATCAAAGAAGCGCTTGAAGGCTTGGATTTCTCGTAGCTCGGCAATGCTCGGTCGTAAATCCAACTAGCTTTTAGCGCGACACGAAAGAGGTGTTCAGTGCACACATTTCATCGGCGAGGGCGCGTCAGAGTTGGTCCATATTGGCCAGGCGGTCCCAACGCTGGGGGGCACGATCGAGTATTCGAGAACACAGTTTTCAATTATCCAACGCTCGCCAAATGCCACAAGGCCGCCGCTTTCGACGGCCTGAACAAGCTGCCTAGTGTAGGGCGTCTCAAATAACGTGACATCGAATTTCCACGTAACTGATGGCATCGATGGCTCATCACGCTCGATGATAAGTAACCGACTGTTTGACGCACTACACTAGATTGGCTTGAAGGAGTCGCAGTTGCGCTCACGACCGACGAGTAAGCCAAGCCTACTTATCTTTGTCACCCAAGACGGCCGACAACAGTTTGAAAAACACGTCGGTGTTCTCTTGTACGCCAACGAATAGTTCAAACGCTCGGCTGCTACTACTGTAAGCAGAGATGGGTATATCGGTTGCCGTATGTACGGCCTGGTCTCTTCCTGCCGCCTGACCACGGATGTAAAACCCGAACTGATTCTCGCTTCTCTCGATCGGCTGACCAGGATAACCCTTCGCCGTGAGCTCGCCTTTAATATCATTAGGCAATAAGCTGTCGCGGACCGGAAGAGGTTTAGAGAGCCATCCTTCGTATCGGTCTGCGTTGGCGCCAAAGCCGACAAGAACCTTGCCGTCAATGTCGAACGTTTGTGGATAGCCATCGGCGGCGATTACGTACCTCGGAAACCCCGCTGCATCGTTAACGCCGACCACCGTTTGGCGTGCGGGCTGAGTATTAGGATCGAGAATCGAGTTATCCGGCGGAAGACTCTTCAGATTGTTAATGCCGCCAGTCAATGCGCCGATTAAGCTAAAGCCCGAGCACTCATGATCGGCCAGCACAATGATCATGGTATCGCCCGCTCGGTCGGCAAAGCGTCTCGCCGCTGCTACGGCGTTGTCGAATTCAATCGTCTCATCGATTACGCGGTCAGCATCCATCAGGTGTGATTGCTTATCGATATGAGCGCCTTCTACCATCAGCACAAAACCGTGATTGTTCTGGCTTAGCACTCGCAACGCCGCGTCCGTCATTTCATCAAGCATAGGCTGGTCGGGCGCGTGATAGTCGTCAACCGCAAAGCTGGTAGTGCCTGGCAACATGATATTGCGACGTTTTGCAAGCTTGTCGAGCGCCACGTTCATGTTACCAAAGCCAAAAAGACCCAAAAGCTTCTCTGGAGTACCTACGGTGCTCAGTGCCGCAGCCGAGTCAACATAAGTGAATCCAGCGCCACTGAAGTCGCCAAGCAAGTTGCGACTTGGATCGTGAGCTCCAGCCGCGGTCGACGGGAGATTCCATGCCGCCACCAAGTCTGCCGGCAAGGGACCATAGTCTGTCGCACCTGAACGACTGGAACCAAACTGACCTGAGGGAAGGAACCACCGTCGCCCTCCGCCCATCAGCACCTTCAGACCTGTACCAAACCTCCCGGTGTTGCCCGAGTCGCTTTCATCAAGATACTGATCGCAAATCCCGGTGCCTCGGTTTCTATCACCGGTGTGAACTGCATTAGCTGCCGGCGTAGCATCCTCGATATCAGCGGTGGTCACAAGTCCCAGAGATTTGCCTTTCAAGCGATGCAGGTATTCGGAAAGATATTCGACACGCGGGTAGAAGAAAGGGTCAATCATATTCGCCGGGTAGACACCCTCCTGCCCGTTCTTCGCGTGATTTCCGGTTGTATAACCGGCCATGCCGGGCGCGGAGTCAGTGACGATGCTGTTGAACGAGTGCGTCGTGACGAGACCAGTTCCAGGAAACTGGTCCATGGCCAGAAACCCGTTCGGCTGTCCTGCCGTGACTCCGTATTTTACCAGGCGCGCCGCCGTTCGATGAGCGACGCCCATGCCATCGCCGAGCATTATGATGATATTGCGGATTTTCTTGCCGTCGCCGTTTTCATTCCCGCGATCTTCATCAAATGACTGTCCAAGGAAGTCGAGGATCCGGAATGTGCCGTTGACGGTCACTGTGCCGGTCGCATCCGTAAAAGTGGCGGTTACGGTGTGACTCCCGGGATTGCTGTTGCTATATCCGCGCAAATTGAATCCACCCCAGCCCGCGGAGCTAATGCCGTCGGTCGTCGTCGTATTCTGCGCCCCGGAACTGAAGGCTCGCGCAACGCTGTCGATTCGGATGGACGCCGAAAATGGTCCCGTCCCACGACCCTCAACGCGCAAGTCGAACTTCTGGCCCGCAAAAAAACGCGCGGCGTTGGGTGGGGTCACGGACACATTCGTCGGAAGAGCGTGGGAGCTACCCGCTAATCCGATAATCACTATGATCAGGGCCAAACAAAAACGTAAGATTCTGTTCACTGGGTAATTCATGCGTTTTCCTCCTAATTGTCTGTATCTTGATGTCTGTCACAACCGAACAGTGATCGCTGTCAGTCATTGCTTTTCCTGTTCTCTTTGGTTGAGTGGTCGGCGGAGCTGCTGGCGCGCGCTTCAGGCCTGTCCAGTAATAACCTGATGAAAGAAATGCGACCGTCAGCCTCCTCCCTGCGTTGGACTTGCAACAATCCGGTTACTTCCAAAGCTCCCGGTATGAATGAGACCTTCTTGCCGTCGGATGAAGCGACAATCACAAGCACGCTCTCCGGCGGCAAGTCCGCGGTTCCACCGCCCGACTCATCTGCAAGGATCGGTCTCGGGCAAAGATAGAATGCGCCGATCGGCGGATCTTCCATCTGTACCATAAACCCGATCAGCCGCACACGCTGGCCGTTGAGAGCGAGTAGTCTCGCCGCAGGTCTCAGTTCTTTGGCGCCCAGCTCAAAGAAATCTTTGAATGACAGGTTAACCGACGAGAACGCCGTGTCCCGTCTTACAAGGGATTGTGATTCAGGGCTGTCTCTCGTGCTTTGAGTGTGGGCCGAGCTCGACCAGAAAAGTCCCAAAAGGATCATTGCTGCAAAGTGCCCTGCCATCCGAGTCCCTCCTTGATTCACTCGTAATAGACGACGTTCCGATGCCGCATCCAATCGAGCCCAATGTGTACTCAACCCGAAGCGCGTCCGCAACGAGACTCGCAACTACGCTCGACTTCTGTTTGAGCGGTGCAGTATGAACCGTTGAGATTGCGTCTAAGTTAGGATTAGCTTAAATCTCGCTTAAGAGATTCTGCCTGGAAGCCGGTTCTTATCTTGAGACGCTGCAGACCCTCACAAAACGGGCAGCAGAGTTCAATCGTGATCAGGTTCCAAAGGGAATTGACGCGTAACTCTGGTCACCTGTCGCTGAAGAATAAAGTAATCTACCTCAACTTGCGAATGAGTAGAGTGGCCGGTGAAACTCTAAAAAGCGATCGAGACATTCTTCGCCCATTAACCGCGACAACAGCCTGCTGTCGGTCTGGGTCAAATCGACGAGAATCAACCCGTCCAATGCGTCGCTGAAGCTGTGATCGACGTTGAATCCGAGCAGCTTGCCACCTAACTTGAGATACTGTTTGAGCAAAATCGGAATTCCCTTTCGGTCTGTCTCGATGTCCGAGATCAACGCAGAGACTTCGTTGATATCTCCCAGCAACGGTGATCCTTCGGTGAAGGCGCAGTCCTTGATACGCGTGTTTCGCAAGGGAGTCCTCGCCGTCACAAGGTCGGCCAGTTCGTGCCTGTAGGCACTCCTGCTCAGACAATCCACGATGAAGCGTCTGGCGATCGGTTGGTAGTCGTTGCTGATGCTTACGGGTCCGAATAGAGTCTTGTACTGTGGGTGTCGCGCTACATACTGAGCTATTCCTTTCCACAACAGGAAGAGAGGCGGAAAGGTCTTCTGGAACTCGGGACGCACAAACGCCCTCCCGAGCTCGAGTGCGGGGTTTATTCGATCGAGAAATTCGGTGTCGTAGTCAAACAAACTATAGCTGTAGAGTCCCCGCCTTCCGAATCGGCCGAGGATCTCATCGGCCTTTCCGATACGGTAAGCTCCGACAATCTCATTCGTTTCTGAGTTCCAGAGGAAGATATGGACATAACGCTCATCGAACTCATCCAGGTCTGTTGCTTTGCCGGTGCCCTCGCTTGCCTGGCGAAAGGCGATTTCTCGAAGTCGGCCAATCTCGCGGAGTGTGTTTGGAATCTGCCTCGCGTCAGCGTGAAAGACTCTATAGGAATCGCTCGCCAGAAGTAATTGGCCCGGCGGAATTGCGTCCACTTCTCGTGAAACAACAGCCGAGGGAAATGCCGCCACTATCGGAGCGTGATGCCCCCTGTTTCGATCAACCAGCCAGGTCTTGCATCGAGACCGCTCCGACTGCGGTCGATTGGTCAGCAGAAGGGTGCGTCGCCGCAGGTAATCAATCATCGCCTCGTTGGTCTCGAACGCTTCCAGTCTGTCGAACGGGATGAGGCCACCCATCTTAACTTCAATTTTTTTGCCCCGCTTGTTTAGAAACTCGCGCGGAAGCAGGGCTGTCCGCAATCTCGAATGCACCAGAACCGCAAGTTGAAACAGCAAGCCGTTGAATCCATCGAAGAAGATCGGCAGCACATTTGCACCAGTCTTGCGGACGATTCTCGCTACCGACGCACTCCACTCAGGATCCTCGATTACGCGTTTTCGACAATCGATGTGCGCGACTTCTCCGGCTGGAAAGACCCCGAGTGCTCCGCCATTCTGCAGCCAGGCGATAGCCTCTCTGAGAGGTCGTGTGTTTGCTCGTATTGAATCTGATCTTCCATAAGGGTCTACGGGAATGAGTGTATCGCATAGTTCCGTGATTCCGTTCAACGACGAATTAGCGAGTATCTTGAAGTCGGACCGAACTGACCGCACAATCGAAGCCAGTAGAACGCCATCCAACATGCCGAACGGATGATTGGCTACGACGACTAGAGGTCCTTCAATTGGTACTCGTGAGAAGTCGTCCTTCCCTATCTCGTAGCTGACTTCTAGCGCCTTCAGCACCCGTTCTATGAAGTGCAACTCGCAATCTCCTCCGGTTACTTCAGCATAGAATTGGTCAAGCCTCCGCAGAAGCAGCAATTTCTCGAGCGCACTCTTAATTGGGTCGGCCAACTTTCCGCGTAGCGGACCATCGAACTGTACCGGTAGCTCGAAGATTGGCCGAGCATACTCAACGGGCTTCATCAAGCAAGAACTCCTTCGGAGGCTGATCCCGTTTGCCTCGATCAGCCTCCGACAAAATGAACTGCCGGGCCATTCAACTTCTCCCCCGGAAGTGAATGGCCCATCGCGTTTCCCGAGGAACGCCGGCCAACTTCATGTTAGTGAATCGTGTTGAACTTCAGGTGAAGTGTGCTTGAACGTTGTGTGAATCTTCGCTGTGCCAGGTAAGGGTTATTGTGAAACCAGGAAGCACCTGCCGAATCGGCGTAATCGGCTTTGATCACCCGGATTGAGGAAGGTGCGTGCGAGAGAGCTTAGGAAGAACTGAATCTATTGTGGATGAAACGGCGGGCTCGCTGATCTATTTCTTCTTGGTCTTGCAATCGTGAGAAGACGAAGGCGCGAATTCCTCAAGCAGTTCACCTAGATCTGCCGCGCTTGCTATTGCCAGACTCATCGCCTCCTGATGACAGATTGGGCATTGACCAATGAGAGACAAATCTCCTTCGCCGTCGTAGGTGAACCGCAGGATCGACCCATCGGAGTCAGTGACCGCCACCACTGCTTCCCAGCGTGGGTCATCAAGAGTGCGCTCGAATTGAAGACCCTCAACGTCCCGGGGAAGAAGATCGTCAATGTCTTCTTCGATTTTCTTGGCCCTTCGCTTTCGCTTCTTCCGCTCGGATTGCTTTCGTCGCTCCTGCTCCTCAACCCAGGCGTCAAGCGCAAACTCTCTCAAACTGCTCATTTGCGTTCTCCGCCTACTTGATCAAATGCCAGGGTCGGACTTGTCGGATAATCAGGCATCACGAAACGAACCTCAATTTGCGAGGCTCCTGCCGAAGCAGTCGCTCGCCACATCGATCAATGCTAGCTCCCGAGCTGTCTGCAAGGACAGCTTCGTTTTTTCAACGGCCGCCAAAATGTCGGACACTAGGACGGCGAGTATCTTTAATTTTCAGTTGGATCTTTTTGCGAATCCGTCTGAGAGCCTTATGTACCTCATTGTACTTGTCGACGGCACGTTCAATTTCGCGGTGCTTCTCACTCTGCAGTGCGGTGTCCGCGGCTACCGACTTCTGCGTGGCATCACGATATTCTCGTACAACGCGTCTGAGGACCAAGGCGCGATTCTCCGCCTTACGCACAAGGCGGGTCGCCCGCTTCTCCAACTTCTTTGATGACATTGCTTAAGACTTTCCGAGGACATTGGGTAGTTTTGTTCCTGCCAGGACATAGTTTATAGGAAGCGCATTATCAGAATATCTCCGGCTCCTTAAATCTTTGTTAAAAATCGAATCGCGGTCTTAGCTGGTCAGTAAGATTCCGCAATCGCTTACTTGGTAATACGCGTGAACGATTTTCGTCCGGTAGATCGCCACCAGCCGCCAGTCTGCATTTGAGAATTCACACAAACTTAAGAGCTAAGCCACAACGATCTAACGCGGCTTCTATATCCTTAGCAGGAGAAAATCGATCGGCTTTGCAAACGTCAGTAGAACCGAACGCAGATGCACATTCAAATGGAGCATGTGAGTGATCTGGCAAAGGCGCTTGAACGCCAGGTCGAGAAGCAAGCCGAAGCCGCAAAGCTAGCGATTCGTGAGTACAAGAAATCCATCTTGGAAGAACCGGCTGGTAGCGGCGTTCGACGAATTGAAACGCAGCGCCAAGTTGAACATGTTGTTGGAGAGTACGTTCAACTTCGAAAGCGTCTTGACGAGGTTCGCGCACAGATGTCCCGGAGCAGTACGAAATAACGATCTCCGTGCGCCGGTTAATGACACCCTCACGAGAACCCCTGTTTTGCCCAGCCCTTTGGCGATATATGCTCGACTGCGCGCGAATCGAGCGCAAAGTTACATGACAACAACGGTGCCTGGGACAATCTCTATCAAACGAAACCTCCTGAGGCACGAACATCCACTGAAGAAGCGCGATGCACCGATGTTAGCAGGAATGGGAGGATCTGATGAATACCACATACTCAGAAGAACACCCGGATAGGCTCAGTTCATTCAGCCCCGCGATTGGGGGAGTTCCCTTACGCCGTCTCGATCAACCAGACTGGCTGAGCAGCGTCGAAAAACGCTGCGGGGGAAACCCAGTCGATTTTGCCTACTGCTGGGAGGAAGAATTTGCGCGAATGTTGGAAGAACACCAGATCTCGTGGCAGTACAAACCCCGCACTTTCGCGGTTGAGTGGGATGAAGAGGGAAACTTTGTCGACAGCTTCACTCCCGATTTCTACTTGCCTGCCCTCGATCTATACGTTGAGGTGGCTGCAACTGACTACCGTACATCCGGAGCGAAGGCCCGGAAGGTACGCCTGCTTCGTCAACAGCACCCGGAGATCAGAATCGAATTGCTCAACAGCGGATCGGCATCCTCACATATTCGAGACCTTCTTTTGACTCCATGCTCCTGATGCTCGCTAATTCTGCCTGCCGCTGCCCTTAGCTGTCACGTCAATTCATAGCGCTCGGTGAGGGTAGCGGCGTGAGGCGTAGCGGCATTGACAGGCAGCGAGAAACTCACTATCGTAGCGGTTCTTCAGAGGATCACCAGTCAATCAGGACGGCTATGCGATTTCCTAAAACCCCCAAACGCAGGAGAGACAGATGCCACAGGACAGAGTCAGCACCCTTCTGGCTGCCTATTTCACGCAGCCCTATGTTGAATACGGAGAGGTGGTTCTCGAAATCAGGAGTGATGGCGGTCTAACTTCGGAAGAGGTTCAACTCATAAAGAACAGGGTCTTATACATCGACGCAAAAACCATGATTCGTCACACCGGCACTTCGGAAAAATGAATTTTGTCCAAATCCGATTTTGGCCGCGACGCCGAGTAAGAGTGAGGCCGTCCCAAACACTTTTTTCGATTTCATTGTCAGCGGGCTGACGAACTAGGCTAGACGGTAAGTGCGTCGGTCGTTGACAGCTTTGCGACAGAGACCTCGAGCACACCCTCTTTGAAGGTTATCTCCGCTTCACCCAATCGATAGGCTCCGCCAAATCAAGACTGTGGAAAAGCCTCCTGGACGGCATGCATCGTCGTGATT
>Ga0075424_100007258_pt1 | contig 10737 bp, 9 predicted proteins | sample SoiMethybrSBSTD3_FD_75301 | JGI IMG/M metagenome (GOLD analysis project Ga0075424, IMG submission 75301) | Bulk soil microbial communities from a Populus tree surrounding site in Tennessee, USA - Soil MetaG P. TD hybrid SBSTD3 | ecosystem: Environmental > Terrestrial > Soil > Tree plantation...
GGCACCGTGAGCCATCTCACCGGCGTCATGTTCCGGCAGCGCATGGGCCTGCCGCCCTGGACCGAGGTGCCCTATGCGGGCGCCGCCAAGGGCGTCACCGATCTTCTGGGCGGCCATGTCGATGCGATTTTCTCCATGGTGGTGCCGCTTGTGCCGCATGCGGAGCGCGGCGACCTCAAGCTGATCGCGGTGACCACGAAGGCGCGCTCGAACGCGCTGCCGGACGTGCCGACCGTGGCGGAGACCACCGCGCTCAAGGACTTCGATGTCGTGAACTGGACGGCCTTGCTGGCGCCCGCCGGCACGCCGAAGGCGATCGTGCAAAAGCTCGCCGCGGAGACCGCGCAGGCCCTGCAGGATCCGGATCTGCTCAGGCGCTTCGCCTCGCTCGGCGTCGAGCCCGCCGGCGACGGCCCCGAAGCGCTCGCGCGCGAGATCGGACGCACGGTGATCCAGTGGCGCGACGTGGTGCGGCAATCGGGGATGAAAGCGAACTGATGCGCCAAGACGCCCAGGAGCGCCAGGACGATCGGCCGCTGTCCAGTCTCCGGTTCATCGATGTGCACCATCACGTGGTCTTGCCCGAATACGAGCGTGCCTTGATCCGCTCCGGCGCGGGCGATCCGTCGCGTCCGTTCCGCAAGAACGACGGGCCGGAGATCGTCTGCGAGAAAATGGCGGAGCTCGGCATCGCTGGCGCCGTGCTCAACCCGTTGTCGGTCGCGGGCGTTCACCACGGCGACGATGCGCTGGCGCGCGAGCTGACGCGTTCGGTCAACGAGGCGCTCGCAAAATTCGCGGCGGCGGTGCCCGAGCGGCTTGGGTTTTTTGCGACACTGCCGGCGCCCGATATCGATGGCGCCCTGCAGGAGATGACCTATGCGCTCGACGTGCTCGGCGCCGACGGCGTGATCCTGCTGTCCCACCAGAACGGCGTCTATGTCGGAGATCCGCGCTGCGAGCCGCTCTATGCCGAAATGCATCGGCGCGGCGCCGTTTGTTTCGTGCATCCGACCATTCCGCCCTATTTTCCCGATGGGCTGAACCTGCGGATGTGGCCGGCTTATCTCGAGTATGCGTTCGACACGACGCGGGTGGCGGCGAACCTGATCTATCACGAGTTCATGCGCAAATATCCGGACATCAAATGGATCCTCGCGCATGCCGGCGGAGCCTTTCCGTATCTGAGCATGCGGCTGCGCTTGATGGAGGAATTGGAGACGAAGGGACGCAAGCCGCCGTTTCCCTCGCTCGGGGCGGGACAACCGTTTCACGAGCGCGTGCCGGAGGGAGTGACGCCCTATCTCGACAAGTTTTATTTCGATGTGGCGCTGTCGGGGGCGGAAGCGCCGATGGCGGCATTGACCGCGCTCGCGCCGGCAAGCCGAATCTTCTACGGCAGCGACTGGCCGTTCGTCGAACGATCCTTCGTGGTCGAGCAGCAGGAGAACTTGCTGCGCATGCCGCATTTTTCCGGCGCGAGATTCGCGGCAATGGAGCGGGAGAACGCTGCTCTTCTGTTCAAGCGCTTCCAGCGTGCTGCGTGTGCTTGACGGCGCAGCTCAGCGGCCCTGGCTCGGCTTGAAGATGCGGAACATGAAGCCCAACATGCTCTGCTCCTGCCCGCCCGACGGCGTCGTGCGGCTGACATAGTCGAAAATCTTGCCGTCCTTCATGCCGTAATTGGCCAGCCGCTCCACTTTGCGGCTGCGATCGAAATAGACGGCGATGACGCGCCGGTCGGTCTCCCGCTGCGGCAGGAACGAGGTCTGCTCGGTCCGCTGCGATATGTAATAGAAGACCTCGCCCGAGATGGTGGCGACCGTCGATGGCGTGCCGAGAACGATCAGCACCTGTTCCTGCGAAGCGCCGAGGGGAATCTGGTCGAGCGCCCCTTCGGGGATCACGTAGCCGCGTTGATAGGTCTGGGTGATGCAGCCGCCCAAGGAAATGCCGAGCGCGCCGAGCACGAGCCCGATCATCGCCGCCCGCGGCCACGGCGAGCGCCGCCGCACACGCGAATATCGGACTGGCTGGCTCAAATTCCGTGTCCCCCGTCATCCCCTTGCATCGCTGCCGCCGTTGGCCTACCTCGCGAGCGAGAGGATTTCAACGTGTGAAATCCTAACACCCTGTTGCGACCATGCTTTTTCGGCTGTTCCGCCGCGATCCCCGGGCCGACACCATTAGCGCGCTCTATGGCGCGATCGTGGCGCAGGCCCGCAACGAAAGCTTCTACCGTGGGTTCGGCGTGCCGGACACGGTCGAGGGCCGGTTCGACATGATCGTGCTTCATCTCGCCCTGTTTTGCCGGCGGCTCGCGCGCGAATCCGGTCCGGTTCACAGCCTGGCGCAGGACGTTTTCGATCTGTTCTGCCGGGACATGGATCACAATCTGCGCGAAATGGGCGTCAGCGACGTCGGCGTACCGAAGAGGATGCGAGCGTTCGCGGAAGCCTTCTACGGCCGGGTCGAGGCTTATGATCGGGCCTTCGCGGCCGCGGGCGATGAGCTGGCGGCCGCGCTCGGCCGCAATGTGCTGGGCGAAGCGCATCCATCGGCGCGCGCCCGGCGGCTCGCCGACTATGCGCGGGCCGCGGCGCAACGGCTGGACAGCTCCGACACGGCCGCCCTCGGCCGCGGCGAGCTGGTTTTTCCCGATCCGGACACTATTTCGGCGCCAGCAGAGAGGCCGAGCCGATGACGTCAAAGACTCCCTGGAGCATTCCGGTGCGGCGCGACGACGTGCCGGAGACCGGGCTTCATCTCGATCTTTCCGCCGACGAGAAGACGCGCAATGCCGTGGCGGCGCTTGCGGGTGTCGATGCATTGCCGCGTCTCGCCGCCAGCTTCGATGTCACACGCCGCGGCAGCGGGCTGCGTGTCGCGGGCGAGGTCGTGGCCAGCGTCGGGCAGACCTGCGTGGTCACGCTCGAACCGATCATCAACGAGGTGCGCGAGCCGATCGATCTCGTCTTCGTGCCGCCGACGCCAGAGCGCGAGAGCGCAGCCGATGAGGCATCCCAGTCCATCGACCCCGAAGCAGAGGACGAACCCGAAATGCTGGTTGATGGAACGGCCGATCTCGGCGCGTTCGCGATCGAGTTCCTGATGCTCGGAATCGATCCTTACCCGCGCAAGCCCGGAGTGGCGTTCGATGCGCCCAAGAAGGAGGATGACGGCGGCCATCCCTTTGCGGTGCTCGCCGCCCTCAAAAGGGGCGGGGGCGGGCGGGAAGGGTGAGGCGCCGGCCGAGTGCCGGACCCCGGCCCCAATCTACAAAAGAACGCCGGTGAATGGTCTCGGGACCGAATTGGCGTGAGAAAACACGCGGATTCGCAGGCAAAACCGGTCTAAGGCCGCTCCAAATCTCCCATTGTCACCATCCGCCGAGACGTTATTGTCGCCGCTGTCCGGGCCCGTCGGTGGCGTCGGACCGAATCCCGGAGACCGCCGCCGATCCATGCCGCAGAAGGTCCGCATCGCGCTCGACGCCATGGGAGGCGACCATGGCGTTTCCGTGGTCGTGCCGGGCGCCGGAATCGCGCTGGAGCACCATCCAGACAGCGAGTTCATCCTGTTCGGCGATGCCGCCGTGGTCGAGCCGCTGCTGCCGCAGCATCCGAGGTTGGCCGCGGCCTCGCGCCTCGTCCACACCAGTGTGGCGGTCAAGATGGACGAGAAGCCGAGCCAGGCCTTGCGGCACGGACGCTGGAAGTCGTCGATGTGGCTCGCCATTGACGCGGTGAAGAAGGGCGAGGCGGATGTCGCGGTCTCGGCCGGCAATACGGGCGCGCTCATGGCCATGGCCAAGTTCCATCTCAAGACCATGCCCGGCATCGAGCGTCCGGCGATCGCTGCCCTGTGGCCGACGCTGCGGGGCGAATCGATCGTGCTCGATCTCGGCGCGACGATCGGCGCGGACGCGCAGCACCTCGTCAATCTCGCCGTCATGGGCGGCGCAATGGCGCAAGTGGTGTTCGACCTCAAGCGTCCGACCATCGGGCTCCTCAACATCGGCGTCGAGGAGGTCAAGGGCCTCGACCAGGTGCGCGAGGCGAGCCGGCTCTTGCGCGAGACGCCGCGCGACTATCTCCAGTATGTGGGTTTCGTCGAAGGCGACGACATCGGCAAGGGCACCGTCGACGTGGTGGTGACGGAAGGTTTTGCCGGCAACATCGCGCTCAAGACGGCCGAGGGCACCGCCAAGCAGTTCGCCGAATATCTCAAGAGCGCGATGAGCCGCACGCTGGCCGCCAAGATCGGCTATCTGTTCGCGCGCCGCGCATTTCGCGCGCTGAAGGAGAAGATGGACCCGCGCCGCTCGAACGGCGGCGTCTTCCTCGGGCTCAACGGCGTGGTGATCAAGAGCCACGGCGGCACCGATGCGGAAGGCTTCGCGGCCGCCATCGATATCGGATATGACATGGCCAAATACGACCTCAACGCAAAGATCAACCGGATGCTCGGGACGCAATCGCGCACCGTTCCTCATGTCGCAGGAGCCGCTTCGTGAGCGTGAGGCGTTCTGTCGTTCTTGGCGTGGGCCGTTATTTGCCCGAGCACATCCTCACCAACGAGGATTTGGCGAAGCGAGTCGACACGTCCGACGAGTGGATCACGCAGCGCACGGGGATTCGCGAGCGCCGCATTGCGGCGGAGGGCGAGACCACGTCCGATCTCGCGATCAAGGCGGCAAGAGCCGCGCTCGCCGCTTCGCACGTCGAGGCGCCCTCGATCGATCTGATCGTGCTCGCGACGGCCACGCCCGACAATACATTTCCGGCGAGCGCCGTGACGGTGCAAGCCAAGCTCGGCATCACCCAGGGCGCCGCCTTCGACGTGCAGGCGGTGTGCTCAGGCTTCATCTATGGGCTCGCGACGGCCGACGGATTGTTGCGGACCGGCATGTTCAAGCGCGCGCTCGTCATCGGCGCGGAGACGTTCTCGCGCATCCTCGATTGGAAGGACCGCGGCACCTGCGTGCTGTTCGGCGACGGCGCGGGCGCGGTGATCCTGGAGGCGCAGCAGCTTCCCGGCACGCGCGAGGATCGCGGCATCCTGATCTCGCGGCTGCGCTCGGACGGCCGCTACAAGGACAAGCTCTACGTCGACGGCGGGCCGAGCTCGACCGGCACCGTCGGACACCTGCGCATGGAAGGCCGCGAAGTCTTCAAGCACGCGGTCGCGATGATCACCGATGTGATCCAGGATTCCTTCGTCGAGACCGGATACAGCGCGGCCGACATCGACTGGTTCGTGCCGCATCAGGCCAACAAGCGCATCATCGACGCGTCCGCCGTGAAGCTCGGCATTCCGCCCGAGAAGGTGGTGATCACGGTGGACAAGCACGGCAACACGTCGGCCGCCTCGATTCCGCTCGCGCTTTCGGTCGCGGTCGCCGACGGGCGCATCAAGAAAGGCGATCTGATCCTGCTCGAAGCGATGGGCGGCGGATTCACGTGGGGCGCAACGTTGCTGCGCTGGTGAGCGTGGCGCCGCCACAGCTGACATTTTTGTTCTGGCGAGACGAAGCGCGTTGCGTCGCGCGTGTGTTTGCTGCGCAGATTTCGCTGCGTGCCAAAACGTGACAAAATTTCTTTTCGTGCCGGAGAAATAACGCAAGACTTACGCGTTTTGATGCCGCCCGCCGCTCCTCGATTGCGTCAGCGCTCCCTCCGGTCCGATGAAAAGGTGGCGCGCTCACCCCCTCCGGCGCGCGGCGCGTGGACCGGCAGCCCTCCGGACCCCCTCTAAGTCCCTGTTGACCAAGGGTAATCAAGCACATATCGTCGATAACCAAGAAGAACGCTGGTGTGATCGGGGCTGGGCGATGGCCGGAAAGACAGTCACACGCGCGGACCTGTGCGAGGCGGTCTACCATAAGGTCGGACTGTCGCGCACCGAGTCCTCGGCGCTTGTCGAACTCGTGCTCAAAGAGATCACCGATTGCCTTGAGCGCGGCGAGACCGTGAAGCTGTCGTCGTTCGGTTCCTTTGTTGTGCGCAAGAAAGGCCAGCGAGTCGGCCGCAACCCCAAGACCGGCACCGAGGTGCCGATCTCGCCGCGGCGCGTGATGGTGTTCAAACCCTCTGCGATCCTGAAACAGCGTATCAACGGCTCCCCCGATCAGGGGAAGTGACGCGTTGCAGCGACCGCATGCAGCCGGCAACTTCCGCCCGGAACATGCGCTAAACCAAAGAGGCGGCAGTGGAAAAGGCGCCTGACGCCTTCCGAACCATCAGCGAGGTCGCAGACGATCTCGACGTGCCGCAGCATGTGCTGCGCTTCTGGGAGAGCCGGTTTGCGCAGATCCGGCCGATGAAGCGCGCGGGCGGGCGGCGGTACTACCGGCCGGACGACGTCGATCTCCTGCGCGGCATTCGCCATCTCCTTTATGGCGAGGGCTATACGATTCGCGGCGTGCAACGGATCCTGCGCGAGCAGGGCCCGCGCTTTGTGCAGGCCGTGTGGCAGGAGGGCGCGCCCCAGCCGCCGCTCGGGCGCGGCCGCGAGGAGGAGGGCGACCGCGGCGTCTTCGGCCTGTGGCCGGCCATGGGGGCCCAGGAGGACAATGACGAGGGCGACGAGCCGGGCGACGACGAAACGACAGGGGAAGTGCCGCATATGCGGTTGACGGCGGCGCCCCCCAAGACGGACGCACTGCCGAAGCTCGGGGCCGAGGACGTCAAGCGCTTGCAAGCGGTCCTCGACGGTCTTGCAGAATGCAAGAAGGTGCTCGAGGGCGCGCTCGGCAGCACCGACGAAATCCGTGCCGTCCCGGCGGGCGGTTGAGCGCGACGGTTGAACTCACGCAAAAAATACATCGGCAAGCCGCTGCCGCGCCTCGAGGACGGGCCACTGATTCGCGGCCAAGGCCGGTTCGTCGATGACCTGACCTTCCCGGGGGCGCTCGAGGCGGCCTTCGTGCGCAGCCCGCATGCCCATGCGGCGATTCGGTCCATCGATATCGCCGCGGCGCAGCGGGTGCCGGGCGTGCAGGCGGTGTTCACGCTGGCCGATCTCGCGCCCCTGCTCACGCAGGAGCGCTTGCCGCTGCAATTTCGCACCGCCCAGCTGCCGCCCGACATCACGCCGCTGGTCCTGGCGAAGGACGAAGTCGCCTTCGTCGGCGAAGCGGTGGCGATCGTGATCGCGCAGACCCGCTATATCGCCGAGGACGCGGCCGCGCAGGTTGCGGTCGACTACGAGCCGCTCCCCGCGGTCTCCGATTGCCGGCAGGCGCTCGCGCCTGCGTCACCGGTCGCGCATCGCGGCCGCAAGAGCAATCTGCTGATCGAGTTTCGCCAGAGCTACGGCGACGTCGCGGCGGCATTCGCGCGCGCGGCGCACCAGGTGAGCCTCAGTCTCAAGCAGCATCGCGGCGGCGCGCACTCGATCGAGGGCCGCGGCGTGGTCGCCGCCTACGACGCCAACGAGGACCAGCTCACCTTGTGGTCGTCGACCCAGCTTGCCCACGAGGTGCGCGCCTTCCTGATGATGCTGTTGCGGCTCGACGAGAACCGGCTGCGCGTCGTCGCGCCCGACGTGGGCGGCGGTTTCGGCGCAAAATTCGTCATGTATCCCGAAGAGGTCGCCGTCGCCGCGACGTGCCTGAAGCTGCGCCGGCCGATCAAATGGGTCGAGGACCGGCGCGAGCATTTTCTGGCAGCGGTGCAGGAGCGCGAGCAGTACTGGGATCTCGAAGCCGCCTGCGACGGCGACGGCCGCCTGCTCGCCGTGCGCGGGCGCATGATCCACGACGAGGGCGCCTACACGCCGCAAGGCATCAATCTGCCGTACAACGCCTCGACCGCGCTCCCCGGCCCGTATGTGCTGCCCGCCTACGACCTGCTCGTGCAGGTGGTCGAGACCAACAAGGTCGCGACCATGCCGGTGCGCGGTGCCGGCTATCCCGAGGGCGCGTTCGCGATGGACCGCATCCTCGACCGCATCGCGCAAAAGCTCGGGCTCGATCGCGGCGAGGTCAGACGGCGCAATCTCGTGACGCCGGACAAAATGCCCTATGTGACGCCGCTCAAGACGCGGTCCGGCTCGGCGGTGACGCTCGACAGCGGCGATTATCCAAAATGCCTCGCGCTCGCGCTCGAGACGATCGATCATGCCGGCTTTGCGGCGCGGGCCAGCCGTGCGCGCGAGCAGGGCCGTCATCTCGGCCTCGGCATCGGGCTCGGCGTCAAAGGCACCGGCCGCGGGCCCTTCGAGTCCGGGATCGTGCGCATCGGGCGCTCCGGCCGCATCTCGGTCTATACCGGCGCGATGCCCATGGGGCAGGGGATCAAGACCGCGCTCGCGCAGATCTGCGCCGAGGAGTTCGGCGTTTCTCCGCACGAGGTGACGGTCGTCGCGGGCGACACTGCCGTCATCGCGCACGGCCAGGGCGGTTTCGCGAGCCGCCAGACCGTGACCGCCGGCTCGGCCGTGCACCTCGCGGCGCGCGCCGTGCGCGAGAAGGCGATCGACGTCGCGGCCCATCTGTTGGAAGCCAATCCCGCCGATCTGGAGGTTCGCGACGGCCGCATCGAGATCGCCGGCGCGCCCGGCAGCGGGTTCACCTTGCGCGAGGTGGCGGAAGCGGTCTCCGGGGTGCCCGGTTACGCCATGCCGGGCGCGTTCGAGCCCGGCCTCGAAAGCCTGCAGAATTTCATGCCGAGCGCGCTCACCTATGGCGGCGGCTGTCATGCGGTCGAGGTCGAGGTCGACAGCGAGACCGGCGGCGTGCGCATCCTGCGCTACGTGGTCGTGAACGACAGCGGCCGCGTCATCAATCCGATGATCGTCGAGGGCCAGGTGGTGGGCGGCACAGCGCACGGCATCGGCAACGCGCTGTTCGAATGGATGGGCTACGACGCCGCCGCGCAGCCGGTCACCACCACGTTCGCGGAATATCTGCTCGTGGGCGCGACCGAGGTGCCGAACATCGAGGTGAAGCTCGTCGAGTTTCCCTCGCCGCTCAACCCGCTCGGGGTGAAGGGCGTCGGCGAGGCGGGCTGCGTGCCGGCAGCGAGCGCGATCGTGTCCGCGGTCGAGCACGCGCTCGCGCCGTTCGGCGTGCGCATCGAGGAATATCCGATCTCGCCCGCGCGGCTGGTGGCGATGATCGGGGCGCAAAAGACTTGAGCAGGTTGGGTTTCGAAGAAATCGGCGAGCCCGGCCTACGTCCGGGCCCGCCGTCGGATCGTGCCGCTTACGCAGCCGTTACAGCAGCGCTGACGGATTCTTTCTGTAGCGGCTGACAATCGCGTCGGCGCTCATGTAAGCCAGCGCCTGGATCGTCAGCGTCGGATTGAACCCGCTCATTGTCGGGTACGTTGAGCTACCGATGACGAAGAGATTCGGAATGTCCCAGGTCTGACCGTATTTGTTGACCACCGAATCCTTCGGGTCGTTGCCCATGCGCGTTCCGCCTTCATGGTGCGCGCCCGGGGCGCCGGCAGGGCTCACCGGCTGGCGCCATACGATGCTTGCACCCATCGCGCGTCCAATCTCCTCCATCTTCTTCTGCATGAACTCGACGCGCGCGCGCTCGTTCGGCCGCCGCCAGTCGTAGGTCACGCGCGGCACCGGAAGTCCCCAGGCGTCGCGCACGTTGGGATCGAGATCGATCATCTGATCGGGATACGGCAGGTTCTCCGTTTGCGCGACCATCGCGGCATGGCGTGTGTAGTACTTTGCGAGGAAGTCGCGATAGGCCGCGCCCCAACGCGGGGTCCCGGGCGGCGGCGCCACGGTGGTCAGGCTGATCGGCCCACCCTGCAGGTTGCCGGTGCCGATCGAGATCTGCGAACCGCGGATGAAGCCCAAGCCTCCATGGTCGAAGTTGTCGGCGTTGAAGTCGTCGATCGTATGCTTTTGGGCGCTCGGCCCCATGTAGATGTTCATGTGCCGATCGTCGAAGCCAACGAACACGTTCGCCATCATGTGACCCATGATGTGCCTGCCCAATTGGCCGCTGGAGTTGGCGAGACCGTTCGGGAACTTGTCGGTCTTCGACAGCAACAGCAGGCGCGTGTTGTCGTAGATGAACGTGGTGACGATCACGAGGTCGGCTTCGATCGTGTTGTCGGAGCCATCCGGACCGTAATACGACACCCCGGTCACGCGGCCGCTGTTGTCGCTGTTGATCCGGCGGCACATCGCACCGGTAATCAGCTTGAAGTTGCCGCTCGCATCCGCCTCGGGCAGCTTGGTGACGAGGATGCTCGACTTCGCCCCGACGTGGCAGCCGAACGCCTGGCAGAAGCCGCAATAGGTGCAGCCCGGCCGGCCGTTGTAAGGCTGCGACAGGATCGCGCGCGGCGTCGGGAACGGATGGTAGCCGAGCTTGCGGGCGCCGCCGTCGAACGCCGCGCCTGCCTGCTCCACCAGCAACGCCGGCAGTGGATAATCGCGCTTGCGCGGCGCCTCGAACACGTTACCGCCGTCGATCTTCTTGCCCTGCAGATTGCCCGCCTTGCCGGAAACGCCCAGCTCGTATTCGGCGCGATCGTAGTGAGGCTCCAGATCGGCATAGCTCAGCGGCCAGTCGACGAGCGACGAATCGTCGGGAATCGCCGATGCTCCGTACCGTTCGATCGTATGCGTCCGCGCGCGAAAGTCGTCCTCGTGCAGGCGCCAGGATACCGCGCCGTAATGAACGGTGCCGCCGCCCGCCTGATTTCCATTATTCAGCACCGGCATCGGGTTCGCCCGCGCATTCGCGTTCGGCCGCCACGT
>Ga0075424_100007261_pt1 | contig 10735 bp, 9 predicted proteins | sample SoiMethybrSBSTD3_FD_75301 | JGI IMG/M metagenome (GOLD analysis project Ga0075424, IMG submission 75301) | Bulk soil microbial communities from a Populus tree surrounding site in Tennessee, USA - Soil MetaG P. TD hybrid SBSTD3 | ecosystem: Environmental > Terrestrial > Soil > Tree plantation...
CCCCCGTCGAAACGTGCTGCTAGCCCACCCGGTAGACGTACGGGAGGGAGATCACCTCGTCACCGCTCAGGGTGTTGGGGTTGAACGTGTCGATCTCGAGCGCGCCGCGGACGACGGTGCCAGCGGCGGCGTTCGGCGTGATCACCACGGTGATCGTGCCGGTCTGGCCCGGGTCGAGGATCAGCGGGCTGAACGACGCCGACGCGTCGACGGCGAGCAGCCAGAGGTCACCCGTGTCGGAGGTGACCGCCGAGTCGAACAGGCTGGTGTCCACGGCCGCGGCCGTGTCGACGACGCTCGGGGTGTTGCCCACCGGGCCGAACGGACCCACCTGCGTCGGCAGCGCGAACCACGCGCCCCTCGTCACCTCTGGCGCCGTGTCGACGGCGACGGAGGCGTTGGCGAAGGAGACGCCCTCGATGTCCGGGTCCCCGAAGTTGGGGCTGATGTCCATCTGGATCGGCTCGCTGCCGTTGGCGACGATGACGAGCTGGTCCGAGTCGGTCGGGACCAGGAACGCGGGAACCGGCTCGCCGCCGACGATCGGCACGACCACCGACGTCGGGTTGAGGCCCAGCAGCGGCAGCGCGCCGCGCTGGTTGAGCCGCGGATCGACGAAGTACGCCTCGGTGCTGTTGCCGTTGTTGGTCACCGTGACGGTGACCGTCTGCGGCTGGCCCGCGGGCAGCCTGGTGTTCGCCGAGTGCGGCAGCCCGGTCGCGGTGATCGGGGCGGCCGTGAAGCCGATCATGCCGGTGAACGGCTCCTGCAGGTTCTGCCCGGTCAGCGGCGAGTTGAGGGCGAAGATGGCGCTCCACCGGCCCTTCTGCGGCGTCCGCTGGAAGAACTGCATCGTGTTGTTGAACGCCACCGAGCCACCGCCGACGATCGGGGACGTCGACTGGATGTCGAGCGCCTCCCCGTTGGGGTCGACGAGGAAGCCGGTCAGGTTGTAGTTCGGGTCCCGCAGGCTGAGCGCGAGGTTCAGCGACCGCTTGTTGGCGGGGACGTCGAACTGGAAGCTCAGCACCTGGCCGCCGAAGATCGGCCGGCCGTTGCCGCCGGTCAGGGTGCCAGAGAAGGAGCCGCCGCCGCTGTTGAGCCTGACCAGCGAGCGGACCGTGATCGGGATGCTGCCGTCGTTGGCGCCGCCGGTGCCGATGACGAGCCGGGCGCCCTTGTCACCGGGCTGGTTCGGCAGCTTGACGGTGACGGTGAACGCGCCGGTCGCGCCGGGCGCCAGCGTCTGGGACGCGGGCGTGACGGTGCCGAACTTCGCGAAGTGCTGCGTGGTGAACGAGAACTGGAAGTCGCCGTTGTAGACGGTCGCGTTCTCGCGGGTCCAGAAGACCGCCGTCCACGTCCCGGCCGCGGGATCGTGCACGTCCACGTGGTTGAAGCCGCCCGGGCCCTGCGGCAGGGTGTAGGCGGCGATGCGGCCGAACGGGTCGAACAGGGTCTCGCGCACGCGCGAGTTGGGCTGCGCGGCGCCGTTCCACGTCACGCTGGCGTCCAGCCGCTGCACGCCCGACGGGACCGCGAACTGGTGCAGGACGTAGCCGCTGACGACGCCGCTGCCGTCGATGAACGTCGGCGCGGTCGCCGTGCTCATGGTGAGCGTGCCGGTGTCGTTGGAGTCCAGCGCGGGCGCCAGCGCCCAGCCGGCCGGGCGCACCGTCTGCGCGGCCGTGCCCGTGTTGGTCACGTTGATGTGGAACGACTGGGTCGAGCCGGCCGGAGCGGTGACGCTCAGGTTGTTCTGGCTGACCAGGAGGCTCTGCCCCTGGGCCGCCGGCATCCCGTTGCCGTCCTGGATCGACATCGCCTGCTGCACCGCCTTCAGGGCGTTGACCAGGCCCGCGCCCTGCTCCTCGGCGGGGACGTGCAGGTCGGTCGCGCTGCTGACGATGATCTGCTTGACGAGCTGCGCGCTCGGGCGCACGCCGCCATGCGTCTTCTCGTACGCCTGGATGACCAGGGCCGCGGTGCCGGCCGTCAGCGGCGACGACTGGCTCGTGCCGCCGAACAGCTGGATGTTCGAGGGCCGGCCCACGTTGTTGAGGCAGCCCGAGTACAGGGCCGGGTTGCCGGTGCAGACCGCCCACCCGAGGTCGCCGGGGGCGACCACGTCGACCGTGTGCGGGCCGAACTGCGTGAAGCCGCCGGACGACAGCCCGGAGATGTTGTCGCTGATCCAGCCGCCCGCGTCGAGCTGGCTGCCGAAGGCCGTGGTCTGCCGGTAGCTGCGGAACGAGGTGGTGCCGCCCACCCCGATCACGCCCGGCGCGTCGGACGGCGTGCCGATCGTGCTCGCGGTGCCCGCGTCGCCGCTGCTGGCCACCACCGTGACGCCGGCCTGCGTGGCCGCGGTGTCAGCGAGCGCGATCGGGTCGGCGGCCTGGTCGGGGTACGGGTTGGCGCCGAACGACTGGTTGATCACGTCGACCTTGTCGACGGTCACGGCCCAGTCGATCGCCTGCAGGAAGTACGAGGTCAGGGCCAGGGCGTTCTCGCCGAAGACCTTGAGCCCGACCATGTCGACGCCGGGCGCCACGCCCTTGACGCGCACGTTGCAGCCCGGGGGCAGCGGGTGCGCGGGGCTGACGAACGAGTTCAGGTCGTACACCTGGTTGCCCTGCGCGGCGATGGACGACGCGTCACCGAACGCCTCGGCGCCGTTCGTCGGGGCCGCGGTGCCCTCGGTCGTGAAGTCCTGGTAGTCGACGAAGATCGAGTGCCCGCTGCGCATGAAGTCGGGGTTGTTGACGTCGATCCCGTCGGCCATCCAGGCCACCTTGACGCCCGTGCCGTCCACGAGGTCGTGCGCGCCCGGGATGGCGGAGCCGGCCTGGAACTCGACGTTCATGAGCTGCAGCGGCTCGGGCTCCAGCAGGGGCACCGCCGGGTTGGCCGGGCAGAGCTGCTGGAGCTCGGTCGCGGCGGGCGCCGCCGCGGCAGGCGCCGGCCTGGCGGCATCGGCGGGCTTGGCGGCGATGGGCAGGTCGGGCACGACCGCCTGGACCGCCGGGTTCGTGCGCAGCCGGCTGGCCTCCGACTTGGAGATCGACGCCGAGATGCCGTTCAGGACCTTGAAGCCCCTGACGTTCTTCGCGTGGAGCTGCGACAGCTCGCTGCGTACGGCCGACTGGTCGTTTGCGACGGTGCTGGCCCTGGTCGCCGCCATGGCGCCTCTGGCCGGCAGGTTGGCGTGCTGGTCCTTGAAGATGATGATCGATCGATTGGTCGCGTCGGCCGAGAGCCTTGCGATGTCGTCGAGCGTCAGCTTGCTCTGGTAGCGCTGGCCGATGCCGCCGGCGATGGTGCCCTGCGCCACCGCCTGGCCGCCACCGACCGGTATCAGCACCAGCGCGCTTGCCCCCGCGAGCGCCAGGCGCCGGAAAAGACTCCCCATTCGCGACCCTCCTCAACGGGCCGGTCGGCTGTGGCCGGCGGGGGTGCCGGTCAAGTTCAGCGCTGGCCCGCCGCAAGATGGTGCGGCGCCTGACCACTGCACGTCAACTCATCAGGTGTGTATCACACGAAAGAGCGGGCGCGGGCTCCCCCAAGCCCGGCCCGCCAGAGTGCCGGCGTGTGCCACCGGCAGGACCAGAGAGATCGGGAGTCAGGCGCTCGAGCGGGCGCCGCACATGGCGGGGCGCCCTGCCGGGCCGCGCGTGGCGACCCGTTCACTGCCGACGGCGAACACGCTCATCAGCTGTCGTTCCTCCCGGCCCGTAGAGTAGGGCGAAACAGGACATCTGTCAAATGTGTCCCGGGGTCAGACCGCCGCGGTCACCTCGCCGCGCTCCCAGCGGCGGACCGGGTGCTCCACGCCGTGGTGCTGCTCGTACCGCGCGACGCCGCCGTGGATCAGGTCCCACGCGCGCCGGTCGACGTCGGCGACGTAGTCGGGGGCGAGGGCGGCGGAGCGCAGCCGCTTGGTCAGCGCCTCGACGGAGAACGCCCACTGCTCGCGCGGATCGAGCCGCGCCGACGGGGGCAGCTCGAGCGGATCGGTCAGCCTGACGTGCGCGTTGGAGTAGACGGCGAAGCACGAGGACAGCACGCGGTCCACCACCGTGCGGATCTCCGCCTCACAGCCGGCGCGGACCGCCTGGCGCAGCGCCCACACGCCGTAGCTGACGTGGCGCGACTCGTCGCGGGTCACGGCCGTGAAGCCGGCGCGGAAGCCGGGCAGCAGGTCGCTCGCGCGGAGCAGCCGCAGGATGCGGCGCTGGCCCGGCAGCGCCAGCAGCGCCTCGATCATCAGGTGGTACAGCGTCACCGCCCCGACCCACGTGCGGTAGTCGCCGGGGTCGCGCCGGACGGCGTCGGTCATGGTCACCAGCTCGCCGCCGTCCGGGTCGAAGATGCGGCCGTAGCCGCCGCCGCTGCCCTGGCGGACCTCGCCGACGTGGACGAGCGCCTCGTGCAGGCCGCCCGCGACGCCCAGCACGTCGTGGTACACGCGGCCGAAGAAGTAGGAATGACGCGCCTCGTCGACCAGCTGGGTGGAGAGGAAGAGGCGGTTGTCCTCGTCGGGAGCGCCCATGACGAGCGGCGACAGCGTGTCGGTGACCGCCTGCTCGCCGAAGAAGAAACCGCCGAACGTGGCCTCCAGCTGGTCGCGGATGGCCGGGTGCAGGCCCAGCCACTGCTCGCGGTCGACGCCGAAGTCGATCTCGGTCGCCGACCACTGCTGGCGCTCCCACCGCTGGTACAGGTCGATGGGGCCAGGCAGCTCGCGGCCGAGGAACTCCACGTGCGTGTAGACGACGTCCGTGCTCAGGTCCGCGAGACCCGCCAGCGGGGTCGTCTCCACGAGCTCGACGGCTTCGGCTTCCTTCATCTGCACGGACATGCCCTCCCAGCGGTGGTCAGCTGGGCTGCACGCTACTGCCCGTCGGGCGATCGGTCAACCTCGGCCGCGATGGCGTCGATGAGCTGGCCCACGAAGTCGGCGTAGACGGCCACGATGTCCAGGCCGTCGGGGTCGGCGAAGTGCTGCTGGGCGATCCCGAACATGAACGCCGCCACCTCGGCGGCGCGCGCGTCGACGTCGAAGTCGTCGCGGATCTCGCCCCGCTGCTGGCCCACCCGCATCGTCCTGGCGAGACCGCGGCGGATGTACTGGTTGCGGGCGCGGAAGTAGCCGCTGACGTGGTCGTCGCTCAGGCTCTCGGCCTGCAGCACCAGGGCCAGCCGGGTGAAGTTGGGCTCGCGCTGGATCGTGTGCCCGAGGTCGGCGAGCCGGCGCAGGGAGGCCAGGCCGCCGCCGGCGAAGCAGCGGTCGAGCGCGCTGCGCGCGCGGCGGTCGCGCTCCTGCAGCACGGCCAGCAGCAGCTCGCGTCGGGTCCGGAAGTGGTACAGCACGGCCGCGTGGGACGTGCCCACCCGGCGGCCAACGTCGCCAAGGGTCACTGCGCTGGGCCCGCGCTCGCCGACCAGCTCCAGGGCGGCTGCGATCATGGCCTGCCGGCGCTCGTCACCGCGCTGCCGCATCGACGTCGCGAATCGTAGTCCGTTCCCGTGTGGCGCGCAGTGCGGGGCCGTGGCGTTCACCCGGGACATATCTCAGAATTGTCTCGGTCGGATGCCAAGAGGGAGGACCGGCGCGATGAAGGATCAGACACGGCGGAACGACCGCCAGGCACTGCGGGACACCACGCTGAGCGTTCTACCGGAGGGCACCGGACCGCCCGCGGACGTCCCGTCGGAGATCTTCGTGGCCGCGCTCCAGGCGTTCCTGGAGATGCGCCGGCTCGACATGCGGGCGCTGGCGGCGGAGCTGGGCATGGGACGCTCGTCGCTGTACCGCAAGGTGGGGAGCCGGGACCAGCTGCTGGGCGCGGTGCTGTGGTACCTCACGCGCCGCTCGATCGTGCGAGCGGTGGAGGCGGCGCAGGGGCTGCGCGGCGCCGAGCGGGTGGTGGCCGTCGTGCACCACTTCCTGCACGACGTCAACGGCCAGGCTGCGCTGCGCCGGCTGCTCCAGGAGGAGCCGGAGGCGTCGCTGCGGATCCTGACGTCGAAGCGCGGCGTGGTGCAGCAGCGGGTCATCGACACGGTGGAGCGCCTGCTGGCCGAGGAGCAGGCGCAGGCGCAGTGGGACTCGACCCTGGACCGGGCGACGATGGCGTACATCATCGTGCGCATCGGCGAGAGCTTCCTGTACGCGGACGTGATCGCGGACAACCAGCCGGACGTCGACAGGGCGGTCGAGGTCATCGCCCAGCTGATGGGCACGTCGGGCCCGCGTCCGCCGCGAGGCTGATTGCACGAGAAACTATCCGGGACCCGTGGACTGCTGCTAGTCTGTGCGTCACGGCCTCGCGCCGCTGAGTGCGTCATTTTGGTGGGGGAGAAACGCCGCCGGCCCGGGGCCGGCGGCCCTCACCCGGAGCTCTGCGGCTCGGTCAGCGCTGTCCGGCCGTGAGCCGGCCCAGCTCCTCCAGGTCCTCATCGCTCGGCGTCCACGCCGTGCCGGCCACGTTGGCCGCCACCTGCTCCGGCGACGTGGCGCCGGCGATCACCGACGCGACGTCCGGCTGCGCGGCCAGCCAGCCCAGGGCGACCGCGGTCACCGTCGTGCCGCGCTCGGCCGCGAACCGCTCGACCGCCTCGACCACGTCGAAGTTGGCGTCCGTCAGCAGGGCCGCCGCGCGCGGGCTGAGCGACAGCCGCGTGCCCTCGGGCGCAGCCTCGCCGCGCCGGTACTTCCCGGTGAGCAGGCCGTTGCCGAGCGGCGAGTACGGGATCAGCGACACGCCGAAGCGCCGGCACGCCGGCAGCAGGTCCCGCTCGGCCGCGCGGTCGAGCAGGCTGTAGCGGTTCTCGGCGGCGACGAAGCGGGCGAAGCCCCGGCTGCGCGACGTCCAGTCGGCGTCGGCGACCTGCCAGCCGGTCAGGTTGGAGCTGGCGATCGCGCGCACCTTGCCCTCCTCGACCAGGCGGTGCAGCGCCTCCAGCGTCGCCTCGATCGGGGTGTCCGGGTCCGGCCGGTGGAGCATGTAGACGTCGACGTGGTCCATCTCCAGCCGGCGCAGGCTGTTCTCGATCGCCCGGCGCACGTGCTCCGGCGAGGCGCCCCGGTGCTCGGGATGCTCGGGGTCGGCCGGCGAGGCGAACTTCGTCAGCACGACGGCCTCGCCGCGCCTGCCCTTCAGGGCGGCGCCCAGGTGCTTCTCCGACTCGCCGAGGCCGTACACGTCGGCGGTGTCGAAGAAGTTGACGCCGTGGTCGAGCGCCGCGTGCACGACGCGCGCGCTCGCCGCCGCGTCGATGCGCATCCCGAAGTTGTTGCATCCCAGGCCCGCGACGGTGACCTGGATGCCCGAGTCGCCCAGCGGCCGGGCCAGTTGCGTCTGCGCCATTCGTTGCCTCCCTACCTCCGTGCCAGGAGCAGGTGCCGAACCCATCCCTGGATGCCCTCGACGGCGATCGCGAACGACTCGCCTCCGTCATGAGTGAACCAGACGCTGCCGTCCGTCATGCCCACGTAGAACGCGTCGGGGTCACGGGGGTCGCCGGCGACGCTGGTCGGGGCCGGCCGGAGCGCCTCGGGCACGCCGCCCGTCAGCCGCCACCAGGTGTGCCCGCCGTCGTCGCTGCGGTAGAAGCCGCCGTTGGCGCCCTCTGGCCGCCGCGCGGACAGCTCCGGGTCGGAGTCGGCGCCGGCGGTGAAGAGCGTCTCAGGCCGGTCCGGGTGGGCCACCACCTGCGTCACGGACCGGTGCCGCAGCCCGTCGTCCGAGTGCGTGAAGCTGCGGCCGAGGTCCTCGCTGCGGTAGACGCCCGTGCCGGTCGTCACGATCACGGTCTCGTGCGCGTCGATCGTCGGGCCCGGCACGAGGTGCACGGCGTGGCAGTCGCGGTCGATGCCTTCGCGGACGTGCGCCCAGGTCGCGCCGCCGTCCTCGCTCCGGAGCAGCCAGCCCTCCTCGACCGCCGCCAGCACCAGGCCGTCGGGACCGAGCGCGATGTGCCGGACGCGGCCGGCGGGGGGGTCGTGCGCTTCGTCCTGACCGGCCGCCTGGCCGGCCGCGCCGGCGCAGCACGCCCGCCAGGTGGCGCCGCCGTCCGGGCTGCGGTAGATCCCCACCGGTCCGGCGCCGTACCACAGCTCGCCCGTTCCCGGATCGCGGGCCAGGCACCAGCCCTCGGCGCCGGCCAGGCCCTGGTTTCGCTCGCGCCACGCGATGCCGTCGTTCTCGGTGACCAGGACGCCGTGCTCCGACGTGCAGGCCCACCACCGGCGCGGCTCGTCCGGGTCGATCAGCAGACCGCGCACGCCGCCCAGTCCGGCGAGAGCGAGGCCCTCGGCCCGCCAGCGACCGCCGCCGGCCGGTCGAGCCCGGTACAGCGCGTGGTCCGTCCCGATGTAGAGCGTGCGGTCGTCGATCATCCGTAGGGAAGCTCGCGCAAGCTTCAGGCCGTGGCACAGCATACTCGCCGGACCCCGCACGCACACGCGCGCGGGCGCGCACGTTGGCGCGATCGTCAGGGCGGCTCGTCCGGCGCGCGTGGCGCCACCGCGGGAGGCGGCTGCACCGGGCGCTGGACGAGGTCCCAGGGCACCAGCCGCGCGACCGGCCGGCCGCCGTCCGTCACGGTGATGCGCCGGCCCGCGGCGACGCGTCGGACGATGGCGACGGCGTTGATCTGCAGCGCCCGGATGCCGATCCGCTCGACCTGTGGTGTGTCGGAAGCCATGCGGCCATCGTGGCCGCTGGAGGCGGACAAAAAACGGACAGTCCGAGGGCCTCAGAGCGCCGCCAGGTAGATCTCCAGCAGGTCGGCCGCAGGCACCCCGACGCGCAGCGATTCCGCCGCGGCGCGCAGCTCCTGCTCGCCCAGGCCGAACGCCGCCACGTGCGCTGGCAGGTCCAGCCGGCGGATCAGGTCCTGCACGTCTTCCGCGGCCGCCAGCGCGCCTCCGCCCGAGCCCGTCGCCCGGCTCAGCTCGGCCAGCCGGGTCCCGTGGCGCGCGGCCTGGTAGCGCATCACGTGCGGCAGCAGCAGGCACGACGTCACCCCGTGGGGGATGCCGTGACGGGCGCCGATCTGCTTGCCCATCGTGTGGCTGAGCCCGCCGGCCGTCGGGCCGGGCAGCGTGTACGAGAGCCACGCCGCGACCTGGTTCTCCGTGCGCGCCGAGGCGTCGGACGGGTCGGCCGCGGCCAGCGGCAGCGACGCGAACAGCCGCCGCACCGCCTCCAGCGCGAGCGCGTCCGACAGCGGGTGCTCCCCGTCCGCCAGGTAGCCCTCGACGGCGTGGTCCAGGGCGCGGATGCCCGTGCTCAGCCAGAGCCGCATCGGGGTGCGGAGCGCGAGCTCGCCGTCGTAGATGACGGCGTCCGGCAGCATGCGCGGGTCCCGCCGGCCCACCTTGTCGCCGGACGCGTCGGTGATGCCGGCGCCCGACGCGAGCTCGGCGACCGACAGCGTCGTGGGGACCGCGACGTGCGGGATGGACCGCTCCGGGCTCGCGGACCGGTCGGCGACCAGGCGGCCGATGACCTTGGCGGCGTCGATCGGGCTGCCGCCGCCCAGGCTGACCAGGGCGTCGGCGCCGGCCGCCTCGACCTCAGCCGCGCCCCGCTCCACCTCCGCGACGGGCGCGTGCTGGCCGATCACGACCGTGGCCGCCGGCGCCTCGGGCAGGGGCAGCAGCGACGCCGCCTCGGCCGCCAGGGAGCGGGTGGTGACCACCGCCACGCGCGTCCCGCCCAGGCGTGCCAGCTCGGCCGGCAGCTCGGCGAGCGAACCGCGGCCCCACCGGATCACCGGCGGGTTCGCGTACGAGAAGACGCCGCTCATCGGCGGACATCGTAAGCCGGGTCATGCCGTCCGGAGGTCGCGGTGGTGCGCGATCCGACAGTCGCGCCGCGTCAGGAACCGAGCAGCAGTCGCCTGGCGGCGGCCACCAGGTCCCGCCCGGCGCCGTCCGCGCCGCGGAACCGGACGACGAAGCCGTGGCCGGCGAGGCGGAGCGCGGTCATCGTGATCGCCGGCCGGAAGCCGGCCGACGCGAACGCCCGCAGCGACGCCTCGTTGGTCTCGGCCGTGCCGATCCACAGCCGGCGCTGGCCCTCGGCGGCCAGCGTCGCCACGATCGTCCTGAGCAGGTGGGTGTAGAGGCCGCGCCCGCGGAACCGGGGCAGCGTGGCGCAGTCCCAGACGTACGTCTCGCCCTCCGCCAGCACGAGCACCCTGGCCAGCTCGCCGACGTGCTGCCGCCGGGTGGACAGCCAGCAGTAGCTCGCCAGCTCGCCGCCCGACCACGCCGCGATCACCCGGCAGCCGCGCCGCCGGCGATCCGCCACCTCCGCCTCGGCCACGTCCATCGCGGCGGCCAGCGCCCGGTCGTGGCCGGCGCCGACCTCGGCGATCCGCACGTCGGGCCGGGCGTCTGGCGGCGGCCCCGCCGGCAGGTCCAGCGCCCACATCACGCCATGCTCGACTCCCCAGAGCTCGGGCATGGCGCGTACTCAAGCTCCCCGAGCGGCCCACGTCAAGCGCCCACGACCCACGCCGTACCTCTGTTGACGGCGGCCTGCCGCCCATCTACGGTGCACGTGGCGACCCAGGCATTCGTGAGCCCGGCGTCCCTTGCGGGGCCCGGGCTCGCCAATAGAGGGAGTGGTCGGAGCGGCCGCAAGCCCCTCTTGCCCTCAGCGGCGGTACGCCCGCGCCTGGATGCCGTACAGCTCGGCGTAGAGGCCGCCCCGCGCCA
>Ga0075424_100007264_pt1 | contig 10733 bp, 11 predicted proteins | sample SoiMethybrSBSTD3_FD_75301 | JGI IMG/M metagenome (GOLD analysis project Ga0075424, IMG submission 75301) | Bulk soil microbial communities from a Populus tree surrounding site in Tennessee, USA - Soil MetaG P. TD hybrid SBSTD3 | ecosystem: Environmental > Terrestrial > Soil > Tree plantation...
GGAAGTTCCAACCGAGCGACATCCGTGGTTCGACGGCATCATCAAGCATCGCTGGACTCGAGAGCAGATCATTCTCGGCGAAGTGCAGCACTATTTGAGAGTCCGCACAAATCCGATTTTCTTCGGATACATGGCGGTCAACGCGGTTGCAGCCAAAGAATACTCCGTGATGAACACCGTTCTCGAAAACTTCATGGAAGAGTTGGGCGGGCCGCGCACTCATGTCGACATCATGCTTCAGTTCCTGGAGGAAGGCGGAATTACACGCGAGGAAGCCGATAATGCCGAGCCGGCACCGGGTACGATGGCCGCGATTGAGATGATCATCGGCTGTTGCCAACGGCGTTCGGCTCTCGAAGGCGTTGCCGCCCTTGCTTTCGTTGAAAGCCAGCTCGGCGGAGCAGGAAAGACTTCAGAAAAAGTTTTTCGGGAGCTCACGGGTCACTACGGTTTTTCTGCCCGTGCTGCAGAGACGTACGAGATTCACGCGGTCGAAGACGAGGGCCACGGAAGCCGTCAGATCGACGCCATTCGTCAACTTGCCACCGACGATGAGACTCAGTCCAGGGTTCGAGCTGCAGTGAAGCTCGGCCTGACAGCATTCACACTCGAGTGGGATGGCCACGTTCAGGCGATGACGGGAAAAAGAGAATTCTGGAGTGGAGTGTCGGACTTGAATCTTCGTCAGCCACGCGTTCGGCTCCGCTAGATCGGCCATCGTTTAGGTAGCTCCTTCCGCAGTTCTTTGTACTTCGGATTGTCTTTGTGATCCGCGCGGAGGCGTTTGAGCGTCTTAATGACGTCCGCTTCTTCCATATTTACAGCGCTGGAGACCATACCCGTGGTCTCTTCGAAGCCGAGGCCTCAGTTGTTGTGTCAGCCACGCATGCGCGTGAGGATGTACAGGGCTCGTTCCTTGTCTTCCACTACTACTCCACGCCGGAGAAGCCGGCTTTCTGTGCGGTAATCAATTCAGTACTCGCCTGGGGACTGCCATCGACATTGACGATCACCTTCAATCGAACAAATATTCTCCAAAGGGTGCCCAACCAGGTTGCATAAAAGATCGCGAAAGCATTCTCAGTGACGAGACCCGGTCCGCTGTCACATTGGATCAGCTGTTCGAACTCCATTTCCACGTGTTCGTTCAGATCCCTCGGCGGCTCGAACGTGAGCTCGGAGGACTTGAACTGTTGGTGCGGAAATCGAACTGAGGTGACATACAGCGGATGTCGTGCAAGGTTCTTCAGAGTCCAGACAATCCGCCACTGGCCGGAAACCCGGTCGTGTTCCGCTTTTGTTTGCTTCAGTTCGACTTGAGGTTCGGCAACCATCTACCGAGCGAATACCATTAAGGCTCTCATTCTAACGGTTGGCAAAACAACCAACGAAGGGAGAAGTATCGCAAAAATTGGATTGCCGGGCGTGACACCTGATTAGACTGTCAAGCCTATGGGACGCACGTTTGGATTTCTTTCCGTGATCATTGTCGCGGCAGTGGGCGGGTATTTTTACATGCAACAGATGCAGACAGCGTCACCGGGCGGAAAGACGCCCAAGGTGTTGATCGATGTTACCGCCGTCCGCAACGATCTGCTCGCGATCGCCAATGCCGAGCGACGCTATTGGGCGACGAATGCCAGGTATGCCGCGCTCGATGAACTGCGCAGCAACGGTGATACTCCGATACCGAGTCGCGCCAACTACACGTACTCGGCTGACGTTACTGATAGTGCCTTCAAAATCATCGCCACATACTCTGGTTCTGATCCTGCGGCGCCTAAAAGCATCACTGTGGATGAAACGATGGCGATGACGACACGGTAGGTTCAGCTCCACCACACGCGCGCTCAGTTCGTCGACAATGTCACCACACCGCCGGCCGGTACAACTATACCGGTGAGCCTTGACCCAAACGGCAACTGCAATGGACCGCCTAGCGAATTGAAGAAGTCGGCACGGACCACTTGGTCTGCCGATGAGGTGTTCGCGATGGCGATCGTGCTAAACCACCCTCCGCCGGTCGCAATCTGGGGCAACAGCTGTGCCGCGACGCCCCCGACACCTGTGGTTATTTCTGGAAATATGAACACAACGTCTCCACGCACAAGAAGGACGCCGGTAGCGGTGCTAGTTATGGTTGTCGTGGGTACCAGCGCTGCAGGGTTTACGGTTGTGGGAACCACCGGCGGCAAACTCGAGAACGTCGACGGTATCTGCGTGATCGTACTTGGCACCGGGTTTAGCGTATTCGGCAAAGGCGTATTGATCGTTGGCGGAACTGGTGGAATTGGCTCGACCGGCGGAATCGCAAATGTGTTAGCAGGCGTCGTGATTGTCTGTGGCACCCCTCCACTCAAAACAAATGTGTTTCCTGTCCCCGTTGTTATTACTCCAGTGGTAACGGTGGTGACGTTTGGACTCAACTGCGTCGCAACGGGCAACGCGGTGAAAGAGGGGCCGGTGAATGCCAGTCCAAGAACTCCAACTGGAAAATCCGTAGTGATAAACAACAAACCTGTGAAGGGGTTGAGCAGGTCGGGAGTTTGGGAAAACAACTCCGTTACAAATCGGGAAATCTGTTGGCGCACTCCAACAGTGATCGTCCTGGTAGCAATGGTGATCCCCTGGTCATTATTGAGCGTCAATATGACCGTTGTAGGCGCAACATTCGGATTTACGATGGCGATTCCGGTATCTATTGCCGCATTCGGATCTGAACGAATGAAAATGGACGTGGAGGTCACCAGAGGACTCGGCAATACGCTCGATCGGAAAAGAATCCCGCTGATCTCCTGACCAAATATTTCCGAAATGCTTAGTCCCGCGCCGACTCCGTCCGCAGGCGTGATTACCGCGAAACCGGTTTGAATCGGAGTGCCGATACTTTGTGCAGAGGCCACTTGGCTCGAGCAGAAGAGGAGCGTCAACAGGAATGCATACAAGAGGCGCTTCATAAAACCTCCGGTACGTCGAAAGCACGCCGCTCGCCACGCTCCTTTCGCCATGTCATTCGTCTGTGCGCACGTAAAACTACGCACACACAGAACCTCGTAAATCCCGGGAAGTCCCTCGGGTCACGATGGCGGTACTGGTCGTGCAGATATAGTCCTTGGTAGATTTTCCAGAACTCGTACAGATAGGAGTAAGTCTATGAATGGAACCGGACTTACACAGAGAGTCTTTTTAGTCCTTGTTTGCTCCTTAGCGATTATTTTCCTGCCGCTATCGGCTGGCGCCCAGGGGATTCTCAAGAAGGGAGCGGAAGGCGTTCAAAAGGGCGTCGAAACAGGGGCTGAGAAAACCAAGGAAGGAGCGGAGGCAGTTGGACACGGAGTAAAGAAAGCCGTCACCGGCGAGGACACGACTAAACCGAGTACTGAACCGTCGCAGTCGACCATGCCGTCGCAGTCGACAGCACCCACCACACGATCGAAGCCGACCCCGTCACAGTCGACCACGGGCGAACCGGGTAGCAGGGCCAGGAGCAGTGAACAAAAGGCAGCCGGCAAAAAGCTTCCTGCGACTGCGGGTGAGCTTCCGTTGCTAGCTCTGATCGGTGTGCTGTCTTTGGCAGCCGCCGGAACTTCGAGACTCCTCCGTCGCGTAAGAGTAGACAAGTAACGCTCCAATGCGATGGACAGAGTAAAAGGCTCCCCTGGCGGGGAGCCTTTTTGCGTTTCGACGATCAGTGAAGCGAGAGAGTCCAGTCACTGCTGGACGGTCTGAAAAATGTCAGGCCTCCAGACGACGACTGACCGGCCGGCGGCTGAAGAGAATGCTTGTACCGACCTCCGCTGGAGGCGCATCGAGCCACCGAACTTCGAACGCCGTGTATTGAGTTCCTATCGTGGTCACCGTCTAAGCCGGTAGCAGTTTTCACCCGCGGCGCAGTCCGTCATGACAGCAGGAACCGAGTGCGTACCGTTGGCTGTCGATCCAGCCGCGTGCAGGTTCAGGGTTGCAAGAGCCATTACTGCCGAGACCAGCAGAAGTACGGCCCAACATCGCCTGATGGCAGCCCGCAATTCGATCACGGGTTTCATGCGCCCGATTCTAGCGCAGCCGCCCGCATTCTGTGCGCAAATCGCGCGGCAGGGGAGAGTTCTTATCGGTGAAATTCATTGCCAGCGAACACGCTAGCTAAAGCACACCTCAACTCTCCCACCGCACGGGCATTGCATCCTTGGATTTTAGATTCGAGCCGGCCTATCTTCAGGCCGCTGAGGGTTGCGAGGTACTGCCAACCTTACGGATGAAATCCGAATTCGGGGCATAGATGTTATGAGCCGGAAAGAACTGCACCTTCGGCTGACCGCTGATGCCTGCCTTCTGAACGGCCGCATCGAGCCGGTCCTTTTGAAACTTCTCAAACGCCTGCTGAGATTCCCATATGTCAAGCACGCGGAGCGTGTTTGACGTGAAACCTGCAACATGAAAAATGCCACCTGCCGGTGGCTTTTTGTCGAGGTCAAGAGCGCGCATCACCTGGTTGTACTGGTCCTGCGTAACCCCAGACCATTCCATTACCATCACAGTAGCCATATATCGGCCTCCTTAATCAGTGAAAATTGTGGAATCCAGAAGTGATCATCTAAATAATAATTCGATATCCCGTGATCTGATAAAAATTGTCAAAGCATCAGTAACGTGAGAATTTGACAACCTGGCCGAGTAGCGATTTACTGTTCCGGTCATTTCAAGTCCGACAAAACGATATCCCATGCAAAAAGGGGGGTCCACATGACCAAGAAATTAGTGATGCAATTCCTCGCAATTGCGGTCCTTACACTCGTGGTGACTTCACTGACGGGTATGCGGGCGCAAACCGTCGCGCAGGTCGCTGTTGATAGTGATGACATCGGTGGTGTTGTCACCGGTCCTCGTGGACCGGAGGCCGGAGTCTGGGTCATCGCCGAAACGAAGGACACGCCAACTCGGTTGATCAAGAGCGTCGTTACTGACGATCAAGGTCGCTACCTGGTGCCCGATCTGCCCAAAGCCAACTACGACGTGTGGGTTCGCGGCTACGGGCTCATCGATTCACCGAAAGTGAAAGCGGCGCCGGGCAAGGCCCTGAATCTCACCGCAGTCGCTGCACCCAACAAGGAGGCAGCAGTCAAGTACTATCCTGCGCTGTACTGGCTCTCGCTGCTGCAAGTGCCGCCGAAGAGTGATTTCCCGGGAACGGGTCCTACGGGCAACGGCATTTCACCAATGATGAGAAGCCAGGGAGAATGGATCCGCCAGGTCGTCAACACCGACGGCTGCACGGGCTGCCATGCGCTGGGCAACGAAGCAACCCGCACCATTCCGAAGGCGCTCGGCACATTCGAGTCTTCGCAGGATGCGTGGGACCGGCGAATTCAATCCGGTCAGGCGGGCGGTGGCATGAGCGCGCGCTTCACGCAGGTTGGCCGCAACCGGGCGCTCTCAATGTACGCCGACTGGACCGACCGAATCGCAGGCGGTGAACTGCCGTCGGCTGCGCCGGCAAGGCCACAGGGCAAAGAGCGGAACGTCGTGATCACGATGTGGGACTGGGCCGACCCGAAGGTTTATCTCCATGACGAGATCGGAACCGACAAACGGAATCCGACCATCAATCCCAATGGACCGGTCTACGGCGCGCTCGAAGCCAGCGCGGATTACATGCCGGTCGTCGATCCGACTAAGAATACTTCCAGCCAGATCAAACTAACTTACCGCGATCCCAACACGCCGAGTGAAGGTGACACACCGCCGGCAGCGCCATCTCCATACTGGGGTGACGAAGTGATCTGGACGAGTCATGCCAATGCACACAGCTTCTCAATGGATGAGAAGGGACGCGTGTGGATTGCTGCACGAATGCGTGCAAACGAAACCGCACCGTTCTGTAAGGATGGTTCGAATGCATCGTCGAAGGCATTCCCAATCCAGATGAGCGGCCGGCAGATGCAGATGTATGATCCGAAAACCAAACAGGTCACGACGGTCGACACCTGCTTCGGCACGCATCACTTGAATTTCGACAACAACGGAACCCTGTGGTTCACCGGCGGCGGTCCTGTCGAAGGATGGTTCAATACCAAGATCTACGACCAGACCAAAGACGAAAAGAAGGCGCAAGGCTGGACCGCTTTCATTCTCGATACGAACGGGAACGGCAAGCGCGATGATTACGTTGAACCGGATCAGCCGATCGATCCAAAGAAAGACAAGCGGATCAACGCGCCGTTCTATGGCGTGGCTCCGAGCCCGCTGGATAACTCGATCTGGGGATCGGTTCAGGGCATGCCCGGTATGCTCGTGCGGCTTGTTCCTGGTTCGAATCCGCCGGCAACCGCGCTGTCGGAAGCCTACGAGGTGCCGTGGAACAATCCGAAGGCTTCGGCTCAAGGTTTCGCGCCACGCGGTATGGACGTCGACAGCAACGGTGTTGTATGGGCCGTTCTTTCGAGCGGACAACTCGCGAGCTTCGACCGGCGAAAGTGCAAAGGCCCGCTGAACGGACCGACTGCAACCGGCCAGCATTGCCCCGAAGGCTGGTCACTCTATCCGTTCCCGGGTCCCAACTATAAGGGAGCCGTCGATTCCGCGAGCGCAGAGTCCGCTTATTACGATTTTGTCGACCGGTTCGATATGCTCGGTATGGGAAAGAATGTTCCGTTAGCGACCGGCAACGAATCGGAAAGTCTGCTTGCGCTCGTTGATGGCAAGTTCCTTACTTTCCGCGTGCCTTATCCGATGGGGTTCTACGCAAAAGGCATGGATGGCCGGATCGACAATATGAATGCCGGCTGGAAAGGCAAGGCAATCTGGACCACCTACGCGACACGAGCTCCGTTCCACGCCGAAGGTGGAAAGGGGAATACGAGCAAGCTGGTGAAGTTCCAGGTTCGTCCTGACCCGTTAGCGAAGTAACCGGAAGCCGGGAGCCAGAAGCCAGAATGGGAACAGCTCATTCTGGCTCCTGGCTTCTGGCTTCCTGCCGTTACTTCTTTTTTGCGAGGGATCGCACGTAGTTCACGACGTTCCAGATGTCCTCATCCTTGATACGGTCGCCCCAGGGTTCCATGAACAGATCCGGTTGGACACCGTTCTTGATGACAGCGAATATTTCACCGTCGCTTGAACCGCGCTTCCACTCATCGTCCGTGAGATTCGGCGCGGGCGGGCTGATGTCGCTGCCGGAACCGCCTTGCCCGCTAGTTCCGTGGCACGTCGCGCAATAGCGGGTGTAGATTTGTTTTCCGGTCGCGATCGATTCCGGTGACGCGGCCACCGGGTTCTTGACCTTGGCGGCTTCAGGGTTTCCCTGAGCCATTATGACGATGCTGGTGACAACCGCCAGCAGGACGCCGATGAGAACAATTCGCTGAATGGATTTACGCACAGCGGCCTCCTTTTGAAATGAGATGCAGGGTATCACAAATGTATAAGAAGATCGTCCGTTTCGGTCTCGTTTTTGTTCTCTGGCCGGTAGTCGCGACTGCACAGGATATTCATGATCACACGTCGCCGGTCAGCGGCGTGCCGCAAGGTGTTCCCTATTTCTGCGCGCGCCCGAGTGTCGCGAGCATCGCCAGCGGCTTGTGGTCGGACTCAAAGATCTGGTCGACCGGCAAGGTTCCCTCTGCAAACGACAAGGTTCAGATTGCGGCCGGGCACGCCGTGACGTTTGATTCAGCTACTGACGTGCGGCTCAACTGTATTGAGGTCGACGGCGTTCTTCGTTTTGCCACCGATCAAAACACCAAAATGAAGGTCGGGAACCTGATGGTCATGGATCTGGGGACGTTGGAAGTCGGGACCGCGGAGAAGCCCATTTCCCCCAACGTCACTGCGGAAATAATCATCGTGGACCAGGCTATAGATCGAACGATCGATCCCGCGCAGATTGGCACAGGCATCGAAGGCCTCGGCAAGGTAAGTATGCACGGTGCGATGAAGACTCCGACGTTTGCGCGCCTGGCTCGAGAGCCGCTCGAAGGAACTACGACTCTCGAGTTCGATCAACCGCTGACGAGCTGGGTACCAGGCGATCACATCGTGATTCCCGATACACGACAGTTGCGCGACAACGAACGTGGTGCGAACTATGAACCGCAGGACGAAGAGATTCGAGTCGCCGCGATTTCCGGCAATCAGGTCACGCTGGCGACCCCTGTTCGGCACAATCACCGCGGGGCTCATGATGCAAATGGCAAACTCGAGTTTCTTCCGCATGCCGGCAACATCAGCCGAAACGTTCTCGTCCGATCGGAAAACCCGGAAGGCACGCGTGGCCACATGATTTTCATGTCGCACGCCAATATCGATCTTCGGTACGTGGAAGTGCGGGAGATGGGCCGGACGAAGATGGGCGTGCTCGATAATTCCGAATTCGATGGTGCCGGACGGCTCGTGAAGTTTGGAACTAATCAGATCGGCCGGTATGCGATCCACTTTCATCACGACTTCGGTCCGAAGGACACACCGGCGAATGGATATCAGTTCACGCTTATCGGCAATTCGGTTGACGGAGCTCCGAAGTGGGGAATCACGGTGCACAACAGCCATTACGGCCTGATACGCGATAACGTTGTTTACAAGACTCGCGGAGCCGGAATTGTTACGGAGGACGGCACCGAGAGTTTCAACGTGTTTGAACACAACTTCGCAATGCGTATTGAAGGATCCGGTGATTTCGCACCGCGCAGCGGCTATGGCGGGCCGTTGCCGGATCCGGGCGGCGAGGGCGCGGGTTTCTGGTTCCGCGGGCCCAACAATTACATTCGGAACAATATCGCCGCGAATTCGGATGCATTTGGTTTTGGCCTGGCCGCTGGAGCTTTGGGAACCGTACACATTCCCGCGTTCAAAGGCGCCGATACGAGTCGTGATGCCGAGACCGTCACGCTCGATACGACCGGCGCGCCCGTTCTCGAATTCACCAACAACGAAGCTTATGGCGCGATGCAAGCAGGCGTTGCGTTTGGATGGAACGGCACGATCGCCAATCTGCGCGCGTGGCATACGTCTCGTCACGGCGTCACGGCAACGCCGGCAGACAAGCTCGTCGTGGACAAGGTTGTCGTGCGTGGCGATCCGGCAATTCTGGCGCGGCAGGTTGAAAGCCCCGCGGGAGTCTGGTTGTCCAACTACGTTGCCAAGACCATCACTATCCGTGACGCGGACGTGCAGGGTATGCGCATCGGCATTTCAAGCCCGTTCTATCAGGAATTCCGCACCGCAGAACCCGGACGCGGCGATGGTTCGGTTGCGGTGGAGGGCGGATATTTCCGAGACTACATCGGCATCGTCATTGCCACGGTCTACAGTTCGACTGCAGAAGCGGGAGGCGCCATCAAAAAAGCTGCGGTGCGCGATGCCGTTTTTGAACCGCTGAACGTAAATGCGGATCCCCTGAATCCACCGGCGGCCATCTCGATGAATTACCGGATGGCTTCGGGCGATCCGGATCCTCGCGATCCGATCTCCGTGTACAACTTCAATAAGAAACCGGGGGACAATTTCAAGGTCTACTACTCACTCGAGGCGCCGCCAAAGGTCGCGCCATGTCAGGACTCGCGCCCGGACATCGGCGGATGGGTGTGCAAGTAACGCGCAGCTGAAAAAGGTTGAACCGCTCGCTTAAGATTGACCAGTTGCTCTTGAAACTATTTCTTGATATCCGCCGTCCAGGTGAGAACGGCCGTCAGTGAAGACCGCACATCTGACTGGGGAAGCAGCGGCACGAGAAATCGTTGCGCGTCCGCGGTCGTTACCAGCCGATTTCCGACCATCGCACCGGGCAATGAATCACCGGCAAACAATTCCGGCAAAACCTTGAAGGCGACATCACGCCCGAGCTTCGTGTCACGCGCCCGATAGAACTTCACCCATCCCACCGGCGCCAATCTCCGAGAGGATTTCGTAGTGCTCCAACCGCGTACCCGCTTGAAGGGTCATCCGATCTTCTCCGCTTTTCGGGGTTTCAGTTGCGGCAGACTATACCGAAATAAGGACCGGGTCAAACCGAAGGTGGGTTAAAGACCGTAAAGTTTTTGCGCGTTCTCGCGCAGGACCATCCGTGCCAGCTCCAAGGCCCGCTCCCGAGAAATCTCTCCATCCCTCATCATGCTCGTGAGGGCGATGGCCAACGCCTCGCGTCCGCGCTTCGCGGCGATCCATGCCGTTTCTTCCCATCCCAACGCGTCGCCGTAAGGATACGCATCTGTTCCGAACAGAACTTTTTCCGGAACCCACTCCAACCATTCGCGGAGAGTTTGCGCCAGAGTTGCTGAAGTGAGCAGCAGCGGCTGCACCGAGTAATCCAGGTAAGCGTTCGGTTTGTAGAGCAGTGCGGTGATCTCACGCGTGTATGGCCAGCCACCATGTACCATCACGAACTTCGTTTTTCGGAGGTCGGGATCATTAAATAGAGATTCGAGCAAAATTGGATTTGCGCCCCGAAGATCGTAGTAGCTCCCAGCGCCGGTACCTGTATGAATGTGGACAGCCAAGCCAAGGCGGCCGCACTCCAAAGCGATAAATCGAAGAAGGTAATCTTGGAGGAGTTTGTATTCTTCGTCCGATGGTGAGTTTTTCGCATTGATGAAAGTGGAGTACACGCTTTCGGCAGCTGCACGCTCGACCTTATCGAAGCCGAAAGGCCGCAGATATGCGACTTCAAATTTTTCCGCAATCGCGCCATTTTGTTTGTGGCGTTCAAGCGCCGGCGTCACGACGCCGCGCAAATACTCATC
>Ga0075424_100007265_pt1 | contig 10732 bp, 8 predicted proteins | sample SoiMethybrSBSTD3_FD_75301 | JGI IMG/M metagenome (GOLD analysis project Ga0075424, IMG submission 75301) | Bulk soil microbial communities from a Populus tree surrounding site in Tennessee, USA - Soil MetaG P. TD hybrid SBSTD3 | ecosystem: Environmental > Terrestrial > Soil > Tree plantation...
CGTTGCGAACCCTGCCGTACCGAATCAGCTCGTCCACGACACGCTTCGCCGCATCGATCGGAATCGCGAACCCGATTCCCTCGGAGCCGCCGCTCTTCGTGAAAATGAATGTGTTCACGCCGATCACCTCGCCCTGCGCGTTCACGAGCGGCCCTCCGGAATTCCCCGGATTGATGGCAGCGTCGGTCTGGATCATGTTCTTGTAGATCCCGCCGCTCGCCGCTTCGGCTTTGATGTCCCGGTGCGTCGCGCTGATCACGCCTGCCGTGACCGTCGGCTGGGTGTCGTTGAGCAGAAATCCGAACGGGTTGCCGATCGCGATCGCCCACTCTCCGACCATGAGATCTCCCGACGACCCGAGCGCCGCCACCGGCAGCTTGTCCCCCTCGATCTTCACGATCGCGACGTCGTACTGCGGCTGGGATCCCACGACCTTGCCGGTGAACGACCGGCCATCCGCCAAGATCACCGTGATCTTCTCGGCGCCGCGCACGACGTGCTCGTTCGTGAGCACGTACCCTTTCTGCGAGATGATGAATCCGGAACCCATCCCCGGGATCTGTTCCCGGTAGCGGTAGGAAGGGATCATGTCTCGGAAGAACGGTTCGAAGAAGTCGCTCCCGAAGGGCACGGACTGGACGAGGCGGGTCTGTACCACACTGATCGTGACCACGGCGGGCCCGATGCGCTCGGCTGCCTGGACGATCGCCGTGCGCCGGGAGGTCCCCGGATCGCGGTTCGCCTGGTTGTTCTCCGCCACGGCAACGCCTGTCCGGACGTCGCCGCCCGGCGTGGGCGTCAGAACCACCGTCGCACCCAGGATGAGCGCTCCCAGAAGAAGGAAGCCGAACACAACCCCCCACAGCCACGCGCTCCTCGATTCCTTCCAGCTCCGTAGAGTTACTTTGGTTCCGACATCAAGCAACCACATCTAATCGCTCCTTCGGGAGCCACCCCAGGCCGGGATAGCGTACCCGCATGAGATATAGGCCGTGCGCGGGGGCCGGCGGCGCCGCGGCTCTGCGGTCGCGCGCCTCGAGAACCTCGCGAATGTGCTTGGCGCCACCGGTCTCCTCGGCCGCGCGAATCGTGGTCGACACGATGCGTCGCACCATAGTGTACAGGAAGCGGTCGGCTACGATGTCGAACCGGATCACCCGCCCGCGCCGTGACCATCCGGCGTGGACCACGGCGCAAACCGTCTCCTTCTCGTCCCCGCCCTGCTTGGAGAAGGAAACGAAGTCGTGGGTGCCAAGGAGAGGCCCGGACGTCCGCTGGAGCGTCTCGAGGTCCGCCCGGATCGGACGGATCCACGCGTACCGGCGCTTCAGCGCCGATGGCTGCGGCGCGACCAGATAGCGGTACGCCCGCCGCATCGCGCCGAACCGAGCGTGAAATCTGGGCTCCGCTTCGGCGGCCTCGATGATCCGGACGTCGGGCGGCAGATGCGCGTTCAGGGCGGCTCGCAGCCTGTCGGGCGTGAGCCTCGTGCTCAGCGTCGCGCTTGCCACCTGCCCCGCGGCATGACACCCCGAGTCGGTTCTACCCGCCCCGGCGATTCGAACCCTCGCGCCGGTGACGCGCCAGATCGCCTGCTCGATCTCTCCCTGAACCGTGCGGTCCCGTGGCTGCACCTGCCAACCGTGGAACTCCGTGCCGTCGAATTCGATTCCGAGCCGCACCGTCAGCGTGCGCGCCTCAGAAGCCACGAACGAACCACGCGGTTGCGCCCGCGCTGCCCAGGACCGCGGCCCACTCCCTGAGGCCCCAAACGAGATCCAGCCCCGTGCGGCGTGCGCGCCCCGTGACGTATCCGCGGGTGATCAGGGCATCGGCGAAGGCGTCGCTCACGCGAAGCATCGTCCCGAGAAAGGGCAAGAACCAGGCGAGCAGGTAACGCGCGATGCCCCGGAGCCCGCGCCCCATTCGGATCCCGCGGGCGCGGAGCGCCGTCACGTGCTGCTCGGCCTCATGCAGCGCGAGCGGGAGAAGCGCCGTGGTGAGTCGGGCGCTTTCTACCAGGAGCAGGACGAACCGGGGTCTCGCGGGCGGCCGAAGGCTCATCAGCCATCGGGCCACCCGGCCGAGGGCAACGCTCGCAGCCCAGCGCAAGAAGTACAGAAGCGCGAGAAGTCGAAAGGCGATGACCGCGGCGGGCTCGATTGCCGAGCGGAAACCTCTGCCCGCCGCCACGACATGTGCCGCGAAAACGATCGCGGCGAGCCCAAGGAGCGGTGCTTCCCTTCGTGCGGATCGGCGCTCCGCGCGAAGCGCCATGAATGCGAGGATGAATGCTGCGGCGGCGAGGTCGATCCACGAGCGACACATCGCGAGGCCCGCGCACAAAAGCGCGAGCGAGAAAAGCCACGCGAAAGGATGAAGCGCGCGCGTCCTGCTTGGTTTTAGGTTCAAGTCGTCGCGTTCCGGCGAGCCGGGCACTTGGTGCGAGTCCCTCCGTGCCTTCGGAGGCGGAACCCCGCCATCGGTGCTCCGCCTGAGGCCCTACTTTACACGGAGCGGTCCCACCCGTCAACCCACCCGGGCACGTGCTCGCGCGAGCCGCACTACGCCTCGCGCCGGAGCGGCCGGTACCAGCCCAGGAGCATCAGCACCAGCACGAGCCCCAAGCAGAGCCCCGTCAGCCAGTCCCCCCATTGCCGGAACAACGTGGCGGGCGAGCCCAGTCCCACTTCCCCCATGATCACCGCCTCACGGAAGAGCGGCCCCCGCTGCGTGACACGCCCGACGGGATCGACGAGCATGGAAATGCCGGTGTTGGCGCAGCGGGCCATCCCGAGCTCCTGCTCGACGCACCTCAAGATCGCCATGTCGGCGTGCTGCCGTGGCGCCGCGGTCGGCCCGAACCACTCATCGTTCGTGATGTTCACGAGGAATCGGGCGCCGTCCACGCCGTAGTCACGGGAAAGCTCCGGAAAGATCGACTCGAAGCAGATCAACACGCCGAACGGAGCTTTGGCGAGCGGGAACACGTACGGGCGGGTCCCGGGCGTCCATTCCGCCTGCCCCAGATCGATCTTCCCGAGAAACGGCAGGACGCCCTGAAATGGGATCCGCTCACCAAACGGCACGAGGTGAATCTTCTCGTACTGCCCCGCGATGATACCGCGAGGGAGGACCAGTCCCGCGGCGTTGTGCGTGATCACGCCCCCGGTCAAGCTCAGGGTCGCGTCCGGATACCCGACGAGAAGCGGCGCGTTCAGGGTGCGCACGAGGTCGTACAGCCGGTCCAGCTTTCGTCCTTCGACCCGGAGATAGAACGGGAGCGCGGTCTCGGGCCAGACGATGAGATCCGGTTTGGGTTCGCTCTGCGCGGCCTCGAGGGAAAGCCGGGCCAGGGTTCCCATGCTCTTTTCTTGATGGGCCGCGTCCCACTTCTCCTCGCTTCCGATGTTGGGCTGCACGAGCGCCACGCGAACCGATTCGCCGGGTCGGTAGGAGCGGATCCGTGCGTGGCCCCAGGCGACCGGGAGCGTGACCACAAGCGCGGCGCAGAGTCCGAGCGCCACGCGCGCCGGCAGGCGTCTCGTCGTGATCGCGCCGGCGATGAGCGCGTTGACGGCGACGATCCAGACGCTGAGTCCGGGTGCGCCGACGAGGGAGGCTCCCTGAATCCATGCGGGATGCTCGGCGAGGGCGTAGCCCACGTTCCCCCAGGGGCAACCAAGCGGGCCCGAGGACTTGAGCCACTCACACGCGCCCCAGATGGCGGGCGCCACCACGAGCGGTGACCATCCGACGCGGCGGCGGATGAAACTGGAGAGCCACCCGAAGAGGGCGACGTAGGCTCCAAGGTAGAGAGCGAGCGCCAAGAGCGCCGGGAAGATGATCCAGGGGTGGGTCATCGCCTTTGCGGGAAGCCTCACCAGCCACCAGAAAAGGAGCGCGTTGAAGACGATTCCGGTGATCCAGGCAACCCTGCCCCGGCCGCGCCAGGCCCCTTCGGGCGGGGCCAGACTCATGGGCCCGGTGGATTCCCTCTGCATCCAGACGAGAAGCGGAACCAGCGCAACGAAGACAAGGGGCATGAGCCCCGGCTGAGGAAAGGAGAGGCTGAGCAGAACGCCGGACGCGGCCGCCGAGAGCGGCCCGCGGTAGCGGTTAATGGAGCCTGACCTCGCGGCGAGCCTCTGCGGATTGGTAGATCGCGTCGATGATCTTCATGATGTGCAGCCCCTCCTCCGGTGAGGCCTGAGGGCGTTCACCCTGGGTGATGCACCGGAGAAAGTGCTCGAGCTCCGATTCGTAGGATTGCTTGTACAGGTTACGTCCCGAGTCGAGGGACGGCGTGACGTCCTTCAGCCTCCCGCCCATCTCCTTGTGGATTCGGAACGGATGGAGAAGCGCCGCCCCTTCCGTCCCATACAGGTTCAGGTACGCGAAATTCTTCTCCAGCAGGAGAGCCCAGCTCACCTCCAACGTGAGCGAGGCGCCGCCCTCGAGGAGCAGCATCGCGGCCACCGTGTCTTCAACGTCCTGTCGAGGATCGCGGCCGTATTTCGTCGCGGTCACGGACACGACCTTGGGGTTGCCCAGGAGCCACATCGAGAGATCGAGCATCTGAACGCCGAGGTCCATCAAGACGCCGCCTCCGGCGCTCCGCTTGTTCGTATACCACTCGGGGCCGCCCCGCTCGGTGCGGTACCGCAACCATCCGGTCTTGGCATAGAAAATATCTCCAAGCTCGCGGCGCTCGATGAGCCTTCGTAGGACCTGGGCCTCCGCGCGGAACCGATTGTTCATAGCGTACATCAGAGTCTTTCCCGAGCGCTTGGCCGCTTCCGCCATCATCTGCGCTTCCGTCGCGGTGCGGGCCGGCGGCTTCTCGCACAGGACGTGCTTGCCATAATCCAACGCGGCGAGCGTCATCGGGGCATGAAGATGGTTGGGCGTGGCGACGATCACCGCCTCGAGCTCCTCGAGGCGGAGCAGCTTCTCGTAATCCGAGAATGCATGCGGAACCCTGAATCGCTCCGCGACAACGCGCGCCTTCTCGGGGTCGTCGTCGCAGATGCCGAAGATCTCAACGTCCTTCATGCGCGCCAGGGCCGGCAGGTGATTGACCTGCGCGATCGCTCCAACCCCGATCAATCCGAGGCGGGTGACTCCCTGGGGCACGGCGGACACTCCTGATCGAAAGTGAGGGACAGTGCGGCAAAGCGTCGCGCGAGTATAGAAATACAGAGGGGGAAATCAAGGCGAATCGGGATCGAATGCACGAAGTCGACGCATCTTCTTCCAGAGCCCCTGACGAGTGATGCCGAGCGAGCGGGCGGCGCCCGCCTTGTTCCCTCGGTGCTCCTCGAGCGCGCTCCGGATCAGCCCCGCCTCGTACGCGCGCGTCCGCTCCTTGAGATCGACGGCGCGATCGCGAACCACCGTACATTCGTCGCGCCCGAAGCTCTCGCCGAGTGAGCGGCGCGTGACCCACCCGGAGGGATCGAGCGCGTGGCAGGCACGCTCGAGCGTGCCCATCAGCTCCCGGACGTTCCCCGGCCACGTATGTTCCACGAGGGCGGCAAGCGCATCCTCGCGGATGCCCCGCACCGGGACGCGATCCCGGCGGGACAGGCGCGCGAGAACATGAGCGGTCAGGAGCGGGATGTCGTCCAGGCGGTCCCGCAGCGGCGGGATGGGAAGAGCAAGCACGTGGAGCCGGTAGAAGAGGTCCGCGCGAAAGCGGCCTTCCGAAACCTCTGTCTTCAGATCGCGGTGGGTAGCCGCGAGGATCCGGACGTCGACGCGCCTCGGGCGAGAGTCTCCCACGCGGCGGAGCTCCCCCTCTTGCAATACCCGCAAGAGGCGGCTCTGCACCGATGGGCTCGCGTCGCCGATCTCGTCCAGGAAGAGCGTGCCCCTGTCGGCCGCCTCGAAGAGTCCCGCGCGGTCGGCGTGCGCCCCGGTGAAGGCCCCGCGCGCGTGGCCGAAGAGCTCGCTCTCGACGAGGGAATCCGTGATGGCGCCGAAGTTGTGAGGGATGAAGGGTCCGCTTGGGCGCAAGGAGAGCGCGTGGAGCGCTCGCGCGACCAGCTCCTTGCCCGTGCCGGTCTCCCCCAGGATGAGCACGGTTGCTTGGCTTTTCGCGAGGGCCCGGATCCGCTCGCCCAGCTTTCGGATTCCAGGGCTTGCCCCGACAATGCCGAGCGACTCTGCGTATGGACCATACCCCTCGCGCGCGAGGTGCTCCAGGGTAGAGCGCCCGGCCGCGTCAGGAGGGGATGCGATCTCCCACCCCACGTCCGCCCTCTCGATCCTCTACGCCGTGAGCCTCACTTCGTGGCGCCCTTTCGTGACGGCGCCGACACGGTAGCGGGGATGTCCTGCTTGTTCCAGGGCACGCTCCACAGCCGGTGCGTCTTCCCCCTTCACCACGAGGATCATTCCGAGTCCCATGTTCCATACTTCGTAGGCTTCGGCCTCGCTCACGCGCCCGGCGTCGCGGAGAAAGCGGAACACAGGGAGCTCCGGCCACGATCCGACCTTCACCTCCGCCGAGAGCCCGTTGGGAAGCACGCGGACGAGATTCCCCGGAATGCCTCCCCCGGTGATGTGCGCCATCCCACGCACCGCGCCCGCCGCGCGCGCGGCGCGCACTTGCGGCCCGTAGTAGGGATGGGACTTGAGCAGCTCTTGACCGACGGTCCAATCCCCGAACGGCAATCGGTCTTTTACGCCGAGCCCCAACGTTTCGAAAAAGATCTTTCGCGCGAGCGAGTATCCGTTGGTGTGGAGTCCGACCGCCGGAAGTCCCAGGAGGATGTCCCCCGCGGCGATCTTCGAGCCGTCGATCCACTCCGCCTCGGGAGCGAGCCCCACGATCGCGCCCGCGAGATCGTAGTCTCCCGGCGCGTAAACCCCCGGCATCTCGGCGGTCTCTCCCCCGATCAGCGCGCAGCCCACATCGCGGCAACCAACCGCCAGGCCCGAGACCAGCTCTTCGACCCGCTGGGGATCGAGCGATCCCATCGCGACGTAATCGAGAAAGAAGAGCGGAACCGCCCCGTGCACGAGGATGTCGTTCCCGCAATGGCGGACGAGGTCTGCCCCGATCGTGTCGTGCTTGCCGCACAGGATCGCGGCCTTGAGCTTCGTGCCGACCCCATCCATGCTGGCGGCGAGGAGCTGGCCGGGGAAGCCGGGAACCCGATATGCGCCCGCGAATCCGCCCAGATCCCCCACCACGTTCGCGTTGAACGTGGATCGACACAGCTCGCGAATGCGCTCGACCGCTTCCTCTCCCCTGCGGATGTTCACCCCCGCGTCGCGGTACCTGCTCATCGAATGAACTCGACGACCAGCTCCGAATCGCGCGGCGGGATGTCGAGACCCCCCGATTCGTGGAGCTCGGAGAGCGCTTGGACCGGCCTCGGATCGAACTGGGACCCCGAGTGCCGCCTGAGCTCATCGAGCGCCCGCTTGGCCGGGAACCCCTTCCGGTAAGGCCGGTCCGACGTCATCGCGTCATACGCGTCGCACGCGTGGATGATCCGCGCGCCGAGCGGGACCTCCGAATCGCCCAATCCCGCGGGGTAGCCCCGGCCGTCGGGACGCCAGTGGTGTGTGCGCACCATTGCCGCCGCGGAGCGGAGCGCGCGGATCTGGCCCACGATGCGCGCGCCCGCATCGGGGTGCCGCATCATGAGCCTGCGCTCCTCTTGATCGAGCGCCTCCGGCTTGCGGATGACCTCCGGACGTTGCGCGATCTTTCCGATGTCGTGGCAGAGCGCCGCGTAGTGGATGGTCTCCACGTCCTCTTCCGGGAGCCCGAGATGTCGCGCGACGCGCACCGAGTACTCGGCCACCCGGACCGAGTGCTCGTGCGTGTACGGGTCCACGGCGTCGAGAACGACGCTCAACGCGCGAACGAAGCTCGCGAGGTCCCCCTTGAGGTCGGCGTAGAGCTGGAGCGCGTACCGGGCCGACAGAAGCGGGAGCACGAGGAGCAGCACGCCCGGGATTCCCGCCGCGACGCGGACCTGGGCGAACAGAAGCCCGAACCCGATCGCGATCGCGTGCTGCGGAATGCCGTCGCGGAATTGATGCCGCCAGATTCGTCCGGGATCCTCACCCGTGCGAGTCCCCATGACGAGACTCACGGCGCCTGTGTTGAGCATGAAGTAGAAGGAACCCGCGATGAGGACGGGAAGGAAATCCCGCGCGAGATTGGGCGCTCCGAGGGATCCCCCCGCCGCTAGGTACGCGGAGCCGGCCAGTATGGTCGTCGAGGCGTACAGGCCCGCGTTGAGCGTTGCTTCGCCGGGACGCTGGCGCAAGATCAGCATTTGAGCGACGAAGGTGGTGACGAGGTCCAGCGCGCCGGCGACCCACGGGCCAAAGAGGAGAATCGCACCCACGTCCAGAATGGATGCGATCGTCATCGTTCCGCCCCGGAGCATCGGAACAGGGAGCGCCTCTGCGAGGATGAGGAGCGCGAACCAAACACCGACGCCCCAGGTGTCCCACCGCGCTTGCTTGACGTCCGGCCCGCCGAAGATCGCGAGAAGAACGGGCAGCGCCGCGAAGAAGGACGGCAGGAGCATCCAAGCAAGGCCCGGGGTCCACGCGGCGCGCTTCGCTGCCGCCTGCCTCAGCTCGAGCGGCTTCACGATCTCCGCTTCCAGTTTGCGTCCCAAGGCTCCTCCCCTCGCGAATGAGGTTCCCTTTCGCACGGAGTGTGCCAGGGAGCACCCGCGAGCGCCAGAGTGCAACTTCCGCACGGAGCGGGACAAGCGATATCGCGTCCGGTCGCGGGACGCGCGGCCGCGCGTCGGGCGATCGACAGCGTCAGCGCAGGAGCCTCGCCGTGTCGTCCAGGCGGAAGCGGGTCATCTCCATGATCGAATCCGCCCGACCCAGGATCTCCGCGCGCTTGGCGCGCAAGAGACCCTGGACGCCGAAATCCTCCACCGTGAAGGATGCCATCACGCACCCGTAGACGACCGCCGCTCGAAGCGTGCGGTCGGTGAGGCGGCCCATTCGCGTCAGCGCGCCGAAGAATCCACCCGCGAAGGTGTCCCCGGCACCCGTCGGGTCGAGCACGCTCTCGATCGGCACGGCCGGGGCGGTGAAGTAGAGGTCACGCCCCTGCAGGAACGCGCCGTGCTCGCCTTGCTTGATCACCACGGTTTCGGGACCGAGGCTCAGGATCGCCCGCGCCGCGCGGTGCGTGAGCGATTCGCCCGTAAGCTCGCGCGCCTCCTCCTCGTTGATGAGGAGGATGCGGACCCGCTTCAGAATCTCGAGCAGCTCCTCGCGCTTGCTGCGGATCCAGTAGTTCATCGTGTCGCAGAGCACGAGTCTCGGGTCGGTGAGCTGATCGAGCACCTCGCGCTGGAGGACCGGGTCGATGTTGGCGAGGAAGACGTTCCGAGCGGAGCGGATCCCGTCGTGGAGCTTCGGACGGAACCGCTCGAACACGTTGAGCTCGGTGCGCCTGGTCTCGCGCGTATTCATGTCGCGGCTGTAGACGCCCTCCCAGCGGAACGTCCGCCCCTCCTGAACCTCGAGCCCGGTCAAATCGAGATCCGGGTGCTCCAGCGCTCGCCGCGCGGCGTCCGGGAAATCGGTGCCGACGACTGCGACAAGGGAGACGGGAGAAAAGTGCCGGGCCGCGAGGGAGAAGTAGGCGGCCGACCCGCCGAGGACCTCTTCCACGCGTCCCGCGGGGGTCTCGATGGTGTCCAGCCCCAAGGAACCTACGACCGCGATCGCCATGGCTACATCGAGTCCGGCGCGCTGACGCCCAGAAGGTCCAGCCCGCGGTGGAACACGACGCCGGTCGCCTGGGTGAGGAGGAGCCTCGCCGCCGTCACGGCCGCGTCCGGCCCCACGACGCGATGGTGATGATAAAATGAATGAAACTTAGCCGCCAATTCCTTGAGATACATTGGAATACGGTGTGGCTCACGATGCCTGGCCGCCGCCGCGACCAACGAGGGAAACCCCGCGATCCCGCGCAAGAGGACCAAGGTTTCGGCCTCACCCAGAAGATCGGGCCGCGCGGCATCAAGCCCAGGCTCCGGGACACCCTGCTGCCGCGCGTAATCCAGAATGTGCGCGATCCGGGCGTGCGCGTACTGGACATAGTAGACGGGGTTGTCCTCGCTCCGCTTCACCGCCAGCTCGAGATCGAAGTCGAGCGGGCTCTCGGCGCGCCGCATCAGGAAGAAGAACCGCGCCGCATCCACCCCGACCTCGTCCACGAGCTCCTCCAAGGCGATGAATTCCCCGCCGCGCTTCGACATCTTGACCGGCTCGCCTCCGCGGAGGAGCCTCACCCACTGAATCAGGACTACTTCGAACCGGTCGCGCGGCCATTTCAGCGCCTCGATCACCCCCTGCATCCGCTGGATGTGGCCGTGGTGGTCGGGACCCAGGAGATCGATGAGCCGGTCGAACCCGCGCGCGAACTTGTCGTGATGGTAGGCGGCGTCGGCGAGGAAATAGGTCGGCTCCCCGTTCGCCCGCACGATGACCCGGTCTTCCTGATCGCCGAAGGCGGTCGAGCGAAACCAGAGAGCGCCGTCCCTCTCCTCGGTCAGTCCCAGCTCCACGAGCCGCGCGCGCGCCTTCTCGACCGCGCCGCCGCGATGCAGCTCGCTCTCCCGAAACCAGCGATCGATGCGCGCGCCGAAGCGCGTGAGGTCGCGCTCCTGGCGGTCGAGCATCCGGTCGATGCCCCATGCGGCGAACCGCAGGCGCTGCTCGCGCTCCG
>Ga0075424_100007266_pt1 | contig 10732 bp, 9 predicted proteins | sample SoiMethybrSBSTD3_FD_75301 | JGI IMG/M metagenome (GOLD analysis project Ga0075424, IMG submission 75301) | Bulk soil microbial communities from a Populus tree surrounding site in Tennessee, USA - Soil MetaG P. TD hybrid SBSTD3 | ecosystem: Environmental > Terrestrial > Soil > Tree plantation...
CGCGGGCAAGCGCGAGCGCCGCCACCTGGGCGAGCCCGCGCGCGAGGGTGGTCTTGCCCGTGCCGGGCGGTCCCGCGAGCACGATCAGCCCGTGCGGCAGCCCCGCGAGCTGCGAGAGCTTGCGTCCGTGCTTCAGCGTGAGCAGCGCCTGCGAAAGCAGCCGCTCCTTGACCGCGTTGGGCACCACGATCGCGTCCCAGTCCTTGTCGTGGTGGTCGGCCGGAAGCACGTGCAGCGACAGCACCCCCGGAGGCAGCGTTGCAGGGCCCGCCATCAGTTCTCCGGCCGGCGATCGTCGGGCCAGTCGATCTGCGAGATTTCCTTCACGCTGAGGAGCGTGTCTTCCGCCTCCTCGAACAGCACCAGCGGGTCGGTGAGCGCGCGCATGGTCTCGAGGATCGAGTCGAACATGTGCACCCTCACCAGGCGCGCCTCGCCCTTCGGATCGTCGTTGAAGTGCTGGTGCCAAAGGAAGTGGTCGACGATGATGAGGTCGCCTTTCTTCCAGCGATAGTGCTCGCCGCGGTCGGGGGCGGTGCCCATGAAGCTGTGCCCTTTGCCTTCGACGACGTACAGCCAGGCTTCGCCCGGATGACGGTGCAGGGACTGCGTCTTGCCTGGGGCGAACTGGATCATCACCTGGGTGATGCCCGAGGCCTCGCTGCCGATCGCCCGGTCGACCAGGAACTTGGTGCGGGTGCCGCGCGGCGTGGCGAGCAAATCCTGCTCGTCGTAGGGCGTGTGGATTCTCCCGCTTCTCCTCTTCCGGGCCTCATTCGCCAGGCGCCGCAAGCGGCGGGCATAAGGGTCGTTGCCTTGCGGTCCCTCGGTGAACGCCGGCCGCGGCGGCAGGCTGGAGAAGGGCTCGCGCCCGCGGTCTTCGATGAGCGACATGCCGAGCGTCCAGAGCATCGGCTCGGAGGAGTAGCTCATGAAGCGCGCGCTCTTCGCGCCGTCGTTGCCGTGCCGGTGCCAGCTCCAGGCGGGGATGTGGATCGCGTCCCAAGGCTTCCAGCGGTAGCGCACGCCGTCGATTTCGCTCCAGCCCGAGCCCTCGACGATGAAGAGCTGCGCGTCCCAGGAATGGCGATGGATAGTGCTCTCGGCGCCGGCGTCGATCTCGTGCACCAGCGCGTCCAGGCAACGCGTCGGCGAGTCGCCGTCGTGGCCCATGTAGACGCCGGTGCGCAGGCCGCGCGCCGTCGGCTCGAGCGCCACGTCCTCCTTGCGGATCACCGTGCGGCGGTTCTTGCGCCAGTCCTCGATGAACTGGGCGCGGCGCTTTTTCTGGATGTGATAGTGCGTGACCGCGGTCGTGGTCTTGGTCGGCATGAAAAGCGCGTTTTCCGGTATATGGAACCGTGTTCCCGCGGAGGGACTTCATCATAGAATAATTTCACCGCAAAGCAATGAGAATGCCGCTCGCCGCGCTCGCCTTTTTCCTGTGCACCGCCTGCCTGTGCGGCGTCGCTTCGGCGCAGGACAAGTCGCTCACGCTCTACACCTCGCTCGCGCCCACCGAGTCGCGGCCGCTCGCGCAGGCGTTCGAGAAGAAGACCGGCATCAAGGTGGAGCTGTGGCGCGCGATCAGCGAGAAGGTGGTGCAGCGCGCCATCACCGAAGCGCGCGCGCGCCGCTTCACGGTCGACGTGGTCGAGACCAACGCCCCCGAGATGGAGATGATGGCGCGCGAGAAGCTCTTCGCCGAGCTCGACTCGCCGCATCTCGCCGACCTGCCGGCCGCCGCGGTGCCGAAGCACCGCCTGTGGATCCCCGACCGCATGAATTTCTTCGTCGTCGCCTACAACACGGCGAAGGTGCGGCGCGAGGAGATCCCCGCGAGCTACCTCGGCTTCCTCGACCCGAAGTGGAAGGGCCGCATCGGGATCGAGGCGACCGATGCCGAGTGGATGGCGACACTCATCAAGAAATGGGGCGCCGAGGCGGGCCTGGCGAATTTCAGGAAGCTCGCGGAGCTCAAGCCGGACGTGCGCAAGGGCCACGTGCTGCTCGCCGAGCTCATCGCCGCGGGCGAGGTGCAAGTCGGGCTCACCGTGTACAACGCGAACGCAGAGAGCCTGAAGCGCAAAGGCGCGCCGATCGACTGGCTGCCGGTGCAGCCGGTCGTCGCGCGGCCGCAGGGCATCGCCGTGGCGCGCAACGCCCCCAACCCGAAAGCGGCGCGCGCCTTCGTCGACTTCGTGCTCTCGCCGCAGGGGCAGGAGCTCCTGGTGTCGATGGGAAGGGTGCCGGCCAGCACGCGGGTGCGCACGCACCTCAACGACTTCGAATACACGGTCGTGGACCCGGTCACCGCGCTCGACGAGCAGGACAAGTGGGGCAAGCTGTGGGAGGAGCTCTTCATCCGCGGGGAGGGGAAGCGATGAGCGGCCTGCCCGCGGACGCGCTCGGCCTCGCCGCGCTGGTGTTTCTGCTCGGCCTGCGCCACGGCCTGGACCCGGATCACCTGGTGGCGATCGACGGCCTGACGCGCGCCGGCGCGCGCGACGGCGCCCGGCGCTGGTGCGGGCTCTATTTCTCGCTCGGCCACGGCGTGGTGATCACGCTCGTGGGTCTCGCGGTCGCGATCGCCGCCACCGAATGGCAGGCGCCGGCCTGGCTGCGGGCGCTCGGAACCTTCATCTCGGTCGGCGTGCTCCTCGTCCTGGGGCTCGCCAACCTCGCCATGGCGTGGCGCACGCCCGCCGAGCGGCCGGTCCCGCTCGTCGGCCTGCGCCCGCGCTGGCTCGCCGCGCAGGCCTCGCGCGGCAGTCACCCGGCATTCATCGCCGCGATCGGCGCGGCGTTCGCCTTGTCCTTCGACACGATCAGCCACGCGCTCGCTTTTTCGGTCACGGGCGCCGCGCTCGCCGGAGGGTTCTTCGCCACGCTGCTCGGCCTCGTCTTCACGCTCGGCATGGCCCTGGTCGACGGCCTGAACGGCTTGTGGGTCGCGAAAGTGCGCGGCTCGCGGGCGTTGAGCATTTCGATCGCATGCCTGTGCCTCGCCGTGGCCGCGGCCGCCGTCGCCGAGCTCGAGCTGGCGCAACCGATCCTCGCGATCGCGAGCGTGGTGGTCGTCGCGGGGGCCTATCTGCTAGCATCGCGCTCCACACGGCGTTCCACATACGGGGACGCTCATTCTCCATATGGAACAGCGGGAACAGCCAAGAAACGCTAGACCGGCCAAGGCGCGGCTTTCCTCGGTCGCGAACTCCATCCGCCTGCTCACCTCGTTCTCGGGCGAAGAGGATGAGCTCGGCATCACCAAGCTCGCGACGCGCCTGCGCCTCGCGAAAAGCACCGTGCACCGCCTCGCGGCCACGCTGACCGCCGCCGGCTTCCTCGAGCAGAACCGCGACAGCGGGAAATACCGTCTCGGCATGGCCCTCTTCGAGCTCGGCGCCCTCGTGCGCCGGCGCATGGACGTGGCGAACGAGGGGCGTCCGAAGCTGCGCGAGCTGCTGGAGAAGACCGGCGAGACGGTCCAGATGGGCGTGGTCGACCACCTCAGCGTGCTCTACGTCTACGAGATGGAGAGCCCGCACGCCATCCGCATGGCGGCGGCCGTCGGCGGCCGCGCGCCGTTCCACTGCACCGCGGTCGGCAAGGTGCTGCTCGCGTATCAGCCGGAGGATTTTGTCGAGCGCGTGCTTCAGGCCGGCCTGACCGCCTACACGCCGAGGACGCTCATCAAGCGTGAAGCGATCATGAGCATGCTGTCCGAGGTGCGTTCCCGCGAGCACGCCGTCGACGACGAGGAGAGCGAGCCCGGCCTGCGCGCCATCGCCGCGCCGATCCGCAACCACAACGGCGCGGTCATCGCCGCGGTCGGCGTGGCCGCGCCGGTGCAGCGCATGAACCGGCGCGCCATGCAGACCTGCGTGCCGACGGTGATCGCTACCGCCAACGCGGTTTCGGGGCGGTTGGGCTACTTGCCGCCGAGAGCCAGGACGCCGGGCGGTTGACGCAGCCCCGGCACACGCTGCAGGACCATCTGTACGGCGCCGATTCCGAGCACCGTCACGACGAGGATTCGGACCACGACCACGATCACGACCACGACGAGCTCGCGCCGGGCTCGCTCGAGGCGAACCCGCTCTGGGTCCACGACAATATCGCGCTGACGAGCGTCGGCATCGACATCGGCTCGGCCGGCACGCAGGTGATCTTCTCCCGGCTGCACATGCGGCGCCTCGGCGAGGACCTGCAGAGCCGCTATTTCGTCGTGAACCGGGAGACGCTCTACCAGTCGCCGGTTGCGCTCACGCCGTACCTCGACGAGAGCCGCATCGACGAGCGCGCGGTCGGCGAAATCATCGACGCGGCCTACGCCGGCGCAGGGCTGCATCCGGACAACGTCGATACCGGCTCGGTGATCCTCACCGGCGAAGCGCTGCGGCGCGAGAACGCGCAGGCGATCGGCGAGCTCCTCGCCGAGCTCGGCGGCGAGTTCGTCTGCGCCGCCGCCGGGCACCACATGGAGGCGATGCTCGCCGCCTACGGCTCGGGGGCGGCCCGCGCATCGCACCAGCTCGAAGCCCGCATTCTCAACATCGACATCGGCGGCGGCACCACCAAGCTAGCGCTGCTCGAGCGCGGAGCCGTCGCCGCGACCGCCGCCGTCCACATCGGCGGCCGGCTGATCGTGGTCGACGCAGCGGGCCGGATCACCCGGCTCGACCCCGCGGGCGCGACCCTGGCGCGGCTCGCCGGGTTCGAGTGGACGCTCGGCCAGCGGGTGAAGCCCGACGAGCTGGACCGCCTCGGCGAGTCGATGGCCGAAGCACTTTGCCAAGCGGTCCTGAATGCAGGCAGCCGCAATCTCTATCTGACTGAGCCGCTGCCCGACCTGGAAGGGATTCAGGGCGTGATGTTCTCCGGCGGAGTGGGAGAGTACGTCTATGGGAACGAGGAGCGCGACTTCGGCGACCTCGGCAAGCGCCTGGGGCTCGCGCTGCGCAAGCGCCTCGACGCTCGAACGCTGCCCTGGCCGCTGCTCCCCGCGGGCGAATGCATCCGCGCCACCGCGTTCGGCGCCTCCGAATACAGCGTGCAGCTCTCCGGCAACACGGTGTACGTGTCGCAGCCCGGAGAGCTCCTCCCGCGCAAGAACCTGCAGGTGCTGCAGCCGCCGGTCGCGCTTGATGAAAAAATAGAGCCAAAAAACGTGGCCGAGGCAATCCGCAAGCATCTCGAGGACTTCGATCTGAACGAAGGGGAGAGTGAATTCGCGCTCGCGTTCGGCTGGTCCGGCGCGCCGTCCTACGAGCGCCTGTCCGCGTTCGCGCGCGGGCTCACCCTCGCGCTCGAGCGCAGCATCGAGCGCGGCCGGCCGCTGTACCTCATCCTCGACGGCGACGTGGCGCAGACCGTGGGCGCGATTCTCAAGGAGGATTGGGGAATCGGCTCGGAGGTGCTGGTGCTCGACGGCATCACGCTGCGCGACTTCGACTACGTCGATCTCGGCCGCATCCGCATGCCCTCGTGCACGGTGCCGGTGACGATCAAGTCGCTCGTGTTCAGCGAGGATCCGCGCCTGCCGGGCTGACATGGATGACGCCGCTGGAGCGAGCAATGCAAGGTTTCAGAGGAGAAGCACGGGTTCATGGCCGTCGGGTTCGGCACGAGCCCGCCAGCCGAAAGCGCGCCCGATGGCGAATATCACTGGCGCCCGCTGAATCCTGGATGAAGCGAAGGTCGCAGTAGAATCGGCGCGGTTCCAAAAAGCAGACCGGCGTTCCCGATACAGGAACGCCGTACGAGGAGGAAGGTTGGAGGCAGCAGGCGAGTCGCGGCTCGCCCGGGTCGGTGCACTCCGGGCGCCGCGTTTAGAGCTGAAGTGGCTGATCATCGGCGCCTGCGTTGCGCTCACGCTGTATCTCGGCATAGTGCCGCTTGCGTTTCTCCTCTGGCAGAGCTTCTTCACCCCGCAGAGCGCCGCCAAGGCCGCGCAATTCACGCTCGGCAATTACCGCGACGCCTATGCGTCGGAGGAGACCTGGCTCCTCTTCTGGAGCTCGATCAAGTTCGCCGCCGGCGCGTCGCTGCTCGCCTTCGCGCTGGGGACGCTGCTCGCCTGGATGAACGAGCGCACCAACACGCCGTTCAAGTCGCTGTTCTTCGCGCTCTCGATCATCCCGCTGATCATCCCGGGGATCCTGTTCACGGTGGCCTGGATCCTGCTCGGCAGCCCCAAGATCGGCCTCATCAACCTGGCGCTGCAGAGGCTCTTCGACACCGACGCCGTCTTCGTCGACGTCTATTCCCTCACGGGCATGATCTGGGTCGACGCGCTGCACTACTCGCCGATGGCCTTCCTCTTGATGAGCGCCGCGTTCCGCTCGATGGATCCGGCGCTGGAGGAGTCGGCGGTGATGAGCGGGGCGAGCGTGCTCCAGGTGGTGCGCAAGGTGACCCTGCCGCTCGCGTGGCCGGCGGTCTTCGCCACGCTCCTCATCCTCTTCGTGCGCGCGATCGAGTCCTTCGAGGTGCCCGCGCTCCTCGGGCTGCCGGTCGGCATCCAGGTGTTCACCTCGGCAATCTACCAGGCGGTGCACCGCTACCCCAGCCAGATCGGGCTCGCTTCGGCCTATGCGGTGACCCTGCTAGTCCTCACCACCGCGGGCGTGTATTTCCAGTCGCGCCTTTCGACCCGCGGCAACCGCTACGCGACGATGACCGGCAAGGGGTTCCGGCCGCGTCTCATCGACCTCGGAAACTGGCGCTACCTCACGGTGGCGATCTTCCTCCTGTACTTCTTCCTCATCGTGGTGCTGCCGTTCGCGGTGCTGCTGTGGTCGTCGTTCCAGAAGTTCTACTCGGTGCCCTCGGTGGAGGCGCTCTCGCGCCTGACGCTCGAACCCTACCGCACCATCCTGGGCCATCCGAACCTCATGCGCTCGGTATGGAACAGCCTGCTCCTCGCCGTCAGCACCGCGACGCTCGTGATGCTGGTCACCGCCGTGATCTGCTGGATCGTGGTGAAGACGAAGCTGCCCGGGCGCTGGCTGCTCGACAACTTCGCTTCGCTGCCGATGGTTTTTCCGGGGATCGTGCTGGGCCTTTCGATCATGATCCTGTATCTGTACCTCCCGATCGGCGTCTACGGCACGCTCTGGATCATGCTGATCGCCTACGTGACGCGCTTCATGCCCTACGGGTTGCGCTACAACACCACCTCGATGCTGCAGATCCACAAGGAGCTCGAGGAGTCGGCGCAGATGAGCGGCGCCTCGTGGGGCACCGCGTTCCGGCGCATCATCCTGCCGTTGCTCAAGCCGGGGCTGGTCGCGGGCTGGATCTACATCGTCATCGTCTCGATCCGCGAGCTGTCGAGCTCGATCCTGCTCTACAGCCCGGACACCGAGGTGCTCTCGATCCTGATCTGGGAGCTGTGGGAGAACGGCCAGTACGTCGAACTCTCGGCGCTCGGCGTGATGTTCATCCTGGGGCTCTTCGTGCTGGTGCTGCTCGCGCAGATCGTCGGCCGCCGGTTCGGAATCAGGGAAGCCTGACGTGCTCAGCGTGCGCGGACTTTCGACCGAATACACCGATGAGCACGGCAGCGCGGTCCGCGCCGCGCAGGACGTCAGCTTCGAGGTGCCCGCGGGGAAGCTCTTCACGCTCCTCGGCCCGAGCGGCTGCGGCAAGACCACCACGCTGCGCTCCATCGCCGGGCTGGAAAAGCCCCGCGAGGGCGAGATCAGCGTCGGCGGCGCGCTCATCTATTCCTCGAAGAACGGCGTGTTCATCCCGCCCAGCCGCCGCGGCCTCGGCATGGTGTTCCAGTCCTACGCCATCTGGCCGCACATGACGGTGTTCGAAAACGCGGCGTTCCCGCTTCAGGTCTCCAGATCAAAACCAACCAGAAAGGAAATTGAAGCGAGGGTGCTGCGGGTGCTGAAGGCGGTCGCGCTGGAGGAGATGGCCGGGCGCGAGGCGACCAAGCTCTCCGGGGGACAGCAGCAGCGCCTCGCCCTCGCGCGCGCTCTCGTGATGGAGCCGCCGCTCCTGCTCCTCGACGAGCCGCTTTCCAACCTCGACGCGAAGCTGCGGGAGCGCATGCGCTTCGAGCTGAAGCGCCTGCAGCGCGAGCTCGGCATCACGACCGTGTATGTCACCCACGACCAGAGCGAAGCGCTCGCGCTGTCGCATTCCATCGCGGTCATGAACCGCGGCCGCATCCAGCAAACCGGCGCGCCGCGCGAGATCTACGAGCGGCCAGCGAACCAGTTCGTCGCCGACTTCATCGGTACCACCAACTTCCTGCGCGCCACGGTCGACGCCGCCGACGGCGTCCCGGGGTTCCACCGCGTGGCCTCCGAGGTCGGCGAGCTGGTGGTGAGGGCAGGCGATGCGCTGGAACCCGGGGCGAAGGTCGTCATCTCGGTGCGGCCGGAGGACATCCGTTTGAGCGAAAGCCGTCCGCAGGACGGGCGCAATGTGCTGGAGGGTACCGTCGATACGAAGGTGTTCCTGGGTGAATCCGTGGACTTCAGGGTAAAGGTCAAGGACCGGGTGCTGCAGTCGCGTGCGCATCCTTCGCTCGGCACGCGCGTGGGCCACCCCATCTACCTGTCGCTCGACGCGGAGAAATGCGTGGCACTGAAGGAAACGCCCGAATGACCGACCGCAAGACTCCGCAGCGCTGGAGCTCCGACGTCATCGTCGACCTCCTGCACCGCTACGAGCTGCCCTACGCCGCGCTCAACCCCGGCGCGAGCTACCGCGGCCTGCACGATTCGATGGTGAATTACGGCGGCAACAAGCCGGTGATGATGCTGTGCCAGCACGAGGAGACCGCGGTGCAGATCGCCCACGGCTATGCCAAGGCGAGCGGCAAGCCGATGGTCGCCATCCTGCACAACCTGGTCGGCCTTCTGCACGCCAACATGGCGATCTACTACGCTTACGCCGACCGGGCGCCGGTCTTCATCGTCGGCGCCACCGGCCCGATGGACGAGACCAAGCGCCGGCCGCGCATCGACTGGATCCACAGCGCGCTGGTGCAGGGCGAGGCGGTGCGGGCCTACACCAAGTGGGATTACCAGCCGACGGTCGTCGGCGGGGTGCCCGAGTCGTTTGCGCGCGCGTACTCGGTGATGATGACCGAGCCGCGCGGGCCGATCTACATGTGCTACGACGCCTGGCTGCAGGAGCAGCCGCTCGAGCAGGACGTGCCTCTCCCACCACTGGAGGCCGCCAAGGTCCCCGCCAGAATGGCGGCCGACCCGGAGGCGTTGAAGCGCGTTGCGGAAGAGCTCGAACAGGCGAAGCGGCCGGTGATCCTCGCCGAGTTCGTGGGCCGCGAACCGGAAGGCTTCCACGCCCTGGTGGAGCTCGCCGAGACGCTCGGCGCGCCGGTGTACGACGTGAACAGCCGGCTCAACTTCCCGAGCCGCCACCCGCTCAACCTGAGCATGGTGAAGGATGTCTTCGCCGACGCGGATCTCGTCCTGTGCCTCGACACCCGGGACTGGGAGCGCGCGACCACCCGGCTCGTGAGCGCGACCCGCGAGGTCACTTCCATCGTCCCGGCGGGCGCCAGGTGGATCGACATCGGCTTCGGCGACCTCGAGCTCTCGAGCTGGGCGATGGACTACCAGCGCCTCGCGCATGCCGACCTGCGCATCCTCGCCGACACGACGCTGGCGATTCCGGCATTGACGGGGTTGATCAAGAAAGGCGGCAAGCGGCCCTTGCGCAAAGAGCTCGTTCAGCTGCGAGACGCCGCCCGGGCGCGCTGGGAGAAGGAAGCGAAGGAAGACTGGGACGCGAGCCCCGTCACGCTGCCGCGGCTCGCCACCGAGGTGTGGAACGCGATCAAGGACGAAGACTGGGTCCTCAGCGCCAACACGCTGGAGGACTGGACGCGCAAAATCTGGGATTTCGACCGGCCTTACCGGCACCCCGGCAAGTCGCTCGGCACCGCGACGCAGATCGGGATCTCGCTCGGCGTGGCGCTCGCGCACCGCGACGCCCGCCGCCTGGTGGTGGACCTGCAGCCCGACGGCGACCTGATGTTCGACGCGGGCGCGCTGTGGGTCGCGGCCAAGCACCGCATCCCGATGCTCGTCGTCATGTACAACAACCGCGCGTACTACAACGACTGGGAGCACCAGATCCGCATGGCGAAGCTGCGCGGCACGCCGGTGGAGCGCGCGCACATCGGCATGGATGCGAGCGATCCCGATCCCGATTTCGGCAAGCTGGCGCAATCCATGGGGTGGTATGGCGAGGGTCCCATCGACGATCCGAAGAAGGTGGCCGCGGCGTTGAAGCGCGCCATCGCCAAGGTGAAGTCGGGGCAGCCGGCCCTCCTCGACACGCTGACGCAAAAGCGATGAACGACACCCGCAAAGTCGGCATGGTCGGCGCGGGCCGCATGGGGCAGCCCATGATCGGCCACCTGGCGCGCAAGGGCTTCGACGTGCAGGTCTAAGACATCGACGCGGCCAAGCGCGAGCCGGTGGAGAAGCTGGGCGGGCGCTGGCAGCCCGACGCGGCGGCGCTCGCGCGCTCCTGCCCCGTGATCCTGGTGTGCGTGGGCTTCGATCGCGAGCTGCGCGAGCTGCTGTCGGTGACCGGGCCGCTGCGGGATGCCGAGAAAGGCACGATCATCGCCGTGCTCGCAACGGTGCATCCGAAGACGATGGTCGAGCTCGCCGAGTCCGCGGGCGCCCGTGGCGTCCACGTCGTCGATGCGCCCGTCTGCCGGGGCGGCAAGGCG
>Ga0075424_100007268_pt1 | contig 10729 bp, 5 predicted proteins | sample SoiMethybrSBSTD3_FD_75301 | JGI IMG/M metagenome (GOLD analysis project Ga0075424, IMG submission 75301) | Bulk soil microbial communities from a Populus tree surrounding site in Tennessee, USA - Soil MetaG P. TD hybrid SBSTD3 | ecosystem: Environmental > Terrestrial > Soil > Tree plantation...
ATACCGAGATTGCCCGGTTGACCGATTTGAGCCGTGCCAAGAATTCGCCCGACTCCGCGATTTAGCGTGAGATCGTCTGTGTCGTTGAAAACCGGCGCCTCAAGACTGATCTTGGGGATGCGAAGAATAGCCAGAGGCATCTCCGTTTTCTTGGTAAGACTGTCCTGATATGCTGCGATCCTCTTGATGGACCAAAGCTCGAAGTTAATTCTTGAGGATGAGTTGGGGTCTAGCGTTACTGAAGGGTTCGGAGTCACGCTGGTTGTGTCCTCCGCTTGGAAGCGCTCCAGGGCTGCGCGAGATGCAACGGCTCTGTAAAATCGTGCGCCGGCCCAGATGGCCAAGAGCGTGAGACCGATTGCAAGGAGAAACCGTTCCGATCTTTGCGCCTTTGTTAGATCACCTGAGAACATATTGGGCTATGTTTCATCCAAGAAGCGAGAAGTCATTCTACAGTTCCATACCCGCCTGATTCCGGCGTAACCATTGACAACCGCTCTTCTTCTTTTGCTCTCCGATAAACAAGGGAGTTTGCAGGCGGACGGTGGGGCTAGACCGTGCCTTGCTCCGTATCTGGTTGTACAAAATGGGTTAGATTCCAGTTTCGGCAAACTGTCAAAAGTTACAGATACGCGTTGAGCAAAATCGCCGATTCGTGAACCTTGCGCTCAGGTCGAACGTCAGCACTCAACACGTCTCGTTCCTCGACAATCCCACTGCTATTTTTGCCAGTTTTCTGGATTCACCGACGGTCCTATAGCTGAAGCCTTACCGGTGGCAATAGGAGTAGAGGAAATGCCAATCCGCTTACAACACATATCGAAGCGATTTACCGCCCTGATGTGTTCCGTCTTGCTGGTTGCCGGCTGGTCGCAATCGGAAGCACAAGCGCAAGAACAAAAGCAGGCCGCCACGACCGAGGAGCCGGCTCCGAAGATTCCTAATGATCAGTTGGATTCTTTGGTTGCGCCAATCGCCCTGTATCAGGACGCACTCTTGGCGCAAGTTCTGGCGGCATCAACCTATCCGCTGGAAATCGTACAACTTCAACAGTTTCTCGCAAAGCACAAGGATCTGAAAGACAAAGCTCTGGCAGATGCGGTTATGAAGCAAAACTGGGATCCGAGTGTCCAGTCGATGGCGGCTCTTCCTGATGTCGTTAAGCGGTTGGCGGACGACATTGGTTGGACGACGGACCTAGGGAACGCAGTTCTGGCCCAGCAATCTGACGTAATGGATGCCGTGCAGCGCATGCGCGGCAAGGCTAAGGAAAAGGGTAACCTAAAATCTAACGAGCAAATGAAAGTGGAGACAAAGGTTGTAGAGAATAAGAGTGTTATCGTCATCGAACAATCAAAGCCGGAAGTCGTCTACGTTCCCAGCTATGACCCCGTAGTTGTTTACGGTGCAGCCCCTTATCCCTACCCGCCGATTGCCTACCCTCCGCCCGGCTACTACGCCGCGGGAATGGCACTTTCATTTGGCGTTGGGATGGCTATTGGAGCGGCCTGGGGTGGAGGAGGTTGGTGCTGCAACAGCAACTGGGGCGGCAACAATGAAATTAATATTAATAATAATAATACTTTTGTGAATAATTCTAACAAGCAAAATATCAGCAACAGCGGAAATCGGACCGGAAATCGCACTGGCGGCAGTAACACCTGGCAGCACAATTCGCAGCATCGCGGTGGCACCCCCTACTCCAACAAGGCAACGGCCAGCAAGTATGGCGGCAGCGCGCGTGGTGATTCGATGAGCGATCGCCAGTCAAGCGCTCGGCAGAATCAAGGTCAACGGGGCGGAGGCCAACAGACGGGGTCTATGGACCGTGGAGGCAGGCAGCAGGCGGGTTCCATGGACCGGGGCGGCGGCGATAAAGGTGGCAACCGCAGCGTATCTTCGGGATCCGGTGCGAGTTCAAAAGGTGGTGGCTTTGGCAGCGGGGGCAGTTCGAGCCGCTCGAGCGGAAGCAGTGCACGAGCAAGTAGCTCACGCGGCTCGTCTAGCATGGGCGGCTCGCGCGGCGGCGGACGGCGGAGGTAAGCGTCCAATGAACAAAGAGAAATACATCGTGTCAATGCCGACGATACATCGGCTGAGAATCTTCCAAGCGTTTTTGCCGGTAGTCTTGTTTTGCACTCCGGCGGCGTATCTACGAGCGCAGAAACCCGAACATCAGACAACTAAGACGTCCCAGCCGACGCAGAAAGGTTTTGCGACACCCGAAGAAGCCGCCGCGGCGCTATTTTTGGCTGCCGAGAATTTTGATCTACCTGCTCTAAGGGAGATCCTCGGACCGGGTGGCGATGACTTGGTGTCTTCCGAGGACCCTATCCAAGACAAGAACAATGCCGCTGCATTTGCCGCAAGAGGCCGCGAAAAAAATGAGATTGTCCTCGACCCCATGAATTCCAAGCGCGCCATCATTTCCGTCGGCAAGGAAGATTGGCCACTTCCGATCCCTCTCGTGAACAAAGGGGGAAAGTGGTTATACGACACCAATGCTGGCCGCCAAGAAGTTCTTTTCCGGCGCATTGGTGCCAATGAACTGGACGCCATCCAAATCTGCCGTAGTTATGTCGAAGCGCAACGCGAATATGCCTTGGAGAAGCATGACAATGCTGAAGTGAATCAATTCGCGCAAAAAATCATCAGTACGCCGGGTAAGCAAGATGGTCTTGCATGGCGGAATCCCGATGGAACGTGGGGAGGCCCCATCGCAGAGGGGATCGCCAGAGCCTTGGAGCAGGGCTACACCAACAAGAGTCAACCCTATCACGGTTACTACTTCAAGATTTTGAAAGGACAGGGACCCAATGCTCCGCTAGGTGAGATGGACTTCGTCGTTAAAGGAGCCATGATCGGCGGCTTTGCTCTTACAGCTGCCCCGGCAGAATATCGCGTCACAGGAGTTAAGACGCTTCTCGTAAGTTATGACGGAGTTGTCTATCAGAAGGATTTGGGGCCCGACACGCTCAAAATCTTTAAGGCCATGGAACTCTATAATCCGGACAAAACGTGGGATCGCACGGATGACAACTGGTGAACCACCGCGGCTTCGTTTAGTCAGATCTAGCTGGAAGGAGAATATGCAAGATGAGAAGAATAGCGCTTTTGACAGTCGCATTATTCGTATTCGGAGTAGGCGCTGCAGCAGCCCAGGATGTTCGTTATGATTTCGATAAAGAAAAGGACTTTTCAAAATACAAGACTTTTAAGTGGGTGGAGATCAAGGGAGCGGACCAACCAGACGGCTTGACGGCCAAGCAAATACAATCTGCGATTGACGCTGAACTTGCCACGAAAGGACTGACTAAAACGGATGCGGAAACTGCAGATCTTTACATCGGATTCCAAACCGCCATCGGCCAGGAGAAGGAGTTTACTTCGTATAACACGGGGTGGGGCTATGGCCCGGGCTGGGGTGGAGGATGGTACGGCGGGGGAGGATCCACCACGACTTATGGTTCGACTTCTACCGTTTACGTGGGCCAGCTCGACCTTAGTATGTACGATGCTCCCAAAAAGCAGCTCGTTTGGCGGGGAGTGGCAACGAAGACGCTGGATCCCAAGGCGAAACCCGAGAAGAAGCAGAAGAACGTCACCAAAGCGGTCGCTAAGCTCCTAAAGAACTTTCCGCCCAAACCGAAAAGCTAGTTAACCTTTCCCAGAGGTCAGTAATCGTGTGCAGTGCGATTTGGCACGCTAACTTATTTCCATCTTGCACGGCAACAAAATGCTCGCGGCGGTGAGTACATGCAAGACTGGTCTATTTTTCAAGATCTCCCGTTGCGGAGCCTTAACTTGAACGTCCTGAGCCCCAGGGCTCCGCGAGCTCTAATACTTCATTCGCACCTGTAACTAAGTTTTCCGCCTCCAGCACCCGGGTGGCACCGAAGGTCGCTCTCTTTTAACCCTATTGTTATTCACTCTACTGAGACCTATCGTTCTGGTATTTCTACCAGTTTATGCCAATGGTGATAAATGGCTCTTGTTAGCTGGAGGGTACTCGTCAATGCGAGCTGCCATGGCAATTGTGCGTCGAATTCTCATCGGAATGGTGCCGGTAGTTTTTGGCCTTGCCACTACGTTATCCGTAGAAGCGCAATCCCAGTCTAGTGGCCCTTCTTTGTATACCGGCGCGCGGACTGCCTCCGATGAAGGGGAACCGACGGCTCACGTACAGCCCCTATTGAAGCCTGTCCGAATCTCCACAGTGGAACCGCGAGGAGTTGATTGGCTCCATCTCGTTGGACAGTCTCTTTTTTTTATGAGCTTCGAAAATGCGTTTCGTTGTGCCACCGAAGAAGGCACTCGCGACGGATTCTCCAATCCATTTTTTCGTGGTTACTTAAACTCAGTGGGAAACTTGCATGGCTGGAACGATGGTGATCCCTTTTTGGTGAACTACGTTGGTCACCCCATGCAAGGAGCCGTGACTGGGTATCTTTGGACGCAAAACGATCGCGCATACCGCGACATTCAGTTCGGACAAAACCGCAGGTATTGGAAGGGCAAACTGCGCGGCGCGGCGTACTCCTATGTTTACAGCATCTTGTTTGAGATTGGCCCGATTAGCGAAGCATCGATCGGTAATATCCAGCACTACTACCCACAAGTAGGATTTGTGGATCACGTAGTTACGCCGGCGATTGGGTTGGGATGGTCGATTGCCGAAGACGCGCTAGATCAATACTTCATCCGGTATCTCGAAAGACGCACCTCGAACAACTGGGTTCGACTGCTTGTTCGCGGGGGTTTGAATCCTGCCCGCTCAATGGCCAACGTTATGGCGTTAAGGACTCCCTGGTATCGCGCTAATCGGCCGGGCGTGCGTTCCGCAGAGCTCCGAGATTCTGAATTCATGGAAGCTTTGGGAAAACGCAACGCCGCTCCAATGGAGGCCTCGCCACCGCCTGGAGTTTCCCCTTTTGAATTCAATCTCACCGCAAAAGTGAAGACCTACATGGGAAACAATCACGCCGGACCTTGCGTGGGTGGTGGAGGCACAGGAGCACTTCGTGTAGCTTCGGAGTGGCAGTTCATTGTTGATGTTAGTGGTTGTAAGTTGCTTGGTCTCGGGGACAATCTGAGTGGTGATTCGCTCACCTATCTGGCTGGAGCACGTTGGACTCCCCATCCCGTGGGGCGCTGGACAACTCATGCCGAAGTTCTAATTGGTGGCACCAAACTCACACAAGAGCTCGTCGACCCCAAGATCGAAAAAGCCGTCGAGTCGTCAGCCTCGAAGGCTACGCCTGCTTACAAACTCTACCCTCAGTATGCTAAACATTGGGAGACGAACGGTTTTACTGTGCAGGCCGGCAGCGGTATAGACGTGAAACTCAACAGCGCCCTTTCTTACCGCGTTGCTCATCTAGAGTATTCTCATTCCTGGGAAAATAAGTTAAATAGCATCAGCTATCAACATAGTTTGCAATTCAGCACCGGACTTATTCTTCACGTCGGCACATGGTGAACAACAACTATGATTCCCCTACTCTTCTGGAGAGCAAGAGAGCGACGGAGACCCCAATAAAGGTCGCATTGATTTCCCCTTGATGCTTCCACGCGACTAAGAGTTTGACGCGCTAAAAACTGAACCTCACCGCTAACTGCCCGACGCGCGCATTTACAGAAGTTCTGCTGATTACGCCGAATGTTGGGGACGTAAAGTTGGCGTCCGGATTCGCAAACTGCGCATGGTTGAACGCGTTGAACAATTCTCCGCGAAACTCCAGGGCACTTTTCTCGCGGGGCCAATTCAGAGTCACAGCTTTCGAAATCGCCAGATCCAAATTTGCTTGACCGGGTCCATCGGCAATGCCTGTACCACTGTTCCCGAAAGCGGTCCCAACGCCGTCAGCACCGATGACTGGTGGACTCGTAAAGCAGACTTTGTTGAAATAATCGTTCAACTTTGAACCCGTGGAGCCTCCAGCCACGAGATGGTCGTTTCCACAATGGCCGCTTAATTGTGCTCGATCTTCGCTAATTCCAAAAACATTGGTGGGGTTTGTGTCTGAAATGGTGAGTGCACTGCCAGACTGAATCGTGGCCACCGCAGACAAACTCCACCCGCCCGCAATTTTTCGCTGTAGTCCAAGTGGCGGATTGGGCAGCTCCCAAGTGGCGCTGAAAACGAACCGGTGCGTGCGGTCAAAACTCCCGCGTCCCCAACGCTGCCGAGGCGAGTTTTGGTCACCAAGCGTCAGGGCATTTCCTGACGATGTTGAATTAATGTCGGCGCCGTCAGTGTCCAATACCTTGGAGAAACTGTAGGAAGCGAGGAACTGCAGGCCATGGCTCAATCGCTTGGTCAGACTCACCTCAAGGCCGTTGTACCAGGAGCTCCCCTCGGATTCCATTTCCTGAAGAGAATCCGGAGGAATCCCTGGAATCGGAACTCGCAGGGAAATATTTGCCAACGTATTTGAGGTTTCTCCTCTTATTGGATTATTTTCAAAAGCGGATAGCGCTTGATTCAAGGAGCGCTGCCTCACCAAGTGGATGCCATGAGAGCCGACGTATCCTGCTTCCAGCAACCAACCGGAATATATTTCTGTTTGAACATTTAATGAAAACTGTTGAATCATCGCAGGTCGAAAATTAGGCGCGACGGCGTATACGGTCGTGTTGGTGGTGGGAGAATATCTGGAGAACTGGGGAAAAGACGCTGGCGTAGGGAACGGCTGCGCGAAGGGCTCCGAGAATGTTGCGTCCTTGTTTGCCGCTCCCGCGGTTAACCGGAACTGAGAGAACGGAGCGCCAAACATGCTTTGATAAAAGGCTTGGCCCGTGGGCCGGGAGTAGAACGTCCCACACCCTGCTCTGAGTACCACTGGCGCTTTGCTCCGTAGCATCTGCCATGCAAACCCAAAGCGTGCAGCCAAGACATTTTGTCCAGTGCCATCGTTTCCAAAATTGTTGTCCGCGCGCAAAACACCTGCTGGCAAAGTTCCTGCGAAGTTGGAGGCCACAATGTAACCTGCAGTGCTCCCGCTCGGCGGAGGATTTGGATCCGCCTTTTGGACGTCGAAACTTGAGTTCCTGCCCAACTCGTCGCCAAATTGACCAAGGTGCTCGTAACGCATTCCCACATTTAGAGTCAGTGACTTCCGAATCCGAAAGTCGTCTTGCGCAAATCCTGCTGCCTCCCATACTCTGAACTCGCGCGTACTCAGGCCGAAGTCGTCGAACGACGCAAAAACATTGCTGAATGTGCCTGTGCCATTTCCATTTCCATCGAGGCCAAGTAAAAAATCTGGCCAACTTAGGAACTGGAGGAATGCCCCAAGACCAGGGATATCTACATTGTTATGCAACCTAGTCAATGATCCGCCTAAGCGAAGCGTATGCGCTCCGCGGGCAAAACTTAGAATGTCGCTCAAAACATAGCTGTTCTGCGTGATCGTTCGCGGAAAGCCCGAAGCAAGGCTTGCGGAACCTGCGATTTGCAAGCTGGGCAGTTCGTTGTTTTGGCTCATTTCGCCTTCAGTCACGCCAACATCAGACCATTTGAATGGAGCGATCGCCCGCGTGCCGGTCCTCGTGTGGACATATCCGACTCGCAACTCGTTTAGCCATCGGCTGCCGAGAGTGTAGGTGTCCGCTAAAGAGAAAACTCTGAAACTCGAATCGCTGGGACTGGGAAAACCGGGGATGTTCCCGGAAGCATTCAGACCGTTGCCAGGGAATGTGACCGTTTCGTTGTCATTCGCAGTGAAGAATCGCACCCCGATCTTGCTCTTCTGGGAAACGAGATAGTCCACATTCGTTGAAACCTGATCTTCCTGGAAATGACAAGGCTGCGTGAATGCTGAAAAGCCCTGACTTGCTAAAGGCCGCGAAGAATCTACCGACTGAGGTGTTGGAATTAGAAAACTCCCGTCGGGCAACTTGAAATTCAATAGGGTCAAGGCCACTGGATTAATGTTCGATCCATCGACCTTGATTCCAATGCCTCCGAGCTTCCCGCTCATACCGCCGAATATGCGTCCCAGAGCGGCGGGCGACCTGTCATCGGTTAGCGGAGGTGAATTCAAGTTGGCGGCACACGCTACCCGTGCCTGGCCAGCTGCGATACCATTCACCTGACGCGTCCCTTGGTAAGATCCGAAGAAAAACAGTTTCTCCTTTTTTATGGGGCCGCCGAGCGCAAATCCAAACTGGTTTTGCTTGAGCTTTGGTCGTGTCTGGCCAGCGCGATTTAAGAAGAAATCGTTAGCATTCAGAACATCGTTGCGGAGAAACTCGAAAACCGTTGCATGATAATTGTCTGTGCCGATCTTTGTAATGACGCTGATACTAGCGCCCGCATAGCGTCCGAAAGATGCATCGTAAAGCCCTGTTTGGACCTTGAACTCTTCAATCGTATCGGGGTTCGGAATCGGAATTCCGCCACTGCCCGCGGAACTGCCTTGGACGTCACTCACGCTTACCCCGTCCAATTCGAAGTTATTGTCATATGAGCGCGCTCCGTGCACATAAATTCCGTCATTGGATTGAGCAATTTGGGAAAGAGCGGTACCACCGAGTCCAAGTTCTCCGGAGTTGAAAACCCCAGCAACTACGCCGGGAGATAGTCCGCCGATCTGAGTGAAGTTCCTCGTGACCAACGGCAAACTCAAAACACCTCGTTCGTTAACCACTCGGCCAAGGGCAGACGATTCGGTTTGAACCATTTGCAGGCTAGAAATCACATTCGCCTGCTCATAATTAGCCGCGAGTTGAAGAAGGATTTCGAGTTTCAGCGTTTCGGTTACGGATATTTGCAATTCTAAGAGGCTCATGGGCCGGAAATTTGCCTTACATGCGTGCAACTTATACTTGCCGGGTGGCAATAAGGGGAAGGCGAACAGTCCATTCTCATCCGAAAGCACGGACCTTGTCTCACTGCCGCCTTCCCGGATTAGGTCTATAGTAACTACCGGAAGAGCGGCACCGAAAGGATCGAGAGTGATTCCTGTGAGCGCGCCGGTCGAGGCTGTCTGGCCCCGGACCTGTCCTAACGACGCCAGACAAAAGGCTATGATTCCAGCGCGAGCCCAGCAACAAACATGTCGGCACTTGTTAGGTCTTTTGAAAGGAAGGCACATGAGAGAGCTCGGCGGTGGACCGGCCGAGGCTCAATACTGTGGCGCCGCGGCAGCCTTTGGCGTAGACTTTGCGGCCAATGGCTCCCAAAATACTTCCGAATGACTAAATTAGCTTCCGCACCGAAATTGGACTGTCAATTCTGACAGAGGTGAGATTAGCAGCCGGTAAGAGAGAGTCCCGAAATGGAATCGCGTCAGGCTTTTCCTGGAAACCGCACACACCCGCCCAAACAAGGCTCCTCGGACGGTGGTATGAATGCCGGGCATTTGCCAGCCGACTACCAGTCGCAACAATGGGCAAAGTCCAAGGGTGAGCGAGCCCGGCACTTTGCGAAGGCTATCCTTTTCCTGAGCACATGCTGCTTCTTCCAAGTTTCGCCCGGCGGAGCAGACGTCAAAGAAGTACGGCGGGTCCTCATCTTTAATGAACTGGGGCTGGGATCGCCCGGCGTTGCCGCCATCAACCAGGAGCTAGTCTCCGCGTTAGAGAAATCCCCCTACCAGATCGAATTGTATAGTGAGAGTCTGGACACCCCTCTTTTTCCCGACGAGGCTTCGCAACGCCAATTTCGTGAGTGGTTCCTACGCAAGTATCGTGAGCGAAAACCGGACGTGATTGTAGCACTCGGCCCCTCGCCCATTAGATTCATGGCCGAATCCCACGAAGCGTCTTTCCCGAACACGCCAGTTGTCATCTGCGGAAGTCCAGAGTCCCTTGCCGCAGCGTCCAAGCTCGACTCTCACTTTACTGGTGTTTGGACGGTAGCGCACCCGGAGGAGACTTTGGAGGTGGCCCTCCGTCTGCTGCCCGACACCAAACACGTTGTAGTAGTGGGCGGCGGGGCACCCTATGACCGTTACCTTGAGTCCGTTGTCAAGGACAAGCTTCGCAGCTATGAATCGAGGCTCGACTTCGCCTATTTCACAGAATTCGACATGCCCTCCCTCCTCGAGCGATTGAAGCACCTGCCGAGCCACACGATTGTCTACCACACCTCGATCATGCGGGATGCGGCCGGGAATCACTTCATTGATGCCACTCAAGCGGCTCCGCTGGTCGCGGGGGCTTCGATTGCCCCGGTCTTTACAGTGGACGACGTGGATGTGGGGAATGGAACGGTCGGCGGCGACCTATTCAGCTTTGCCGCTCACGGTCGGGAAGTTGCGGGAATTGTTGCGAGGATTCTCAATGGGGAGAAGCCACAGGATATCCAGATAACGCGAAGTGCAAGCGTTTATATGTTCGATTGGCGGGCACTGCGACGGTTTGGACTTGACGAGCGCAAATTGCCGGCAGGGAGCATCTTGCTCAACCGACAGGCCAGTTTTTGGGAGCAGTACAGCCGATACGTTCTTGTTGGCATTTTTTTGGTCCTAATACAGGCACTGATCATTGTCGGGCTCCTGTTGCAACGAAGGGAAAGGGTAAAGGCAGAAGCGGAGATCCTCCGATCCCGTGACCGCCTTCGTCTTGCAATGGAATCCGGGAAGTCCGTAGGATGGGAATGGGACATCAAGACGGATCGTGATTTTTGGTTTGGTGACCTATTGACGATGTTCGGAATCTCTTCCGACACGTTCACTGGTCAAATTGGTGATTTCTTTGGTTACGTGCATCCCGAAGATCGAAA
>Ga0075424_100007272_pt1 | contig 10727 bp, 10 predicted proteins | sample SoiMethybrSBSTD3_FD_75301 | JGI IMG/M metagenome (GOLD analysis project Ga0075424, IMG submission 75301) | Bulk soil microbial communities from a Populus tree surrounding site in Tennessee, USA - Soil MetaG P. TD hybrid SBSTD3 | ecosystem: Environmental > Terrestrial > Soil > Tree plantation...
ACCGTCATCTTCGACACGCGCATCAGGTTGGCCACCTCGGCCACGGTCAGGAACTTGACCTGGGCCAGCGGCGGATCGGGCGGTTGCGAAGACGACATGGCTCACCAGACCTCGGCACGTGTCGCGGCGCCGGCTTCCCCTCCGGCGACGACGGACACGCACGTGCTCCCTGCAGGGTAGCGGTACTGGAGTGACAGGTGCGACGCCGGCGCTCATTCGCTGCGCAGCGCGACCACCGGGTCGAGCCGACCCGCACGGCGCGCCGGGGCCACGCCGAAGAACACGCCGACCGCCGCCGACACGCCGAAGGCCAGCGCGATCGACCACCAGGCCACCGCGGTCGGCAGCGGGGTGAACTGGCCGACCACGACCGCCACGCCGACCCCGATGCCGATCCCGATCAGCCCGCCCAGAGTGGTCAGCAGCACCGCCTCCAGCAGGAACTGCACCAGCACGTCCCGCTGCCGCGCCCCGACCGCCTTGCGCAGGCCGATCTCCCGGGTCCGCTCCCGCACGCTGACCAGCATGATGTTGGTGATCCCGACCCCGCCGACGAGCAGGCTGATCCCGGCGATCGCCGCCAGCACCAGCGTGAGCAGGCTGAGGATCCGGCCGACCACGCCGAGGATCTGCTCCTGGGTGACCGCGGAGAACGTCTCGCCCGGGTAGCGCTTCTCCAGCTCGGCCACGATCCGGTCGCCGAGCTGGCCGATCGTGGTCCGGTCCGGCGCCTTGACCGCGATCCCGTCGACCCGGTTGGTGCCGAGCAGCCGCTGGGCGGCGGTGATCGGGATGTAGACGGTGAGGTCGGGGTCGGCGCCGGCGAGCCCGCCCGTGCCGGTCTTCGCCGTCACGCCCACCACCCGGAACCGCACGCCGGCGACGGTGAGCTGGCGGCCGACCGCGTCCTGGCCGGGGAACAGCGAGTCGGCCGCGGACGAGCCGAGCACGGCGACCCGGCGGCGGGTGTCCACATCGGACCGGCTGAGGAACTGGCCGCGGGCGACCGGCCGGACGAACACCTCCGGCACGGTCTCGGTCACCCCCTGCACGGTCGCGAAGACCTCCTGCTCGCCGGCCCGCAGCGTCTCGCCGCTGGTCACGGTCGCGGCCACCCGCTGCGGGTCGCCGGCGATCCGGCCGATGTCGTCGACATCGGCGAGCGTGAGCCGGGACGAGGTCGGCGAGCTGCCGAAGGTGATCTCGCCCGGGACGACCAGCAGCAGGTTGGAGCCGAGGCCCTCGACCTGGCCCTCGACGTACTGCTTGGCGCCGGTGCCGATCGCCACCAGCATCACCACCGCGGCGACACCGATGATCACCCCGAGCATGGTGAGCAGGCTGCGCAGCCGGTTCGCGCGCAGCGCCGTGACCGCGATCCGCCACGCCTCGCCCAGCCTCACGGCGTCGGCTCCTCGGACAGACCGCGTTCGCTCGCCCACGCCTCCGGCGCGCGCTCCCAGAGCTCGGCGAGACCGTCCCGCATGCGCAGCTGACGGTGTGCGCGGGCGGCGATGTCCAGGTCGTGCGTGACGACGACCAGCGCGACGGCGCGGTCCCGGTTGAGCGCCTCCAGCAGGTCCATCACCTCGGCGCCGCGGACGCTGTCCAGGTTGCCGGTCGGCTCGTCGGCGAGGATCACCTGCGGGTCGCCGACCAGCGCCCGGGCGATCGCGACCCGCTGCTGCTCGCCGCCGGAGAGCTGGTTGGGGGTGTGGTCGAGGCGATGCTCCATGCCGACCGCCCGCAGCGCCTGCTCGGCGCGGCGGCGACGCTGCGACCGCCGCACGCCCCGGTAGACCAGCGGCATCGCCACGTTGTCCACCGCGCTGGTGCGCGGCAGCAGCTGGAACGACTGGAAGACGAAGCCGATCGTCTCGTTCCGGATCCTGGCCAGCTCGTCCTGGTCGAGCCCGGCGACGTCCCGGCCGCCGACCCGCAGCGTCCCGCCGGACGGCCGGTCGAGGGCGCCGAGCAGGTGCATGAGGGTGGACTTGCCGGAGCCGGACGGCCCGACCACGGCGAGGTAGTCGCCCGCCTCGACCCGCACCGACACCCCGCGCAGGGCCTGTACGGTGCTGTCGCCCAGCTCGTAGGTGCGGGTGACGTCGACCGCCTCCAGCGCGGCCGGGCGCTCGGTGCCGGTCAGGGCAGCTCCTGCCCCTCCCGGACCTGGTCCACCCCGCGGACCACGACCTGCTCGCCGACCCGCAGCCCCGCGGTGACCGCGACCTGGTCCTCCCCCTGGGTGCCGACCGTGACGTTCCGGCGGCGCGCGTGCGAGTCCGCGACGACCCAGACCGCGTCCCGGTCGCCGTCCCGGACGATCGCCGTCGCCGGCACCGAGACGGCGTCGGTGGCCGTACGGACCTTGAGGTCGGCGACCGCGCTCATGCCCGGGCGCGGGGTCGGCGCCCGGCTGCCGTCCGGCATGGTGCCGCCCGCCAGGGTGAGCCTGGCCCGGTAGCTCACGCCGCCACGGGCGGACTGGGTCGGCGACAGGCCGACCGAGGCGACCGTGGCCGGGTAGCGCCCGCCGGGGACGGCGTCCAGCTCCGCCTCGGCCTTCACCCCGGGCTTGACCAGGAACACGTCGGTCTCGTCGACGTCGGCCTGCAGCGAGAGGCGGGACACGTCGACGATCGTGGCCAGCGTGGTGCCGGCGTTGACCGGCGTACCGACGGTGACCGGCCCGGCGGTCTGCACCTGTCCGCCCCCGCCGCCGGCGCCGCTGCCGCCGGTGGGCAGCGCGCCGCCGAGTGCCGAGGCGGCCTGCTGCTGCTGGTCGGCAGGGAGCTGCGAGAGCACGCCGCCGAGGTCGGCGCCGCTGCTCTGCCCGCTGCTGCTCCCGCCGAGTTGCACGGTGCCGCCGATCGGCGCGGTGACCTCGAGCGCGTCGACCGCGTCCTGCGCGACCTGGACCGCGGTCTGCGCCTGCACCCGTTGCGCCGCGGTGAGCGAGCCGATCGCCGCGTTGAGGTTGCCGATGCCGGAGTTGATCGCCGCGATCGCCGCCCGGGCTTGCGCGGCGGCCAGCTGGTACTGCCGCTCGGCCGCGGTGATCTGGGTCAGCGCGGCCGCCTTGAGCCGCGGGTCCGGGATGCCGGCGGCGGCGTTGCGGGCGGCGGTGAAGGCGCCCTGGGCAGCGGTGTCGGCCTGGGTCTGGCTGCTGCCGGTCAGCAGCGCCGGGCTGCCCGGCCCGGCCGAGTCGACCTGGGCCAGCGCCGAGCGGGCCTGGGTCAGCCTCGCCTCGGCCTGCGGCGAGGAGATCTGGAACAGCAGGGTGCCGGCGGCGACCCGCTGGCCGTCGCGGACATAGACCGTCTCGACGGTGCCGGTGGCCGGCGAGGTGATCGTCGTGATCGCGGCCGCCTGCACGGTCGCCGGTGCCTCGACCACCTCGCTCACCGTCGACCGCCCGACCGCGGCGACCTGGATGCCGGACGAGTTGCCCGTGCACCCGGTCAGCAGCACGGCGCTCACGGCGACCGCCGCGGTGGCGCCCTTGCGCGGCAGCCTCACCGGCTCATCCTAGGTGCGCGATTGCACCACTGCCTGCCCCACCCAGCCCGCCCTCAGGCTGCGGCTCACTCGTAGAGGCGGCCGAGCTCGGCGGAACGGTCGCGGGCAGCTTCGATCGCGTCCAGCAGCGCGGCCCGGACGCCGTGCTTCTCCAGCTCGCGGATCGCGTTGATGGTGGTGCCGCCCGGCGAGGTGACCGCCTCGCGCAGCTTCACCGGATGTTCGCCGGCGTCGCGGAGCATCACCGCCGACCCGAGCGCGGTCTGCACGAGCAGGTCGGCGGCGACCGCGCGCGGGATGCCGAGCAGGATGCCGGCGTCGATCATCGCCTCGACCAGGTAGAAGAAGTACGCCGGGCCGCTGCCGGACAGCGCGGTGACCGCGTCCTGCTGCGTCTCCGGCACCCGGACCACCTTGCCGACCGGGCGCAGCAGCTGCTCGGTCAGCTCCAGGTGCCGCTCCTCGGCGTGCGCGCCGGCCGAGATCGCGCTCATCGCCTGGTCCACCAGCACCGGGGTGTTCGACATGACCCGCACCACCGGCACGCCGGGCGCCAGCCGGTGCGCGTAGTAGGCGGTCGGGATGCCGGCGGCCAGCGAGACCACGAGCGACGAGCGCTGCACGTGCGGCGCCAGCTCGCCGACCAGACCCTCGATGTCCTGCGGCTTCACGGTCACCAGCAGCACGTCGGCGCCGGCCGCCTCGGCCACCGGCACCGCCCGCACGGCGTAGCGCTCCTCCAGCTCCTTGGCCCGCTCCGCCCGGCGCACCACGACGGTGATCTCCTCGACCGGGCGGCCGGCACGCAGCAGCCCGGACAGCAGCGCCTCGCCGATCTTGCCGGCGCCGAGGACCGCGAGCCGGCTCACGACCGGGTCGCCAGCGCGCGCAGGAAGAACGCCACGTTGGCCGGTCGCTCGGCCAGCCGGCGCATGAAGTAGCCGTACCAGTCCACCCCGTACGGCGTGTAGACCCGCACCGGGTGCCCGAGCTCGACCAGCCGGCGCTGCTCGTTCGGCCGGATCCCGTACAGCATCTGGAACTCGTACGAGTCGATCGCCCGGTCGTTGGCCGCCGCCCGGTCCTGGGCGATCGCGATCATCCGCGGGTCGTGGGTGGCGATCATCGGCCGGCCGGCGCCGGCCATGAGGATGGCCAGGCAGCGAACGTAGGACTTGTCCACCTCGGCGCGGTCCTTGTACGCGACGCTGGCCGGCTCCTCGTACGCGCCCTTGCACAGCCGGACCCTCGACCCGGCCGTGGCCAGGTCGCGGCAGTCCGCCTCGGTGCGGCGCAGGTAGGACTGCAGCACCGCGCCGGTGGCCGGGAAGTCCTTGCGTACCTCGGCCAGGATCCGCAGCGTCGAGTCGGTCGTGGTGTGGTCCTCCATGTCGAGCGTGACCGTGGTGCCGGCCCGCTCGGCGGCCGCGCAGACCAGGTGCGCGTGCTCGAGCGCGATCCGCTCCCCGTCGCCGGGCAGCGCCTGGCCGACCGCCGACAGCTTGAGGCTGACCTCAGCCTCCGGCGTGAGCCCTTCGGCGGCGAGCCGGTCGAGCACGGACAGGTAGGCCTTGGCCGCCGCGGCCGCATGCTCGGGGTCGGTGGTGTCCTCGCCGAGGTGGTCGAGGCTCACCAGCAGCCCGTCGGCGACCAGCCGCCGGGTGGCGGCGACCGCGTCGTCCTCGGTCGGTCCGGGCACGAACCGGTGCACCACGTTGCGGGTCAGCGGCGCGGTCGCGACCAGATGCTCGACCGTGGCGTTCCGCGACGCGGCCAGGATCATCGAGCGCATGCGGCTCAGCCTACGGGCGTCGCCGTCGCGACCAGGTGCAGCCGGGTGAAGGCCAGCGCCTCGGCCAGGTCGGCCTCCCGCTCGGCCCGGTCGGCGGCCCGGCGGGTGTTCACCTCGACCACGACCGACCCGGCGAAGCTGTCCCGGGCCAGCCGCTCCAGCAGCTCGCCGCAGGGCTGGTTGCCGCGGCCGGGCACCAGGTGCTCGTCCTTGGCCAGGCCGGTGCCGTCGGCGATGTGCACGTGCGCGAGCCGGCGGCCCATCGTCGCGGCCAGCTCCAGCGGCTCGCTCTGGCTGACCGCGGTGTGGCTGAGGTCGAGCGTGTACGCCCGGTGCGGCTCGACGGTCGGGTCCCAGTCCGGCGCGTACGCCGAGACCTCACGGCCGCGCACCCGCAGCGGGAACATGTTCTCCACCGCGAACCGGATGTCGGTCTCCTCGGCCAGCCGCTCGATGCCCTGCCGGAAGCCGCGGGCGTAGTCGCGCTGCCAGCGGAACGGTGGGTGCACGACCACCGTCGGCGCCCCCAGCTTCTCCGCCGCCGCCCTGGCCCGCTCCAGCTTGATCCACGGCTCGGTGCCCCAGACCCGCTGGGTGATCAGCAGGCAGGGCGCGTGCACGGCGAGGATCGGCACCGCGTAGTGGTCGGACAGCCGCAGCAGCGCCTCCGGGTCCTGGCTGACCGGGTCCGTCCAGACCATGACCTCGACGCCGTCGTAGCCGAGGCGGGCGGCCAGCTCGAACGCGGCCGCGGTCGACTCCGGGTAGACCGAGGCCGTCGACAGGCCCACCCTGGCCCGCGGCACGGTCACCGGTCGTGAGTTCACCGGTCCAATGTAGGCGCGGGACTACTGCGTCAGTCCCTGCAGGGTGAAGGCGGCCGGCAGCACGGTCAGCACGGTGATGACGACGGCCGTGACGACGGCCGTGAGCAGGTCGAGGTCGCGGCCGTGCCGGCGGCGGAGGGTACGGGCGAGCACCAGCGTGGCGATCGCGGCGACGCCGACCGCGGGCACGGCGTAGAACGGCCAGGTCGACCAGAGCCGATAGAAACCGAGCCAGACGCCGATGCCGGCGACGGCGCCGGTCAGCGTCTGGGCGACGAAGATCGCCCATTGGAGGAGCAACGCCGGCTCGTGCTCGTGCTCATCCTCCGGCTCGTCGTGCCCGGCCTCGCCGTCCTCGTCGTCCTCGGTCGCGAGGCGGAACGCGGAACGCGCGCGGCGGGCGCCGGTGTCGGTGACCTCGTCCGGGTCCGCCGCCGGGCGCGGCGCCAGCGCGGTCGACCCCACCGACTCGGCGAGATCCACCCTGGTCGCCCCGTACCGCGGCTCGGCCGCGTCGGCCCGGCGGCCCGGGCGCGGCTCGCCCAGGTCGACCCTGGGCTCGGCCGGACCGTCCCGGCGCGTGAGCCGGGGGTCGAGCAGGTCAGCCCTGGGCTCGGCCGGACCGTCCCGGCGCGTGAGCCGGGGGTCGAGCAGGTCGGCCCTGGTCGCGCCGAACCGCGGCTCCGGCCGCTCGGGCGTCAGGCCCGGGGCTGGCGGGGGCGGCAGTCGGGACTCGTCCGCGCCGAACCGGGAACCGCCCAACCGGGAACCGCCCAACCGGGACTCGCCCGGCTCGGCGAGCGGGGCCCGGAGGCGCGACTCGCCACTGTCCACAAGCGACCCGCCGGAGCGCGGCTCGACCAGATCCGCCCGGGTCGCGCCGAAACGCGGCTCGCCGCCGCCGAACGGGAGCTCCGCAAGACCCGCACTCGAACCGCGGAACCGCGACTCGCCGCCGTCCCCACGCCGCCCACCGAACCGGGACTCGATCGTCGGGCCGCCCGGCCGGGACTCGCCCGCCGCTCCGACGAACCCGGACGCGGTCGTCGGCCCGCCCAGCCGTGACTCGCTCGTCGGCCCGCCCAGCCGGGACTCGCTCGCCGGCCCGGCGAACCGGGACCCGCTCGTCGGCCCGCCCAGCCGGGACCCGCTCGTCGGCGCGCCCAGCCGGGACTCGATCGTCGGCCCGCCCGGCCGGGACTCGCCCGCCGCCGGCCAGGAGTCCGCCAGATCGGCGCGGGTTGCGCCGAAGCGCGGCTCGCGGCGATCGGCGCCGAACCCGGCCGGCGCGCGAAAGCCGGACCCGCCGGCCGTGTCAGGCGCCGGCAGCCCGCGCGGACCGCTTGGCCGGAGGGAGTCCCGAGGCGCCGACGGCGGCCCGCCGTACCCGGGCGGCTCCGCCGCACCCCCCGGCAGCCCGACGTCGACGACCCGGTAGGTCTGACGGTCGCCGCTGTCCTCGACGGCGCGCGGAGCGTACGGGTGGCGGGCCGGTGGGTCCGGAAGCGGCGCGGGCGGCTCACCGGACCCGCGCGAGTGACGTCCCATCCCGGCGCCCTCCCCAACCCGGCTCGGCCACGAACGAGGAATGAGAACGCTTCCGGCGCCCGGAGAGCAAATCGCGTGGCGTAGCGTGACCGGCGTGACGGTGGCGGTGTCGCGCGAGGTCGGGCTCGACTTCGTCCGGGAGTGGGTGGAGTTCACGGATCCCGCCGACGCGGAGCACGTGATCCGGGCCGACCTCACCTGGCTGTGCTCGCGCTGGACGTGCATCTTCGGTCGCGGCTGCCACGGCATCGACAGCGAGCGACCCGACGACGGCTGCTGCACGCACGGCGCCTTCTTCTCGGACACCGCCGACGAGAAGCGGGTCAACCGCGCCTCGAAGGAGCTGACCCCGGCCGACTGGCAGTTCCACAAGGTCGGCACCAAGCGCGGGATCACCGTGCGGGACGCCGTCGGCGACGACGACCGGCGCCGGCGGACCCGGACCGTCGACGGCGCCTGCCTGTTCCTCAACCGGCCCGGCTTCGCCGGCGGCGAGGGCTGCGCCCTGCACGCGCTGGCCCTGCGCACCGGCCGGCACCCGCTGGAGACCAAGCCGGACGTCTGCTGGCAGCTGCCCATCCGCCGCGAGCAGGACTGGGTCGAGCGCCCGGACGGAAGCAAGGTGCTGGTCTCCACGGTCACCGAGTTCGACCGCCGGTCCTGGGGCGAGGGCGGGCACGACCTGCACTGGTGGTGCACCTCGTCGCCGGACGCGCACGTCGGCGGCGAGCGCCTGTACGTCTCCTACCGGCCGGAGCTCGTCGCGCTGCTCGGCGAGCCCGCGTACGAGCAGCTGTCTGCGCTCTGCACGGCCCGCGTCGCCACCGGCCTCATCGCCCCGCACCCGGCCGGCGAGACGGGCTGAGCCGCCCGAGCCTCCGGTCAGGTCTCGAACTTGTAGCCAAGCCCCCGCACGGTCACGAGATGGCGCGGGTTGGACGGGTCGGGCTCGATCTTGGCTCGCAGCCGCTTCACGTGCACGTCCAGCGTCTTCGTGTCGCCCACGTAGTCGGAGCCCCACACCCGGTCGATGAGCTGGCCGCGGGTCAGCACCCGGCCGGCGTTGCGCAGCAGCAGTTCGAGCAGGTCGAACTCCTTCAGCGGCATCGGCACGGTCCCGCCGTCCACGGTGACCACGTGCCGCTCCACGTCCATCCGGACCGGGCCGGCCTCCAGTGCCGCGGCCGCCGACTCCTCGGCCGTCTCGGCGCCGCGGCGGCGCAGCACGGCCCGGATCCGGGCCACCAGCTCGCGGGACGAGAACGGCTTGGTGACGTAGTCGTCCGCGCCGAGCTCGAGCCCGACCACCTTGTCGATCTCGCTGTCCCGCGCGGTCAGCATGATCACCGGCACGGTCGAGCGCTGCCGCAGGGTCCGGCACACCTCGGTGCCGGACAGCCCCGGCAGCATGAGGTCGAGCAGCACCAGGTCCGCACCGGACCGGTCGAACTCGCTGAGCGCATCCGGGCCGGTGCCGGCCACGGCCACCTCGAAGCCCTCCCGGCGGAGCATGTACGACAGCGCGTCGGAGAACGACTCCTCGTCCTCCACCACGAGCACGCGGGTCACGGGGTTCCTCTCTGGTCGGGCGCACCGGCCCGTACGGTCTCGGCGGGTGCCGACGCCGCCTCGTCGTCATCGTCCGGCGGCCGGTCGAGATCCGAACCGGCAACGGGCAGCCGCAGCGTGAACGTGGAGCCTGAGCCCTCGACGCTCCACACGCTCACCCCGCCGCCGTGGTTGGTGGCGATGTGCTTGACGATGGCCAGGCCGAGGCCGGTGCCGCCGGTGGCCCTGGACCGGGCCGGGTCGGACCGGTAGAACCGCTCGAAGACCCGCTCCAGGTCGCGCTCGGCGACGCCGATGCCCTGGTCGCTGACCGAGATCTCGACGTACCCGTCCCGGCGCCGGGTGCCGACCGCCACCCTCGTGCCCGCCGGGCTGTAGGCGATGGCGTTGTCGACGAGGTTGACCAGCGCGGTGACCAGCTGGCCCTCGTTGCCCCGCACGCGCAGCCGGCTCTGGCCGCCGGACACCACCGCGATGCCGGCCGACTCGGCGGCCAGCCGGGTGCGGTCGACGGCCTCGGCGACGATCTCGTCCACGTCCACCACTGCCGGCGACGGCAGCGGCTCGGCGCCCTGCAGCCGGGACAGCTCGATCAGCTCGGCGACCAGCCGGCCGAGCCGGGTGCCCTCGTGCTGCATCCGGCCGGCGAACCGGCGGATCGCCTCCGGGTCGTCGGCCGCGTCCTGCACCGCCTCGGCCAGCAGGGTGAGCGCGCCGACCGGGGTCTTCAGCTCGTGCGAGACGTTCGCGACGAAGTCCCGGCGGACGGCCTCCAGCCGGCGGCCCTCGGTGACGTCGTCGAGCAGCAGCGCCACGTAGCCGCTGTCCACCAGCGGCGCGACCCGGGCGCTGACCGCGATCGGCTCCCGACCGAGCCGGCCGCGGGTGTCGACGACCGCGTGCCTGGCCTCGCCGTCGCGGCGGGCGGCTCGGGCCAGCCGGTGCAGGTCCTCGACGACGACCCGGCCGCCGCGGACCACGCCCATCTGCCGGGCGGCCGGGTTGGCCAGCACCACCTCGCCGGCGGGGTCGAGCACGACCGCCGCGCTGGGCATCACCTCGAGCACCCGGCGGGCCAGCAGGGGCGGGGCGGCGTGCGGCACCGGGGTCGGCACCGGCGCCGCCGGCGCGGGTGGAACCCGGTGCCGCCGGTTCATCAGCAGGACCGCGACGAGGAGGCCGGCAACCAACCCGACCACCAGGGCGGCGGCGATGGCCACGATCTCCACAGCACCGATCGTACGGTCGCCGCGGCCGCCGGCCGGTGGCTCACCGGCGCCTACGAAGCCCGTCCGGCCAGGAGTTCATCCGGCGTAAAGGCGGGGTTCACCGGCAGACCGGCCCGGTGACCCGGGCCGGACTAGGCTCCGTAAAGGAATCCCTGGGGAGGTGTGTCGGTGCGCAAGACGTTCCACGGGGAGCTCGACCAGATCGGTCGCATGCTCGTCGACATGAGCGAGGCGGTCGCC
>Ga0075424_100007274_pt1 | contig 10726 bp, 10 predicted proteins | sample SoiMethybrSBSTD3_FD_75301 | JGI IMG/M metagenome (GOLD analysis project Ga0075424, IMG submission 75301) | Bulk soil microbial communities from a Populus tree surrounding site in Tennessee, USA - Soil MetaG P. TD hybrid SBSTD3 | ecosystem: Environmental > Terrestrial > Soil > Tree plantation...
GACGACGTGCTCGCCTCGATCCGCGAGCGCACCGGCATCGGCGTCGAGGTGATCTCGGGGGAGGTGGAGGGGCGGCTCGCCTACCTCGCGGCGCGGGCCGGACTGGAACTGGGCGAGGGGTCGCTGGTGGTCTTCGACACGGGCGGTGGGAGCACCCAATTCACCTTCGGGCACGGCTCGCAGGTCGACGAACGCTTCAGCGTGGGGGTCGGCGCCGTGCGCTACACGGAGCGCCTCGGTCTGGCCAAGGAAGTGACACCCGAGGTGCTGAGCGATGCCCTGGCGTCGATCGGCGACGACCTCTCCCGCCTCGATGGGCGCCCGCCCCCGGACGCGCTCGTGGGGATGGGCGGCGCCGTCACCAACATGGCCGCCGTGCATCACCACATGACCACCTACGATCCCGACGTCGTGCAGGGGACGGTCCTGGACCGCGCCGAGATCGCGCGCCAGATCGAGCTCTATCGCTCGCGGGACGCGGACGCGCGCCGAGCGATCGCGGGCCTCCAGCCCAAGCGCTCGGACGTGATCCTCGCCGGCGCGTGCATCGTGGCGACCGTGATGGACAAGCTGAGTCGGCAGGAGCTGACGGTCAGCGATCGAGGGCTCCGCCACGGCCTGCTCGTCGATCGGTTCGGGTCTTGAGGATCCGGGTGCCGGTTCGTTCGCCGCTGTCGTTCGACAGCCGAACAGGCCCCGTCAGAGTCGCGGCAGCGTGATCACGCCGATGAGCGCGAGGATCATCAGGGCTCCGGCGAGCGAGGTCGCCGCGAGCCGGACGGCGCGATAGGTGAAGCGCTGCGATATCGCAACCAGGAAGAGCACCGTCGCGAACAGGACCGTCAGTCGGACGTAGCGATCTGCGGTCTCGCGTGCCTCGGTGCCTCTCACCGACGCTTCCGTTGCTCGCTCGTTGAGCTCGGCCGCATGCTCGATCTGCTGGTTGTGGTACTCCGGCATGAAGCTCGGACCCGGTGGCGCGTCGGGGTTGGAGAACGGTCTGGCCTGGAGCCACGCGTCGAAGGCGACCCGGAACTCGGGAGAGAATCGCCCGACGTAGAGATCGGCGATCCGATCCTGTCCTTGCGCACGTGCCTCGATCCACGTGTTGAACGTCGTGACGTCGAGCAGGCGCTGCTGCCCGCCGAGCGTCGCGGCAAGTCCGGCCTCGACGCGCATCCGCGTTGCCTCGTGATAGAGGAAGGCCTGGCGACCGTCCCACCTGGCCGCCTGGTACCCGCTCCAGGCCGTGGCGACCGCCACGATCGCCAAGATCACGACCTCGGCGATCTCGCCGAGTTCCCTCCGCTTGCGTTGCTTCCCCGATGGCTGCGCGCCACGCTCACTCAGGGCGTAGGCGGCCTCGATGTTCATCTCCTCGGGCATCAGCGTCTCTGGGCTCGCGCGTGCGGGAGGGGCGGCTCGGCTACCCCTCGTGATCCGTGAGTGTGACACGCACGGGCATGTGCTTGATGCCGTTGATGAAGTTCGAGCGGAGGCGCTCGACCGGGCCGGTGATCTCGAGGCTGGACAGGCGCGGCACGAGCTCCTCGAACATCACCCGGACTTCCAGTCGGGCGAGGTGCGCGCCCAGGCACACGTGGGGTCCGCCGCTGCCGAAGGCCATGTGCGGGTTCGGGTCGCGGGCGACGTCGAAGCGCTCGGGGTCGGGGAAGACCTCCTCGTCGTAGTTGGCCGAGACGAACCAGACGACGACCTTGTCGCCCTCCCGGATCGACGTGCCCCGGAACTCGAGGTCGCGAACCGCGGTTCGACGAAAGTGCATCGTCGGCGAGCCGTACCGGAGGATCTCCTCGGCGGCCAGCGGCATGAGGCCGGGATCCTCGCGGAGCCGTCGCCACTGATCCGGGTGATCGACCAGGGCACGAACGCCGTGGGTGATCGCGTGGCGCGTCGTCTCGTTGCCCGCGACGATCAGCAGGCAGAAGAAGTTGTCGAACTCGCGCGCGGACAGCCGCTCCCCTTCCACCTCGGCCTGGGTGAGCTTGGTCACCAGGTCGTCCCTTGGTTCCGCGCGGCGCTCCTCGGCGAGACGGTGCCCGTAGGCCATGAGCTCGACCGCCGCCGGGCTCCGGAAGGGGAGGAGCCGGTACTCGCTCGTGTCCTCCTTGTCGATCACGGCGCGCGAGTACTCGGGGTCGGCCTGGGCGATCATGGCGTCGCCGAGCTGGACGCACATCGGGAGATCCTCCTCGGGGACGCCCATGATCCGGGCGAGGACGCGGATCGGGAGCTCCCGCGAGATCTCCTCGACGAAGTCGAACTCGCCCTTGGGCAGGCCCCGGTCCAACACGAGCCTGGCCTGCTCCCGGACGAACCCCTCGTACTGGGCGACCGCGCCGCGGGTGAACAGCTTGGTGACCAGCCGCCGGAGCCGCGAGTGGTTCGGCGGGTCCATGTCGATCATCGACGCCCGGGCCTCGACCTCCTCCTCGGTCTGCTCCTCGAGCGTCACCCCTCGAGCGGAGGAGAAGCTCCGCGGGTCGCGCAGGATGTCCTCGATGTCGCGGAAACGCGTGATGGCCCAGAACCCGCGGTTGGGCGTCGGCTCGGGCTGCCAGTGGACCGGGTCGCGCTCGCGGAGCTCTCGGAACGCCCAGAGCGGGACCTCGTCGACGAAAGCGTCGTGGCTCGACAGGTCGATCTCGTCCAGCCGAACGCTCATCGAGGCCTCCTCGGGTGCGACGACAGGTAGTTTGGCACCGAACGACCGGCGCGGACAAGGCCGACCGGCGCGCTCAGAAGAACGGCAGGTAGTAGTCGAGCTCCCACGGCGTGACCTCGGTCGTCGAAGCGTCCCCGACCGTCTTGGCGTAGCGCTCCCATTCCGCCCTCTTGAGCTTGGTGAACGTCTCGACGAGCCACGGCCCGAATGCCGCGCAGAGCTGGTCGTCGGCCTCGAACGCCCCCAGGGCCGCCTCGAGGGTCGGCGGGACGCGCCGCTCGGTGTTCGGGGGCTCGCCCGGGGTCTGGGGCTCGGGCGCCGACATCTCATGCTCCACGCCGAACCGCGCCGCGTGGAGCGCCGCCGCGGCCACCAGGTACGGGTTCGCGGCCCCGTCGGCCATCCGGTGCTCGATGCGCGTGCCCTCCCCGCGCGCGGGGGGGATGCGGATGCACACCGTGCGGTCGTCGAAGCCCCAGTTCGCCCAGTAGCCGTTCAACATGTCGGGCTGCAGGCGCTTGTACGCGTTCGCGTGCGGCGCCGCGATCGCCGCGATGCCCTCGTGATGCGCGAGCAGACCCGCGACGCACTGCCGGGTCAGCGGCGCGAGGCCGTCGCGCGCGTTCGGGTCGTGCAGGGCGTTCGAGCCGTCTTCCCGGCGGAAGGAGATGTTCAGGTGCAGCCCGCTGCCGCCGCGATCGTTGAAGGGCCGCCCCATGAACGTCGCGAGCTTTCCGTGCTTGGTGGCGGTCTCCTTGACGAGCAGGCGGAACAGGAAGCATTCGTCCGCCGCCGGGATGACCTCCTTGTACCGGATGTTGACCTCGTAGGCGGCCGTGTCGAACTCGCTCGCCCACCCCTCGATCGCGAACCCGGACTGCTGGGCCGCCCGGACCATCGCGTCGATCGTGCCCGTGGGGTCGACCGACGTGCCCGTGCCGTAGACGCGGTGCGACGGCAGCTCGACGGGCTGCCACCCGCCCTCGGGGCCGCGCTCGAGCAGGTAGAACTCGGACTCGAACGCGAACATGGGCTCGAGGCCCATCGCGCGCCACGGCTCGACGGCCCGGCGCAGCACCTCGCGCGGGTCGACCTCCAGGGCCTTGCCGTCCTGCTGGACGTCGGCGATGCCGACGATCGTGTCTTCCTCCCACCCCGGCCGCAGCGTGTCGCGGTCGATGAACGCCTCGACATCGGGAAGCCCGACGTCGAACTGCTGCCGCGAGATGTCGAGGATCTCCTTGTCGGTCGTGAGCGGGAACACGCCGACGCAGAAGGCCGAGTGACCCGCGTCCGCGACATCGCCGAACAGGTACTTCCCGCGTTCGACACCCAGCACGTCGGCGAACAGGAGGCGGAGCCGCTTGCCCTTGATGTCCATCCAACCTCCTCGGTCGATCGCCGTGCTCCGGGGTCGTGCCGAGGATAGTCGAGCCGCCGCCGAAACCGCTCCGGTAGGGTGCGCGGGATGGACGAGGGCTTCCGGCTCGAGACCGATCGGCTCCTGCTCCGGCCCTACCGGCTCGAGGATCTCGACGACCTGCACGCGATGTTCTCCGATCCCGAGCACATGCGGTGGTACCCCGAACCGTTCCCCCGTGAAGGCTCCCTCGACTGGCTCGAGCGGCAGATGGCCCGCTACCGAACGCGCGGGTATGCGCTGTGGATCGTCGAGGACCGTCGTACCGGCGAGTTCCTCGGCACCGCGGGCCCGAATCTCCTGACGATCGAGGGGGTCGACGAGGTCGAGATCGGGTGGCACACGCGCCCCGGCCGCAAGGGCGAGGGCATCGCACCCGAGGCCGGCGCCGCCGCCCGGGATTGGGTGTTCGACAACCTCGAGGTCGATCACGTGATCGCGCTCGTCCGGCCCGAGAACCGCCCGTCCGGCCGCGTGGCCGAGAAGATCGGCATGCAGGTGGATCGAGAGGGCGACTACAAGGGTCTCCGGCACCTCGTCTACCGGATCGACCGGGTCACCTGGGAGGAACCAGGCGGGGGAGCAACGCGGTGACCGAGCCTTCGGGGGCCAGGTCGCGCGCGTACGCGTAGACGGCCCCCGCGGCCTCGGCGGCCGGGCCGACGTCGCGCAACAGCCCGGTGGCCGGACCCTGGCCCGCGCGCCACGTGTCGTCGTTCCACGCGCCGGCGCCTCGGACGGTGATCGCCACGTACTCGCCGCCGGGGACGAACTCCACCTCCTCGTCGTCCTCGTCCGGTTCCACCACGACGTTGGACACGTTGAGGGTCAGGTCCCCGAGCTCGTTCCCGCGCCCGAGCCCGAGCGCGATCATCTGACCCAGCAGCGCGAGGAAGGGTTCGACCTCGGTCTCCGCCTCCCAGAGCACGGGCGGTCTCTCCACCTTCAGGGAGGCCTGGGCTCGGAGCGGCCCGTCGAGGTCCATCAGTCCCTCTTCGGCGCGCGGACCCCGCGGAACTCCCAGTCGCCGCCGAACGCGGTCGAGACGACCTCCTCGGACCCGCTCGGCTGCGCGCCGACGTCCTCGCGGATCGGGACGTCTCCCTCGACGATCCGGTTGCGCAGTGTGCCGAGGCCCTCGACCTCGACCTCGACGACATCGCCCGGCTCGACCGGGCGCGAGTTCGCCGGCGTCCCCGACAGGATCACGTCGCCCGGGACGAGCGTGATCGTGCGCGCGATGTCTGCGACCAGGTAGTGCATGTCCCACATCATCTCGTCGGTCGAGCCGTCCTGGCGCACGTCGCCGTTCACGAGCGTCCGGATGCGCTTGGCGCGGAAGTCCCAGTCGTCCACCAGGCCCGGGCCGAGCGGACACAGGGTGTCCGAGCCCTTGACCCGGAGCATCGATCCCGCGTCCGTGTCGCGGAAGTCGTGCAGGCCGTAGTCGTTCGCGATCGTGTAGCCGGCGATGTGCTCGGCCGCCTCGTCCGGCGCGATGTGGGCGCAGGTGCGGCCGATCACGATCGCGATCTCGCCCTCGTAGTTCAGGTACCGGCACCGCGGCGGCCGTACGACCTCGCCGCCGTGCGCGTTCAGCGCGCTGACCGGCTTGTGGAAGTACGTGGGCGCCGGCGGCATCCGCGCCAGGAACTCCTTGACGCGGCTCTCGTAGTTCAGGTGGACGCAGACGATCTTCGTGGGCTCACTGGGCGCCAGGTGTTCGGCGCTGCCGAGCGGGATCCGCGTCTGGTCGGGGGCGACGAGCTCCTCGCCGTCGCGCTCGACGGTGGTCGGGACGCCGTCGAGCAGGATCCGTCGTGTCTCCACACGCACCTCCGGGTCGTTCGGGACGGCCGGTAGTATCTCGCCGTGGCCGAGCTGAAGGGCTTCGTTCCGCCGCTCTCGCCCGAGGGTCGGTCCTCCGTGGTGCCCGGTCCTCCGTGGCACTACTCGGGCGACCTGCTCACGATCGAGTACCGAGCGGCGCCGGGCGCGGTCGGGCGCTGGCTGCCGGACCCGATCGAGCCGGCCGAGGACGACCCCGACGCCGTTGCCGTGATCTTCGCCGACTGGCAGTCGTGCTCGGACTCGTTCGAGGAGCTCCTTGACCCGGTGCGCTCCCAGTACAAGGAGGCCTTCGTCGTGGTCCGGTGCCGGTACCGCGGCGAGACGTACTCGCGCTGCATCCTGATCTGGGTCGACAAGGACTTCGCCATGGTCCGCGGCTGGCACCAGGGCTACCCGAAGAAGCTCGGCTCGATCTGGATCACGCGTCCTGTGCGCCACGGCAAGGCCGGTCCCCGCCTGGAGCCGGGTGGGCGGTTCGGCGCGAGCGTCAGCGTCGACGACCGGCGGATCGTCGACGCCGGCTTCACGATCACCGGACCCTCGGAGACCAACGGGTTCGTCAACGCGCTCCCGATGCTGCATTCGAGGTACTTCCCGAGCATCGAGGAAGGGCAACCACCGTCCATGGATGAGCTCGTAACGATGAAGAGCTACGACTGGGAGGGCTCCGAGGTCTGGACGGGCGAGGCCACGCTCTCGTTCGGCTCGTCGCCGGTCGAGGAGCTGGAGACCCTCGCGCCGGTCGAGATGATCGCCGGCTACTGGCGAAGCGTCGGCGTGACCTGGGGCATCGGCACGAGGCTCGCCTGAGCGGGTCGGCTCGAACCCCCCGAAGGATCGACCGCGCGACCGCGCGGCGACTCGCGATCGCGGTGCAGGGCCTCTCGGGCGTGCCGCCGCGTTCGAGCCCGCGGGCCGTGCTCGGCGTCATCCGCTCGATCCGGTGCGTGCAGCTCGACCCGATCGCGGTCGTGGCGCGGAGCCCGCACCTGGTGCTCGGCGCACGGGTCGCGGGGTTCGACCCGAAGCACCTGGACCGGCTGCTGTGGCGCGACCGCTCGGTGTACGAATACTGGGCGCACGCGGCCTCGATCGTGCTCGCCGAGGATCACCCGATCCACGCCTGGTACATGCGTCGGTACCTTCGCGACGACGGGTCCGGATGGAACCGCCGCCGCCTGGACTGGATGGCGGCCAACGCGCGGCTCAAGCGTTCCGTGCTCGGGCAGGTCCGCCGCGACGGGCCGGTGCTCGCGCGCCGGATCTCCGGCGGCCTGACGGGGGAGTCGTGGCGGTCGAGCGGCTGGACGAACGAGCGCAACGTCGATCGGATGCTCGGGTTCCTGTGGGGCTCGGGCGCGATCATGGTCGCGGGTCGCGAGGGGATCCAGAAGCTCTGGGACCTGACCGAACGCGTCCTGTCGCCGGACGCCCCCGACGAACGGTTGTCGGACCTCGAGGTCACTCGGAGGGCCGTCGACCGTTCGCTCCACGGTCTGGGGGTCGGGACGCTGCGGCAGATCAAGATCCACTTCACGCGGGACCGGTACCCGGAACTGCCGCGCGTGCTCGACGAGTTCGAGCGGGCCGGCCGGATCGAGCGCGTGACGGTCGAGCACGATGGTTCCGCCGTGCCCGGCACCTGGTACGTGCACCGGGACGACGTTCCGCTGCTCGACCGGATCGAACGCGGCGGGTGGGCGCCGCGCACCACGATGCTGTCGCCGTTCGACAACCTGATCGCCGACCGATCGCGTTCGGAGCTGCTGTTCGATCTCCCGTATCGGATGGAGATCTACGTCCCCAAGGCCCAGCGTCGGTACGGGTACTACGCGATGCCGGTGCTCGACGGCGACCGGTTCGTCGCGCTCGTCGACCCCGCGATGGACCGCGCGAACGGGAGGTTGCTCGTGCGGGCCGTTCACGCCGCGCCGCAGACCGAGCCCACCGGCGAGGTATGGCGTTCGGTCGCCGGGGCGGTGGGGGACCTCGCCGCGGGGCTCGGTGCGACCCAGATCGAGCTCGAGGGCACCGCGCCGGCGGCGTTCCGCACCGCCCTGCGCTGAGCCCTTCGTCGGGCGCGAAGAGGCGTGCGGTAGCCTGCGGCGCGTGAGGCTCGTCCGCTTCCGTTTCGGCGACCGGATCGCGACCGGCGCCTCCGAGTTCGAGTCGGACACGATCCGCGTGCTGCAGGGCACGTTCTTCGAGGATCCCGTGCCGACCGGCGAGGAGGTCCCCTTCGACGACGTTCGCCTGCTCGCGCCGGTCCTGCCGTCGAAGGTCGTCTGTGTCGGGAAGAACTACGCGGCGCACGCGGCCGAGTTCGGGATGGAGGTGCCCGAGGAGCCGCTGGTGTTCCTCAAGCCCTCGACCGCGGTGATCGGACCGCGCGACCCGATTCGGCTGCTGCCGATCAGCCATCGCGTCGACCACGAGGGCGAGCTCGCGGTCGTGATCGGTCGGATCGCGAGGAACGTCCGCACCGAGGATGCGTTCAAGCACATCCTCGGCTACACGTGCGGGAACGACGTCACCCTCCGCGACCTGCAGAAGACCGACGATCAGTGGGCGCGCGCGAAGGGGTTCGACGGGTCGTGCCCGCTGGGGCCGTGGATCGAGACCGACCTGGACCCCAACGACGTCCGGGTCGAGGCGCGCGTGAACGGCGAGGTTCGCCAGGCCGGGCAGACCAGCGAGATGGTGTTCGGCGTCGCGACCTTGATCGAATACATCACGACCTTCATGACCCTGCTGCCGGGTGACGTGATCCTCACGGGGACGCCGGAGGGGGTCGGCCCGCTCGCGGCCGGCGACCTGGTCGAGGTCGAGGTCGATGGGGTCGGCACGCTCGCCAACCCGGTGGAGGCGGGCACGTGAGCCCGGGCGTCCGGACCCGGTTCGCGCCGGCGCCGTCCGGGTCGATCCACGTGGGAAACGCGCGGACGGGGCTGTTCTCGTGGGCGTACGCGCGCCATCACCAGGGCGCGTTCGTCCTGCGGATCGAGGACACGGACGCCTCGCGGGTCACCGAGGAGGCCTTCCACGGCGTGAAGGACTCGCTGCGGTGGCTCGGGATCGACTGGGACGAGGGCCCCGATGTCGGCGGGCCGCACGCACCGTACCGCCAGTCTCAGCGCCTCGGCCTCTACCGCGAGATGACGGAGCGGCTCCTGTCCCAGGGCGGCGCGTATCGGTGCTACTGCACGGAGGAGGAGCTCGAGGAGCGCCGCGCGGCCGCCCTCGCGCGGGGCGAGGCGCCAGGCTACGACGGCAAGTGTCGCGACCCGGAGGTGCGCGCGGCCTTCGAGGCCGAGGGCCGCGCCGCGGCGATCCGCTTCCAGATGCCGGAGCGGGAGCACGTGATCCACGATCTCGTGAAGGGCGAGGTCCGGTGGCCGCCGGGTCAGATCCGCGACTTCGTGATCGTGCGTTCGGACGGCTCGCCGGTGTTCCTGCTCGCGGTCGCGGTCGACGACATGCTGATGGCGATCACGCACGTCATACGCGGCGACGACCTGCTGGCGAGCGCGCCCCGGAACGCCGCGGTGATCGAGGCGCTCGGCGGCACGCCACCCGCGTACGCGCACGTGCCGCAGGTGAACGGCGCGGACGGCAAGCCCCTGTCGAAGCGGCACGGCTCGACGAGCGTCGAGGCGTTCCGGGAGCGGGGGGTCCTCCCCGAGGCGCTCATGAACTACCTCGCGCTGCTCGGCTGGTCCAAGGATGCGGCGACGACCTTCCTGTCCAGGCGGGAGCTGGTCGACGCGTTCGAGCTCGAGCGCGTCTCGAGGAACCCGGCGCGGTTCGACGTCGAGAAGCTCGAGTGGATGAACAACCACTACGTCCAGTCACTCGAGGACGACGACCTCGCGTCCCGATGCCTGCACTTCCTGTCGGCCGCGGGGCTGTCTCCGGACCTCGAGCTCCTGCGCCGCGCGATGCCGCTGGTCAAGGAGCGGATGAGGACCCTCTCGGACTCGGTGCAGCTGCTCCGGTTCCTGTTCACCGACGACATCGCCCCGGACGAGAAGGCCTCGGGGGTGATCTCGAAGGCGCCGGACGGCTACCTGAAGGGCGTCGCCGACGGGCTGGCCGACCTGCGGCCGTGGGAGGCGGATGGGATCAAGGCCAGGCTCGACGAGCTCGCCGCGGCAGCCGGCCTCAACCGCACGAAGGGGTTCCAGCCCGTCCGGGCCGCGGTCACCGGGTCGACGGTCTCGCCGCCGCTGCCCGAGTCCCTCGAGCTCCTCGGGCGCGAGCGCACGCTCGAGCGCCTTCGGGCCGCCGCGTGAGGCGCGCCGCCGTCCTCCTGGTCTCGGCCCTGCTCTTGGTCGCGCCCGAGTCGGCCGCGATGGCGGTCGGGGTCCCGGACCCGGGCGACGTGAAGCCGCAGATCGTGTGGAAGAAGATCCCGTTCGGCGCGGCCCGCAAGCGACAGATGGCCCGTTACTCCCAGCGCCACTACGGTGAACACACGTACGAGCTCACGGATCCCCAGGTGGTGGTCGAGCACTACACCGACGGGACCTCGTTCGACTCCGCGTGGAACCATTTCGCCGCGAACGGCACGCATCTGGGCGAGAAGCCGGGGGTCTGCGCGCACTTCCTGATCGACACCGACGGAACGATCTACCAGCTCGTGAACCTGGGGATTCGGTGCCGCCACGCTATCGGGATGAACTGGACCGCGGTCGGGATCGAGCACGTGGGGACGAGCGCCGGGGCGATCCTCGGCGACCACGACATGATGCGGGCGTCGCTCCGTCTAA
>Ga0075424_100007277_pt1 | contig 10722 bp, 13 predicted proteins | sample SoiMethybrSBSTD3_FD_75301 | JGI IMG/M metagenome (GOLD analysis project Ga0075424, IMG submission 75301) | Bulk soil microbial communities from a Populus tree surrounding site in Tennessee, USA - Soil MetaG P. TD hybrid SBSTD3 | ecosystem: Environmental > Terrestrial > Soil > Tree plantation...
GTACTTCGGCTTCGGGTCGAGCTTTTTGCAGGAGCCGTCGTGGATGTGCGCCGGCTGCGAGCCCGCCTGTCCCGCGCCCTTGAGGCTGATTTCAACCTTGGTCTGATCGCCTTCCGGCGTCAGCTTCGCGCTGCCAGTTTCGCCGGACTTGTTCTGCGCGTGGATGGGGACTGTGATGCTCTTCTGCTGCGCTAAAGCAGTACCGCTCGCAAAAAGTGCCACGACCATGAGTGAAAGATGGGATTTCATGGGGGATCTCCTCGGCCAAAATCCCGCCAGCAGCAAGTTTCAGGCCGCAGCTGCGGCGTTGCGCCGCATCAGGCCATCGACGCTCCACGCGCCGGGCCCGGCCAGAGCGAAGAACAGGAACACGAAGCAGTAGAGCACCGCGAGCTCGCCTTGGTTCAGCATCGGCACGAGTACCTGTCCCTGGCTCGCGTGGCCGATGAAGTAGGCGAACGCCATCTCGCCCGAGACGATGAACGCGGTCGGGCGGGTGAACAGGCCGATCAGCAGCAGCGCGCCGCCGACGAGCTCCAGCACGCCGGCGAATCCGCCGAGTGACATGATCGACAGCCCGTCGAACATCGCCACGTGCGGCACGCCGAGCAGCTTCGAGCTGCCGTGGGTGATGAAAAGATAGGCGGTGACGATGCGCAGCGCCGCCTGGGCGCGCGGCGTCCAGCGTTGTAGGAAAGCCTGATCGATCGGCATGAGATCCCCCCTTAGGCCTGGTCGAGCTCGAACGCCTTGTGCAGCACGCGCACGGCGAGCTCGGTGTACTTCTCCTCGATCACGACGGTGATCTTGATCTCGGAAGTGGAGATCATCTGGATGTTGATGCCCTCCTCCGCCAGCGTGCGGAACATCTGCGCGGCGATGCCCGCGTGCGAGCGCATGCCCATGCCGATCACCGACACCTTGGCGATGCGGTCGTCGCCGCTCACCTCGCGGCATTTGAGATGCGGCTGCACCTGCTCCTTCAGGATCTTCAGCGCTTTCTTGTAGTCGTTGCGGTGCACGGTGAAGGTCATGTCGGTCATGCCGTCGTGGCCGACGTTCTGCACGATGACGTCGACGTCGATGTGCGCGTCGGCGATCGGCCCGAGGATGGCGTAGGCCACGCCCGGCCGGTCGGGAACGTCCTTCACGGTGATCTTCGCCTCGTCGCGCTGGAACGCGACGCCGGAGATGACTGCCTTTTCCATCGCCATGTGCGGGTCTTCCTCGAAAGTGATCAGCGTGCCCGACTGGCCTTCCTCGGCGACCGGGATCGACGGGTCGGTCAGGCTGGAGAGCACGCGCGTCGGCACCTTGTACTTCCCGGCGAACTCCACCGAGCGGATCTGCAGCACCTTGGAGCCCGCGCCGGCGAGCTCGAGCATCTCCTCGAAGGTGACGGTGCGCAGGCGGCGCGCCTCGGGCACGAGGCGCGGGTCGGTGGTGTAGACACCGTCGACGTCGGTGTAGATCTGGCACTCCTCGGCCTTGAGCGCGGAGGCGAGCGCCACGGCAGAGGTATCCGAGCCGCCGCGGCCGAGGGTGGTGATGTTGCCCTTCTCGTCGACGCCCTGGAAGCCGGCGACCACGACGACGTACCCGTCCTTCAGGTCTTTGCGGATGGCCTGGTCGTCGATCGCGATGATCCTGCTCTTCGTAAACGCAGCGTCGGTCACGATCCTGACCTGCCAGCCGGTGTAGCTGCGCGCCTTGACGCCGAGATCCATCAGCGCCATCGCCAGCAGGCCGATGGTCACCTGCTCGCCGGTCGAGCCGACCACGTCGAGCTCGCGCGGGTCGGGATGCGACTGCACCTCGGCGGCGAGGGCGAGCAGGCGGTTGGTCTCCCCCGCCATCGCCGAGGGCACGGCGACGATGTCGTGGCCGGCGGCTTTCCACTTGGCGATGCGGCGCGCGACGTTGCGGATCCGCTCCGTCGAGCCGACCGAGGTGCCGCCGAATTTCTGTACGATGAGCGTCATGAAAGTAAGCCGCGGATTCTACAGCGATAGCTGCGCGACGTCGGCGTGAGGCTCCACGTCACGCCGGGTTCTCCGTACGCGCGCATGGCGCGCATCGTCGTGCTGGAGAAATCCCTGGAGCGGCGAGTGGAGATCGTTTTCGCACAGACTCGCGTCGCGGGCAGCCCCTACTACGAAACCAATCCGTCGGGCCGCGTCCCGTATCTCGTTCGCGACGACGGGATCGGCATGGAAGAGTCGGCGCTGATCTGCGCCTATCTCGACCGGCTCGAGGGTGCTCCGAAGTTCGATCTTCCGGAAGGGTGGGAGCCGCGCCGTCTCGAGGCCCTGGCGAGAAGCCTGATGGACGGCCTGGCCGTCTGGGGCCGCGAGCGATCGCGGCCCGAGCACGAACGCTCGCCATCGGTGATCGAGCACGAAAGGGAGCGCGCGCGGCGCATGACCGACCTCTGGGAAGCGCAAGCCGATCATCCGCTGCTGCACGGACCGCTGAACATGGCGCACATCACGCTCGCCTGCGCCCTCGGCATGGAGCTCCGCAACCCCGACTTCCGATGGCGAGCGGGTCATCCGAGGCTGTGCGCCTGGCTGGAGCCGATCGCCGCCCGCCCCTCCTTTACCGCGACTGCGCCGCCTAGAGCAAGCGGTTAAACCATAGAAGGGAGAGCGCGGCGGAGACGAGCGCGAGCGAGGTGGCGATCGCCGAGAAAAGCGCAGTCACTTCCGTCTGCCTTCTCTCCATGACGAGCCGCGTGGTCAGCGTCTCGTATACCTTTTTCAGGTCGAGCGCGTTGCCGGCGAAGAAGTACTCGCCGCGCGTCAGGTCGGCGACCGCCTTCAGCGCGTCCTCGTCGAGGCGCACGCGGATCGACCAGCCCTCGCCGGTCAGGATCTTCCCCTCCGGGGTGCCGATGCCCACGGTGTAGACGCGCACGCCGCGGTCGGCGGCGACGCGTGCCGCATCGACCGGATCGGGGCCGGTGGTCGTCTGCCCGTCGGTCAGGAGGATGATCGCCGCCGAGCCGTAGGTGCCGGCCGCCACCGGCTTCACGTCCTGCCGCAGGGCCCTCGCCTTCGCGTTCGGCACCTCGAATTCCTGATCCGGGAAGATCGCCTTCAGGGAAGCCAGCAGCCCCGCGCCGATGGCGGTCGCGTTCTGCAGCTGCAGCCCGTCGATCGCCGCGTAGATCGCCTCGCGCTCGCTGGTCGGCGCGAGCACCAGCCCGGCGCTGCCGGCGAAAGCGACCACGCCGACGCGCGTGTTGCGCGGCGAGTCCTTCACGAACGCGCGGGCCGCCGCCTGCGCGGCGGCGAGCCGCGTCGGCTTGACGTCGTCGGCGCGCATGCTGCCCGAGACGTCCATCGCCAGGATCACCACGTCGTGCTGCGAAGGCAGGCTGATGACCGTAGCCGGACGCGCCACCGCGAACAGCATGCCGATCACGGCGAGCAGGAACAGAAGCGGCGGCACGTGGCGCCGCAGGCTGCGGCCCGGCATGGCGGCCCTGAGCAGCGAAAGGCTGGCGTAGCGGACAGCAGTCTCGCTGTTCCTTCGCAATGCCAGCACATAGGCCGCGACGAGGAGCGGCACCACGCCGAAGAACCAGAACATCTCCGGCCAGAGGAACGTCATCAGAATGGCGGCAGACCGGCCGCGGCGGCCGCGGTTTCGATCGGCACCGCGAACGAGATGCCGGAATACGCGCCGCTCGAGCTGAGGATGGCGGTGACGATGCCGATCACCTCGCCTGCGGCGTTGACCAGCGGCCCGCCCGAGCTGCCGGGATTCGCCGCGGCGTCGAACTGGATCAGGTTGGACAGCGACCGGCCGTCCTCGGCCGCGCGGTATGCGCGGCCGGTGCCGGAGATGACGCCGGCGGAAACCGATGGCCCGATGCCGAACGGGAAGCCGACCGCGGTGACGTGCTCGCCTTGGACGAGCCGGCGCGACGAGCGCAGGGTCGCGGCGCGCAGATCGTCGGGCACCTGCTCCGCCTGGACGACAGCGAGATCGTTCTCCGGCTGCGTCGAGATCACCCTTGCCTCGGACTCGAGGCCGTCGAAGAACGTGACCATGATGCGGCTCGCGCCGTCGACCACGTGCAAGTTGGTGAGGATCACACCCCGGTCGATGATCACCACGCCGCTGCCGACCGCTCGCTGCGCATGTTCATCCGGCTCGAGGCCGTCGCCGATGGTGCGCACGCGCACGATCGACTCGCGCACCGCCTGATAGGCCTGGATCGCAGGCGACGGCAGCGGCTTCGACTCCAGGGCGCGCGCGATTGCCGCGTCGAGGTCGGCTTCGGTGAGCGCCGGCGGCGGCGCGACGAGGAAGTGCTGCAGCGCCACCATGCACAGCCCGACCAGCGCGCCGGCGGCGAGCAGCACCGCCCTTTCGTGCAGCTTGTAAGGCTTCGGCGACGCCTGCGCGGGCGCCTCGGCGACGGGCGCGGCCCGCTTCCGCGTGGTGCTGTAGAGGGAATCGCGCTTCATATGCCCGCCAATAGCATCGACCCTGCACGCCATCGCTCGTTCGCTCCGCTCGCACTACAATCGGACTAGAGAGAGTGATGAGCAAGGAATACGAAACACTTCGCTGGCCGACCAACCTCGATCGCGCCGGCATCGAGAAGCGCCTCGTCCAGGTCCGCGATTCGGGCGTCGCGGAGCTCGCCGCGCGGTTCAAGGATCTGGAGAAGATGACTTCGGGGGAGCTCGGCGCCGCGGTGGTCGTGGCTCTATCGTGGATTCAGGGCAAGCCGGAGCACCGCGCGATCGCGACCCAGCTCGAGATGGTCGCGATGAACCTTAAGAATCTCAAATAATTCTGCTAAACCAGGCGAGAGAAAGCCCTGCCGCCAGAAGCACCAGCACCGCGGCGGCCGCGGCGAAGAACGCCGTGATCTCGGTCTTCTTGGTCTCGAGCACCATGCGCGAGCGCATGGTTTCGTAGATCTTCTTCAGCTCCACCGCGTTGCCTGCGTAGAAGTACTCGCCGCGCGTCAGGTCGGCGATCGAGCGCAGCGTCTCCTCGTCGAGGCGCACGTGCATCGACCAGCCCTCGAAGCCGATCGTCGCGCCGGCGGGCGTGCCCACCCCGACCGTGTAGATGCGCACGCCCCGCTCCGCGGCGAGCCGCGCCGCCATCACCGAGTCCGGGCCGGTGGTGCGCTGGCCGTCGGTGAGCAGGATGATCACCGCCGACTGGTACGAGCCCGGCGGCACCGGCTTGAAGTTGGCCGGCCGCTGCGGCTTCTTGTCGGAAAGGTAGCTGAACGACGCCACGTCGTACCCGCCGTCGGGAAAGAGCGTCGCAAGCGAGACGATGATCGCGCTGCCGATCGCGGTGGCGCGCTGCAGCTGGAAGCGGTCGATCGCGGCAACGATGTCCTCCTTGTTGCGCGTCGGTGCCTGCGCCACCGTCGCGGTGCCGGCGAAGGCGACCACGCCGATGCGCACGTTGTCCGGCTGCTGCGCGACGAACGCCTTCGCCGCGTTCTGCGCCGCGACCAGGCGGTTGGGCTCGACGTCGGTGGCGCGCATGCTTCCCGAGACGTCCATCGCCAGGATCACCGTCTCGTGCTGCGAGGGCAGCGTCACGGTGGCGGTCGGGCGCGCGATCGCCGTGACCATCACGGCAAGCGCGACCAGCAGCAGCGCCGGCGGCACGTGGCGGCGCCAGGACGCGCCGCCCATCGCCTCCTTGAGGAGTCCGAGACTGGCGAACCTGATCGCATTTCTTTTTCTTCTGCCCAGCAGCCAGACATAAGCCGCGATCAGCAGCGGGATCGCGAGGAGCAGCCACAGCAGCTCGGGCCACTGGAAGCTCATGCGGCCTTCGCGGTAATGCGGCTGCGCCGGCGGCGCAGCGCGATGAAGCGGCTGATCTCCTCGACCAGGTCGGCGTCGGTCGAGAGTTCCATCGCATCGACTCCCGCGTCGCGGAACGCGGCGCGCAGCGTCGCCTCGCGCTTCGCCGCGGCGGCGGCGAAGCGCTTGCGGAACTTCGGATCGTGGGTATCGACGAACAGCTGCTCGCCGGTTTCGGCGTCGCGGAACAGAAGCAGGCCCAGGTCGGGAAGCTCACTCTCCAGGGGATCGTGCAGGCGCACGGCGACGACCTCGTGGCGCAGCGCGAGCTGGCCGAGGCGCGCGGTCCAGCCCGGCGCGCTGATGAAGTCCGAGACGACGAACACCAGCGAGCGGCGCGACATCGCGTTCGCGCCCGCCTGGAGCAGCTCGCCGAGCTTCGTCTCGCCTGTCGCCGGCAGCGCCGGCCGCGACTGCATGCGGTGCAGGATCTGCAGCACGTGGCGCCGGCCGCTGCGCGCGGGGAGCATGGTGTCGACCTGCGAGCCGTAGAGCAGCGCGCCGACGCGGTTGCCGCGCCGCGTCAGCAGGCGCGCGAGGAGGCCGACGAACTGCGTCGCGACCGCCTGCTTCTTGGTGTCGCGCGAGCCGAAATCGATCGAGCCCGACAGGTCGACCAGGAACCAGGCGGTGATCTCGCGGTCCTCGTGGAACTCGCGCACGTACGGCGTCTGCAGCCGCGCGGTCACGTTCCAGTCGATGTGGCGCACGTCGTCGCCGTACTGATACTCGCGCAGGTCGGCGAGGTCGAGGCCGAAGCCGCGGAACAGCGTGCGGTAGTCGCCCTGCAGCAGGCCGTCGAGACGGCGCAGCGCCGTCCACTCCAGCCTTCTCAGAACGGCTTCAGGACTGGACCTGGACATGCGCCTCCATCGGCTTCTCCGGCGCGCGCACCACGGCCATGATCCTCGCGATCAGGTCGTCGGCAGCCAGGCCCTCGGACAGGGCCTCGTAGGAAAGCACCAGGCGATGGCGGAAAACGTCGGCAACGAGGTCGGTGACATCCTGGGGCACCACGTAATCGCGGCCGCGCAGGAACGCGAGCGCGCGGGCGCCCTCGATGAGCCAGATCGACGCGCGGGGACTCGCGCCGTACGTAATGTATTTCTGCAGCCCCTTGATGCCGTAACGCTCGGGATCGCGCGTCGCCGCCGAGAGCCGCACCGCGTGCTGCACCAGCGCCGGCTCGACGTAGGTCGCGCGGCATTGCTTCTGCAGCACCATGAGCTGGTCGGTGCTCGCGACGGGAACCACTTCGTGCACGTGGCCGGTCACGCGCTGCACGATCACGAATTCCTCTTCCTCGCTCGGGTAGCCGACCAGCACTTTCATCATGAAGCGGTCGACCTGCGCCTCGGGCAGCGCGTAGGTACCCTCGGTCTCGATCGGGTTCTGCGTCGCCATGACGAGGAACGGCTCGGGCACGCGGTGCGTCTCGCCGGCGATGGTGACCTGGTGCTCCTGCATCACCTCGAGCAGCGCGCTCTGCACCTTGGCCGGCGCGCGGTTGATCTCGTCGGCGAGCAGCAGGTTGCAGAACACCGGGCCGAGCGAGGTCGAGAAATCGCCGGTCTTCTGGTTGTAGATGCGCGTGCCGACGAGATCGGCGGGCACGAGGTCCGGGGTGAACTGGATGCGGCGGAAGGTGCCGCGCAGCGCAGCGGCGAGGGTCTTCACCGTCAGCGTCTTGGCGAGGCCCGGCACGCCTTCGACCAGCAGGTGGCCCTGCGCGAGGATCGCCACCAGCACCCGCTCCAGGAAATGGTCCTGGCCAACCACGGTCTTCTTCACTTCGTAGAGCAGGCGCTCCATGAGCTGCGACACGTTGCTCGTTTCCATGCGGCTCCTCAGAAAGGCGGCAGGCCGGCCGCGGCGGCGGCGTTCTCGATCGGCACGGCGAAGCCGATGCCGACGAAGACTCGCTGCTCGGTCGGGTTAAGCAGGCCGGTGACGATGCCGATCACCTCGCCATCGTTGGTCACCAGCGGTCCGCCGGAGTTTCCCGGATTCACCGCGGCGTCGAACTGGATCAGGTTGGTGAGAAGCCGCTTGCCCTCCGCCGAACGGTACTCGCGGCCAAGGCCGGAGATCACGCCCGCCGAGGCCGAAGGGCCGATGCCGAAGGGAAAGCCGACCGCGAGCACCGCCTCGCCCGGTCTCAAGCCCGCGGTGGAGCGCATCGTCGCCGGCTCGAGATCGTCTGGAACCGACTGCGCCTTGAGCACCGCGAGGTCGTGCTCCGGCCGGGCGCCGATCAGGTCCGCGGCGGCTTCCATGCCGTCGAAGAAGACGACGCGGATACGCTTCGCGCCGTCGACCACGTGCAGGTTGGTGAGGATGATGCCGTTGTCGACGATGACCACGCCGGTGCCGGTGCTGTCCGGTCCCTTGGCTTCGATCTCCTCGGTGCCGTCGTAAGGCGAGCCGCGCACCATGACTACGGACGGACGGATCTTCTCGTAGGCGTCGGCCGGCGTCATTTCCCTTTGCGGCGGCTCTTCGGCGACGACCGGCTCGGGCGGCGTTGCCGGCGCGAGCAGCCAGGCGGCACACGCGAGAAGCAGCGCCACCGCCGCGGTGGGCAGAAGCCAGCGGCGACGGCGTGCCGCCATGGCCGGCGGCTTTGCTGCGGGAGGGGGCGAACCCGCCTTTGCGGGGTCAGGGGCGGCAGGCTTTTCGACCGGGACGGGCTTTTCCGCCACCGGCATGCGACGGGAGCCGCTGTAGACCGCGCCGCGCTTGCGCATCAGGGCAGTGTACCAACGTTTGCTTGAGCCAAATCAAGATCCCGCCCCGGGCACGGTGTACACCTGTAAACATGTTTCTCTTCCCGCCTACCCTCGACCGGCGCGTAGTCGACGACGGGCGCGTCTCGTGCCCGCGGCGAGAGACTGACATCGACATCGACCGCTGCCTGAGTTGCGAGCACCTGATCACTTTCGATCAACGCTCGAGCCCGCCGTCGGTCCGCTGCCGGCCCGACCGCCCGCTGCCGGCCTTCCTTCTGCGCGTCCTGTAGCGGTCCGTTGTAGCGAACCGCCGGCTGCGCTACGCTGCGCCGCGCGTGCGCCAGCCGAACTTCATCGTCAGCCCGTGCTCGACCGCCTGATCGAGCGCGACGGGCTGGCGCTCGTGTTCGCGAACGTGCTGCTCGAGCAGGTGGGCCTGCCGATCCCGGCGATTCCGACGCTGGTCGTCTGCGGCGCGCTGGCGGCCGAGGGCAGGATCTCGGCCACAGCCGTGCTGGGCGTGGCGTTCGTCGCCTGCATGATCGGCGACGGCCTGTGGTTCGCCGCCGGCCGGCTCTACGGCCGCCGCGTGCTCCGCTTTCTGTGCGGGATCTCGCTCTCGCCAGACACCTGCGTGCGCCAGACGCAGACCCAGTTCGAGCGCTGGGGCGGCGTCACGCTGGTGGCCGGTAAATTCATCCCCGGCCTCTCCACCGTCGCGCCGCCGCTCGCCGGCGCGATGCGCTACAGCTGGATGCGCTTCGCGCTCCTGAATGGGCTGGGCATCCTCATCTGGGCGGGGCTCGCGATCGGCGCCGGCATGCTCTTCCACGCGCAGGTCAGCGCCCTGCTCGTCTGGCTGGAAGACCTGGGACAAGCCGCCGTCGGCCTGCTCGTCGCCGTCCTTTGCGCCTACGTCGCTTTCAAATGGTGGGAAAGGCAGCGGCTGTACAAGACTTTGCGCGTCGCGCGCATCACCGTCGACGAGCTGCGCCACCTCATGGGCGGGGCGCGCAAGCCGGTGATCGTCGATCTGCGCGCACGTGTCCCCGGCGAGGAACACCGCTCGATTCCCGGATCCATCGTCATGGATCTCGCGGCGGTGCGCGATGACCGCAGCCGCCTGCCGCTCGACAACGACATCGTGTTCTTCTGCGATTGCCCCAATGAGGCGAGCGCCGCGGCGGCGGCCAAGGCACTCATGGATCTGGGCTATACGCGCGTGCGCCCGCTGCTCGGCGGCCTGGATGCCTGGATCGCGGCGGGCTACGAACTGGAGAGAGCGACCTCGAGGACGTAGTGGCACGGGGATTGCTCGACACCGGCATGAACCCGCGAATCCTGCTCGTTTCGCTGCTCGCGCCAGTCGCAGCCGTGGCGGCCAATGCCTTCACGTCGCTGCATCCCGAGGAAGCCTATCCGGACAACGTTCCTACGCTAGCCTCGTCGGGAGACTACTCAGACCTCTTCAAGCGCGTGCAGGAAAGGCTCCACGCGGAGGGCTTCGATGCAGGCCCGGTGAACGGCGACTGGAGCGCCAAGACCCAGACCGCGCTCGCGCAATTTCAGCGCGCGCGCGACCTGCCGGCGAGCGGCTCGCTCGATGAGCGGACGCGCGCGGAGCTGGGGATCGAGGAAAAGCCTGGCGGAGAGTGAGGGATTCGAACCCCCGAGCCCTTGCGGGCTAACGGTTTTCAAGACCGCCGCATTCGACCGCTCTGCCAACTCTCCGCAGCCAGCTCAGTTTACTAGCTACCGGCTGCGTTTCTTCCCGCGCGTCGGCGAGCCCTTGCGTGACAGCGAACCGTAGTTGTAGCTGTTGTCGCCGCCCACCTTGGCGGCCTCGCGCATGCGCTGCTCGGCGAGCGTCTCGCGGCTGCGAGCCGCCCCGTATTTGCGTTTCATTTTCGTGACTTCCCTTGAAAAAACCCTGTCGGGGCCGCATTTTAGCTCATACCGGTAGGAAACCCCCGGGCGGTTTGGTAGTCTAAGAGCACGATACCTACAAAAGAACGGAGGAACGAATGGAACTGAAACCGGTACGCACCGGCGAGGAAACGGCCCCCTACGCGGCGCCCGAAGTCGCGATTACTCGCGACAGCCAGCGGGTCCTGCGCAACACCTACCTGCTGCTCGCG
>Ga0075424_100007278_pt1 | contig 10722 bp, 5 predicted proteins | sample SoiMethybrSBSTD3_FD_75301 | JGI IMG/M metagenome (GOLD analysis project Ga0075424, IMG submission 75301) | Bulk soil microbial communities from a Populus tree surrounding site in Tennessee, USA - Soil MetaG P. TD hybrid SBSTD3 | ecosystem: Environmental > Terrestrial > Soil > Tree plantation...
TGATCCCGTCGAATTTTTCTTTTGTCGTCAGCAGGAAGTGACGTCCGTCATCAATCAGCAGTCTCGTTTTCGCGTTTTCAAGAACGTGAAAGTTGAGATCGCTGAAATAGGTCGAGGCTAAGCCCGGCACGAGCCGCTCGATTTCCACGATCGTGAGTTGCTGCAGCCTCGGATCGATGCTGACGGCACCGGCTGTCACGCCTGCACCGCAACCAATCACGAGAACCGAACGCGGATTGTCCGGAAGCAGCGTCGTGAGATGACCCAGCATCCGTTGAAAACGCATATCCGCCGGATCGCTGGAAGCCTCGATCTTGCCCGAGTTGTGATAATTGATCCTGCCGTCGGGCATCTTCGAGACAGCAACGGAAGCGGCGAGCCCTTCACCCACATAAATCGTCGAGTCATCCTGACCCTTGACCCCTGCGAATCGGCCGTACTCGACAAGTCTTGGCGGAATGCTGGGGATGGTTACGATCAATACGCCCGCATATGCTGTTATCAATAAAATTCTGACCACCGACTTCAATTGAAGCTTATCTATAAGGATGAGAATTGCAGATGTGGCTACGATAGCGATGAGCATCTGTTGAGAGTGTTGGCTGCCGAGCCATGGCACAAACAAGAGACTGGCCCCGAGTGAGCCCACAATCGCGCCGGCAGTATTTGCGGCATATAAACCTCCAACAAGCCGCGCGGGATCCTGTCTCCGCCCTGCGACGGCTGCCAGAGCGATCGGAAAGCTCGCTCCCCAAAGTATTGCCGACGGCAGAATGGCCCACAACATCCGGAGAAAGTCGAGTTTCATGATTTCCCACGGGCCGTGCGTCGATGGGTCGATGGACCAGTAAGGAAGAGATCTATTGAGGAAATCGGCCGCCCAGGCGAGAGTAACGCACAGCAATATCTGACACCGCGCGAGTGCAACGTGAGGGCGCATGAGTCGCTTCGACAGCGCGGATCCAACAGTGCTGCCGATTCCCAGTCCGATCAAGAACACCGCCAGGATGAGGGAGAACGTATAGACTGTCGCTCCAAATAGGAGCGATAAGATGCGCGTCCAGATCACTTCGGATGCCAGCGCGGTCATTCCCGACAACGCAAGCACCACGTAAACGCGCGTGGAGTTGGACTGAGAACGCAATGGCTCCGGTTCTGTTGCCACGGGTCCAAACGGCGTAGCTTTTGCCATAGCCAGGCCGATGAGGCCGACAGCGATGTTTAGAGATACAGCAACGAATGTTGCTACCACGGCGTCATGGACGCGGAGGATGTACATACCCGTGACCAGACTTCCCACAACCGCGCCGGCGATATTGCCGCCATAGAACAAACCGAGCCACAAGACGCCCCTGGACGTTGCTTCAATCCAGCGCGATATAGCCGGCAGCGTTGCGCCCATTAATACTGTTGGCGGCAGCAAACAGATTCCCGCCACGAGTCCACGCAAAAGCATGCCGGGAAACCCCGAACCCGCCCATGCTGTATAGATCGAACCGATCAATGGCATGGCAAATAAAAGAAGGACCCCAAGGAGACCGATGCATAACTCGATGGTTGCATACACCAGCAACGGGTGCGATTGTCGCGGAACAACGCGGAAGAATAAGAAACTACCCAGACACATTCCGCCCATGAACGTTCCGAGCAGTATTCCCAGTGAGAAACTCGATGAACCGAGGATTAATTCGAGCAACTGCAACCACACCACTTCATAGATCAGTGCGGCACAACCGCTTCCCAGAAACAGGATCAGCAAGAGGGGAAGGTAACGCCTCATATGTGCAAAGTTGGTTTGGGAACAGTGGCGAATGGTACCACCAAAGGCTCTTTCACATCGCGGCTATGATTTGATCGCATCGAACTATCGCGGCATTCCGACTGTAGCGCGGTCTCTGAAGCTGTGAACGAATTGGAATCAAGCCATAGTCCCCTCCTTGCATCACCGCAAGGAGGGGTGGCTGCGTCATCAAAAAATATTGCGAAGCCACCGAAGCAGACACAGCCGGGGTGGTTTTCCTTATTGTTCTCATCGGAAAACCACCCCGGCCTCGCTGTAAGCGGATGCTTCGCGCAGTCTTCTTAATCGCTCGGCCACCCCTCCTTGCGGTGATGCAAGGAGGGGACTATCTGCGCGCCTTGCAATTCTTTAGTTTGACAGTCCGGAATTTGCTCGATATCGTTTGCGCAACAAAAACACCTTCTAAAGTTCACAAAAGAAAACGCGCATTTGTTTCCGTCCGTTTCGACGGGGAGGATCTCTATGAGATGTGCTGTTTACGTCGCGTTTGCAGGGTTGCTCATTTTTGTGAGCTCCACTTTCCTTCAGGCACAGTCGACGGCCCAAATCAGCGGTACGGTCAGAGATCAAAGCGGAGCTGTTTTGCCGGGCGTGGAGATCACAGCCACGCAGATAGACACGGGTGTAGAGCGGAGCAGCATCACGAATGAAACCGGGTCGTATGTGTTGTCGAATCTCGCTCTGGGTCCCTATCGGTTAGAGGCCACTCTGCCGGGATTCCGAACATACGTGCAGACAGGAGTAGTGCTGCAGGTCAACGCCAGTCCCGTGATAAATCCGGTATTGGAAGTCGGTCAGGTAGCCGAGACCATCGAAGTTCAGGCGAATGCGGCCCTGGTGGAAACACGAAGCGCGGGCGTTGGAACGGTGGTGGATAACCAGCGTGTTCTGGAATTGCCGCTGAACGGTCGCAACGTGACGGAGCTCGTCTCCCTGGCGGGAATGGCCGTCTCGACCAACCAGACCAATGTCAATACGCCCCGAAATTATCCAACGATTATGCTTTCGGTCGGCGGCGGGATCTCGAACGGCGTCACTTACCTGTTGGACGGAGCCAGCCATAACGATCCGGAAAACAATCTCAATTTGCCTTTACCGTTTCCGGATGCTCTGCAAGAGTTCAAGGTGGAAAACAGTGCGCTGCTGGCGCAGTACGGATATCACTCGGCAGCGTCGGTCAGTGCTGTTACGAAGTCGGGAACGAATGAGTTTCACGGTAATGCTTTCGAGTTCGTGCGGAATGGAGTTTTCAACGCTCGCGATTTCTTCGCAATCGCTCGCGACAACTTGAAGCGCAACCAATTCGGAGGCGTCATCGGCGGACCGGTGGTGAAGAATAAGCTCTTCTTCTTTGGCGGTTATCAGGGCACAGCGGAGCGCTCCGCACCGCCACAGAACATTGCTTATGTTCCCACACCCGCCATGCTCGCCGGAGACTTCACCACAGTCACATCGCCGCAATGCGCCGGCAGACAGTTGACTCTTGCGGCTTCACAAGGCTTCGTAAACAACAGGATCTTGCCCGACAGGTTTAATCCGTCGGCTCTAAAAATCTTGAGCCGGATGATCCCATCCGCCGACCCGTGCGGCAAGGTGACCTTCGGGTGGCGCAACAACCAGAACGAGCACGTCCTGCTAACCCGGATGGACTATACGAGGAGCACGAAGGAGTCGCTCTTCGGACGTTTCTTCCTGACTCACCTGACGCAGCCGTCGACCTACGACGGAAAGAACATAATGACCGTCAACCGGAATGGTACGAATGACTGGGTCTATTCACTGGCGCTCGGCCAGACCTATTTGTTCGGCTCGAATACCGTGAGTTCCGCGCGACTCGCCGTGACACGGACCCGAATCGAGAAGATTGTCGACAACATGGGCTCCTGGTCCGACTATGGAGTAAACATTCCTTACGCTCCCGCCAAGCTGATAACAGCAACCGTCGCCGGAGGTTTCGCGCTGGGTGGAGGGATGGCCATCATCAGCAACGCGAACACGGGACCGAACTACAACGCGGCCGAAGACCTCAGCTTCGTGAGGGGAACGCACCAGTTCGGAATCGGCGTAAGTTATGTCCACACTGAAAACTCATACAAAGCTGGAGTGAGATCCACCGGTTCAATGACGTTCAACGGCCAGGCGACGGGCCTCGGGCTTGCGGATTTTCTGCTCGGACTTGTGGCGCAATTCGAGCAGGGGAACCTCGTCCCGCTGTACAACCGGCAGCACTATGTCGGGATGTATGCGCAGGACTCCTGGAAAATGAGCCCGAAGGTGACGGTGAATTACGGTTTAAGATGGGAACCCTATCTTCCAATCTCGAGCAAATATGGCTGGCTTCCGTATTTCGATAAGAAGCTGTTCGATCAGGGTGTGCATACCACCCAGTTTGTCAACGCGCCCGTAGGACTGATCCTTCCGGGTGATCCCCAATATGAATGCGGCAAAAAGATTGAGTGTAACCGATGGAACCAGTTTCTACCCCGTGTCGGACTCGCCTGGGATCCTGGGGGAGACGGGCGCATGTCGATCCGCGCTGCCTACGGCATGTTTTCAGACCGGGACATGCTGATCTCCCTGACCGGATACGGGCAGAACGTGCCTTTTGGCAACAGGCTCACTTTGACGAATGTGGGTCTTTCAAATCCGTGGGCAACATATCCTGGCGGAAATCCCTTTCCGATTGCCGTCGACAAGAACATGGTGTTTCCTCAATTCGGCACCTTCGGCACGCATCCGTTCCACGTAAAACCGACCGTCATCAACCAGTGGAACGTCAGCATCCAGAGACAGCTTGGGAGAGACTGGCTGCTGACAGCGAATTACGTCGGAAGTAGTACGAGCCATCTTCACACCGGCAACGAACTGAATCCGGCCGTATTCCTCGGACTAGGCCCATGCACGATCAATGGCGTGAACTATTCAACGTGCTCAACTACCGCTAACACGAACCAGCGGCGCCGCTTCTTTTTGCAAAATCCGCAACAGGGCCAATATTACGGAAGTGTTGCGGTGCTCGACGACGGCGGAACCGGAAACTACAACGGGCTGTTTCTCTCCGCACAGAAACGGATAAGCCAGGGCGTGAGTGTTCTCGCGAATTACACCTGGTCGCATTGCATCAGCGATCTCTGGACTCCTACCGTTGGGGCCGGAGGTGGTTCCACTGTTCATCCCGACGATCGCAGGGCTGAACGAAGCAATTGCTTGGGAACGGATCAGCGGCATCTGGTCAATCTCTCTGCGGTGCTCCAGACGCCATCGTTTTCCAGCCGCGGCCTGCGACTGATAGCCAGCAACTGGCAACTGGCGCCCATTCTTAAAATCAGATCGGGCCCATACTTTACAGTCACTGGCGGCGTGGACTATGCGCTCAACGGCGTTCCTCAACTTGCGGACCAGCGTCCGAATCAAGTGCTCGCCAGTCCATACGCTTCTCAGAAGACGGTCGATCACTGGCTGAATCCGCTGGCTTTTGTCCCGCCCGCTCTCGGCACTTACGGCAATCTTGGTAAGAACAACATGGTGGGTCCGGGAGCCGTGCAGTTGGACGTCGCCCTGTCACGAACGTTCTCAATTGGAGAAAAGAAAACGATCCAGTTGCGAGCTGAAGCCTTCAATCTTCCGAATCGCCTGAATCCCTCCACTCCTGTCGCCGTTTTGAACAACGTGAATTTCGGCAAGATTCAGAGCGACATCAGTGGAACCGGCGGATTGTCTCCGGGTGATCCGCGTATTCTCCAGTTTGCGCTGAAACTCGGTTTTTAGTGGAACCTATGGGATTGCGCACATTAGATTAGGCGAAAGTTGGAAACACGATGAGTCAAAACCAAAAACCCAGGACAAAGCTTGAAGTCAAGCCACGTTCGTCCATTGTGATCAGGCAGCCGATGGTGAGGAACTTCTCTACCGGTGGCGGACATCTTCCCGGCGATACGCTGGTTGAAGGCGATGAGAAGATCGTGACAAAGAAGTGGCAGGGCTATCCTCCAGAAAATTTGAACGTGTTGGGGAAGCCGATACCACCCATGGCGGAGGTCGCTGTCCCGCGGTTTACGGGGAAGGCACAGTACGCCACAAGAGTCTGGTTTCCAAATATGCTCTATGCGAAGGTCCTCACCAGCCCGCATCCGCGCGCGAGGATTAAGGACATCGACACTTCCAGAGCGGAGATCATGCCGGGAGTTGCTTACGTCCTCACCTTTAAAAATGCTCCAGTCACTTCTCCGTTACCGCGAGAAATCAACTTTCAGGGTGAGGTGGTTGCCATTGTTGCCGCTGAGACCGAAGATCTTGCCGAGGATGCGCTCGATGCCATCGCCGTTGACTACGAGGTCCTGCGATACGCATCCACGCTGAAAGATGTAATGTCACCCGGCGCGCCTGATCTCCGGATGGGAAAAGGCAATCTCATTGTGCAGAGTCCGAGTAGTCCCGGCTACGATCCCGGCGCGTCATCGGTGGCCCGACACGGCGATTTGGAGCGGGGATTCGCGGAAGCGGATGTGATCAAAGAATTCACCTATTACTTTGCAGGAGCAGTGTCTGTTCCTATCCAACCCTGTGGCGGCGTCGCAAAGTGGGACGCCGATAAATTGACGTTCTGGGGTATGGGCCAGGCGATTTATCCGTCACGAAATAGTCTCGCGAAGGAACTCGGTATCGATCCGGATAAGATTCGATTCATTAATAAATGGAACGGCTGCACTCTCGGATCCGCGCAGGGCACGCGGTTCAACGCGTTCATCGCGTATATCGCGAAGATGACGGGCAGGCCAACCAAGTTAATGCTGCCCAAGGACCAGGAGCTCGCGTACCTCACAGTCAAGCCGGAGAATGTAACCAAATTCAAGGTGGGCGCCAGGAAAGACGGGCACATCGTGGCGCTCCTCAATGAGGTCTATCTGAATGCCGGCGATTCCGAGCAGGGTGGAATGGCGGGCAGTACGGGGAACGCGCTGATGCTCTATGCAGCCGGCGTTCCGCACTGGAAATCCATCGGGTACAACTACAGGACCAATGCAATCCGAAAAGGGGCATCCCGCAGCAACGAGCAGCAGGAGATTAAGTGGGCCTGGGAAATCATGATTGATGAAATGGCGGAAGCGGTCGGGCTGGATCCTATCGATTTCAGAATGCTGCATATTTCGAAACCGGGCACGAAGCTCTCGCCGGCACGCGATTTCAATCCGGGGGAGCTGGCGGACCACAAAATCGAACTCGAGAATGGGACGCTCACTTATGACTCGTTTGCGTCGGTCGAGGTGTTGGAGGAGGGAGCAAAGACCATTGGATGGGATAAGAGGAATCCCACGCCAGGCGGCAGTGCCGGAAGGTTCAAGAGAGGCATCGGCGTGGCCATGTCGCAGCACCATGCCGGGAATATGGGTTACCACGAAGCTGAAGCGGGCTTTGAAAAGCTGACCTCGGCGATCGGCCGAGGCGGTAATGCGTCAGGAGTGTACAGTGCCGACCTTGAGGTCGGTATCGATGGTTATGTGACCATGAAAAACGCACTGCCCGACAGCGGAACGAACCATGATTCCGCAATAGCCGCGATGGCCTCGGAAATATTGGGATTCACAACCAGGGATCACATCCGGGTAGTGTGGGGCGACTCCGAGCTTGCGCCACCAAGCCAGAATTGGTTCGGCGGCGTGACATCCATGGTACAGGGTGGCGCTGTCTGCATCGCGGCTGACAAGCTTCGAAAAGATCTTCTGAGGCGGGCAGCCGATACCCTGAAGGTCGATGTTGCAAAGCTTCGGACAAAGGACGGAATTATTTCATCGATAGAAGATCCCCGGAAGAGGACAAGCTTTGCAGAACTGGTCAGGGCAAACAGAACTGTTATACGACAATCCGGCAGGTGCATTCCTCTCAAGGGCAGGGCATTAAATAAGGGCATCGGAGCCTGCTTTGTCGAGGCCGAGGTGGACATGTGGACCGGTGACTGGAAATTTCTGAGGACGGCCTATTGCCACGATTCAGGTCTAGTCATTAATCCGCTGCTGGCAGAAAGCGACATGGAAGGCTCACTCGTCCAGAGCACTCAAATCGCCACCGATCCGATTCCATGGGATCGGGAATTTCCAGGGACCCGTCACTACAGCGTCGGCTATCTGTCGTACCGGCTTCCCACGATCATGGATGTGCCGGAACAGACGCAGGTGTTCATTGACAGCCTGGAGCCTCGCTGGTTCTACGGTACGAAAAGCTTCGCCGAAACCGCAATCGGTGCGGTGCCCGCGGCAATATCCAATGCCATCTACAATGCGTGTGGCGTCAGAATAAGAGAACATCCCATAACAAGAGAGAAGATCATGGCCGGTCTAAAGGCCAAAGGAGACAAGTCATGAAAGCTCCGCTCGCAGCGCTCTCCCTGATCGTGACACTGTTGGTCATCAATCCGGCAGGAGGCTTTGCGCACCACTCCGATGCGGCATACGCAACCACGAGCATCGTTCTCAAGAATGCAACAATCACGAAATTTTCATGGATGAATCCACACGGTCTTGTTTCATTTGACGTGAAAGACGAAAAGGGACAAGTCGGGCATTGGGTTGCCGAATTCGGCAGTCCCTCTGCAATGTCACTGATCGGATGGAACAGAAACATCGTGGCTATCGGAGATGAGGCGGATATCGAGATGTTCCCCGCAAAGAATGGCGAGCCAATTGGCCGTCTGGCCAAGATTACTTATAAGGATGGAAGGGTCTTGAACTATCGGGTGGGCCGCCAGGGCCAATGAGCGGGAAACGTATGAGGAAGCATCTGATCATCAGTTCTCTTGCATTAGTGACACTGTTCGTTCTTGTTGCTGTTGGCAAAGGTCAACAGCGGCCACAACCGCAAACACGCACTCAACAGGACCCGGTACCGTTGCCGCCGAAAACCGGTCGTCCCGCCCCGCGTCGCGATATCTCTGGAGTCTGGTTAGGGCAGGTTGCGTTCCAGCCCCAGCCGCCTCCTCCGCTGACGAAATTGGGACAGCAATTGTTTGATACGGCCAAGCCTCTAAACGGACCCAGGGCAGTTGCGGTGGCCAATTCTAATGATCCAATGGTTACGTGTGATCCATTGGGCTTTCCCCGCAGCATCTTTTTCGAACTGAGAGCGTTCGAGTTTGAGCAGACCAAAAGCAAAATGATCCAGCTGCTGCAATACCAGCGCATCTGGCGCGAGATCTGGACGGATGGACGGAAGCTGCCGACCAACGTCGGAGCCGAAGGAGACTCGCCGGATCCGAGATATTACGGCTATTCGATCGGCCGATGGGCAGATGATTACACCTTCGTCGTAGAATCGACCGGCTTCACCGAGAATAGCTGGGCAGATCAACAAGCCCATCCACGCAGCATGAACGCGCACATTGAAGAGCGTTATCACCGCATTGACTACGACACCATGGAAATCACGCTTACCATCGACGATCCGAAGATGTATACGAAGCCCTGGCTTGGATTGAACAAGCAAATGGTGTACTGGCATCCGAAACAGGAATTCGAAGAACAGATGTGTGTACCGTCTGATGCACTGGAATACCTCTCGATCGTAAGGCCGGCAGCGAAATAGAACAAACGGTAGCCCCTGTGGAAAGGAACGCGGGCTAAAGCCCGCGACTACGTGCATGCCGGAATGTTCCGGCCAACTCGTAGTCGCGGGCTTTAGCCCGCGTTCTATGAAGTGGTGTGAGGTGCAAATTGAGGAGCCCTATGACGAAATTCGCGATGTTCCTGCTACTCTTGCTGCCTTCGACGTTGGTCACGTCCGCACAGCAGCCGGCACGCAGTCCCGGACAGTTGAAACAGATTATTCCCGGCCACTATGTGTACTCTTCGATTGTCGGTGGCAGGTTTTTTAACAGCGGAGTTGTCGCCACCAGCGAAGGCGTGCTGGTTTTTGATGCTCTGGAATCGGAAGCAACAGGGCGAGCAGAACGAGAAGCGATTTCCAGCATCATCAAACAGCCCGTTCGGCTTCTGGTCTCTTCCACTTTTCATGACAACTACAGCAAAGGCAATCTGGCTTATTCCGACGTGTTCAAGATCGGCCACGAAAACTACCGCGCTGGCTTTATCGAACAGTTGCAACGTGGAGGCGTCTCTGTTGAAGAGCAACGGGCCAGGCTGCCGAATCAAACATTCCGGGATCGCGTGACTCTTTATCTCGGCGGAAAAGAAATTCAGGTTCTATATCTGGGCTCCGGTCACACTCGTGGAGACAGCGTTGTCTTTGTCCCGCAGGACCGGATTGCTTATTTGAGCGAGCTGTTTTTTGCTGAGGAATTTCCGAATTCGGCGCAGGGTTATGGCGCCTCATGGCTGCGTGTCCTTGACCAGATCGAAGCTCTCCCAGCCGATATCTTCGTGCCCGGCCACGGTGCTATTCCCGAAAATCCCAGAGATACTCGAGCACAACTGCACCGCATGCGACAGATATTTGTCGACGCACGCGACGCTCTCCAGGATCAGATAGCGCGCGCGGCGACGGAAGATCAGGCTGCCGCCGTCGTGAAGCTTCAGCAATATGAGAAGCTGCCGACGTACACAGAGCAGAGAGAAACCTTCGTGCGACGAATGTATAAAGAAATGACGGGTAAACTCCCCTAGAGCCGAAATCTATGGATGGCGTATTGCCCTCCTGGGACACCTGGGATAGGAGGGGGGGCCGCGCTATCAAACCGTTAGAAGGCGTGGACGGGGTCGTCGTTCTAGACTGACCCCCGTCTGCGCTTTCAAAGGTGGGACTTCGCAGCATTTGCATCGTTTCACGGGGAATCCTCGATCCGACAATGCCTTCAAGCGCCGCCCGTTCGTGGCGGTACCCATTTCTCGGTAAGTTGCTTCGCTAAGCCAGCGAACGGAAAATCGGCGAATCCACAGAAAACACGATTGGATTATCGCCGAAACAGCGAGCTT
>Ga0075424_100007279_pt1 | contig 10722 bp, 14 predicted proteins | sample SoiMethybrSBSTD3_FD_75301 | JGI IMG/M metagenome (GOLD analysis project Ga0075424, IMG submission 75301) | Bulk soil microbial communities from a Populus tree surrounding site in Tennessee, USA - Soil MetaG P. TD hybrid SBSTD3 | ecosystem: Environmental > Terrestrial > Soil > Tree plantation...
ATTCAGAAAAGAATATAAAATGATGAACCACCATTACTTAATGCAGACGGTAGGTGTTGTAACTCTAGTCATCTTTATGGCAATGGTTGCACCGACATACAGGCCCATAATGCAAGTGTTCGCGCAGGATGGCGGGAACACGACTCAGCCGGTAGTAGGACAGACTATAGCGTGGCAAGGCACTGTATCTTCCTTCAAAGACCCACTTAAAGGCCATGAGTCACATCAAGTTGCAGTAATACTACCACCAAGGGATGATCAGGCCATCTACACAGGCGTTATTAGCTTTATAGCTAGCAAGCCAGTTGAGGTAGTGACGTTACATGACTATACTCTTGGTAATACAACCATCCCCGACAAGTTTGGAGTTGTCATGAAGGCACCCACACCGTGGCGTCAGGGCGGTGAAGTAGCCACAGCCATGATGGCATTGGATTATCCAAAGAATACGCCAACTTTTTCAGCCAATGTTCCATTTGCAGGGAACGCTCTTGGTCTCCATACTACAAACGGTGACCAATTTGTAGCCACCTACACAGTTGTTGCCCAAGTATTGAAAGCAAAAACTATGAATAATATAGAGAGCGCGGTAAATTCTACTAAATAGAAGTGAGACAATAAGGCGATACAGGACGTCAACTAAGTTGCATGAATTAACCTAGAAAACCCCACTTTTTTTATTTTGACGTATATAACCAAATATGGTATGCAAGCAGTCAAATAGTATGATAATGAAGTGTGTGCTTCCAAATTAATCTAAGGTGAGTTTGAAAAAAATCTATCAAATATGCAATTTCTGGTTCCTTATCATATCTTTATAATGGATGATGCCTCGAATTATGGGTTAAAATGAAGTGACAAGACAGGACAAGACCTATTTACCGTAATAAAGATCATGACAACCACACCTACAAGAGCCATTTTTAGAGGGTTCGTATGTTAATGAATTATGTTTGCAGTCATCACAAATTAAAATACTATCATGGTTTGACCCGTCGTCAATCCCTAGTTTTTCCTTTTGAGGTTGGCTCTTTTTCCGCACTATCTAGGCTGATGATGATTTGGTATCTCCCAATTAAATTATTTCAATCTCGAGTAACCTTAAATAATAACATACGAATGGTCGGTCTAACGAACAAAAAAATTGATTGTCCTGTTTGCCGCTGTATGGATGTCATGGCTCATCAGAGCAAATAAATAATTATAAAGTGATTAGTTATGGTGTTCATGCCTGGTAGAGACATAACACCAATTTGTATTAAATGCGGTCATGCCAAAGATCTTCACAAATTTTCAACTATAACCAATGATTATTGTGAATGTACCTCGGCGACTACTAAACAGTTGGAAGATGATGTTTTTATCAATATAGATACACCATGTGATTGTAAAAAATATTCCAACGAAGGTAATGGATGACAATAGAATAGCATTTATTAAAAAATAAATGGAAATTGACTTTATTCTAGGTTACGTTATGTATGTTCTACTCCGAAGGCTATCTTTACTCCAACTTTGTATTCAGTAATCTTGCCAGTGCCTGGATCAACCTTTGCAGTAATATCATTTACTTCTAACCCAGTAATTCCATGAATTATCTTTCTGGCTTCATCTAGTGCTGCCTGTGCGGCCTCACTCCAGCCCTTAGCTGATCCTCCAACGATTTCTACTATTTTTGCTATGTGAGTCATTAGATATAGTAGCACATGCAACTCATATAAGGAAATCAGTATTGCACATCATATACAAACATAGATTTGCTTGGGTCCTCAGCAAGACCCATTTTTCCATTTATGAATAATTTGTTCTAAGCAAAGTTATCCAGTTATTGAGTAATTCCTTGAAATAATTAGTGTCATCGTGCTCAGAACTCCTTCTATACTTCTCATCTCCATATTTGTTCGTTCTAGGTCTTGCTCGGTTGTTCCACTTATCTTTGTAACTATATCATAAATGCCATTGACCAATTCAACTTCTTGGACGCCCCTAATTTTTTTCAAATCCGTAACGAGTTTTCCTATAACGCCGAACTCGCTATTTATCATAACATAAGCGGATGGCATAAAACTAGCGGTACAACATACTCCTTACTAAAATAAATATATTTATCTTTCCCTGTAATGTCTATCATCTGATGAAAAGGCAAATGTTAATTTTTTCAACAGTAGCCGCATTGGTCTGCTCAATTATTTTTGCAACAGCACAAACATCATATTCTCAAAACGCTACTAAAAATGGAAATGCATGCATGAGCTGTGGTCCAATCGCAGGAACAAACTTGACTAATACTACCAAGGGAGGAAATGTAACCAACGATAATTTATCTAATCCTCTGCTTGATAAAAAAAGTGGCTGATAAAATTTTGAAAGTAATTTATCATCAATTATCAATTTTGTTTCTCATATAACTTTATATCTCAATTAATATATTCAACCAGAAACCAAAATTGTTGTTCCCCAAGCTCACCTTCAAAAACCCTTAAGACAGAATTCCTGTACTACGATGTCTTCAGTTTATTTTCGTTCCATATTATCCTGTTTCTGACGCTAGAAACACATTTTTCTCAATCCTTGGCAAACTGCTAAAGAATTTTGGATCCTTAGAAAAGACGGAAGCCAGCACCTCATTAGAATAAGCGCTAAGACTTCCTACAATTCCAATAAAATTTGGATTCTCGTTTCCAAAGAATGAAGCAACGGTGCCGCTATTTACGTTGTCAGGATTTTCTAAATAGTGAAAATACCCCTGGGGAACGAAGAAGACCTCACCCTCCCCGACCTCACCTGTTTCGGTGTGGCCGCCAGGACTGAATACTGTGTAACGCACTTTTCCATTGATTACATAATTTAATTCGGCGGCATTAGGATGGGTATGAGGTTCTATCATTCCGGTTGGTTTTAAGTCTACTATGAATACGGCCAAGCCTTTCAATATATGAAAATTGGCAGATGTTCCAAATACAGCCGTCCCAGCCTGATTTTTAATCTGTGGAGTTATTTTCTCCAAGCTAAATTTATGCGAATTCGTAACTGAACTTTCAATCCCACTTCCGGTATAGACAGCAGGCCGCGGACCTACAATTACATCCTGACTTGATCTATAGTTCAATTGATCAAAGAATCCTGGAGGATTTATTCCAAAAAATCTATCCAAAACCCGAGCAGACATGGAACCAATTGAGCCCGATATACCGAGGTCTTCTGGGAGGTCGTTGTTATATACTATAATCAGTTTTGCCTCTTCGGTTCCAATATTTTCCACATCGTAAACATATCCGCTGGGGACAAATGTGATATCTCCACGACCTACGGTAAAAGTGTCATGACTAGCGCCTGGACTATAGACAGTCATCCTAACGTCTCCAGTTAGACAGAGACATAATTCGGCAGCATTTGGGTGCCAGTGAGGCTCCCTTGTTCCCCCTTTTTGTAGCCGAAGCAATACCGCACCCATCCCTTTTAATATTGGAAAGTTATCTGAAGTCATGATTGTTCTGCTTCCCGTAAGACTGAAGAATTGCGGTTTTGCACCGTCTAAATTGAAAGAATTAGATCCAGGATTCTGATCATTTGTTACCCCACTAATATTTCCCGTCTGATTGGTGCTGGTCTCATTTGCGGTAACTCCGAATACTTTACGAACGGGACTAGAGTAGGCAAAGTTGCCAGGGCACCTGCGGCTCCAATTAATTTCATGAAATCACGGCGCGTAATTTTACCATCTTCTTGTTTGTCTTCAGCGGAATTTGATGACATGTATGAGAAATTATGAATGATATTTATAAAGTTTGGGCAGATTTTAATAATATGTTCAAATGGGGAAATATTAACTTGTATCCTAGTCCATCGATTTTTTTGAGTTGCGTATTGTCAACAATCCCAATCCAATTAAGACAAATGGTAGAATGATTTGAGCTTTCTTTTTAATAGGAACAACATTTAGAGAATGTTTTACCGAGAAATACCGAATTAGTCGCTTAGCGGTTTTTTACTTTATCAATAACACTTATGGCATGAGATCTAACTGCTTCATTCTTCGTACCAGCAATAACATAACAAAGAGCTTCCAATACGACATCATCATCGTAGTACTCCGACTTTGACACTATTTCATCGACAACTCTCACTGAAAGAGGTTCGTATCGTACTAGTTCTATTTCTTCTATCAGCTTAGGAATGTGCCTCTTCATAAATATCAGGCTCTACTATTGCTTTTAAGTGTTAAACAGGCGAGAATCCAAAAATAACCTGTCGTTGGTTATAATAGCCAAAAGATGGAAGGATTAACCTCTTTTGATATTATTTGAGTTAGGGAACTGAATTAATCATTCATTATAAGCATATAACGTACTAATGAGTTTACGGCTTGCATAGCTAAGAGGAATGAAGGTTAGTTCCCTATCTCTGCCTTCATTCCTCTTCTACAAATTAAAAAAGATATTAGTGTAGTATATGAACAGAATCTAAAACGTGACGCAAAATAGAAGGATCTATATGACTTTCGTTCCTATTAATGGTCAAGACATACAATTCTTTAGATTTTGTGTTTCCCACATCGCTATAAACAGTAGCAAACAAGTTTCTTATTATTTTAATAAAGGTCAAATCTGTAAAAGCATCTGCCCTAATGCTTGGCAAATGATCCAAGAACTTTCCATCGCCGATGACGCTTGTAGGGAATTCGTAAAGACTTGGGATGTTTGCTAAATTCGGGATTGATATATCAGGGATAATTATGGCTCTCTTAACGTCTTCCAATGTGAACGAAGTCCTATTATCGGCTTGTAGGGCGGGTCTTTGAGATATAATGATACTGCTCGATTTTCCATCAGTTAATATCACATTGAAGCCTTCAATGGAGTTATTATCTATATACCAGTTACTGGGATAATCGATACTAGTGCAGGTATTATTGTCCAAGTACCTAACGTATCCAATTGTAGGTGGGGCAAACTTCTTGAAATAGTCAGCACATTCAACTAAACTAGCTTCTTTACCCTGTTCAACTTTCTCTTTTGACTCGTTTAGCTTTTGTTCGATATCAGACGTACTATTTGGTGGAAGTTGTGCCAAAATTTGATTTCCTACTCCGAGGATTAAAAAGACTAAGGTGAATAAACTAACCAGATGAAAAGCAAACAATATTCTTTCGTTTTACAAACTAGCATGTGAAGATTATGAATGTTGCTTACTCATCAAAGGAATCAAAAATATTTTATCAAACGCGTACAACATCTTGGTAAGTGTGCGTAGGTTTACCATATGATCCATAGCAGCACAATTTAAGTAAGTTATTAGACAACATAAATTATGACCGCCACCAAAGTCAATGATGAAATAAATGATGAAGCTATTCGGAAGTTATTTGAGGAAGAGAACTTAGTCTTTTTGGCCACATTGATGAAAGATGGTTCTCCTCACAATGTCTCCACATGGGTGGATATCGAAGATGGAACGATTCTTATTAACACCGTGTCTAGTAGCACGAAACATAAGAATATCTCTCACGATCCCCGTGTAGCTTTGGCAATTACCGATCAAAATAATCCATCCCATACTGTGTCTATAAGAGGAAAAGTGATAGAGCAGATAATTGGTGATGAGGCCGAAAATCATGTTGATAAATTGGCAAAAAAGTATCGTGGTGTAAATGAATATCCAGGCAGGGAATTAGATCCAACACAAGAAAGGGTGATATCGAAGATTAAACCCGAAAAGATAGTCCATATGAACTATAAGCGTTAATATTGCTTAAACTTTAATTGGTACAAGTTAGTTTCTTTATTACTTTCTAGTCTTTTATCTGCCAGTAAGATTGCCGCTAAGCGATTGATTTGATTGGTTTCCTTCTGTAAACTGACCGCCGGAAGGCGACTGGAAAAATGGAAGACTGCCGCCTCCAAATGCGTAAGGTAGCTGGCCATTCCATTTGTTTATCGCCTGCCACTGAAGATACTGGGGACTAGATCTTAATTGGCTCGTGATTATCTCTATTGCTTGTGATTCTCCATTAGCTCTTGCTACATTAGCCTTCGCAGCTGCTTGAGCCTGTACCACAGTTTGATTAGCTATCACCTGTACCGACCTAAGAGTGTTCTGCTCAGTAAGATACTTCTGAAATGCGACTACCTTCTGTTCTATCTGGTTTCCGAACGCTTGTGAGAATTCAAAATTTGTAATGAAAACATTTTCGCTCAAGACATCGTTAGAAGCCAAAGTATTCTTGATTGCTTGAGCAATAACTCCTTTGGCAATCTCTCTCTTTGTTATAAGATCTTCAGCATTAAATTTGGCTACACTTGCTTTGACAGATTCTTGTATCGTAGGGGCGATAATTCTGTCCTCGTAATTAGGTCCGACATTCTCATACAGAGTATCTGCACGGCTAGGGTCAATTCTATAATTCAACGCTATTACGGTTCGGACTTGCTGCAGATCATTTGAGGCTGCGTCTGCCTCTGCTTGATATTTTTGAGTACGTACTTCCATCTGGACTACTTGCTCAGCAAATGGAATGACAAAATGCACTCCTTCCCCAAGGACCCGGTTTTCCACAGCCCCAAAATAAAGGACAACACCACGGTGTCCGGCGTCAACAATTACGGTTGCTTGGGACATTATAATTATAATAATGATTAATGCTACAACCCCACCTGCAATCTTTACCATATTTGACCGTGGGAACCTAGATTTAGGCCAGTTATATGACATTCTTAGCCAGAACCACCAATAATATCACTAGATTCATTCTTTATATAATCCATGGGAAAGTTGATCTTTGTAAGCTCCACTCCACAACTAGCATGAACAGGAACGGTGAACGGCGCACGTTAATTGACTAGAAATTATTATAACGAATATCATAATAAATGACGGTGTGTCTTAGAAATATAGAGAGTATTCGATTTTAGTTTTAAATTAATCGCTGTATAAATTAGGACTTCATTCATAGGCGGTTTGATGATGAACTAGTAATCGTTATCCATCCATCGTTATGAAAGATTTCTGAAGACATACTATTGTTATCATAAAAAAATAGTTCTAGGACATTCAGATGATATAGTCATTAGTAAGTATCGATAGTGACATGCTCTATCTTATTGTTATAACTGATGTTGTCACAACTTTTGCAATGAAAAATAGTAGTGGACAAATATCTCATATGGTTATGGTCAGGTTGACTTCTCTGCTGATTGTACCCGCTTTAATTCTTAGTTACTATCCTGCATCTGCAGGAGTATGCAAAATAAGTTGCCTTGCCAATCCCACTGCTAATAATACTACGAATGATGGTGGGCTTAATGTTACCAATATCAATAACACTCAGCTAGGAAAAGTCGGATTCAACCCAACAATTAAAAACGTCTCCGTGATGTCGCCTGGTTCTGTCAGCAATGTCAAATATAATACTGCCACGTCCCAGCCTTCTCACATAACCACTACCTCTCTGCCACTATCTTCTAACACTAGTATTTTGCCACATTTTACGAATGCAACTTTAAATGGCTCATTAGCTGGCCAAAATAATCTCGCCTTCAATAGTACTAGTAACCAGTCACTAGCAACACTCTACAATAAAGATCCAAACTATAAAAATAGCAATGACAACTCAAATGCACGGCATAACAACGATCATATTGATGATAGCAATGACAAGTCCCATTCTTCAGATTCGAGCGGCGGAAATGACAATCATCATCATAAATCACACGACAATAATAACCCCAAGCATGATAGACATCATGACAAGGATAAACATCATACGAAAAATAGCCATAGTGAAGATGGTACTGGAGATAATAGTAAGGCGGGTAAATCAGGTGATAGTGGAAAGGCTGGGGACAACGGCCCTATTACTGTCCATGGGATTCACTTTAAATTAAAAGGCGGTCTTGTACAACATCTTCTACGACACTTGTCACCATAGGTATTCAAAAAGCCTGGTCATGTATCAAACATAAGGCAATATTACAAACAATCTTTCTTTTTTAATGTATCGAATCAATATTGGTGCAATTCTTAAATAGATCTTCATGATAATATCATTATTCCACGGGTTGTTTGATTGCAGTGGCTCGAAGAATAAAAAAATATAATAATAGCAAGGAGAATTCAGGCCTCAACGGACCAGGCGGTAGTTTTCAAAGAATTAATGGAATTAAGATTGACAAACTCGATGTCCAATTAATTGAACTTTTGCTCGCAGGACATGACACTAAGCATATTGCCACGAAGACAAAGACACCGCTTAGTACAGTCCAGCGGCGATGTAGGAAATTATTCGAAAATAATTTGCTAACAAGCAAGGTAGAACTAAACTATGAAAAACTCGGCTACAAAAGAGGATTTTTGCACATCTATGTCGCCAACGGCCAGGTTGACAAGATTGGAGAGACGGTAGCAAATAGACAGGGCATTATTTCAGTCGCCGTTCATATAGGGAATTCGGATTTGGTAGCCTTGTTTATTTACAAAGACAGCAAGCAGCTATTAAATACAATTAGCGAAACGAAACTAATAGAGGGAATAGATAGAGTGCTTTGGTCTGAAGAAGTTTATTTTATTCCTATGAAAGAAGGCAAATTCAATATCTTGAATATTTGACGATAGTTGTTTTTTGCTTCGCTAGCAAAATTTACAAGCCTCTCTTATTCACTGGAGTAAAAAAGACTGCTTATTGAAATTAAGTTTGACAGGCATAACTTTTGTGGCGTATGGTCTCATATTCTTTTCTTAATTGGCGCGGGGTGTCACAGTGGATAATGGTAAAATAAATTAGTTTTTCGCCGATCTTGATGTTTCGTACCATCTGATACAACAGTTTAATAGCTTAGAGACTAATTATATGTCATGGATAGAAGTTAAGTTGCACTCATCTGTGACAGAAAATAGTGATAGAAAAAATAAAGGTTTAGTTGATATTGTGCGTTCCTTGAGCAAAACTGAGCCTGGTTCTCATCAAATTGTCGTCTATCCTGAACTGGGCATGCTTCGAAAAATTTATTCAAATTACATTCATGAGCAACTTGAAAATAATGAAATTGTTTTGATGCTACCATTCTACGAAACAGTGGACAGCGTAAAGAAAGTATTAACAAATTTTCGAGATAAGAATAACCAAAAGATCAACGTAGCAGAGCATCTGGATAAAGGCTCGTTGTTAATATTGGATGGTTTTGAAGCTTTTTTTAATCATGAATGGGAGATTAATGAACGGACAGAAAGCGATGCCAATGGGGAAAGTTTGGCTAATAATAATCATGGCAATATTGTTTCGTTAATGCGTATAATGCAGAATCAGATAAAAAAGTTGAACAAAGACGGGATGACTATAATTTTAGATATGGGATGCTTTTTTCAAAATGGAGGGGTAGAGTATATTTTAAGATATGAAAGATCCGTTCCCCAGATTTTTAAAGATTCCAATCTTAAGCAGCTTTGTATATATCATCAGAAGGATTTTGAAACAAGATTTAATAAATCCAAAAAGGCTGTTCTGTTAGACTCTCACGGCAGGTCGGTACTTATGCTTGATGCATAAATGGATGGATTGTTTGATCGGTTGGGCGTACGAAAAGCATCAAAAAATCGCTTTTTTTGAAAAACTTTAGTCAAGTCGCGCCAGATCTGATTTTGAAAACTATAATTTAGGACTCTTCGATTTTTAGTATCATAATCTTGGTTATTTTCTCAACTTAAAATATATTATTTAGAGAAAATCTTATTAGATGCAATATTTCTTGTACATTATGAGTACTCAAACTCAATGTGGGGGGGTAAAGTAATGTATAGTAGCAGGAATATTAGTAAAAAGGGGGATCAGTCTCATGAGATTTCTCTTGACGATTTAGACTTTAGAATTATTTCACTTCTAGTCACAGGTTCTGATAATAAGCATATTTCAGACGAGCTTAAAGTTCCTTTGAGCACTATTCAACGAAGGACTCGAAATATTCTCTTAAGTGGTATAGTGACCATGAGAATTGAGCCCAATTTCAGAAGACTTGGTATTAAAAAAGGTCTTCTCCACGTATACCTGAGCACAGGTGACATAAAGGAATGTACCTTGAAAGTAGCCAAGATGGAAGGGATGTTGTCTGCATCTGTACATGTGGGTAACTCTGATATTGTTGGGGAATTCGTATACGAGGATAGCGAACAACTCGTAGATACAATTTCAAATATTAAGCATCTTGATGGTGTAGACAGAGTAATGTGGTCTGAAGAAGTCTACGCCGTTCCTGTGGAAGCTGAAAACGTTCTAAGCGCATTTAAGAAAATGTGGGAAAAGTCTGGGAAGTATTCAGAAAAAAGTAACAATAATAATTTGAATTATGAAACAAACAATGGTTTTAAAAAGTCTAACCATCGCAACAATTCAAAAAGGGTTAGAAGTAATAGGAAACGTTACTATTAATTATAAACTTTAGTTAGTGTAGATCTGCACCAAACTTCCTGAAATTTAGGTCGTATCTAATTTTTTGAATGGTTCTTAGATGCAGAATCGGAATCCTTAACATTCTTGATTGCAAAAATAACTATTACTATATATATTATCATAACAAATGTAATTCATTGATCTTCGGCTTGTGTCGTGAATGAGTACTCAAACAATATTAATAATCGATGATGATCCTGTTGTTGCGGATATGTTTGGTGAAGCTTTCAGTCTAAACGGGTTTAAAGGAGATGTTTTCATTGACTCCTCGGAAGCACTATCTG
>Ga0075424_100007282_pt1 | contig 10719 bp, 10 predicted proteins | sample SoiMethybrSBSTD3_FD_75301 | JGI IMG/M metagenome (GOLD analysis project Ga0075424, IMG submission 75301) | Bulk soil microbial communities from a Populus tree surrounding site in Tennessee, USA - Soil MetaG P. TD hybrid SBSTD3 | ecosystem: Environmental > Terrestrial > Soil > Tree plantation...
TCGCGTAGGGGAACATCAGCTAACGGATAATCGCTTTACCCCGTCGGCCCTGCCGACCGGACGCGCAAGCCGAGGCGTGCCATCACGTCAATAGGCGATCGATTTCCCGCACGAGGTCCTTCAAATGGAACGGCTTGGAAAGGACGCGCGCGTCACGCGGCATCGGATTGTTGGTATTGAGCGTAACGGCGGCGAAGCCGGTGATGAACATGATTTTGAGTTCCGGGTCCAGCTCGGCGGCGCGGCGCGCGAGTTCGATCCCGTCCATCTGCGGCATGACGATGTCGGTGAGCAGCAGCGTGAAAGGTTCTTGCTTCAGGCGCTCGTGCGCCTCCCGCCCGTTGGCAAAGGCGATCACCTCGTAGCCGGCCTTGGCGAGCGCGCGCTCCAGGAAGCCGCGCATTGAGTCGTCGTCTTCGGCGAGCAGAATGCGCTTGGCTGGCAAGCGTGAGGGCTTGGCGCTCATGGATAGCCTGCGTGATCCCGATTGAAGCCGGTGAACGATCCCCGCGCTCAACAGTAACGGTAAGCAACGCTGTTAGCCAAATCTGGCGCCAATTTGGTAAACGGGCAATGAAGTGTGGGTGAAGTGTGGGTGAAGTGTCGCTAATGGGCGGCGAGGGGCACCGACCCATGCCCTGCGCCGCGCGAGCGCGCGACGGGATAGCTGACCTGCCTCGCCGCCGCCCGCTGCCATAGCATCGTCTAAAGTCTTCCACCGTCCTGGCGTGAGAATGATGGACAGCCCCCTCGCGGCTTGGCAAAGTGGTTGCCCATCGCCTGCGGCCGCCCCCAATGGCACCATCCCCCGTCTCGGAAATCGGTAGCCCACTCAGTATGCTAGAGCCTTAGATCGACCGAACCTCCGAGCCCCTGATGCAAGCTAGCGAAAGAGCCTCGATTCTTGCGGAACTGACGCCGCCTTTCACCTTGCTTTCGCCCCCCACACAGCGTGCACCCGTCGTATTCTGTTCGCCCCATTCGGGCCGCATCTACCCGAGGTCCTTTTTGGAGGCTTCGCGGCTCGACCCACACACCCTGCGCAAATCCGAAGACTGCTATGTGGATGAACTATTCGAGGGCGTGGTCGGCTTAGGTGCGCCGTTGCTCGCCGCGCGCTTTCCCCGCGCCTATCTCGACGTCAATCGCGAGCCCTACGAGCTCGATCCGGAGCTCTTTAGCGGGCGCTTGCCCGATTTCGCCAATACGCAGTCGGCCCGGGTCATGGGGGGGCTCGGAACCATCGCCCGCATCGTCGCGGATACCGAGGAAATCTATCGCGAGCGCCTGCCGATCACCGCCGCCTTCGAGCGCATCGAGCGACTCTATCGACCCTTCCACAGCGCCTTGGCCGGGCTCCTCGAGGCGACGCGGCGCCAGTTCGGCATGGCCGTGCTGATCGATTGCCACTCCATGCCCTCTGCCTCCATGGGCCAACCCATCGGCGCGCGTCCCCACTTTGTGCTGGGCGACCGGTTCGGCACGTCGTGCGACACCAAGCTCACGCGCTTCATGCGCGAGATTTTGCAGGCAAGTGGTTATGAGGTGCAGATCAATCGGCCCTATGCGGGCGGATTTATCACCGAATACTACGGCAATCCCACGCACGGCATTCAATGCCTGCAGCTTGAAATTAATCGCGCGCTCTACCTGGACGAGGCCACGTTGTCCAAAAGCAAGAACTTTTCCGGCCTCGCGGCCACGCTGGGCGCCATGGCCGCGCAGGTGTTTCAGGCGCTGCCGGCCTTGCTGGAACGGCGCGCGGCGGCGGAATAGCGGACAATAGGGGACGTGATGATCGCCTACGGCCGGCGAAGGCGGTGCCGGATGTTGCGGCGCAATAGAGGGCGACGGGCATCAGCGACCTGGTTTGGGGCGGCACGCCGAAGCCCCACTGGCAGGCTTCCCGGGATCGTGCGGGGTGTTCTGCTAAGTGACGGAGACAATTGGGCAAAGAAAAGGGGCCGCGCGGGTCACGTGCGGCCCAAGTCTAGGGAGGAAACGCCCAAGGAGGGCATGAGACCGACGACAAGGTCGTTGGCCTCGCCATCCATTTAGATGTGCGGCGCACAAAGTTCAAGGGAATCTTTTTGCATTGCAGAAACACGGAGACAGCATGGCTTGGCGACAGACGCAGCCGGCCATGGGCTGGCAAAGAAAAAGGGCCGCGCGGTCTGGCCGTGCAGCCCAAGTCTAGGGAGGAAACGCCCAAGGTGGGCACGCCATGTCGGGTTGGGACCGGACACGACGCTGACCCTGATATGGGCGTGTTCGTGCTGCGCTGCAACCTCGCCCCACCGGCTTCGGCAGAACTTTGGAACACTGTGGCGAACACGCAACTCGAGCGGGGCGAAATGGCAACGCTCCTGCTTGGGCCGCGCCCATCGCCGCCGACCAGGCCAGAGGAGGAGTAACCCAGCGTGGGTACGCGCCAACCCTCCTCGCGGAGCTTGCTCGCGTTAGCGCACGAGCTGGCGGACCTTTCAGGGGACGCCCTTCGCCGCCACTTTCGCCGGAGCCTGGCGGTGACCAACAAGGCGGTTGGCCCTGATTTCGATCCCGTCACCGAAGCCGACCGGAACGCCGAGCGGATCATGCGCAAGGCCATCGCCAGGGCCTTCCCCGAGCACGGCATCTTCGGCGAAGAGTTCGAGCCCGTCAGCGGGGCGGGGCGGTATGAGTGGATCCTCGATCCCATCGACGGTACGCGGGCATTTATGATGGGCAGCCCCTTATGGGGAACGCTGATCGGCTTGACGGATGGCGGTCGGCCCGTGCTCGGGGTCATGAACCAGCCCTTCACTCGCGAGCGCTTTTGGGCGGCTGCGGGTGGCGCGCGGATGCGAGGACCCGATGCTCGCTCACGGCGGCTCAGAACGCGGGCCTCGGCCAAGCTTGAGGAGGCGGTTCTGACGAGCACGCACCCCGATCTGTTTGCGGGCTCCTTTGAGCGCGAGCGTTTCGCTGAGCTCAAAAGCCGGGTCCTGATGACACGCTTCGGCGGCGACTGTTACGGCTACTGTCTTTTGGCGGCGGGATTTGTCGATCTGATCGTCGAAGCGGGCCTCAAGCCTTACGACGTGCGCGCGCTGATCCCGATCATTGAAAAAGCGGGCGGGATCATTACGACCTGGGAGGGTGAGCCCGCGCTCAACGGCGGACGCATCATCGCCGCCGGCGATGCTCGCTTGCACCGGCAGGCCTTACGCATTCTGGGCGGCTGAGGTCGTCTAAAAAGGGCGAGACGGGCGAGCCTCTAGGCCACCGCTGTGGTGACGCCGAGATATTCATCGAACACGGCCCAGAAATGCCCCCGGACCGCGTCGGCTTCCTGCAGTATCTCGTGCTTGGCCTGCGGGATCAGCACGTGGGTGCCTACCTTCAGCCGTAGGCCGAATTCCTCGATCGCCTGCGGCGAGACGATGCTGTCGGCCCCGGCAGCGAACAGCAAGAGGGGCAGCTCGATGCGTTGGGGGTAGTCGGGCGCCCTGATTTTAGCGATCGAGCGCAGCGCGGCCCTGAGCCAGCCGACGGTGGGCGAGCCGAGGCCGAGGGTTGGCGCGCTCTCCAATACCATGCGGCTGCGCAGATAGCGCTCGCGGTCCGACGTCACTGGATTCTGCTCGAAGGGCGTAGCCTCCAGTACGTTGTTGCCCCCATGGCGCACATAAAGGGAGCCGAGGCCCAGGGCACAGAGGAGCTCGGTATAGGCGCGTGCCGCCCCCTGCGGCACACCGAGCTGCTCGCGGGCGATGGCGATCATGGGAGCACTGAGGATCATGCGCTGGAACCAGGAGCCGGGCAGACGCGCGTTGCGCAAGAGAATGTTGCCGCCCATCGAATGCGCCAGCGCGATGAAGGGCGCAGGGCAGTCGGGCAAGACAATTTCCTTCATGAAACGTGCAAGGTCGCGATCGTAGTCGGCGAAGGAGCGCACGTAGCCTTTGCGGCGATTGCGGAGCATCCGGTCGGACCCGCCCTGGCCGCGCCAGTCCATGGTCGCAACCGAAAACCCTCGCCGCCGCAGGTCGGCGATCACCTCAAAATACTTCTCGATGTACTCGCCGCGCCCTTGGAACAAGCACACCGTGCCGCGCCGGGGGCCGCGGGTCGGTGCCCAGCGCGCGAAGCGCAAATTCACGCCGCCGACGCCTTTGAAGGTTCCCGTCGTGGCGCCACTCGGTACCGGGTTCTTTGCCAAGGCCACCAAATCCATGCGCCTCTCCGCCGGCTGCGCTTTGCTCGCGCTCTATAGCAGGCGAAAGGGGGTGCAAACAGACGCGGCCCCCGCGCACTCGGGAAAAAAGACCCCAGCGCCGGGCTGGGGTCTTCCATTCGCTGAGCTAGGCCTAGTCGACCTCAGTAGGGGCGTTGCCACCAGGGCCGCGGGCCATAGGCGAAGGGGCCGAACACCCGCCGTTCCAGGGGGTAGGCGCTGACGATCTCACCGGAGCAGCGCTCGATGGTGAGCTCGAACAATCGTCCGCTTGGGCGTCGGGCGCGCACAACGGCAACATTGCCGTTGAGCGCTCCGTCATGGAAATCGTGCCAGCCGTGGCGCGTCAGGCGGTCGCGAACGACCTCGCGGGGCACGCACTGTCCCCCGTACCCCGGTCGCCCCTCGTCATAAGAGTAGCGCGGGGGTCGTGCGTAGGGCGGCGCCTCTCCCTCATCGCGATAGATGCGTTCGCGCGGTACCGGTGCCGCGTAAGGCGGCGGCGTGCCGGCAAAGGGACGCTCTGGCCGGCGATAAATGTCGGCGTAGCGGGGATCGTCGTAGACCGATCCATAGCGGTCGGGAGGCGGCCCCTCATCCAGGTCGGCGGCATTCGCGCTGGTACCGGCAGCTCCCGCGGCTGCGAGCAGGCTCGCCGCCAAGATCCAAGTCCTCATGGGCACACTCCTCTCGGACGCCTCTCCGAGCGTAAAGTGGCGGCCACAACATGAACAGCGCATGAAAACATTATGCTCAGCCTCGGCTTAAGGACCTGGGGTGGTGTGCATTTACTGCCGTTGTGTCGTCTACTGCCGTTGTGCCGTCCTGCCTCGTGTTAAGGCTCGAGGCTGCCGCGCCCAGCGCCTCCTCGCTTTACCGCGCTGGACGAACCCCCGCAGCTGGGCGCACCTGGAAAGGCGCCTCGGTGGCGCCTTGCGCGCGATCGCCGCCCGGCGATCACATGGTTTTCCACCCGTCGGATTGGGGCTTTCGCCGAGTGGCTCGCGCTCGTTTGGCGCGTAGAAAAGGCGACCAGACATTGACACCCCTCGAGGCACCATGCGCACGCATCTCGTGCAAGAGCACCCCAGCGCCATGCGCGCGAGCGCCCAATCGCAAGTGAGGTCCGGCTCGCTGTTGGAAGTTGTCGCCATCAGTCTCGCCTGGCCGTTGGGCCTCGCGTGGCTTGTGCAAGGTCTCATGACGCAGCAATCGTCCCACGCCGTGGAGGGCCTGGGATTTTTCTTCGTCGTGTTTTTCTATGTCCTGGTCCGCCTCTATCAGCTGCGACGCAAGGACTAGCTGCGTCCGCCCGGCTTGGCGTGCGGGCGCAGTATGTCTTCGGCGCGCTGTCGTTTGCGCGCTCCCACGGCGCTCCCACGACAAATGCCGCGGGCCACGTTCCAGGCTGGGCGCGAGGCCAGGCTCGCCTGCGAACGCCGGTGCCGCCATTCAAACCTCCGCCGAGCAAGCCGGTGCTTTTGCGCGGGAAGGGCCGCTTTGGGACGGCGCGTGCATGAGAGGGCGCCCGAGCGCAAGTGCCCGGCAGAGGAGATGGCAGTGCCACAGCGCTACTACTTCGTCAGCGACCTGCACATGGGCGGCGACGGAAAATTGCAGCATTGTGACTACGCGAACGAGTTCATCGGCTTCCTCAAGAGCTTGGAAAAAGAAGGCTCGGGTACCGAGCTCCTCATTGTTGGCGATACCTTTGGCTTTTGGGAACTGACCCTCGTGCAGGGGGGCAAGAAACTCGAGCACATCATCCAGGCGCATCAAGCAATTTTCGATCAGCTCAAGCTGACCGGGGCACATATCAAGGTGACCATGATGGTCGGCAATCACGACTATGACCTTGCCTGTGATTCCGCCTACCTGGATCAACTACGCGCCTACAACATTCATTTGGACACGAGCCTGGTCCTCATCCGCACGCTCGGTGCCAAGAAGATCTGGATCGAGCATGGCCAGCAGCACGACCAGTTCAATGCATTCCAGGACTACGGCAACCTCTATGCCCTGCCGGCAGGGTACTTCATCACGGAGACATTCGTTGGCGGGGCCAGTCGTTATGCAGACTTCGGCCAGGGAGATTGGCTCAAGGACATTCGTTCGGTGGGGACCATGCAGATCCCCGATTGGTTTTTATCAAATTACTTCTACCGCGAAATGGGTGCGGTGTTGCGGTGGCTCTTGCTCCCCTTCCTCTTACTCTCCAGCGCCACGATTGTCGCCATACTGGGCGAACTGCTGCGGGTACTCGGCATTTTTGATTACAACATTCTGTTCCACAACCCGCTCATGAGCAGGCTCGGCATTTTTGACAACGTGCTCCAGGTGGTGATCACGATCAATTCCGTTTTTCTTCTTCTGTTTGGCGTGCCGATGGCGCTTCTGCTGCATGACCTGACACGAACGCTGCGTCGCTTTCACGTGCTAACCAGCCACTGGACAGTGCCCAATTTCGATTCGGAGCTTTGTTATCTTGAGGCAGCCGATGCGGTTTTCAAAAAGGATGCCAGCGTGGCCGTGTTCGTGTTCGGGCACACTCACGCGGCGTTTCTCAAGCGGCTTGGACCGGACGGTCGCGTCGTTCTCAACACCGGAACCTGGCTCAAGTTATTGCACCGCGTTCCCGTGCGTTTCGGCTTGTTGCCTGCGGTCTACTATCCTTCCTATCGCCTGAACTACTTCTGCATCGAGGCCGAAAATGACGACCTCGTCGTCAACTACGTGGCAATCCCAAAGCTGGCCGGTCCCGAACTCACTTGGTTGCAGCGCCTGTTGACTTTGGGCAAGGCCCCCAAACAAGAGGAGACGATTCCGTCGAGAACCGTCCTCAGTATGCAACCGGCGTGTGACGGCAGCCAGGGCGTCGCGTGAACAGGGCCGCACGCCGCAGCCTTTGTCGCAGGGACGCTCCCGGCTCGACCCACTTGGGCGGCAATGCCGCCCCGAGCCGTGCTCAATCGGGCGCACGATGTCTTCGCCAAGATCCCATCCAGTCTGACCCGCGCGGGGCGTAGTGGGTTCCACCTATGGTGCTCGCGCCGGGGGACGCGTAGAGCTTGCACCACGTTCGATGCTTCCACGAAGGTGTGCACAAAGATATCCACACAGGCCCGACATGTTCCGCTCACGCTCGCCTCTTTGCTCGTTGCAGGCTGCCTTAATCACTGGTCTGGCACTGGTCGCCTGGCCGGCGCTGGCGCAACAAGGCATCGAACGGGTCAGCGTGGAAACATCCGCAAGCCAGCAGGCGCGACCCGACCGGATCCAATTTGAATACGTGCCGCCGCAAAATCCTCGCTTAGATCATGTGTACACGCACATCCGCGCGGGCCAAGGCCTGGAAAAGATCCAGCAGCTCTTCAGTCCATTTCGCTTGCCGGCCGACCTGACCGTCAAGACCATTGAGTGTGGTAGGTCGAATGCCTGGTATCAGCGGCCAACCGTCACCATTTGTTATGAGTACTTGGATGAGATCTGGCAGGGTGCGCCAAAGGGTGTGGGGCCCGCGGGTGTAACACCCGTGGATGCCGTGGTGGGGCAATTCTTCTATGTCGTTGCCCACGAGTTCGGTCACGCGATCTTTGATTTACTCCAGGTTCCGAGCTTCGGTTCGGCCGAGGATGCGGCCGATGAATTCTCCACCTTCATGATGCTGCATTTGGGCAAGGAGGACGCGCGGCGACTCATTTCGGGTGCTGCCTACTCCTATCAGGGCGCCGTGCAGGATTCGGCGGCTTTTGTGCCTCTGCAGGCGTTTTCGGACATGCACAGCATGCCGGCACAACGGTTTTATAATTTGCTTTGCATCGCCTATGGCGCCGATCCCCAAACCTTCGCGTACGCGGTGGAGCAGAAATACCTGCCAGAGGCCCGTGCGCGCGACTGCAAGCGAGAATATGACGAAGTCGCCTTCGCCTTCAAACGGCTGCTCGGCCCGCACCTCGACGAAGCGTTTGTGCAGCAGGCGTTACACAAAGAATGGTTGCCGCCCGAGAGCCCGAAGCCAGTCGGCAACTGAGCACCCGCCGGTTGCGCCGCCCTAGGGTCTTGGCCCCGAGCGGCATCGGTGCTTAGCTGTATTTTGCCGAGCTCAAATCCGATGCTCTGTAATGCAGCGGTATCGTCCTGTTTCGCGGCGTCGTCCCGCACGTGCCTTGGTACTTGGCCCGAGCTGGTCGCGCAATTTTTGCACTGCCTCCTTAGGCGCGCATGCGCGGCCGGAACCTGAGGCGCCGCGAGTTGCGCGGGAGGCGCGCACCGGCTGGTCATTGCTTCTGCACTGCGTTCCGACGCAGCCACACGCGCTCAGCGGAGCCGCGCCAACGGACCCTCGCTCGCCGCGCCAACATGGAGCACTTTGGGTCCAGCATCGGCATTTGCTTCGCACAAACGCTGAGACTGACGCGCTGGTCTGGCGCCAGCAATGCGCGGGTTTTGCCTGATTGCTCCTACCGATGCGCTCTCTAGCATGGCACGCATCATCATTTTGCCGGCCCTCCCGACGACGCCACCGCTTAGAGCATGCGGGACGTGCGCTTTGTGCCGGCGAGATGAGAAACGTCTTCCCCCAAGCACTCCCGCGGGAAACGGCGGGAATAGAGTTATGGAGGCAAGCAAATGGCTCTTCGGTTCCATTCGGCGGCAGGCAAGCTCGCGCTCGTGCTTTTCTCGGCGGCATGTCTGTGCGCGCCGCCCCAGCCTAGCGCGACCGCCCAAGACAAAGGGTCGACAAAAGCAACAGAGTTCCTGTTCGTGCAAACGGCCAAGGACATCGCCTACAAGGATGGTGTCTTGACCTTGCAGGACGTCTCGCCCGTCACCGTGTTCTTTTCGGATCGCCCGCAGCGAATTGTCGGTCACGTTCGCAACGATCTGTTTTTGAAAAAATGGACGGAGGGGAGCAACAGCTTCAAAAGCGATCCACCGAACGCCGTACTGTCGGTCTTCAACGACAAGTCGCCACCGATGAGCGCCGTGGTCGTACTCAATAATCCTCGCCTCGAGGGTCAGAACCTCGCCTATGACGTGCGCATGCTGAAAGGTGATCTACCCGCCCAAGGCATTGAGGCCACGCTCTTCATCGACGGCAGCAGCGGCTACTGCGATCCCGGCTACGACCGCGGCGACTCCGGCTATCCCTGTTGGGCGCAAAAGGCCTTTGCCGACGATACGCCCTAATCGCCGCGAGCTCACGCGGGTGGCTTTGGCCGCAGCCGGTGGGCTTCCCTCGTCGCGAGCCAGGCGCAGTAAGGCCGGTTTCCCGTGAGGAAGGTTGCCGAGACATCCCGCGTTCGCGCGCGCGGCTCGCAGGCTGCGGGGTGCGCCGCCGCGCTTGCCAGGTGGGGTCAAAGGGATCTCCGCTGCCTCACCTACCGTTGCTCCTAAGGTGGTGCCGCCCGTGCGTTTGAGGGATCGTCCGGATTAGCGCCTCCGTGCGCGTCCTCTAGCCTTTCCTGGTCTCTAGGGCTGGAGGGCTGCGATGTGCACAGAGGGTTGGCGGGGAGCCATAGTGTTGGCGGTCACTCTCCTGCTTATGGGCGCCAGCGCGCTGCCCGCCGAGGCCTGTGGCTGGTGGTGTGGATCTGAGCGCTCCTACGGCCGAGCCGCACGCAGCTATGGTTATCAGGCCTACCTGCCTCGGCGGCCCGCGCCGCGCCCGCTCAGCCGGGCGCAGGTTCTGAACACGCCGCCGGTTCCCGGTGGTCGCACGACGCTGGATCCGCCAGGGCTCATGACCACGCAGGGCATTTTGGAAAGCCCGATTCCGGGACCGGGTCCGAGCTTGTTCGGGCCCAGCAGCCCGCAATATGCCTATGTCGGCGCGGCCGCGCCGCGCGCGAGACGCTGGCGCCGGTAGGCCAACGGACAACGCCGGCCCTTTCGGAAGCGGCCGTCGAGCGCGCCCAAGCCTACCCTTGAAGTGGGCAAAATTGCCCCTAAATTCCTCCTCGTGCGCACGCCTCTTTTGGGTGCGCTCAAGTTCTGCCTGGCCTTGCGGCAGGCTCCCTTTCCTGTGTTTGGGCAGGCAGGTTTCCACAGTCGCTTCTCAAGGAGGACTCGTGATGCGACACCTCGATTTGACCCCCTTCTATCGTTCCACCGTCGGCTTCGACCGGCTGTTCGATCTCTTGGACAGTACGGCGGGTTTTGAGTCCGATGGCGTGGCCTACCCTCCCTATAACATTGAGCGCCTCGGCGACAACGAGTACCGGATCACCATGGCGGTGGCCGGCTTCGGCGAGGATGAGCTCAAAATCGACGTCAAGGAGCAATCCCTAACTGTTCGCGGCGACAAGAAATCCGACGACAAGCAGCGACAGTTCCTCCATCGCGGCATTGCCGGGCGCAGCTTTGAGCGGCGTTTCCAACTTGCCGACCACGTGGAGGTCAAGGGTGCCGACCTCAAGGACGGTCTCTTGCACGTCGACCTCGTTCGCAACGTACCCGAGCGGCTGAAGCCGCGCGTGATTGCGATCGGCAATGGCAAGGCC
>Ga0075424_100007283_pt1 | contig 10718 bp, 12 predicted proteins | sample SoiMethybrSBSTD3_FD_75301 | JGI IMG/M metagenome (GOLD analysis project Ga0075424, IMG submission 75301) | Bulk soil microbial communities from a Populus tree surrounding site in Tennessee, USA - Soil MetaG P. TD hybrid SBSTD3 | ecosystem: Environmental > Terrestrial > Soil > Tree plantation...
CCCGAGGAGCCGCCGAATGCCCCACATCCTGATCGTCGAGGACGAGCCCACGACGTCCTGGGCCCTCGCCGAGGGTCTCTCCGACGACGGCTACACGATCGACACCTTCCGCACCGCAGAGGAAGCGCTGGTGTGGTTGCGTGCGCATCGCAGCGACCTCGTGATCACCGATTTCCGCCTGCCCGGCCTCTCCGGCCTCGAGCTCGCGCAGAAGCTCTCGCGCGGGCGGCACGCGCAGCCGGTGATCGTGGTCACCGCGTACGGCTCGCCCGAGAACGTGCGCGAGCTGGTGCGCGCCGGCGTGCGCGAGGTGTTCCCGAAGCCCTTCCATGTCGACGAGCTGCGCCGCGCCGTGCACCGCGCGCTGATCGCCCGCCCCGAGCGCCGCAACGGTCGCGCCAAGGGCACGCGTTCCCAGGACGGCCCCCCGACGATGCGGAAGGCCGCGTGAGCCCGCGCCTGCCCGCCGCCGTGAAGCGCCTGCCGCTGCGCGTGCGCCTCGCTGCCGCGATCGAGCGCCTGCCCGAGTCGCAGCGCCTGGTGATGGCGCTGTGTCTCCTGGACGGCCTGTCGACGATCGAGGCTGCCGGGGCGCTGAAGCTCAGCGCCAAGGAGGTCGAGTCGCGACTCTCCTCCGCGCTCGAGACGCTCGCCGGCGATCTGGGCTCCGCGCTCCGGAGGGCGGCATGAAGCCGTCCGCGCCGCTGACGCCGCTCGCCGATCCGCGTCGCGCCATGCCGCGCAACGCGGCCGCGCGCCGCGCCGTGGCCGAGGCCGCGGTGAACGCGCTCGCCGTGGAGCAGCGCCGGCTGGAGTCGGCGGGTGAGGAGTGGGCGCTCGCGCGTACCGGTTACCAGCTTCGCTACTGGCGGTTCGTGCGCGCGCTCGTGGGCCTGCCCGCGGACCAGAGGAGGGCGGCATGAGCGACCTGTCCGATCGCCGCGCCGGCCCGCTCAAGCTCGTGCCCGGTGGCGCGCCCGCGCCAGCGGAGTACGGTGCCGGCCACGCCGCGCAGTGGTCGCGCGGCCGGCTGCACACGCTGGTCATCGCCAGCGGCCGCGGCGGCGTGGGCAAGAGCAGCCTCGCCGTGAACCTGGCGGTGGCGCTCGGCCAGCGCGGCGCGCGCGTCGTGCTCGTGGACGCCGACCTCGCCCAGTCGAACCTGGACCTGCTGCTGGGCGTGCACCCGCGCTGGGACCTGGGCCACGTCCTCGCCGGCGAGAAGTCGCTGGACGAGGTGGTGGTGCATGGCCCGGCGAACGTGACGCTCGTGCCCGGCGCCTCGAGCGCGCCCACGGTCGAGCTGGACGACTTCCGCCGCGAGTTGCTCCTGCGCTCGCTCGGCAACGCCGACGAGGGCGCGGACCTGATGATCGTGGACACCGGCTCGAGCGCCGACCGCGAAACGCTCGAGCTCTGCCGTGCGGCGCACGAGCTGCTGGTCGTGGCCACGCCCGACCTGGCGTCGTTCTCCGACGCCTACGGGCTCGTGAAGACGCTGCAGAAGGAGGGTGCGCTCGCCCGCGCCCCCGGTCTGGTCGTGAACCTTGCCACCACGCCGGAGGAAGCCGACGACGCCGCGAACCGGATGTCGCTGTTCGCGCGGCATTTCCTCCGTCTCGAGGTGCACGTGCTGGGCACGGTGCCGTTCGACGCGTCGGTGACGCGTGCGGCGCGCGTCCAGGAGCCGGTGCTGCTCGCTTACCCCGATTCCCCCGCGGCGAACGCCTACCGCGCGCTCGCCGCCCGCCTGTGGAAACCCGTCCCCTCGGGTCCCGACTCCGATCAGCTCTCGGAGAAGTCGTTCCGCCTCGAAGCCTAGGAGAACCCCTGATGCCCCGCGCCGCCACGCTCGTCGCATCCGCTCGCAAGAAGTCCGCCCGCGCCACGCGCACGACCGCATCGGACCCGCGCTCCGCGCGGGTATCGCGCCGCCCGGCGCTGCGCCTGGTCACGTCCCGCAAGCCGGTGGCGCGTCCCGCGCCCGCCGCCCGCACCAGCGCCCGTACGGTCGCCGCCCGCGCCTCGACACGGCCGGCGGCGGCACGGCAGTCCACGGCGCGCGTGAACGGCGCGAGCCCCACGCGCGCGACGGCTCCTGCCGCGCTCCGGAACGGCGCCTCCGCGCTCCGCGCCTCGGGCCCGGCGATCACCTACGACAAGAACGACCTCTTGAAGCGCTTCGCGCCGCTCGTGCGCCACGTCGTCGAGCGCGTCGCGGCGACGCTGCCGCGCAACGTCGACCACGAGGACCTCTACTCGGCCGGCGTGCTCGGGCTGCTCGATGCGCACGCCAAGTTCGACACCCGCAAGGGCGTCAAGTTCGAGACCTACGCGGTGTGGCGTATCAAGGGCGCGGTGCTGGACCAGCTGCGCGCGCTCGACTGGGCGTCGCGCTCGATGCGGCGCAAGGCGCGCAACCTGGACGGCGTCACGCGCAAGCTCGACCAGAAGCTCGGCCGCGCCGCGTCCGAGGAAGAGGTGGCGCGCGAGCTCAAGATGACGCGCGACGACTTCTACCGCCTGCTGGATCACGTCCGCGGCGCGGTGCTGGTGTCGCTCGACGAGGCGCGGACGAACGACGGCGAGGAGCAGGGCACGCTCGCCGACCACCTCGCCGACCCCAACACCATCGACCTCGAGTCCCGTCTCGAGGACGACCAGACGAAGCGCATGCTGCTGCGCGCGATCGACCTGCTCCCCGAGCAGGAGCGGCTCGTGGTCGCGCTCTACTACTACGAGCACCTCACGCTCAAGGAGATCGGCCGCACGCTCGGGATCTCGGAATCGCGCGTCTCGCAGGTGCACACGCGCGCCATGTCGCGCATGAAGCTGCGCATGCAGAGGGCGGCGAGCCGGCACGACGAGGCGGCGTGAGGACGCTTTCGGGACCCGGCGGGGAGCGGCTCGGGCCGTCGCCGTTCTTCCGCCTGCACGACCGGCTCACCGAGCATGCCGGGGCGCTCGAGCGCACCGGCGATACCCACGGCGCGGCCTCCCTGCGCGCGCTCGTGGAGGCATGGTGGTTCGAGCAGGAAGCCTGGAACGCCCGGGTGCGGGACGTGCTCGGGGTGCATCACGAGATCAACAACGCGCTGGTGGGCGTGCGCGGCAACACGCAGCTCATGCTCATGGATCCGTCGGGCCCCGGGCCCGGCGCGCGCGAACGACTGGAGGTCGTGCTACGTGAGTCCGGCCGAATCCAAGAAGCCACGCTCCGGCTCCGGGACCTCAAAGGGGTCCTCGGCGGCTCGGTTCCAAGATCCGACGCGGCGTAACACCGAGACGGTCGAAGAGGTTCGCGGCCCGCGCGAGCGCAAGGGCGACGCGCGTCCCGGCGACGGCACGCCGGTGGCGGCCCGCGCCGGAGACCGGCGCGCGGCCTCGAGCTGTCTCTGGGACGCCTGCGAGGCGCTGCTCTCCACGACCGCGGACGAGTCCGCGCTCGAGCGTGCGCTCGACGCGCTGCTCGCGGCGTTCGACTGCGACGGCGCCGCTCTGCATGCACGCTCGGAGGACGGCGAGCTCGAGACCTGGTGCGCGCGCGGCGACTGGGAGCGCGAACCCGGCGACCTGCGCGAGGCGATGTGCGTGCCGCTGCAGCGCGGTCGCGAGCGCGTGGGTGCACTCGACCTGCTGGCGCGGCGCGGCCAGCGCTGGCGTCCCGAGCAGCGCTCGCTCGTGCGCACCGCCTCCGGAGCGCTCGGTGCGGCGCTCGGCGCGCGGCTGGAGCTGGACCGCTTCCGCCGCCAGCCGGGGCGCGACGAGGTCACCGGCCTGGCCGACGCGCGCGCGTTCCACCAGCGGCTGGTGGAGGAGATGGGGCGCGCCGAGGAGGCGGGAGAGCCGGTGGCGATCGTGACGCTCGACCTGGACCACTTCGCCGCCGTGAACGCGAAGTTCGGCGAGCCGGCGGGCGACGCGGTGCTCGCCGAGTCGGCCATGGTGCTGAAACTGGCGCTGCGCGAGGGGGACCTGGTGGCGCGTCTCGAGGGCGACGCGTTCGGCGTGCTGCTGCCCGACTGCGACCTCGCGCCCGCGCGCCGGCTCGCCGAGCGGCTGCGTCACGCCATCGAGCAGCATCGCTTCCCGCGCGTGGGCCTGGTCAGCGTCTCCGCCGGCGTGGCGTCCTCGCCGCGCGATGGGCTGGACCCGACCGAGCTCCTGACCGCGGCCGAGCGCGCGCTCGGCCTGGCGAAGAAGGGCGGGCGGCACCGCACGGCCGCGAGCGGCCCGTCGCAGAGCCACTGACCTTCCGCATGACACCCGCGCCCGATCCCCGCGACCGTCGCGAGCCCGCCCTCGGGTCCGCGGCCGGCGCGCGCCCGGGCGGCCCGGTGGCGGACAGCCCGCCGCCCGCGCGCGTCCTGATCGTCGAGGACGATGACACCGTGGCGGACGTGCTGCGCGAGGTGCTGAGCGACGAGCCCATCGAGCTGGCGTTCGCCTCGAGCGCGGAGCAGGCGCTGGAGCTGATCGGGGACGCCTGTCCGGACCTGATCCTCGCCGACATCACGCTGCCCGGGAAATCCGGCCTCGACGTGATGCGGCAGGCGCGCGCCATCGATCCCGAGGTGGCGGTGGTGCTCATGACCGGTCACGCCTCGGTGCAGACCGCGATCGACGCGCTGCGGCAGGGCGCGAGCGACTACGTCACCAAGCCGTTCGAGGACATCGGCGAGATCCCGAAGATCGTGCGCCGGCACGTCGGCAACCGCCGGCTCAAGGTGGAGAACCGCGCGCTCCTCGGCCAGCTCCAGCGCCAGAACGAGGTACTCCAGAGCCACGAGAACGAGCTGCGCGAGCGCGTCGAGCAGGCGACCCGGAACCTGGACACGCTCTATCGCGTGAACATGGAGATCGGCGCCAACCTCGAGCTGCAGCCGCGGCTCGCCCGCCTGGTCGAGACCGCCGCGCGGCTGGTCTCGGCGAAGGCGGCGATCGTCTACCTGCAGATCGAGGATTCGAACGAGTTCCGGCGTGCCGCGGCGCACGGGGTGGAAGTACCGCCCGCCGACGACGGCGGTCCGCACTTCCTCCTCGGAGAGACGCTCCCCGGGCGCGCGGCCGAGACGCAGAGCCCGGCTCGCGCGGGCGCGCCCGGTGGGCCGCCGCTCGAACTGCCGGGGTTCCGCGGCGCGTTCGCTCACGACGTGCTCGCGGTGCCGCTGGTGCAGGAGCGCCAGTCCATGGGCGTGCTGGTGGTGACCGACGGCGCCGAGGGCTTCTCCGAGGCCGACGAGGAGTACCTGCGCATGTTCGCGGCCCAGGCCGCGGTCCAGCTCCGGAACTCGCAGCTCTACGAGCACACCAAGGTGCTGGACCGGTTGAAGTCCGACTTCGTGGCCGTGGTCTCGCACGAGATCCGCACCCCGCTCACCTCGGTGAAGGGCGCGGTGGAGCTGCTCTCCGACCTCCGCTACTTCGAGAACACCGAGCAGCAGGTGAAGCTGCTGACGATCGCGCACGCGAACGCGGAGCGGCTGCTGCTCCTGATCAACGACATCCTCGACTTCTCGAAGCTCGAGTCGGCGTCCCTGCCGATGACGATCGAGCGCCAGCGGCTGGAGCCGGTGGTCCAGCAGGCGGCGCACAACCTGCGCATGCAGATCGAGGAGCGCCGCATCCGGCTCGAGGTGGCGCTCGCCGGCGACCTGCCCGACGCGCTGCTCGACGCGCACCGGGTCACGCAGGTGGTGACGAACCTGCTCTCGAACGCGATCAAGTTCTCGCCTCCGGGCGGCAGCGTGCGGCTGGAGGCGACGGCGGGCGAGGGCGTGCTGCGCATCTCGGTGCGCGATCACGGCGACGGCATTGCGGCGAAGGATCTGCCGAAACTCTTCAGGAAGTTCCAGCAGATCGACTCGGGCTCGACGCGCAAGGTGGGCGGCACCGGCCTCGGCCTCGTGATCTGCAAGGGCATCGTCGAGCAGCACGGCGGCAGGATCGGCGTCGAGAGCGCGCCCGGCGAGGGCAGCCTGTTCTGGTTCACGCTGCCCGCGGCCGAGAGCGCGCGCGCCGAGGTGGACAAGGCCGCGTGAGTTCCCTTGCGCGCATGCGCGACGGGGGATTAACGTGCGTGCGGCCCGCGGGATGCGGGTGAGTTCCATCTGGGCCGGGTGCCCATGCGAATGGGTCCGGGGGAGGGCTCGATGCGCGACACGGAAGCCGCCAGCGAGATGACCCCACGGATGCGCGTACGTGCGCGCTCCGTGCTGTGGGGCCTCATCGTCGGCGGCTTGATCGGCGCCACCGCGGCCATCGCGCTCGCGCCGCCCAAGGGCGCGCGTTTCGAGGCCCGCCAGCCCTGGGTCGTGGCCGCGCCCAGCGCGCAGGACTGGCCGCGGGCTCCGCGCGCCGGCGAGCGCGCGCGGCTCGTGTACGGCCTGGACGGCGCCACGCTCGTCGTCACCGGCGCCGACGCCGCCGGCGCCCGCTCGCTGGCTCGCGCGTTCGCCGGCTGGCAGTCGCCGGGCCCGCCCGCGCTGCAGGAAGCGCTCGCGCGGCTGCGCCTCGAGTGGCGCACCGAGATGCCGGCCGAGTCGCCGCCGAACCGCACCAAGGCCGCCGAGTGCGCCTCGATACTGTTCGCGCGCGCGATCTGGGGACGCACGCTCGCCGACCGCCTGCCCATCCCCGCGCCCGCGGTGCCGCCCCTGGACGCCGTGCCGCCCGAGGGCGTGCTCTCGGGCTGGGACGACGTGCGCGAGGCCGTGACCGCGACCGATCCCAAGCAGCTCCAGGTGGCACTGCGCGAAGCCGCTGCACGCGAGAACGCGTGGTTCGCGAACCGCGATCTCTGGCACGGCGAGCTTGCCGCGGTGCGCGCGGAGCGCTGGCGGCGCTGGCAGGACCACCGCGCCGAGGAGCTCGAGGCGCGCGCCGAGCGCATGCTGATGACGCAGCCGCTGCTCCAGCGCCGCTTCGCCGAGCTCGCCGTGCATCCGCACCTGGTGGCGTTCGACGAGACGTTGAGCGACCCGTGGGAGCCGTTCGCCTCCGCGGATCCCGCGACCCTGCGGCCGCTGGTGCGGCCGATCGCACGCGTGTGGCTGCCGCCGATCGAGTGGGGCGCGGGGATGGGCGCCGCACTCGCGCTCGCGTTCGCCTTGCTCCGCGCCTGGGGACGCGCGCGCGCGCTGGCGGCCGAGGCCGAGCGGCTGGGCCCGCTGGTCGTGGATCCTTCGGAAGCCGGCCCCAGCCTGCACGTGATCACCGGGCCCACCGCGGCCGCGGTGACGCGCGGCGCGCTCGAGCTCGCCGCGAGACGACTGGCCTTTGGCGAGCGCGTGCTGCTCGTGGACGGCTCGTCGCGCATCCGGCTCCACGAGCGGCTCGGCCGGGATGCCCGCTGGGGGCTGCTCGAGTGCCTGGCCGCGGAGATGCCGGTCCTGGGGCTCATCCAGTACGCCGGGCACCCCGGCCTTTACCTCTTGCCGCACGGAAATGCCGAGCGCGCCGTGGGCTGGTCACGGCTTGGGCAGAAGCTGGAAGAGGTCGTTCCGCACTTCGGGCGGATCGTGCTCGCCCTGGACCCCCAGGCTCCCGCCGAGATGGGGGATGCCCTCCTCGGGGCGGCCATGGAGGGGTGGTGGGGGCAGCTCGATAACGGCTTCTCAAGAGCCCTGGAGCAGGCCACGGCGAGATTCGGCATCGTGTTCCACTCATTGGACTTGGAGCGGATGCCCGAGGCGGCCCTGGAGGTCCTGGCGGCGCGTGTGGCGGCGCTCCGGCCGGCAGGACCCGTCCCGGAGCCCGCTCCGATCACGGCTCCCGTGCCCGCCATCCGTCCAGAACCTGTTCAACCCGCGCTCGAACCCATCGTTCTGGACTGCGACTTGCAAGTGCTGGAGCGGCTCCGCTTCCTGGCGTGGATGCGCCGGTTGCAGGCCGATCACCGGGACCCGGGTCTCCAAGCCACGACCTGAACGCCCCCCGACGCGACTTCACGGACGAGGTCACCTGATGGCGACGACGCAACGCATCCTGCTCGTGGAACACCTGGACGCGGTCGGTTCCTCTCTCACCGACTTGAGGCCAAGGGCCCAGGTGCTCCGCAACATGGGTTTCGACGTGCGCATGGCTGCGATCGCGGCGGAGGGCGAAGGCGACCTGCAGCACGGCAACGCCGAGCGCCGCCAGTCCGGGATCGAACACTACGACGAGCAGCGCGGCACCGACCTGGTGCGTCGCGCCATCGAGACCTGGAACGCGGACGCCGTGGTGTGGGCGAGCAGCGCTCCCGGTGGCGGCGAGGCCGCGCACGAGCTCGACCCGGAGATCGCGGCGTGGTGGTGGCCCTCGGGCTGGTCCACGTCGCGCGCCAGCGGTCCGCTCGCCTGCCTCGCGCCCGAGCTCGGCCCGGGCGAGGCCTGCGTGCTCGATGGCGAGCGCCCGAAGAGCGCGCGGCTGTCGCTGTGGGACGGCCCGTACGCGCTCGTGGCGTCGCCGCTCAAGCCTGCGGACGCCGAGCATCTCTTCGATGGTTTCGCTCGCGCCGCCGACCAGCGGGACGAGATCGACCTCGTGCTGCTCGACCATCCCGACCCCGAGCTCGAATCGCTCGCGCGCACGGCCGGGATCGCGCAGCGCGTCCACTTCGTGGGCCCCGCGCCCCGCGAGGCCGAGCACGCGTGGCTCCAGCACGCGCGCGCCACGTTCGTGACGCTCCAGCGGCCGCTCGCCGCCGGGCTCGTGATGCGCACGCTCGCCGCGGGCTGCCCGGTCATGGCCGTGGGCCAGGCCGCCGAGCCCGTGCGCCAGTGGCTCGGCACGCAGGGCGTGACGTGGGGGAGGCCCGAGCGCTCGCGGCTGGCCTGGGACACCGTGGCCGAGGCGCTGGCGCGCACGCCCGCCGTGGAGACGGCGATCGCCCGCGGCCGCGCCTGCGCCGCCGCGTGCACCAACTCCACGCTCGCGGCGCGCTTCGGTGCCGTGCTCGGCGGGCTCGAGCGCCGCGACCGCGCCGCTTAAGTCCCCCGCGTTTCCCCTCCGGCGCGCGTCACGTTAGCGTGGCGCGCGCCGAGCGCTTTCATACACACACAGGGGGACGGGATTGCGCATCCTGGTGACGGGCGGTGCGGGCTTCATCGGTTCGAACGTGGTGGATCGGTTCGTGGAGCTGGGCCACGACGTGGCGGTGTTCGACGACCTCTCCTCCGGCTTTCGCGACTTCGTGCACCGCGAGGCGCGGCTCTTCCAGGGCGACCTCGCGGACGCCGCGGCCGTGGACCGCTGCATCGGCACGTTCGAGCCCGACCTCGTCGACCACCACGCCGCGCAGATCGACGTGCGGAAGTCGGTGAGCGACCCGGTCTGGGACGCGCGCGTCAACATCCTCGGCTCGATCGGCCTGCTGCAGGCGTGCACGCGGCACGGCGTGAAGAAGGTGGTCTACGCATCGACGGGCGGCGCGCTCTACGGGGAGGGCCGGCGGCTCCCTGCCAACGAAGACCACCCGGTCAACCCGGAGTCTCCCTACGGCGCGAGCAAGCACACGGTGGAGCACTACCTCCATCTGTGGAAACTGCTCCACGGCCTCGACTACACCGTGCTCCGCTACCCGAACGTCTACGGCCCACGCCAGAACCCGCACGGGGAAGCGGGCGTCAACGCCATCTTCATTGGCGCCATGCTCGAGGGGAAGCGCCCGCGCATCTTCGGCGACGGGAACGCCGTGCGCGACTACCTCTACGTGTCGGACGTCGTGGACGCGAACGTGCTCGCGCTGGACAAAGGGAGCGGCGAGGTGCTGAACCTGGGCACCGGCGTCGGCACGTCGGTGAACGACATCGTGCGCGAGCTGAAGGCCATCCTCGGCTCGCCGCTCGACGCCGTGCACGAGCCGCCGCGCCCGGGCGAGGTGCAGCGCATCTACCTCGACGCCGCGCGCGCGAAGCGCGTGCTCGGCTGGGCGCCGAAGGTGGGCTTCACGGAAGGCCTGCGGCGCACGGTGGAGTGGAGCCGCGCGCGTACGCTGCCCGAGAGGCGGTGAACCACGTGGCCGCCGGGCGGCCGCGACGTGCGGCGGCCGGCTCGCGGGTGGCGTGGGTCCTCGCGGCGTGCTGGCTGGTCGCGGCGCCCGCGGTGACGCTGGCGCTCTACGGGCTGCTCTCTCGTCCTGCGCCCGCCGACATGGCGATCGTGTTCGGCAACACGGTGAACCCCGACGGTTCGCCCTCACGGCGACTCGTGGCGCGGCTCGAGGCGGCCGAGCGGCTGCACGCACCGGGGCTCGTCCGCACCTGGTTCGTGAGCGGCGGCATCGGGCGTGAGGGCCACGACGAGTCGCGCGTGATGCGCGACTGGCTGGTGGCTCACGGCGTGCCCGATTCGGCGATCGTGCGCGACAGCCTGGGACTCAACTCCCGCCTCACGGCCGTGAATGCCGCAGCGTGGATGCGCGTCCATGGCGCGCACCGCGCGGTGGTCGTGACCCAGTACTTCCACGTGGCGCGCGCGACGCTGGCCTGCCGGCGCGCGGGGATCGACATCGTGGGGGCGAGCGTTCCCCGGTGGTTCGAGCCGCGCGATCTCTATTCGCTGGCACGCGAGGTCGTGGCGCTGCCGGTGTACGCGGTGCGGGGGCGGTAGGCATCGGCGATCACGTCGCCCGCGCGTACGACACCTTGCGCCCGATCCGGGCCCCGAACCACCTGAGCGCGCCCTTCACGCGCTCCTCGAGCGGCGCGTCGGCCATATCGCGACAGCGCTCCACG
>Ga0075424_100007284_pt1 | contig 10718 bp, 11 predicted proteins | sample SoiMethybrSBSTD3_FD_75301 | JGI IMG/M metagenome (GOLD analysis project Ga0075424, IMG submission 75301) | Bulk soil microbial communities from a Populus tree surrounding site in Tennessee, USA - Soil MetaG P. TD hybrid SBSTD3 | ecosystem: Environmental > Terrestrial > Soil > Tree plantation...
TCCCGAACGGCGGCGGATGCACACCCGCTGCGCACCGCAGCCTGACACAAGGAGCATGAAATGAAACGGACTGTGTTCATCGTCGCATGTGCGTCGGTTATTGCGTGGTCGACGCCGTCGCTTCTCGGTTTCTGCGGCTTCTACACCAGCAAGGCCGACACGAAGCTGTTCAACAAGGCGTCGCAGGTCGTCCTCGTCCGCGACGGCGATCGCACGGTGATGACGATGGCCAACGACTTTCGCGGCGATCCAACGGAATTCGCCGTCGTCATTCCGGTGCCGACATTTCTTCGCCGTGAGCAGATTCACGTCGGCGACAAGGCGCTCGTCGATCACCTCGACGCGTATTCGGCACCGCGGCTCGTCGAATACTTTGACGACAACCCGTGCCGCCTGACGCTGATGGACAAGATGGGCATCTCAGGAGGTATGCGTGCGTCTGCCGCGCCGGCGCAGGCATCCGAAATCCACGCGCGCAGTCTGGGCGTGACGATCGAAGCGCAATATACCGTCGGCGAATACGACATCCTGATCCTGTCGGCACAGCAGAGCGCCGGTCTCGAAACGTGGCTGCGCGAGAACGGTTACAGGATTCCCGAGGGCGCGTCGACTGTTCTCGCGAGCTACTTGAAGCAGAACATGCGCTTCTTCGTGGCGAAAGTGAATTTGAAGGAGAAGACCGCGCTCGGCTTCTCATATCTGCGCCCGCTGCAGGTGGCATACGAGTCGCCGAAGTTCATGCTGCCGATTCGCCTCGGGATGGTGAACGCCAACGGATCGCAGGAACTGTTCGTCTACGCGCTGACGCGCAGAGGCCGCGTCGAGACGACCAACTACCGCACGACGAAGTTGCCCTCGGATATGGAGTTGCCGGCGTTTCTCAAGGAGAAGGATGAATTCGGCCGTTTCTACAAAGCCATGTTCGCGCGCCAGGTCGACGCCGAAGCACAGCGCGTGGTGTTCCTCGAGTACGCGTGGGACATGCGATGGTGCGATCCGTGCGCGTCGGATCCGTTGTCGAACGAGGAGCTGCGCAGCCTCGGCGTATTCTGGACCGACGGCGACAATCGGACGCCGGACGTGTTCCTCACACGGCTCCACGTGCGATACGACAGCGCGCACTTCCCGGAAGATCTCGTGTTCCAGGAGACGCCGGATCGAGCCAACTTCCAGGGGCGGTATGTGCTTCGTCACGCGTGGAACGGAAACGACTCATGCGACGCGGCGACGGCGTATCGACGTGCGCTCGTCGAACGCCGCAACGATGAAGCCGAACGCCTCGCGTCGCTCACTGGATGGAAGGTCGCCGACATCCGGACGCGGATGGGCGTCGGGCAGGGCGGCCAGCCCGCGCCGGCTGCGTGGTGGGAGCGCTTGTGGAAGAAATAACGGGCGGCGGGCGCGCCCGCGATAATAGCAGTATGGTGGGAGCGCCCGCGTAACGTGGACTCGCGCTACGCAGCGGACGTCGATCTCGCTCGTCGATGTGCTGCCGGAGATCCGCTCGCGTGGGAACGCTTCGTCGCCGAGTATCGGCCGGTGCTTTACCGCGCGGCGGATGCGCTCGACCCACGCGGCGGTGCACGCGACATCGCCGACTCGCTGTATGCCGAGCTGTACGGCGTGAAGGACGGGGTCAAGGACGCACGTTCGGCGGAGCGCGAGTCGCTGCTTCGATATTTTCAGGGACGCAGCAGTCTGGCGACGTGGCTCCGCGCCGTCCTCGCGCAGCGCTACGTCGATCGACTGCGCGCGCAGCGCAGGCTCGAACCGCTGCCGGACGAAGAGCAATCGGATCGCGCCAGCGAACGGTCGCTGCGTGCCGCGAATCGCGATGAGCCTGCCGATCCCAATCGAGCGCGTTATCTCACCCTTCTCGCCGACGCGCTCTCGCGCGCCCTGGCGCGATTGCCTGCGGTCGATCGCCTGCGGCTGGCGTGCTATTACGTGCAGGAACTGACGCTCGCCGAGACCGGCCGCCTGCTGAAGGAGCACGAGGCGACCTCGTCGCGCCACCTCGCACGATCGCGACGGGTCATCCGGCTGGACGTCGAGCGGCAGCTTCGAGACGCGGGTTTGCAGGACGATCAGATCGCCGCGTGCTTTGCATCGGTCGTCGAGGATCCGGGGCCTCTCGATCTCAAACCGTTGTTGAGAGAGTCGCTCCAATGAGGTTCGAGTGAAACACGCCGACAACGAACGCGACACGTCGATCGAACGGATGCTGGCCAGGGCGCTGCGTGCGCAGACGTCTGCGCGCGCTACGGGTGATTGTCTCGACGCCGAGACGATTGCGGCGTGGGTCGACGATGCGCTGCCCGCGCGCGAACGTGCGGCGGCGCAGGCGCACGTCGCCGATTGCGAGCGCTGTCAGGCGCTCGTCGCCGCCGCCATCAAAACGATGCCTGCGCCCGTGGCGCGGTCGCCATGGCGCCTGTCGTTCATGGGCTGGCTCGTACCGCTGACCGTTGCGGCCGCTGCAATTGCAATCTGGATAAACGTGAATACCAGGCGCTCGGCAGAGAGTCGTGCGCAAGCGACGGCGCCGAAGGTGGCTGCAGCGTCGCCGCAGCAGGACGTCGCTCTGCCGTCGGCGACGGCGCAGCCGTCAATCTCTCCGGGGTCTCCAGGGTCTCCAGAGTCGCCAGCGCCAGCAGCGCCACAAGCGCAAGCGCCCGCGACGGCCCGGAACAAGACGACTGCGCACGATTTCAGCGACGCCCTGGCGAAACGAGAGCCGGCGCCGCCGGTCACGACGCCGCCGGCCGCACCGACCGAGTCGCGCGCCGCGGCCGAATCGGCACCGGCGCCGGCAGCATCGCCGGCTCCGCCGCTCGCCGAGACCGTTGGCGTCGCCGGCGGCATCGCGGGCGGGCAGCGGGATGCCGCATCGAAACCACCGCAGGGCACCGCGTCGAAAGCGGTGGACAAGATGGCACCGCGAGCGATGATGCAAGGCTTCGCGTCGCAAGAACCGGTGATGATCGTCTCGCCCGACTCTGCGCACCGTTGGCGTCTTCTCGATTCACGCGGCAGCGTTCAGCACTCGAGTGACGGCGGTGCGAGCTGGGAAACCCAGCTGATGGGCGCCAATGTCTCAGCGGGTTCATCTCCCTCTTCGTCCATCTGCTGGCTCGTCGGCCGCGGCGGCGTCGTGCTCCTCTCGACCGACGGCCGAGCGTGGACGCGCATTCAATTTCCCGAACAGATCGATCTGACGTCGATCCGTGCAACCGACGACCGCAGTGCGACGGTGACAGCGCGCGATGGCCGCACCTTCAGCACGTCCGATCGCGGCGTCAGCTGGACACCGCAATAGCGTGACAACAAAGTCATCTCGAGTCCTGCCAGATTGCGCTCGAACGGCTTAACGAATCCATAAACCCGCCCCTCGATCGGCCGATACAACCAACGTCGACGCTTCCCCGACGTCGGGAGTCATCACGCTATGACCAATCCGTACGCACCACCGCGCGCGGCCGTCCAGGATGTCGCCGATCCCAACGCATGGAACGTCCCGGCGGACCGGGGAACCCGGCTCGGCGCCACGATGCTCGACGGGCTCATCTTCGCGGGGATGGTTTACGTGCCGATTCTGTTATTTCTCCTGCTCGGAACGGCGACGCGGCGAGCCGAGGACACCGGCGGTCCGATCTTTCTGCTCGGATTCGTCGCAGGTCTCGTTGGATTCGGCGTCTGGTGCTGGTTCACGACCAATTACGTCAAGCAGAACGGTCAATCGATCGCGAAGCGGGTCCTCGGCATCAAGGTCGTTCGCACCGACGGCACGCCCGTGTCGCTCGGACGGCTCTTCTGGCTGCGCAATGTCGTGAACGGCATCGTCGGCATCGTGCCGTTCTACGCGCTCGTCGACATGCTCTTCATCTTCGGCGAGTCGCGGCAGTGCCTCCACGATAAGATCGCGGACACCATCGTCGTCAAGGCGTGAGCGTCCTCTGGTTGCCACCGACGTTCTGGACACGGTAGTCGCCGCGGAGACGCCGGAAGGCATCCTGCTCGAACTGCGTCCTGCCGGGCTCACCGCGCGCTTCTACGCGTTCGCGCTCGACTGGATGGTCCGTCTCGCAATCGTGTATGCGGCAGCGATCGCTACGGCCGTGTTCGGCGGCATCGGCATCGCGTTCTGGCTGATTCTTCTCTTCGCGCTCGAGTGGTTGTATCCGGTGATCTTCGAGCTGACGCCGTCGGGCGCGACGCCCGGAAAGCGCGCGTTCGGACTGCGTGTCGTGATGGACAACGGGCTGCCGGTCACCGCGGCGGCTTCCGTGGCGCGCAATCTGCTCCGCGCCGCCGACTTCCTTCCGTTCGGCTACGGCTTCGCCATTGTCAGCATGCTGCTCCGGCGCGACTGCAAGCGCCTCGGCGACATCGCCGCCGCCACGATCGTGATTCACCAGCCGCGCGCTGTGTCGCGGCCGGCGTTAAGCGACGTGGCGCCGATTGCGCCTGCGACGCTGCTCGCCCCGGAGGATCAGGCCGCTGTGATCGCGCTCGCCGCGCGAGCGCCGAGGCTGACCGCCGAGCGGCTGGATGAACTGGCCTCGATCGCCGCGACCGTCTCCGGCGACGCGGGGCGTTCAGGACCCGACGTAACCCGCCGCGTGCTCGGAGTCGCGCAGTGGTTGATGGGACGACGACAATGACACCACTCGGTTTTGAAACGACGTACGGCGACGAATGGACCGAGCTCGAAACGCTGCTCGACTCGGTGGTGCACCGCAAGAGCTCCGACACGGCCCTGAAGGCAACGAAGGCGACGATCTCCGGCGCGCGCATCGCGGCGCTCTACCGGCGCGCGTGCGAGCATCTCGCGCTCGCGCGGGCGCGATCGTATCCGGCGCACATGATCGATCGCCTCGAGCGGATCACGTCCGACGCGCATCAGCTGATCTATCGCCGGCGCGAATTCGGATTGACGCGCGTGCGCGACATCGTCGCCGTCGACTTTCCGTCCGCGGTCAGAATGCACATGCCGTACGTCGCGGTCGCCGCGGCTACGTTCATGCTGCCGGCAATCGTCATCGCACTCGTGGTCTATTTCCGCCCTGAGATGATCCTGTCGGTCGTCAGCTCCGACACGGCGGCGTCGTTCGAGCAGATGTACTCGCCCGCAGCCGACGCAATCGGGCGCACGCGGACCGCGAGTACCGACTGGATGATGTTCGGCTTCTACATCCGCAACAACGTCAGCGTGGCGTTCCAGTGCTTCGCCGGCGGGCTCTTCGCGGGCCTCGGCAGCCTGTTCTTTCTTGCGTACAACGGCGCGTTCTCGGGCGCGCTCGCCGGCTACCTCACCGAACGCGGCCTGTCGTCGACTTTCTATGCGTTCATCGCCACACACACGGCATTCGAGCTGACCGCCATCGTGCTGTCAGGCGCAGCGGGGCTCAGGATCGGACACGCCGTGCTCGCGCCGGGCGCGCTGACGCGGCGGCACTCGCTCGTGCACGCGACACAAGAGTGTGCGGTGCTTCTGTACGGCGTCACCGCAATGCTGTTCGTTGCGGCCGGCATCGAGGCGTTCTGGTCGTCTGCGTCGTGGCTGCCTGCGGCGGCGAAGTATGCGGTAGCGCTGGTCTGCTGGACGGCAGTCCTCGCCTACTTCGTCTTCCCTGCACGCCGTGCACGTTGACGCGCTGGCCGTACGGCTGCGGCCGCGCACACCGATGGAAGCTGCGGATCTCGGCGTGCGTCTGTGTCAGAGCGCCGCGCGATCGGTCTATCTGTGTTACGGCATGGCGGCGCTGCCGATTCTGATCCTCGCGCTCGCGTCGTTCGAGATCGCCGGCTGGCTGCCGAGTGTGTTGATGTGGTGCGCGCTGCCGTGGCTCGATCGCACGATCCTCTTCGTTCTGTCTCGCGCCGCGTTCGGGCAGCGAACGACTCCGGCGGATGTGTGGCGGGAACAGCGGAGCGTCTGGTGGCGCCAGCTGATCTTCACGTGGACCGTCCGTCGTCTCTCGCCGTGGCGATCGCTGACGCAACCAGTGTATCAGCTCGAAGGCTTCTCGATCGTGCGCGGCGGCCCGCGCATTCGTCAGATTCGGCGCAGACACGCAGGCCAGGCGCTGATGATGGCGTCCGCATTCGGCGCGGCGAGCGTGTCGCTCGCATTTGCTCTGGTGTCGCTCGTATTCTGGATGGCGCCGACCGGCCACGCGCCGGAGCTGTATCAGCTGTTGGTCGGCGAGGCCGGGCTTCTGACCCTCGCGTTCCCGATCGCGCAGGCGATCACCGTGCTGTTCATCGAACCGTTCTACGTGGCGGCGGGTTTCGCGATGTATTTGAACCGACGCGCCGAGCTCGAAGCGTGGGACATCGAGCAGGAGTTCCGCCGTGCGTTTTCGCACTGACCGGCTTCTGCCGGGCGTCGCGATCGTCGCGCTGCTGATGACGGCGCCGGTGCGAGCCACAGCCGTTCAGCCCGATGCGGCAACGCGGCCCACTGCTGGCGACATCGAACGGGCCATCGCCATCGTCAAAGCGGATCCAAACCTCGCGACGGAACGGACGATCAAAACACTGCGGTGGACCGGATCGACTCTGAAGCGGCCCGGAGTCCCTTCGTGGCTGAACTGGATCGCCGGACTGTTTCGATGGATCGATCAATCGGCGCGCCTCCTCGTCTGGTCGGCGGTACTGATTCTCGTTGGTCTGCTCGTTGTGTACATCGTTCGTGTCGTTCGGACGAGCGGCCTGCCGCACCGAGCGGAGGCATTTGTCGCACCGACTCACGTCCGCGATCTGGACATCCGGCCCGAGAGCCTTCCCAACGACATCGGCGCCGCGGCGCGCGCGCTGTGGGATGCGGGCGAGCACCGGGCGGCGCTTGCGCTGCTGTATCGCGGACTGCTCTCGCGGCTCGCATACGTGCACGGAATTCCAATCCGCGATTCGAGCACCGAAGGCGACTGCCTTGCGCTCGCCGCAAATCATCTCTCAGAGCGGACGCGCGACTACGCGGCGCTCCTCATCGGCGTGTGGCAGCGATCCGTGTACGGACGCGAGGACGTTCGAGCGCCAATCGTTTACGGACTCTGCAATGACTTCGCGTCGATGCTCGCATCAGAGGCGGCCGCGTGAAGCGCACGACATGGATCGCGTTCGCCGTCAGCATCTCGCTCGCGCTCGTCACGTACTGGGTGGCGCGCAACACGGAGTGGGTCGACGCGACGATCCCGGCGATCCCCAGGGGCGAGGCGCTGATCAATCCGTTTTACGCGGCGCAGAAATTCGTCGACGCACTCGGCGCGCACAGCACGTGGGATCGGGCGTTCACCGCGCCGCAACCAACTGCGATCATTGTCGTCTCCGCGTGGCATTGGAACCTGTTCCCAGCACGGCGCGATTCGTTGAAGCAGTGGGTCGAATCCGGCGGCCGTCTCGTCGCCGACCGGTCGATGGAGGACAGCGATCGCGACTTCGAGCGATGGTCCGGGATTCGACACGAGTTTCGATCACGGCGCGACCGCCGACCGCCCGAACAGGACACCGAGCGCCAGTGCAGCACGTTCGAGGAGTCTGACGCGGAAGCCCCCGGCGCAGTGCGGCCGGCGACGTATCAGATGTGCGACGTATTCGACTGGTCCTCGCTCAAAACCCACAAAGCGCCGACGTGGTCGCTGAGCGATGCGTCGGGCATCCAGGCGATACGCGTCCGCGTGGGGCGCGGCAACGTGACGATGATCAACGCGACGCCGTTTCGCTATCAGAGCTTCCTCGACGGCGATCACGCGAGGCTGCTCGCTGCCGCCATCGAACTGCATCGCGGCGACGAGGTGCATTTTCTGTCGGAAGACGATCACCCGTCGCTTCTCGCGATGATCTGGCATCACGGCGCGCCGGTCGTGGCGCTGACGCTGGTGCTCGCCGCGCTGCTGCTGTGGCGCGACTGCGTGCGATTCGGACCGCTGGCGGCGCCGCATGAGCCGGCGCGCCGCTCGCTCGCCGAACAAATCCGCGGCACGGCACAGTTCGCGCTCCGCTACGGCAGCGACGCCGCGCTTCACGCCGCCTGCGTGCGGGCGCTCGACGAAGCGGCCGCACGGCGGTTGAAGATCTACTCGCGCTTGACCGGTGGCGAGCGCACCGCGGCGCTCGCGCGTCTCACCGGCTTCGACGAGCAGACGCTCGCTGCCGCGATCACCAACCCCGACGCGCGGACCTCGCACGAGCTCCGCCGGACGATTGCGCTGCTCGAAGCGGCGCGCCGTCACGTCGCCGTCGACCTCACGAGGCCCTCGTATGGAACACGTTGAAGTGGACGCTGTCGCGCAAGCCGCCGAGATGCTCGACATCCTGCGCGCAGCCATCGGCCGCGCGGTGGTCGGCCAGTCGGCTGTCGTCGAGCAGGTGCTGATGGCCCTCGTCGCATCGGGCCACGTACTCATCGAAGGCGTGCCGGGCCTGGGCAAAACACTGCTCGTGCGCGCACTCGCGCAGGCGCTGTCGCTCGCGCACGCCCGGGTGCAATTCACGCCCGACATGATGCCCTCCGACATCACAGGCCACACGATCCTCGATCCGTCGTCGCGCGAGCTGCGCGTCGTTCGCGGGCCCGTGTTCACGCACGTCCTGCTCGCGGACGAGATCAACCGCGCGCCAGCCAAAACGCAGAGCGCGCTGCTCGAGGTGATGCAGGAATATCAGGTGACGCTCGAAGGTCAGACGATGCCGCTGCCGAAGCCGTTCATCGTGCTGGCGACGCAGAATCCTGTCGAAACCGAAGGGACGTATCCGCTGCCGGAGGCGCAGCTCGACAGGTTCCTGTTCAAGATCGAAATCGGCTACCCGTCCGACGCGGAGGAAGTCGCGGTCGTCGTTCGCGTGACGACGGATCAGGCGGGCAACGAGTTGCCGCTGGCCGACGTGACGCCGTGTCTCGACGGCGACGCCGTCATGCATCTGCAGCGGGTGGCGGCACGACAGCGCGTCGACGAGCAGGTGATCGACTACGCCGTGCGGATCGTCCGCGCCACACGCGATCATGCGGCGGTCGCGATCGGCAGCGGATCGCGCGGCGCGCTGGCGCTCGTGCGCGGCGCCCGCGCCGCCGCGCTCCTCGACGGCCGCGCCTACGTGACGCCCGACGACATCAAGCGCGTCATGTTGCCCGCGCTGCGACATCGGATCGCGCTTGCGCCCGACGCCCTGCTCGAGGGACGCACGTCGAACGATGTGCTCGTCGAAGTCGGTGAGACCGTCGCCGCGCCGCGCGTGTGAACGTGCGCCTTCTCATCATTCCCGGGCGGACCTCAATCGTCGCGCTCGCGGTCATGTCCGCTGCGGTGCTCGCTGCGCTGCTGATGGGCGTCGCCGTGAGTGTGGCCGCCTGGATCGCGACCGCCGCGCTCGTCGCGTTGTTGACGGTCGCCGTGTGCGACTACTCGATGTCGGCGCGCGCATGGCGGCGGGCGGCTGCGACGATGACACGGCGGCTGCCGGCGGCGTTCGCGATCGGCGCACGCCGACTGGTGCAGCTATCGATCGACAACACGAGCACCGACGCGTGGCGCTGCGCGATCCACGATCACACCGATCCGACGCTCCTCACGGATGGAATGCCGGCGCCGTTGACGCTCGCGCGCGGCGGGCGCATCGAGACGTCGTACACGGTGACGCCGACCACGCGCGGCCAGGTGGCGTTCGCGCCGGCGGACGTTCGCGTCCGATCGCGGCTTGGACTCTGCGAGCTGCTGGAGCGGCTCGGCGCCGACGAGGTGCGCCGGGTGTATCCCGACTTCGCGCAGGTTGCGCGCTACGCGTGGCTCGCCGGCGATCGCCGCCTGCAGGAGATCGGGATCAAGACCTACCAGCTGCGGGGCAAGGGCACCAATTTCAAACAGCTGTCGGAGTACCGGCTTGGCGATTCGGTGCGTCACATCGACTGGCGCGCGACGCTCAGGGCGAGCAAGCCGATCGTCCGTGAGTATCAGGACGAGCGGGATCAATGCGTCATGCTGCTGCTCGACTGCGGGCGGCGGATGCGCGCGGACGATCGTCGCGGCGCCATCGGCACCTCGCACTTCGATCAGGTGTTGAACGCCGTCATGCTGTTGACCTACGTCGCGCTCAAACAGGGCGACGCGGTCGGCGCGATGACCTTCGGCACGCCGGCCGGCCACGAACGCTCCGTCGCGCCACGCAAGGGCGCGCAGGCGCTGAACGGGCTCATGAGCCAGCTGTATGACGTCCAACCGACGCCGACGCACTCCGACTATCTCGCGGCCGCGAAGCAGCTGCTGAAACGCCACCGCAAACGCTCGCTCATCATCGTCATCACGAACTTCCGAGACGAGGACAGCACGGAGCTGACGCACGCGCTGCGTCTCCTGCGCGCGCGGCATCTCGTACTGCTCGCCAGCCTGCGCGAGCGGATTGTCGGCGAGCTCGCGGCGCAGCCGCTCGTCAGCGGCGACGCCGCCATCGAGGTGGCAGGCGCTCATCTCTACGAGCAGTCGCGGCGCGACGCATTCAATCGGCTCGCGTCGAGAGCCGGGCTGATGGTGGATGCCGTCCCCGAACGCCTCGGCATCGAGCTGGTGAATCGCTATACCGCAATCAAGAGAGCTGGACTGATCTGACGGGGAGTCAGGGAGCAGGGAGCAGGGACTAGGGATTAGGGATTAGAGGGATCAGGGAGCAGGGATTAGGGATTAGAGGGATCAGGGAGCAGGGATTAGGGGACGTCGATCCGC
>Ga0075424_100007286_pt1 | contig 10717 bp, 8 predicted proteins | sample SoiMethybrSBSTD3_FD_75301 | JGI IMG/M metagenome (GOLD analysis project Ga0075424, IMG submission 75301) | Bulk soil microbial communities from a Populus tree surrounding site in Tennessee, USA - Soil MetaG P. TD hybrid SBSTD3 | ecosystem: Environmental > Terrestrial > Soil > Tree plantation...
AGTCGTTGGCGAAAAATCCCCATTACACGCAACATAAAAACACGACCTGTGACTCCGGTTGTGAGGCGGCGGAGCCGAAAGGCTTTAGTCTCGTAAAAAGTTAAGCGTCACGCCAAAAAGTTTGGCAGCAGTTGTGGCAGCAGTTTGAGCGCAGGTAGGGGGGAAGTAGTGCTCGGAACCCCGCGTAAATCGCTGTAACGGCAGGATACCAGGTGTGGATTGTGAACTTCCCAAGCTGGATGTCGCCAGTTCGGTCCCGGTCTCCCGCTCCAGTTTCAATCAGCTTTAAATCAATCCCACAAAATTTGGTATTGAAATGAGCCCTAAAAGTGTGTACTGGCATTTCACCGAGCTGTTTTACCGAGTCGGTCAATCCACTCCGGTTCACTGGGTTCCATTTCGATCTTTTTACTCTTTGTGAACCCCCATCGATGAATCCACGAGAGCCTCTTTGGACCCACGTATGAGTCGGAAATCCTGTAACACCCATCCCGCATTGCATCATCGAGTGTAACGAACTGATATCCTCGCGAACCTCACGCGACACGATTTTGTCTCGACGGGCTTTCTTCCAGTGCGCGCACATAGCGCTCCGCCGAGCGGCGAACTACATCCTTCGCGTTCGCTTGCACGACGAAATTCGGCCACGCACCGTACAGTTTTGTGAAAGAAAACGGTTCGAGTGCGGAAACGATCCTGCGAACACTGGCAGCATCGAGCGGAACGTAATTCGGATAGCTGTACATGAAGCTCACAAAGCGGCGGTCGGGGCAGACTTGTGGTTGGTCGCCGGTGAACAGCGCTCCGGCTCCATTCTCCGCTTCCGCGGAGTGCAGTACCTGGAAGCCGGGAAAGTGTCCGCCCAGCCGAATGAGAGTTAATCCGTGCTCCAGTGAGTGGCTTTCTCCTCGCCAGAACTTGATCGCTTTATCGGTACGCTGCACCCATTGCCGATCATCTTCGTGAAGGTAAATTGGAATTCCGCCGAAGGTCTGGCTCCATTCCACCATCGAAGTGTAGTAATGCGGATGGGAAATGGCGATTGCGGAAATTCCACCCAGTCCGCGGATAAGCGTGACCGTGTCGGGGCTGATCAGGCTCAGGCAGTCCCAGAGAATGTTGCCTTGACTTGTTCTGACGAGAAGCGCGCGCTGTCCGATCCCAAACGCTGGGGTCGTGCTGATGCCCCAAACGCCTTCGCCTTCCCGATACAGCGTATTGCGGTGCGTTTTCTGTAAGGGTTCGAGCGTCGTCCACTGTTGGCCGTTCAGGCCGACGAACTGCCGCTCGTCCTCGCAGATCGGGCATCGCTCGGGCGGATGATCGCTGGGGGAGAATTGAGTTCCGCAGGTCACGCACAGGTGCGTCATTGCTGGCCTCCCTGATGATTTGTCGTAATGCCGCGCCGGCTGACGAGATAAACCGCGAAGCTTCCCAGCCAATGACCACCTTCGTAGTGCTCTCCTGTGACTGCGGCAAGGCCCGCACGTCTGTGCGCTTGCGCGGTTGCTTGAATTGCGGGCAAACGTTTGTCTCCTTTCGGAAGACCAGCGGCAATGCCTTCGAGCATCCAGGCACGGCTCAGATTCAGTCCGTCGAGGTGCGCCAGTTTCGGATCGCTGGGGTCAGGAGAGACTGCCGGCGGCATCCATGAATCGCTGGCGGACGCAGGAACTTGCGGAAGGAATGCGCGCAGCCAGACTGCAAAATCTTGAGGTGGCAGCACTCGCCGCATCAGGTCGGCCTCACCAAGGCAAGGTGACAGGAAGTCTTCTCCGGAAGGCTCGTATGCGAGAGGGCAGTTCTTGTCTTTGAAATAGAACTGCCGTGCTCTTGACGTTACGAGTTCGGCGAATTTCTGGTTCTCTGTTTCACGCGCATAGTCGAGCATGAGGCTGAGGGCGAAAGCGGTCTGGTCATGCTCGCCGATGCGAACGGGATTCGACAACTTGGGCAGCCATGCTGTTAGCCGCTCCAATGCCGCTTGCTCGAGCGGGCGTAAGTTGTCGGCTATTTCGTGGCCTTGTGGATCGTTCCACTCGCGCAGCTCCGCGACCAACTGTAGAAGCCATGCCAATCCGTAAGGCCGCTCAAAACTCGTGCGCCCTTCCGCTCGCAAGTAGGCTGCTTCCTGGTTGATTTTCGCCGCAGTCAAGCTCTGGCTTAGCGCGTCGCGTGCGGACTGAACGAACTCAGCGTCGGGAAACGTGCGGATCAGGCGCGCCAGAAGCCAGTGCCCATGCACGGAAGAATGCCAGTCATAGCAGCCGTAGAAAGCAGGCGTCAGGTCACGCGGGGGAGCCACGTCCGCATCGCCGTTCAATGTGTGGCTGATCTTGTTCGGATATTCCTTGTGAACGCATGCTAGCGCAAGGGTGGCAAATCGGTTGGCAGCCTTCACGTCGAAGTCGTTCGTCACCTGAGAGGTCGGGACGGCAGACTTGGCTTGCGCAAAAGAAACCAGGAGCAGAAAGCACCATGTCAATCTCATCGGCTCATACTCTAGCCGAAACGCGTTAAAGGTAGCGAGCGGTGAAGGTTTACGGTCCAAGAACCGGGGCACGTGTCTCCAAGAGTAGATATCGGGCTGTGTTTTCAGGCAGGTAACACGTTCACATGTTATTAACAAACACCTGCTAGCCTTGAATCGAGTCAAAAATGCCTTTCGGAGGTGTTTTATGATTCCCATCTCTTCTGCCAAATCTGGCGGCCTCACCTGGTCGAAAACTCCTGATAAGCGTCGATACGATCTCAAGCGGCATGGAGAAATTGTCGGTTCATTTCGGCGAACGAGTTGTTGGTCGTCGGAGCTTCATGTGGAATCCGCTCATGGGGAGTGGAGAATTCGTCGTAAGGGCGTTTTCCGTACTGAAATTGTCGACGCGCACTCCAATGCTCGTCTCGCACTCTTGCGCCCAAATTGGAGCGGCGGAGGACGACTCGAATTCATGGACGGGTCGACATTCCGCGTGGCCTGCAACGGCTTTTGGCGGCCGGTTTGGACCGTGTGGACAGAAAGCAACCAACCGGTGTTGAGTCTTTGCTCGTGTGAGCAGGCTGTGGATTTGCCGGAAGGGTTGCTAGTAACCGAAGACAGATTGATCCTGCTGGCAATTTTCACGTGGCAAATCATGCGGCAGGCATCGGAGGACGCAGCGTCGGTGGCTGCAGTGGTAGCGGCAACGTCGTGAGACGCGGCCGCTTACCGAACAGACGGACTTGTGCCGTGTGTCACGTCTTTTGGGACGCCAGTAATCTTCCATCGTGTTATCCCCTCGGCGTAGAGTGACCATCATGAAGTGACGTGCCCTGTCAGTCGTCGGTGTCGTGTTGCTTACGGCATGCCAGTACGACCCGTGGGCGGATGGATTCCTGACTGTTCAGCCTTCCGAACAGGATGTGGAAGGTACGTACGTGATTGATGCCGATTCGCAGAAACGTAGGATAGAGCTACCGAGAGCAACGCCAGCTTTCCCATTGATCATTCGGCGCAGATTGTTCTTTCAGGCGACCACAAGGCTGAGTTCATTCATGTCCCAGAGGACTATCGTGGCGAAGCCGCATGTTCGGTGACGGGAGGAGGTTCATGGCGACTGGGAAAAACTGAAAACTTTGCAGTCGTGTGGGCAAGCATCGTCAACGAGGAGCCGAACAGCCGGTGCATGGGAAATTTCGGGTACGAATTGATGTTGCACGGGAAAAAGTCGCCATACAAGCTTCATATCACGATCGGCGATCTTGATTCCGGCGATGCCGTGCAATTCGAGAAGCAGCGGTAGGCTGCTGCTGTCACCTTGGAATGCCTAATCCAGCCTTTGGCGCCATTGACCCGCTGTATCCCCACCCCTAAGATGCTCCGCCAACCAGATATCATTCGCAAGTCGGAGCCATCGTGGGTGCATCAGCGGACGAAATCGCGAACAGGCCTGAAGCCCCGCATGTTCAACGAACCCGCTACGCCGTTCTTTACGACGCTCAGTGCGAAATCTGTCAGGCTTGCGTTTCATGGCTCAAGGTTCTTGATCATCAGAACAAGACGTACAGCTTGCCCATCAGTACGGAAGCCCTGGCCGCCATCGATTCTCGTCTCAATCTTGAGGAGTGCCTGCAGCAGTTACACGTCGTTACCCGGGAAGGCGCAATCGTCGTCGGCTGGGATGCCGTGGCTTGTCTGGCGCGGTTGTTCCCGCCCACTTGGCTCATTGGCGCCCTGAGCCAGCATTTTCCCTTGCGAGGCGTGGGACGATCCACGTACAGGTTTGTGGCTGCGAACCGGTATGCTCTCAGCAAGTGTCGCGGTGGCGCTTGCCGCGTAGTGAAACCGGAAACCGTCCGTCGGCAAGCGCGATTGAGAGCTTTCTGGTCTTGCTACACGCTTGGCTTCTTTCTCCGTCTGCCGCTCATCGTATGGGCCGCAGTTTCAACAGCGGGACTTAGAGTTTCACTTTTCGCGCGCACGTACCACAAGCGACTCGAACTATTCGATGGAAAACTGACCATTCTGTTTCTGAACGGCCTTTTGCCGAATGCCGTGCCGATTCTGTTCGGCGAGTTGTTCACGACTGTGGTCTACGATGGCGTTGCCGTTGATCCGGGTTCGCCGAAGATGCGGCGATCTCGGGCACGACATTTGCATCGCTGGAAACCGAAGATTTCGAAAATTGTTGCCACCCACGCGCATGAGGAGCACATCGGCAATCTCAACTGGCTTTCCACACTGGCCAATGCTCCAATCTACGTTTCAAAAACGACGGCCGAATTCCTCACGCCATTTAAGAAGCTACCGTGGGTTCGTGCGGCGATCATTGGGCAACCGCCAAACCTCGAACAACCCTACTCCTCTCTGGGTGAAACTCTTGAAACGAGCTCAGGACAGCTCTTGGTCATTGCGACACCGGGCCATTGCGATGATCACGTCGCGCTTTACGATGCAAAGGAGAAGGTTCTGCTCGCAGGCGACGCTTTCATGGGACTTACTTCGCGACGCCGAATCCTGACGTGGATAGCCGAAAGTGGCTCGCCAGCCTGGAGCGGCTGATGGAACTGGACATCGAAGTTCTCGTTGAGGGCCACGGGCAGTGCATACTTTGAGAAGTGACATCCCGGATGTCCCAGGCGTCGTGATTCGACAAGATCCGAAGATCGCCATCGCGCAGAAGTTGGATTATTTGCGTTGGCTGCGCGAGCAGATTGTAGAAGGTTTTCAAGACCGGCTGCCGATCCGCGTCATTGAGGCGAGTTGTTTTCCCTGGGGCCGGCGTACTTCGTGGGAAAGCTGCGCCACGGACGAATGTATCCGGCTGCTCAGTCTCGGCCATTTTTCGCGGACGGAACTCGTGCGCAGTTTTGTCCGCACCAATGCAGACGCCCTTCCAACTGTGTACGAACTTCGCCTCTCGGCATCGGACTAAGATCGTTCGGGCTATTACCTAAGTTGTACCTAGGGCCAAAACTCATCCCGATCTTCGTTGTTTCTCCTACCGATGTGAGCCGCTTTCTCGATCAGTTTGGTACAAAAGTTCGCATTGGTTACTGGCGTAATCGGTGCGCGAGATGAACTTGTGTAAATTGCGGATAACATCTTTGTTACACGGGTGGGCGGATGGAAACTCGCTGGGGCAAGAGGTTTGGACGATACGAAGTCGTGGCCGAGTTGGGCCGCGGTGCAATGGGTATCGTCTATAAAGCCCGTGATCCGAAGATCGATCGCTTTGTCGCTATCAAGACGATTTGCCTGGTTGGTCATGTTCAAGAAGAACAGCAGGCCTACCGAGAGCGATTCTTTCAAGAGGCACAAACTGCAGGCCGGTTAGTCCATCCGAATATCGTCACGATCTTTGATGTGGGGGAGGATCCAGAGACTCGCGATCCCTATATCGTGATGGAGTACGTTCCTGGTGTGCCCCTTAACGGCATGCTCGCCGAAGGCACGCCCCTTCCTCTAGAAACTTCGATGCGGCTGACCCAGCAGATCGCGGAAGCGCTCGATTGCGCTCACGCCCAGGGCATCGTGCATCGCGACATCAAGCCCTCAAACATCATGGTGACGGCCGATGGACAAGCCAAGATCATGGACTTTGGCATCGCCAGGATGGACTCGGTCCATTTGACCTTGCCTGGACACGCGCTCGGGACGCCGGCCTACATTTCTCCCGAGCAACTCAGCGGTGATCAAGTTGACGGACGGGCCGATATTTTCTCTCTGGGTGTCATCCTCTATAACATGGTTACTGGCTATCGACCATTCCAGGGAAACAGCGCCATCACTGTATGTTTCAAAGTTGCCAACCGAGAACCGCTGGCGCCCACGCTCCTTGATCCGACACTTCCCCGTCAGCTCGACGCTGTCATCTCTCGCGCGATGGCGAAGAATCCGGTGGACCGATACCAGCGGGGAATGGAACTGGCGCTCGATGTGCGCGAATTGCTGGAAAAACGCACGCCGATATTCAAAGGGAAAACATCGGAATCCGACGCTAATCCATCAGCGGTCGCTACTCAGAAGTTGGAGGGGGCCGAGGCTTCCAGAGCATTGCTTTCGCGTGCGTTCAACCCGACGCGGATTGCGCTGCTGTGCGCGTGCGTAACCATAGTAGGGCTTTTGGCGTTTTATCGTCCCTCCCTTACGGTTCATCCTGCTGCCGTGGACGCAGCGCCACCAACTCTCCAAAGCTCGTCTCTCCCACCGGCTCCGCCGCCGCAGGTCGAGACTGTTTCTTCCCAGACGAAACGCGCCACCTCTAATCTCGACATCGAAGTGAATCATCGGTTCACGGAGGGGAAAATCTCCGTCTGGGTAGATGGTTCCTTGAAGTATTCCCATTCACTACATAGCGAGAGCAAGAAGCGCCTGCTTCTTTTCCGCAGCGCGCGAGGCAGCGAAATGAGCACGGTTTCCATACCCGCGGGCGACCATCACCTCACTGTTCGCGCCCAATCGCAGTCTTACGATCAGCGTAAGGTAGTGGCCGGAGTATTCGTGGAGGGTTCGCGGAAAACTCTACTCGTCAGCTTTGATGGCCCGCACAAGGACATGCGACTCGCTCTCAAGTGAAGCTGTGCCAGAACAAACCCCTCCGACCCTACGGTTCTCCAATTCAGCTCGACTCTCATGAGAGGAAGTAAGTCTCCAGAAGCGATAGTCTTCAAAAGCTTGCGCGAGGTTACACGACGGTAAAACTTTGTAAAGACGCGGCATTCCAGCGGGTTGCGATGCTACATTGATAGTATGAGTTGCAGCCGCTTTGTCCAGTTGGAGCGCAGTTATTTAGTTGCAATCGTGCTCGGACTCCTGCCGGCAACTCTTCTCGTCGGACTTTCATTCGCACAGGCACCTTCCGCCGATTCGGCACAACGGGTAGTCGGCATCGTCAAAACAGTCACTGACACCGGCATCCTCTTGACTTCCGATGCGGGTGACGAGGTTCGCGTCGTCCTGCAGGCCACCACTCGATTTCTGCGGGTCGCCCCCGGTGAAAAGGACCTCAAGAACGCAACGACAGTCCAGAGGTCGGACCTCCAGGCAGGCGATCGTGTGTTGGTGCGTGGTAAGTCAGCCGGAGACACTCAATCCCTGGCGGCGGGCGTTGTCATCGTGATGAAGCAAGCCGATGTCGCGGCCAAGCAAGATCAGGATCGCCAGGACTGGCAGAGGCGTGGAGTTGGGGGACTGGTAACCGCCATTGACCCCACCAGCGGGACGATCACAATCTCTATGACGTCCTTCACGGGAAGCAAGAACGTGACCGTCCATACGACGAAATCCACGATTCTTCGTCGCTATGCGGCAAACTCTGTGAAATTTGACGACGCGAAGATCGCCCCGCTCGATCAGGTGAAGGTAGGCGACCAGCTTCGCGCGCGCGGCGCAAAGAATGAGGACGGTACTGAACTGACTGCGGAGGAGGTTGTTTCTGGAACGTTTCGCAATCTTGCCGGGACAGTAACCCAAGTCGATCCGGCGGCGAATACCCTTACTCTGAAAGACGTCTTCAGCAAGGAGTTCGTCGTTGTGAAGGTTACGAACGAAGCGCAGTTTCGTAAGTTGCCCGCGGAATTTGCCCAGCGCATCGCGATGCGTCTGAAGGGAGCGGCCGGGGGAATTCCGGGCACTCCCGGGGCCGGCGGCAGCGAAAATGCGAGCGGTGGTGAAGCGCGCCAACAGGGCCGCCCAGATTCACCAAATGCTCCGGGTGGGGGAATGAATGGAGGCATGGGCGCCGGAAGGCGCGGTCCGCCCGATATTCAACAGATCTTGAGTCGTATGCCGACGGCCACTCTGGCGGATCTTCACAAGGGCGATGCCGTCATGATCGTTTCCACAGAGGGACAGGATGGTAGTGAGGTCAACGCCATCACAATGCTGGCGGGCGTTGAGCCGATCCTCACCGCATCGCCCGGCGCCACGCAGGCTCTCATGCTTTCCCCCTGGAGTCTGAGTTCGGCGGGCGCCGAGGCCGCCGCGAATCCGTAAGAGTCATTGGGCTGATATTTGTTCCTTCGCAGGAAAGACAGGGATGACGTTCTTCATAAGCAATCATCTTGTTCGCGCCACTGCACTCGCATTGATGTTGTTTTTGTGCGGCTTCAATGCCTTTGCCCAAACGGGTGCGGGCAGGTTGTATGGCACAGTCACCGATCCATCAGGAGCTGCAGTAACGAATGCCACGGTGATTGCCATCGGTCCCGACGGACAAGCGAAAACTACAACTACAACGCGGACGGGCTCTTACGAGATCACCGGACTTGCACCCGGCACTTACACGCTGACTGTCGACGCCGCTGGGTTCGCTTCCTACGCGAAAGACCGGGTCGAAGTCGTAGGCGGAGAATCGCGACTGGCGAACATTGCGCTCTCCATCGCGGTTGAAAAAGAAAAGGTGGACGTTACGGAGCAGGGAACTGGCGTAGATACTAACCCGGCGGACAATACAGGAGCCATCATTCTGTCAGGGAAAGACCTCGATGCGCTCCCCGACGATCCTGATGAACTGCAGACCGACCTGGAAGCTCTTGCAGGGCCATCCGCAGGTCCCAACGGCGGTCAAATTTATATTGACGGTTTCACTGGCGGCCAACTTCCGCCCAAGTCTTCGATTCGAGAGATCCGCATTAACCAAAATCCTTTTTCAGCGGAATTCGACAAACTGGGTTATGGCCGCATCGAAATCTTCACCAAGCCGGGGACCGACAAGTACCACGGACAGATTTCCGTGATGGGAAATTCCTCGGCCTTCAATTCGCAGAATCCTTTCTTAGAAGGTGATGAACCGTCGTACCACTCGCTGCAGTACATGGGAAACTTTGGCGGCCCGATCAGCAAGAAGGCGTCGTTTTTCGTGGATTTTCAACGTCGTAATATTGACGAAGTCGCGGTTGTGAATGCGATCGTGCCGAATCTGGATCCCACCTGTGTCGACCCGGGATGTCTGGGCGTGCCGTTTACAGCGGCTGTGCCCAACCCGCACACGCGCACCAACATCAGCCCGCGGCTCGATTTCCAGCTCACCAAGAACAACACCTTGACGACCCGTTACCAGTACTTCCACGACACGGAAGAGAACGACAACGTAGGGCAATTATTCCTGCCGACACAGGGTGCGAACACATCCAGTACAGAGCATACTTTCCAGATCAGCGACACCCAGGTGCTGTCGGCCAAAGTCGTAAATGAAACGCGTTTCCAGTATCTGCGAGAAAACAACCGCGACATACCGATTAATACCGGCCCTACCGTGACGATCCTAGGTGCGTCCACCGGGGGAGGCAGCTCGGCAGGTCCTAGTACCGATCGGGAGGACCACTACGAGCTGCAGAATTACACGTCGATGGCGCTCGGAAGTCACGTAGTGAAGTTTGGCGGTCGGTTGCGCCTCACTCATGCTGAGGAACTCTCCACCACGAACTTTAATGGCACCTGGACTTTTCAAGACTTGGCGGCCTTCCATGCAAGTGACGCATTCCAGTTTTCCATCAATTCGGTGCCGGGAGCGACGACGACTGTTATTCCAACGGTGACCGCGAATGTGGTGGACGCGGGGTTGTATGTGCAGGACGACTGGCGCGTGCGGCCGAACCTCACTGTCAGCGCTGGTTTGCGTTTTGAAACGCAGAACGCCATTGGCGACCACGGTGATTGGGCGCCCCGTGTTTCTGTTGCCTGGGGCATAGGGGGTGGGCAGAAGTCGGCCGCGAAGACGGTTCTTCGCGCGGGATTCGGCATGTTCTACGATCGTTTAACCGAACCCTCAGTGATGCAGGCGGAGCGGTTGAATGGGGTCACGCAATTGCAGTACATCGCTACTGCCAACCTGAACTATCCGACAATTCCTTCGCCCGAGGAGTTGCAGGCAGCCTCACCGACTATCTATCAGATTGATCCCAGGTTTCGCGCGCCTTATATCCTGCAGACAGCTGTCAGTCTTGAGCGGCAGGTCTCAAAAGCCGTCACCGTCACCGCGTCCTACTTGAACTCGCGCGGCTTCCGGCAATTGTTGACACGCAATATCAACGCGCCCCTGCCCGGAACCTTCGATCCCACGGATCCCGCCAGTGGTGTGCGGCCCGACGGTACCAACAACAACATCTATCAGTATGAGTCGGAAGGCGTATTCCGGCAGAATCAGCTCATCGTGAACGCCAGTGTCCGCGCAGGCGCTCGCCTTTCCCTTTTCGGCTACTACACGTTGAACAACGTTCACAGCAATGTTTCCAGCTC
>Ga0075424_100007292_pt1 | contig 10711 bp, 2 predicted proteins | sample SoiMethybrSBSTD3_FD_75301 | JGI IMG/M metagenome (GOLD analysis project Ga0075424, IMG submission 75301) | Bulk soil microbial communities from a Populus tree surrounding site in Tennessee, USA - Soil MetaG P. TD hybrid SBSTD3 | ecosystem: Environmental > Terrestrial > Soil > Tree plantation...
GGTCACGATCAAAATAACACTCGAGATGAATCTCAATCGGACCGCCATCGCTACTATCGATCCGGGCACGTTGGACGATATGGTTGTCCAGACATGAACACGCTCCATTCGTTTTGTGAAAGATTGCGGGTCAAGAGAGAGCATGTTTGGTGAATCAAGTCTTCCTGTCGAAGATAGTGACGGGTGAGGGAAGTGTCATCCACGACGTCGAAATAGCGGTCGTCCATGCTAAATGCTGCTGCAACCGCCTCTCTTGCTATCTGAATAACCGACCGAACCTTTCCCGTTGTCGTTTCGATGAGATGTATCGCGAAAGGAAACTCTCCTTCCGGCGCGTCTGCACGTACGCGGGATGGGTCTCTGCCGCCGCCTGCAACCAGAAAACCGCCGTCATTGCTAAACAGTAATAGTTGAGCGTTCACACCTTTCAGGAGATCTGTAAGATTTCGCGTTTGCACGTTGAGGAGTTTCAGGTCCCCGTTTTCCGATGACGTCGCCAGATACTTCCCATCAGAGCTGAATCCTGCTTTCACAACCGCGGATTCAAGCTCGCGACGAAAAATCTCCTTCTTTGTCGCAGCATCGACCACGACGAGAAATGGATTCTTGGCAGAGGACACAGCGAGCAGACTTCCGTCACGGCTGAGCTCGAGCGTTCGCGTATCAGGAATATCCAAAACTGGCCCTTGGCGCGTGCCGTCTTGAGCCCGCAGCAGCTCAATGTGCGTGGCAGTAGCCCATGCAAGTATTTTCCCGTCCCCGCTGATGCTTTCAGCTATTAAACCAGGCTTGGGCGGTTCGTGATGAATGGCTTGCGTTTTGAAGTCGTACGCTGTCATTCCGTATCCACTACCCGTAGCAACGATCCGCTCTTCGTCGAAGCTGTAACGAATAACACCCGAGATGAGAAGATCTCGAACAACGTCGGGAACATCGGCAGGACGTTCGGAGCGAATGGGAAAAGTCCAGCGGGAGATGGGCTGTTGGGGGGCTTTGCGAATTTCATCTCGATCCACGATCGCGAGTTGTGGTGTGACGCCGCCAGTGACCGTAATCAAATATCGGCCGCGAGGGCTGATGCCCTTTATGCCAATCGGCAACGATTCGAACGCGGGCCTCTGTAATACTTCAACCGTTCGTAATTTCCTGTCCTCAGAAATGAGGACCAGATGATTCTCGCGCGTAAAAGCCAAAGCTTTAACGGGTGAACCGGTGGGAATCAGCGCGATCAGACGGTTGGTCACTGTTTCTGTGACACGAGCGGCACCGTCACCGCCACCGCTCGCGGTGTACAATCCGTCCTCGCTGAGCGCAACCGCATTCGGCCGTTTATCATGCGACAACCGATACACTTGCTTCGTTCCTCTCTCGGTTACACGAACGGAGTCGAGTTCCGGAACTGCGATCCATGACGCGTCGCGCGAGAGTGCCAGACTTGGAATAGCCGCGCCGCCGTCTACAGTCTCCTGACCGCTGCCGTCAACGAGCTTGAACACAATTATTTTGGTGTTTGATTCACCCTCATTCTGCGCAGCCAAAACGCGACCATCTGGACTGAAGCTCAAAGCCAAAACCCGACTCTCACTTGTAAACTCGCGAAACAGGCGACGGTCGGCAATCGAAAACACTCGAATCGCAGCACGCCGCTTATCCGGGTCGAAAACTGCCGCCGAAAAGTAGGCATTGTCTCTACTAAAGGCCACGACGGCATCAGCAGCTTCGCTGTCGGATGTCGCGTCTTCAATGAGTACCTTTGGCGGTTGAGTTTCGGTGTTGTACAGTTTGAAACCGCCGCGAAGTCCCACCCCGATGAGCTTTCCGTTCGGGCTCGCCTCGACTTTCCGGATTCGCTCGAATTGATCGACTGAAAACTTGAACAGCTCCTTGCCGCTGTCCGCTGTAAGTATCTTTGCGGTTCCGTTGGTGTAATCGAGGCAGGCAATGAAGCTTCCCCCCGATGACAGTGAGATGCTTTCTGGTGAGCAATCGATTTCTGACGGGCGGCCGGTATCCTTTGGCAATAAGGCGATTGCCTGCCTCAAGATCCCCTCCGCTCCGGCGGTCGGATCGAGCCGGACCGATTCAATCGCGAGAAGGGCTGCTTGATCGAATTTTCCACGTTCAGTGTTCGCGATCAAAATCGAGCGCGATAACAAGCCCCTTGCCAGAGCGATTCGTCCCTCGTTGAGGGCCCGGCGCCACTGCACGGCTAAACCGATTGCGAGGAGGAAGGCGATAGCCAGACCTGCAGCGAGGATTCGCATTCGGCTACGGCGCAATTGCTCACGTTTCCGCAATTCCTCCTCTTTTTGTAGGAGGTCCTTCTGCTGAGCGGCAACGCTTATCTGGATGAACTCTCTTTCATCATCATTGAGTTCGTCGCGCCGCGAGGTTCGCCAGCGGTCCGCTTCGGTCAGCAACGCGCCCCGCAAAAGGACTCCTTCATCGCGACCTGTGCGATGCCACTCGGTCGACGCGAGTCTCAATCGTTGGCGCCAAAGCAGAAATTCACGATCGTCGTTCAACCAGGTCCGTAAAAGTTTCCATTCTCTAATTAACGCCTCATGCGACACTTCGACAGTTTCTTCGCCCGCGACGTCATCGCGCGCAGTGACCAAGAGACGGGCATCGGCCAGCTTCTTAATGAGTGGCCGGCTGCTCTCATCGAATTCGTTCAAGGAAGCGCGGCGCCGCGTGTCTTCACCGGTTTCACCGGGCGTACCGACCCGAACGAGACGAACAAAGATATGGCGAACGAGCGCCTGTTCTTCATTTGGGAACTTTGCGAGCTGCGCATCGGCAAAGTTGTTAATGGCTTTAGTCACCCCGCCGAAGTCTTCGTAGGCGGCATGCGTCATGAGGCGCCCGCGCCGCTCACGCCAGAGCTGCCAGAGCGCAAACTGAATTAAGGGAAGCTGGCCGGGTTCCTGCCCGGAATCGTTCGATATACGGTTGACCAATCCGGGCTCGAAACTGAGTCCCACTTTTTTCGCTGGTTCGACAATGGCACGCTCCAACTCCGCCTTTTTCATCGGACCGACATTAACGATTGATTCTTCCAGATAGTCGCTCAACTCTCGGCTCACTCCGATGACGCGGCCATAGAAATCCGCGCGTAACGTCACGACGAATTCGAGAGGGGCACGACCTACCGCAGATACCATGCGCTCTATGAACAAAGCGCGCTCCGTCTCAGCCGTTAACGTCATGAGCTCTTCGAACTGCTCGATGACGATCAGGATCCGATCCGTACCCTTGGATTTTTCGATGATGCGTTTGGCGACATCGTCGATCCGCACAGTCCCAGCGGCGAGCCGTTCACTTAGCTTTCCTTGCTCTTCCAGGCGATCCGTTTCCGTCATCGTGGGTTCCAGCAACGGCATCAAAGCGCCGGCAAAACTACGGAAAGGTTGTTGTCCCGGTGTGAATGAAATTGCGTCCCAGGTGTTGGCAGGCGGCCGCTGACGCCTCAGTAGTGGCAAGAGCCCGGCCTGCACAACTGACGACTTGCCGCTGCCCGATGGACCGATCACGGCTACAAGGCCTTTTTCCGTGCGGACCTTTTCCAGTAACCGTTCCGAAAGTTCCTCACGGCCGAAAAAGAAGCCCGCTTGCGCTTCACGAAAAGCATTCAAGCCCTGATAAGGGCACAGCTGCGCCGCCGCATCTCCAACCTCGGATCCCGCGTCGCCGCGCGTCGCCTTTACGAGGACCTCGATTGCGTCAGTCGAGGTGAGATCGTTCCGCAGATCCACCCACGTGTTCAGAAAGAGAAATCCGGACGTGAGATCCGCCTGCGGCAATAAGACGGGAATGACCGGAAAAGAACGGCCGGCGCGTTCTTCTTCGGTCTGTCGGTCGAGTGCGAAGTACATCTCTCGCTTCTGCCACGATCCCAGCTCTTGACCCACGAACACGGCGACTGCTCGCACGCTGCGGAGCGCCTGTTCTAATGCCTGGGGCCACGGCAAACCTGCCGTCAGATTCGTATGGTCCAGGAATGTAGAGACCCCTCGCACATTCAGGATCTGTCTAACAGTGTCGACGGATTCACGATCGGAGCGGTGATAACTCAAAAAAACATCAATTGAAGCCATGCTGTTGCAAAATTGGCGAAAAAGTTGTGCCGCCAGCAGAACGAAAAAGTAGGCAATTATACTCCGGCGTTCCTATGCCCAAAGTCCGGAGGCGAGAAAACATCGGGAAAATTCGGTTTTGAACTCTATTGGCAGCGCTTATAGTCAGCACAAAAACAATAAGTACAAGTAAGCTCGTGGTCCGCCAGTTGACGAACGCAATGGTAAAACATCGACGAACGTGCGGAGATGTAGTAGATTCCAACTCCCTTCACATTCCTCTGAGGTGTCATAATGTGTCTATCGCAGAAACTAGCACGTCGGGTACTGGCAACTGCATTAATAGTCCTCGCGATTGCTGGGTTCGTTTCGTTAGTAGTCCGAGCGGACGCTATTATCGGTTACCGTCTTGCCGACCGCGGCGGTATATCGTTGACGACGAGCGGAAGCGCCGGTGCGGTCGTTGCTGGTTATGCTCGGATTCAACCGGACAACGCAAGCACAGCGCCCTCGGGACTTGCGATCTATGGATTACGGTCGGGGGGCGTACTGGTTTCAGAGACCGGCGTGCCGGCAACGCCGCTGATTAAGTCGGGCCGCCTCTACGCCGAGGTGCTGGGAACCGTCAGAACCGGCGTCGCGGTTGCCAATCCAAATGCGCAGGCGGCTGCAATTGACATTTATTTCACCGATGGAAGCGGTACCGATTTCGGCGCGAGCCGGATAAACGTGCCGGCAAATGGGCAAATATCGAGGTTTCTGGACGAGGCGCCCTTCAATCTCACCAGATCGCTACGCGGAACATTCACATTTACTTCGTCGGTTCCCGTTTCGGTCATTGCGCTTCGAGGCTTAACGAATGAGTTGGGACAGTTCTTAGTGACGACATTACCGGTTACCAGTTTGGACGACACATCTTCTACGTTTGGAGCAACGATCTTTCCCCACTTTGTCGATGGCGCTGGCTGGACGACGCAAGTCATTCTGGTGAACGCCGGAGACACCGAAAATACGGGAACTGTGCAATTCTTCTCACAAGGAAACGGAACGGTCGCCGGTCAGCCACAGACGGTCACACTCAATGGCCAAACTGCATCCGCATTTACATACTCGATTCCGAGACGCACCGCAGTTCGGTTGGTGACGTCAGGCACTTCCCCAAGCGTTTTGAGCGGGACGGTTCGAATCACGCCTACCCCAAGCCAGACGGCTGGCCTAGCCCCGAACACGCCGGCAGGACTGCTTGTCCTTTCGAATAAGACTGGGGGCGTAACCGTTTCAGAAGCCGGTGTGCCGGCGACGCGGCCTGCAACAGATGTCCGCATATACGCTGAAGCGTCCGGTGCGCCAAGCCAGATCTCAACAGGAATTGCCGTTGCCAATGCGACAACTATTCCGATACCAGTGAATTTCGAACTGACGACGCTGGCCGGAGGTGCGCCGATATTCAGCGGCACGATAACGATTCCAGGAGACGGACAGATCGCGAAATTCCTCAATGAGATTCCGGGACTGGAGAAGGTGCCGCTTCCATTCCAGGGTATTCTCCGCATTTCCGCATCCTACGATACCGGCATCGCGGTTCTCGGGCTGCGTACGCGTTATAACGAAAACAACAACTTCTTGATGACTACGATCCCTGCGACCGCCGAAAATGCGTTGGTATCGCCAGCCGAAGTAGTGTTTCCCCACTTCGTGGACAATGGAGGCTTCAGCACCCAGTTCATTTTGTTCAGCGGGTACAAAGGCCAACAGTCATCTGGCCAGATCCGCTTCTTTGGACAAAATGGGCAGCCCCTCGATTTAGGAATTCCGGTGACAGATCTCGCCGTGACACAAATAGATTCGCCGGATCCTGTTACACCTGGAAACCAGGTGACATATTCGATCACTGTGACCAACACCGGCAGGGATGCCACTGGGATTCAATTGACCGATCTATTACCGGCGGAGGCTGTATTTCTGAGTGCAACCCCCCGACAGGGCACGTGCCCGATACCGTCTGGAAATGTCTTGATTTGCAATCTGGACCGATTGGCGGCCGGTGCAACGATGGTGGTGGATGTCCTTGTTACCGCCCCTTCGAAGGCCAGGTTAGTAAATACGGTGACCGTGAGAGCAAATGAGAATGACGCGCTCTCTTACAACAACGGCCACGCCGCGACCACGGTCGCAGGAATATCGGCCGATTTGGAGCTTATCTTAAACGGTCCAGCATCGTGTTCCAACTGCACCAACCTGGCATACTCGTTTAGTGTCACAAATAAGGGGCCATCAACCGCACCGAATGTCACACTTAACGACATTCTGCCGACAGATCCATATTCAAGCTTGGTTGCCGCTACTGTAACTTTTCCCTCGGGTAGTCCTTGTTTGGTCAACACTCAGGGGTTTTCTTGTAATCTCGGGCTTTTGAGCGTTAATACACCTGTGACCGTCCCTTTTCAAATGACGCTGTCACCAATCGTGACCGCCCGACGCGTCGAAAACTACGCAACAGTCGTCAGCAACGATACAGTGGATGGCGTGCCGGAAAACAGCGTTGCCGTAACGCCGATCCAATCGATATCAGCACCATTCTTAACGGCAACGATCGACATCACTGGAGCGACCCCGGTGACACGTCCGAATCCTGTGAGGCTAAGTATCGCCGTTGGAAATAACGGGCCCTCGACCGCAACCCGTGCGACGGTGACCACGCGATTCCTGGACTCAGCCAATCGGCTTCTACCGCTTCCTGTGACCGCGGCGACGTCCACGCTGGGCTCCTGTTCGGCTGCGACACCCGGTATTGTCGTGTGCAATCTGGGAACACTTGTCAGGAATTCACCACAGACCATATCGCTCACACTTGCTCCTACCGCGGCTGTGGTATTTAGGGCAGAATCCACATTCACGACTGTCGAGCAGAACAATGCGCCTCAGGACACCCTCACGGTGACGGTGAACTGACTACGATGCTGAACTGTAGGCGCGGTCATAGACGTCATAGACCGCGCCTGCAGGCTGTGACAGTCAAGGCGTATTTGCAACGATTCCTCTGATGCGCTGATTTGCCGTATCTGCGATCAGAATATTGCCGCGGCGATCGATCGCGACGTGGAAGGGCAACCATAGCATCGCTAGCGTCGCGGGACCATTCTCGCCGGAAAATCCGGCAACACCGGTTCCCGCGATAACTGTTGGACCCGCAGCGACTCCCAATTGCAATTGAAAAAGCCTGTGATTGCCTGCGTCCAGGATCAACAGATTGCCCGATGCGTCGATCGCAACGGACGTTGGGTTAAACAAACCACCCGCACTCAGTATTGTCGAAATGATCCGGGTTTGGAAATCGACGCGCCGAATGCGGCGATTTCCAGTATCTGCTATGTAAAGGTTCCCGGCCCCGTCGATCGCGATCGAAGTGGGTTGATTCAAGGATGCCTCTGTAGCGAGGCGTCCGTCATTCGGATTATCTGGAGATCCCTGCCTGCCGTTACCGGCAACGATCTCAATCGATCCGCTCGTAGCGGTAAGTTTGCGAATCAAATGATGGCCGGTATCGGCAATGTACAGATTATTCTGCGAATCGATTGTCAGACCACTAGGAAAACTGAGTGAAGAAGAGTCCGCAACAGTGCGGATGATACCGTCTGGGCCGACCTTCCGGACCTTTTGATTGTCCGTATCCGCAATGTAGAGTGAGCCCAGACTATCGACGGCGAGCCCGGAGGGAAAATTTAGCGACGCCTTAATCCCAGGCCCCTCATCTCCGCCGTGGCCAACCGCCCCCGTCCCCGCAAACGTCGTGATAATGCCCGTACTGTGGTCCACACGGCGGACCCGGTTATTGCCCGTGTCTGCAATAAAGAGGTTGCCCTCAGCGTCGGATACCACACTGAGCGGATCTTTGAACGATGCGAATATAGCAAGGCCATTATCTCCGAGATACTGCGGCTGACCGTCACCTGCGATGGTTGTGATCGTTGGTGTCAATGGCGCAGTCTCGCTCGGAGCTATTTCCCGAATCCGGTTGTTCGCTCGATCGGCGATCACGAGGATCCCGGAGCCATTGACCGCAATTCCAGTGGGTTCGTTTAAAGGTGAGTCGGTCGGGTTTACACCTTCGATTGGAGCACCAGGCGCAGTGGTCCCTGCGATGGTTGAAATGGTTCCTGAAGCGTCCACGCGCAAAATCCGGTGGTGGCCGGTATCTGAGATGAAGACATCGCCTTGTGTGCCAACCGCTACGCCGGCCGGCCGCAGCAGGTCGCCGGCCTCAACATTTTCGATGACGCGTGTAACGGCGTTGACACGACGAACACGGTTATTGTTGGTGTCTGCGATCCATAGATTTCCGCCCGGATCAACTGCAACCGCATTCGGGTAATTCAATTGAGCCGCGGACGTCCCCGGCTCGCCCGTGCCCGCAACGGGCGTCGCCACGCCCTGGCGCGTGAGCATGAGTATCCTGTATCCCAAGCTGTCCGCCACGTACAGGTTTCCCGAAGCATCGGATGCCAGGCCACGCGGCGAGTTGAGGTTCGCAGAAACAACCGATCTATCACAGCGGCTGCCAAGGACAGTCGATATGACTCCCGTGGCCACGTCAACTTTACGTATCCTGTTATTCCCTGTATCGGAGATAAAAACATTACCCGATACGTCAACGGCAATCCCTGCAGGCCGTGTAAAGCTCGCGGCCAGAGCGAGTCCTTCTTCCGTACATCCCGTCCTTCCCGTTCCGGCGATCGTGATGATCGTCTTCGTCGCCCGATCCACACGCCGGATACGATTGTTGTCTGTATCCGTGATGTAGATGTTGCCGGCGGCATCCACGGCCGTGTATTCGGGAAACCCAATCGATGCCTGCGTCGCGAAACCGCCATCGCCCGTGAATGTCGAGCCGCCCGCAATAGTGGTGATGCTGCCTCGTGGCAGCTGCTCGAGCGGAATCGGATCGATGAGAAAGTCACGTTGAGCGATGCCGCCGCGGTTCTGAACGGTCAATGTTGTGCGCCCGCTATCCAGAGGGGGCGCCACAAACGTGATAGTCTCGGTATTCACCAGTGTCCGGTTGCTAATTACTGTGCCGGCGAGCACCACGATGGTTTCCGGCGCAAAGTTCTCACCGGTGATAGTGATGGGAACTCCGCCGCGATTGGAAATCCGCTCGGGCGTGACGCTCTTGATTAGAGGCGCACCGTATCGAACTTGTCGTGGGCCGTCTTTATCGGAGATGACAAGTTCTCCACTGTACTTAATTGTGATTCCTGTTGGTTGCGTGACGGTCCCGGCTTGGGCGGCACGCACGACAGAACCATTCGTAAGGATCGCGTGAACGTCTCCTGCTTCGACGACAAAAATCGTTCCCGCCGCGTCTACAGTCACTCCAATAGGATTATCAAACGTGAAAGCGCCGGGAGACTCTTGCGCGGAAAGGCCGAACGGTGTGGTCTGGGCTATAGTTTCGACTCTCCCGTCTTCAAATATTCGTCGAACAACTCTATTTCCGGTGTCCGCAATGATCATTGAGACCGGCCGCCGCTGTTTGTTTTTTTGAAGAACAAGTTGCTGTGCGTATGAAATCGGTTCAAATACGATGCCGGTTGGCGAACTGAACCGGGCTGCCGTACCCAGACCATCTGCGAAACCACTCATGCCGGCCTGGCCTGCCATGGTAGTCACTTCTTGGGTTATGGCATTGATACGCCGGATCGTGTGGTTCCCGGCATCCGCCACCCACAAATATCCCCGGTCATCCAGATCAAGGCCTTGAGGATTTCTGAATGTCGCACTGCCGCCGGTTCCGTCCTGTGCTCCTGGCACTCCAGCGTTTCCCGCAATTGTTCGGACAATCCGATCAGACTCCGGCGGAATTTCGCGTATGACATGGTTGTCGCTATCGCTGACATAAAGTGTGTCATCGGAGCGTCTCGCCAGATAAGACGGATTCCGGAAGAGGGATGCTAACCGCACATCATCCCGATAACCCGGTGAGCGAAGAACGCCTGCCCATGGTGTGAGTGCCTGGCGAAAATCGGGTGAAAAAAGGATCGTCTGATCGTCGGAAGCAGCCAGATAGAGTGCGTTGCCTGAACTGGCAGCAATGCCTTTTGGCCCGCTGTATCCGCGCACGCCGCTGCTTTCAACGGTAACAACAGTCACGGCAAGGTTCTGAAGCTGTTTCCCGCCGACGGCTATCGAGAGAGTCGAAAAGCCGGCCCGAACTCCCCTAATGATCCCGGTCTCTGGGTCCACCGATGCGACCTCAGAGTTTGTTACCGCCGGCGAAACAGCGAGATCGTCTCGCGCCGTTCCTGAACTGTCGATTGCTACTACACTCGGACGGGTGGCCTGGTCGACGTTGATCGTGACCTCAGTAGACACTTTGTTCGATAAAGGATCACGCAGCGATACTGTTTCGACTGTTGCGGGATTACCAGGAAACAACTGCCGGCTTCCTCGGGCAGTAATCTGATATCTTCCTGCGGCATCTTTCGGATTCGGCATCTGAGTGTTCATTAATGTTCCGTCGGACTGTCTGAAATCCATGCTGCCGGCGATAGCCACTTGGTTGTTTCGATTAATGAACACGACTCTTGTGGAGAATCCTCCACCGAGAACCACCTGAGGCAACACGAGCGTGGTCG
>Ga0075424_100007297_pt1 | contig 10708 bp, 7 predicted proteins | sample SoiMethybrSBSTD3_FD_75301 | JGI IMG/M metagenome (GOLD analysis project Ga0075424, IMG submission 75301) | Bulk soil microbial communities from a Populus tree surrounding site in Tennessee, USA - Soil MetaG P. TD hybrid SBSTD3 | ecosystem: Environmental > Terrestrial > Soil > Tree plantation...
CCGGGCGCAATGGTTTCCTACCACGCCTTTCTCGAGCAGCACGACGCCCGCCTTGCTGGTTTCCCCAATGCGAAGCGCTTCATCGAGCTCGCCAACGCCGTTGATGCGAGCCAACGCCACTTGGCACTGCATTCTGGCCATCTGACCGAGCTCAACGCCATCGACCGCCAAGTCATCACCGGCGAGGCTTTGAGCATTGCACCGCTGGTATGCAGGCCAGCCGAGCTGCCCGAGCGCCTCGCAGGCCTAGCGAGGCAAGGCATCACCGAGGTCGCCTTCCAGCCTATGGGCGACGTCGCCCGCGAGCTGTCGGCGTTCGCGCATGCAGCCGGACTGGACTAAGTTCCCTCAGTATCCGCTACCTTTGCGCTGGCTGTAGCGGTCGCCACCAATCACCCAGCCACGACCGACGTAGGTGTCATCATACGGGCTGATAACGCGCGGCACACGTCCGCAGGAGGCAACGCGTTCACCACTGGGCAAGCGCAGGGTTTTACATTTTTTGGCGTCGACCGGAGTGGCGGTCAGGATTGTCAGCATGGTGGTCGCTAGCAGGACACTGACAAAAAACGCAGTCCAACACACCATAGGTCGCCACTCCTGCGTCTTGCCAGGCCCACGCCTCGCGTGATGGCCGACCACGAATACGGTCTCGCCATCCTCGTTGTGTTGAATGAATGGGTGCATCATCAGGCCTCTCGTCGCGATTGGGTGGTGCGTGAGACAATGTATACCTCACCCCCATTGCCGGCGAAGTTGGTTCTTTGGGGCGCGCTCAAGATGCGGGGGCCGCGAGGCGGCCTAGCTCAAGCGTAACCACTCCGCGCTTTTCACGCCTTTCAAAAAGGGAGCGGGCATGGGCAGTGCTTGCATGATCAAGACATTTGATCGGGCCGGCTGGGACGACATCTTTGGCGCCGGAACTTCGGTTGCTGAAAAAAAATCCTCGACGCCATGCTGTGGGAAGAAGAGGGCTACTTCGACCCGACGCCGAGGAATTGCGACCGGGTCCGCAGCGGGACCAGGTCCTCGCCTCAATGGAGGGGCGGGCAGCGCTCGTACTGGCGCGGCATCTTGCGCGGTCCCAAGTAACGGATGAGGGTCTTACACCACCTGACGCCACTCGCCTGGACGAGTTCGCGGCAGGTATGGGCAACGAGGGACCCGGCGACGAATTGGACGTCGAATGGCATTCGCCGGATTTCTTCCCAATGTGGAGCGCGGCGGAATTGGTTGACCGCACCGGCACTAGGCGCTCCTGGGCGTCACCACTGCTATTCTTCGGCCTCATGGGTCGGCAGCCGACGCACTTGCCCGCGCGCTACCTGCCGCTGCTTCAAACCGGTCGCCGCTTCGGAACTGTGGCAGAGCCCACCAGGTCGAAGTGGGCGTTCTATGTCTTGTCGCCAACGGCATCGCCCGGTCCGCTAAGTGGCCTCTCATAGGGATGGACCTCAGCGAGGCGCGCCGGGACCGAGAGCGGACCGAAAGTGCAAGAGGTGTTTGGCAGGCCACGCGCCCGCCGAGATCCAGGCGCGATTGCGCGCATCGAGGCTGCGGGCCGCGGGCTCACCGCCGGGCAGCGGATGGGGATTCGCGCAGGTGGCGTGCGGGGGCCGGTCGGTGGCGCGCTGTCGAGCGGTGAAGTAGCCTTGCGACCGCCCACTTGGCCCATTAGTTCGAGCGCACCGCCCACCCAATCGACGGAACGTCCTGCCCTTGCCCGTCATTCGCGAAACGTCCGTCTACCGCATCGCAGCCGATATCGGCGGCACCTTCACTGACATTGCCCTGTTGACAAGGGATGGGCGTCTCTCATCCGCCAAACTGCTGTCCACACCTGCCAACTATGCCGATGCTGTTATCGACGGCGTGGTGTCCCTGGTGCGGCGGCAGGGGCTCGACATTCAGGACATCGTCGAGGTTCTGCATGGCTGCACGGTTGCCACCAACGCTATCCTCGAGCGCAAAGGCGCCCGTACGGCGCTCGTGACAACACATGGGTTCCGGGACGTGCTGGAGCTACGGCGGGTGCGCGTGCCTCGCCTTTACGCGCCCCTCTGGAGGAAGCCGCTACCCCTTGTGCCGCGCCAGCTGTGCTTCGAGGTGATGGAACGCATCGGCGCTGACGGGAGCATCGTACGGCCGCTCGAGGAGCCAAGCCTCGACCAGGTGATCGCCGCCCTGTGCCAAGCCAGGGTCGAGGCAGTTGCGGTCTGCCTGATTAATGCCTTCGCCAATCCCAGCCACGAGCAGCGGATCGGCGAGCGGCTCAGGGCCGAGCTGCCCGGTTGCTTCATCTCCCTCTCGACCGAGGTCCTGCCCCAAATCCGCGAGTACGAGCGGACCAGCACCACGGTTGTAAACGCCTACGTCGGGCCACCCGTGAAATCCTACCTGAGCGCCATGATCGAGCGGCTTGCCTCCTCAGGGGTGCGCGGCCGTCTGCTCGTCATGCAGTCTTCAGGCGGCGTGCTTTCAGCCGATGCCGTCCTCGACAAGCCCGCGCAGATCGTGGAGTGCGGACCAGCCGCCGGCGTCATCGGTGCGCGCCATCTGGGCCGTCAGCTCGGTTACGATAACGTCATCACCTTCGACATGGGCGGCACCACCGCCAAGGCCTCGCTCATCGAGCGCGGGCAGTTGAGCACCTCCGAGCAATACGAGGTCGGCGCATCCATGTCGGCCACCAGCCCCCTCATGGGCGGGGCCGGCTACGCTCTCAAGCTGCCCGTGATCGACGTGTCGGAGGTCGGCGCCGGCGGCGGCAGCATCGTGCGCGTCGACAGCGGCGGTGCCATCAAGGTGGGTCCGGAAAGTGCAGGAGCAGTCCCAGGTCCGGCCTGCTACGGCCGTGGTGGCACCGAGCCCACGGTCACAGACGCCAACGTCGTGCTGGGTTACCTGAACCCCAAGGCGCTCGCTGGCGGCAGCGTGCCGATCGATGCCGAAGCGGCGCTGAAGGCGATCCGAGAGCGAATTGCCACACCTCTGCGGCGAGAACTCATCGAGACGGCCTACGGCATCCATCTCGTCGCCAACACCAATATGATGCGCGCCTTGAAGGCCGTTTCCACCAATCGCGGCCGCGACACCCGCGACTTCGTCATGTTCGCCTTCGGCGGTCTGGGCGGCGTGCATGCGGCCTTGCTCGCTCGCGAGCTGCGCATCGGCCGCATCGTGGTGCCGCCGGCGGCAGGAGTGTTCAGCGCGCTTGGCCTCCTGTTCGCCGATCTGGAGCTCAACGAGTGTCGCGCCTGCCTGCGCGGGCTCGACGCTCTGTCGCCGCAAGAGATGCAGCAGGTCTATGCGAGCCTGGCCGACGTTATTGCCAGACGCCTCGGCAGGGCAGCAGGCGAAGTCCGCTATCAGCGGTTCGCTGACTTGCGTTATGCCGGGCAGGCATTTGAGATCTCCGTCGCTCTTCCCGAAGCGGCTTTCGACGACACCGCGCGCAAGGAGCTGGCGAGGCGCTTCGATGCGGAGCATGAGCGGCGCTATGGCCATTGCTTTGCGGGACAATATGCGCACGAGGTCGTGAACCTACGGCTCATCGGCAGCCTTACGCCCGATGGCGCGCGCCGGATATCGTCTTACGATTCGAGCCCGTCGTGCATCGACAGCGAGCGCATGGCCTATTTCGGTCCGGCCTGGGGTATGTTGACGACGCCGGTCATGGCCAGATTGGGCCTCAGCGAGACGCCGCGTCGCGGGCCATTGATCATCGAAGAGTACGAGGGCACGGTGGTGGTGCCCCCGGATGCGACGGCGGCACGCGATGGCCATGGTGATATTTTGATCGATCTTTCCGCTGGCGAATGACGGTGAGCGCATGCGCAGCAATGTCGATCCTTTCCTGCTGGAAATCCTGAAGAGCAGTTTCGATACCATCGCCGACGACATGGCGCTCAACCTCATGCGCACCGCCTATTCCGGCATCGTGCGCGACTCGATGGATTTCTCCACCGCTATTCTCGATCACCGCGGCCAGACCCTGGCGCAAGGGCTGACCACGCCCATGCATCTTGGCTCCTTCTGGGATGCCATGACCGGCCTCATGCGTCAGTTCGACGGGCGCATCACGCCGGGCGACGTCTTCATCTTCAACGACCCCTATGCCGCCGGCGGCATGCACCTGCCCGACATCTACATCGTCAAGCCGATCTACTGCGAGGCTGACATCTGCGGCTGGGCCTGCGCGCTCGCCCATCATTCCGATGTCGGCGGCATCGTCGCAGGCTCCAATGCACTCTCCGCGCACGAAATCTACCAGGAGGGGCTGCGCATCCCCTACGTGAAGTTCATTGCCGCAGGTAAGCCTGTCGAGGGCATCTGGGACATGGTCGCGACCAATGTACGCCTGCCGGAGAAGGTGATGGGCGATCTGCAGTCGCAGCTTGCGGCCTGTGCTACCGGGGAGCGCGAGCTGATCGAACTCATGGGGCGCTACGGGCGGTCGACGGTGATGGAGTACTACGACCATCTCCACGACTACGCCGAGCGACTGGCGCGCGCCGCCATCCGCGCCATCCCCGACGGCACCTATCGCTTCACCGATCACATCGATGGGCTGGGCGACGAACCGGAAACGGTAATCTTCCAGCTCGCCCTGACGGTCGACGGCGATCAAGTGACGGCCGACTTCGCCGGCTCCTCGGCCCAGGTCAGGGGCGGCATCAACGCACCATTCCCCTTCATCAAGGCCAGCGTCTATGCGGCCATGCGCTCGATCATGCCGGAGGAGGTGCCCAACTGTCACGGCTACACCCGCGCCATCACGGTGCGGGCGCCCTCTGGGACGGTCGTAAATCCGGTGATGCCGGCGGCTTGCGGTGCGCGCGGCATCAGCGGTTATCGCACCATTGACTGCATGTTCGGCGCCCTCGCCCAGGCCCTGCCGGACCGGGTGGCGGCCGACAATTCGGGCGGCTCAACGCTGCCCACCATCAGCGGCTGGCGGAACAACAAGCCCTTCGTGTTCTGCGAGACCTTCATGGGCAATTCGGGCGCCTCTGCCGACCATGACGGGGAGGAAGGCGTTGCTCATATCGGCGCCAACCAATCGAACGTGCCGGTCGAGATGATCGAGGCCGAGTACCCCATTCGGGTCGAGCATTACGGCGTGCTCCCCGACAGCGGCGGACCCGGCCGCCACCGCGGCGGTCTGTCACTTGTGCGCTCCTATCGGCTTCTGGCCGAGGATGCAGATCTCAACGTGCGGTCCGACAAGCGCCGCCATCCGCCGCATGGGTTGTTCGGGGGAGGGCAGGGTGGTCCGTCGCTCAACACGATCCATCGCGGTGATGGAAGGATCGAGACGCTGCCTGTGCTGCTGACGCGCACCGTGGCAATGCGCAAGGGTGACCTTTTCCATCATGTAATGGCTGGCGGTGGCGGTTATGGAGACGCTTTGGAGCGCGATCCCGCTCTGGTGCGCGACGACGTGATCGAGGGCAAGGTGACGCGCGTACATGCGGCCGCGGCGTACGGGGTGGTGATCGACGATTGTCCTGCGCTTTGCGTAAATGTGGCCGCAACCGCAGCGCTTCGTGCCCAATTGCGGCGGACGCGGAGCTGACTGCGTTGATTGGGCTTACCCCGCTGCCAATGAGCACGGGCAGCCCGGGTGCGCGGGTCACGCCTCGGGTGGCACTTCCCTATAAAACGGTCACGCAGGCTCAGTTCTCAACCGTCGTCACGCTCAGCACGCGGATCGGCCCCCCTGGGTCCTTGGCGAGCCAGGCCGGCGACTTGTGGCAGCGATGGTCGCGCTCGGAGCAGGTCACCGGCCCCGGGTGCACATCGGTCTTGAAGTCCTTGATCGTCGCCAACGCCGCCTGCAGCTTCTCCCGCGTCAAATCGGGCCCCGCGCGCTTCAGCGCTTCGACCAGCACTTGGGCGCTGCCAATGCCGAACAGGTTGTAGACCGAAAGCCGATCGCCCGGAAACTTTGCCTCCACCAGCTTGCGCCATTTGTCCATCGCCGGATCCTCCGGCGTGTATTTGACCTGCGAGATGGTGCGGAAGGTTTGCGTCGCCCCGGGCACGCCGACTTGCTCCTCGAAGGCGGCGGGATCGGCGATGCCGCTTTGCCCAATGTTGAGCGGCTTAAACCCGAGCTTTTGCGCATCACGGATATAGACCGCGGCCGGCTTTGGATAGAGCACCATGATGACCGCGTCCGCGTTGGTGGCCTTCAGCCGCAAAACTTGTGCCGTGGCATCATTGGCATCCGGGGAGAGCTCCTCGTCGGCGACGAGGGTGATGCCTTTCGCTTTCAAAATCTCTATCAGCGGTTGATAGCGCGCCCGGCCCCAGGCATCCTTCATCGAGATCATGGCGAGACGCTTGGCACCCTGTTGTTGGGCGAACAAGATTTGCGCCTCGCTCTCAATCGAGGAGGTCAGCGCCGTCGAGTAGATGTTGGGTGCGGGCGGTTGGGTGATGCCATCATGCACCGAAGCGAAAATCAGGGTCGGGATTTTTGCCGTCTCGATCGCCTCGCGCGCGGCAAATGTGGCGTTGCTGCAGCCACCACCGATCAAGGCAAAGACCTGGTCCTGATGCACGAGCTTCTGGATGGCGCCGATGGCCGAGGCGGCATCGCAGCGATCGTCCTCGCGCACGAGTTGCAGTTTGCGGCCGTGAATGCCGCCGGCCGCGTTGATTTCGTCGAACACGACCTCGACCCCGTTCATGGGCAATTTGCCGTAGAGGTAGCCAGGTCCCGTGAGCGCGCCGAAGCTGCCGATTTTGATGCTGTCGGCGGTCAAACCGGGCTCGGCCGCAGAGGCTTGCAAGCCCCCGGCAATGACCAGCGCCGCAACAAGCGCCGCACATCTAGGCAAACGTGACCTCAGCATGCTCTCCTCCTTCGCGGGCCGACAACTTTAGCCCGCGCCCCGAACTCGCGCCATCAACTTTGCGCCGGCACCACCCGTTGCCGACTTGCAGGCGGCGCGCTCTCCAACACCTCGGCCGTGTGCTCGCCCAGCCGCGGCGCCGGCCGCGCCAGTGCCCCCGGCGTGGCGGACAACTTCACCGGAATGCCCAAGGTTTTGAGAGAACCTGCCGCGGGATGCGGCGTCTCGACCACCATGCCGCGCGCCACCACGTGCGGATCGGCCATCGCCTGATCGAAGGAAAGCACCGGCCCCGAGGGAATGCCCGCCGCCTCCAGCGCCGCCAGCCAGTGCTGCGATGATTTCTGCCTGAAGTGCTGCTCGAGCAGGGCGACGAGCGCAGCATTATTGCGGACCCGGTCACCATTGCTGGCAAAGCGCTTATCCTCCGTCAGCTCTGGCTGACCAAGAAGATCGCACAAGCGGCGCCAGAAATTATCCTGCGCCGCCCCGAGCGTGATCCAGCCGTCCGCCGTCTCGAACACTTGATAGGGCGAGCTGCCACGATGCGCCTGCCCAAGCCTCGGCGGCGTCGCCCCGGTGGCGGCAACATGCGCTGCCTCATAAACTCCGAAGGAAAGCGCCGATTCCAACAGTGAGGTCTCCACCAGCTGGCCGCGTCCGGTGTGATGTCGCGCCTCCAGCGCGCAAAGAATGCCGAAGGCCAGATGCATGCCGGCGGCCACATCGGAAATGGCGATCGGCAGCCGATGCGGCGGCCCGTCGCTTGGGCCGCACAGGCTCATGAGGCCGGACATGCCCTGGGTCACGAGATCAAAGCCGCCACGTTGGCGATAGGGACCTGTCTGGCCGAAGCCGGAAATGGCGGCATAGATCAAGCGCGGATTGCGCCGCGAAAGCGTGCTCCAGCCCAAGCCCAGCCGGTCGAGCGTGCCCGGCCGGAAGTTTTCGATCAGCACATCGGCAGCATCGATGAGGGCCAGCAGTTGCGCCTTGTCGCCAGCCTCCTTCAGATCGAGCACGACGGAACGCTTGTTCCGGTTCCAGATCATGAACGGGGTGCTTTCGCCGCCCATGAAGGGCGGCATTCTCCTGGCATCATCGCCGCTGCCGGGACGCTCGACCTTGATGACATCGGCGCCATGGTCCGCCAGCAGCATGGCGCAATAGGGTCCCGAGAGGTGACTAGACAAATCAACGACCTTGAGGCGTTCCAGCGCGCTTGCCATCGGCTTTCACTTTTTCCCTTGCCCAAGATTTTTGTTTATTGTGCCCACTTCCAGCGCCGTGCGCACGTGCTTTCTGACAGGGTCAATCGTGGTCACTCAACCAGACATTCTCGTTGCCTGCGACGCAGGCGGCCTCGCCACCGTCACGCTGAACCGGCCAGCCAAGCGCAACGCCGTCTCACTGGCGATGTGGCGACGGCTCGGTGACATCTTCGCCGAGCTCGGCGCCCGCGACGATGTCCGCGTCATCATTTTGACGGGCGCGGGCGGTCACTTCTGCGCCGGCGCCGATATTTCCGAGTTCGCAAGCGTGCGCGGCGACGTGGCCTCGGGCCGCCGCTACGAGGCGGTCAACGAGGCGGCCAGCCTGGCGCTGCGTGACTGCCCCAAGCCGACCATCGCCGCGATCTCCGGATACGGCATGGGCGGTGGCTGCGCCCTCGCGCTGGCCTGCGACCTCAGAGTAGGCGACACCACAACACGCATGGGCATTCCCGCGGCCCGGCTTGGCGTGGTCTACGGCGCACTCGATTGCGGCCTTCTTCACCGCCAGGTCGGGCTTGCGAATGCCAAGCACATTCTTTTCACTGGTCGCGCCTTTGCGGCCCAGGACTGCCTCAAGATGGGGCTTCTCGACAGTATCGCTGGCGACGCGGCGCTGGCCGGCGCGCACGCGCTGGCGCAGCAAATCGTCGGCAATGCCCCGCTCTCCCTTGCCGGGTCCAAACTCATTCTCGAAGCCTTGAACGCTGGAACGGCTCAAGCTCGAGACGCGGAGATTGGCGGCCTGATCGAGGCCGCCATGGCAAGCGCGGATTATCGCGAGGGCGCCCGCGCCTTCCTCGAAAAACGCCCCCCTACCTTTAGCGGCCGCTAGGACGGGCCCGGCATGCTTTGGCTTGGCGTCGACGTCGGCGGCACCTTCACGGATCTGGTCCTGTTCGACGGGGTTGCCGGCACGCTCCGGATCCTGAAAACCCCCTCCTCCCCCGGCAATCAAGCCGATGGCATCTTACTTGGACTTGATCGTCTCCAGATGAAACCCGCAAGCCTTGAACGCGTGGTGCATGGTACGACGGTTGCCACCAATACCGCACTCGAGGGCAACGGCGCGCGCCTTGCCGTGTTGGTGACCGCCGGGCACAGGGATGTGCTGGTGGTGGGCCGCGGCAATCGGCTGGCAATGTACAACATCAAGGCGCGCCCCGCGCGGCCGTTGGTACCCCGTGCGCAAATTATCGAAATTGGCGAGCGGCTCAGCGTCGATGGCTCGGTCCTCAAACCGCTCGACGAGGCTGAGGTGACGCGGGTGGCCGAACGCTTGGCCGCCGAGGGCATCGAAGCGGTTGCGGTCTGCTTCCTTCACGCCTACGCCAACGCCACACATGAGGAGCGCGCCGCCGCCGTGCTCGCCAAGCACCTGCCGACGGCAACGGTCACGAGCTCGGCCGAAGTGTTGCCCGAGTTCCGGGAATACGAGCGCTTTTCCACCACGGCGCTCAATGCCTATGTCGCGCCGCGTATGCGCCGCTACCTGGGTGACCTCCGGCGGCGCCTAGCTGAGACAGGCGTCAGTGCCCCACTGGCAATCATGACGTCCAATGGCGGCTCGCTCCCCGCCCACCGCGTCGAGGCAATGCCGGTGCTCTCCATGTTGTCGGGGCCGGCGGCGGGCGTGATCGCGGCCGGCCACATCGGCGCGCTCAGCGGCTTTTCGCAGCTGATCACCTGTGACATGGGCGGCACCTCTACCGACGTGTGCCTCTTGCGCGACGGCAACTACGAGATGACGACGGAAGGCCGGGTCGGCGCCTTCCCCTTGAAGATGCGCCAGATCGACATCAATTCGATTGGGCTCGGCGGCGGCAGCATTGCCACGCTCGGCACCGGCGGCTTTCTCTCCGTCGGCCCGCGCTCCGCCGGGGCCGTGCCAGGGCCCGCCTGTTATGGCCGCGGCGGCGCTGAACCGACCGTGACCGATGCCAACGTGGCGCTCGGCCGGCTCGGCGTCGAGCGCGCGCTCGGCGGGGAGATCAGCCTCGATGCAGCCGCGGCGGAGCAGGTGCTCGGCGCCTTGGCGCACCGCGTTGGCCTCGGCACGCCGCAAATGGCAGAGGGGATTTTGCGCCTTGCCGCGGTCTCCCTTGCCGGCGCCATCAAGGAAGTCTCCGTCATGCGCGGCATCGACCCGCGCGATTTCGCGCTTTTGCCGTTCGGCGGCGCGGGCCCCCTGCACGCCACCGAGATCGCCGACGAGCTCGGCATGCGCACGGTGGTGGTGCCGCCTCTCCCTGGCAACTTCTCCGCCCTTGGCCTATTGATCGCCGACGTGCGGCGCGACTTCGTGCGCACGCGTGTGTCCCCAACCAGCAAGACCTCGATGGCAGACGTGGAGGCGGCGCTCGGGGAGCTGATGCGCAATGCTGCCGCGGAACTCGCCGCCGATGGGTTCACGGCCGCGCGGCAACGTTTCGCCCCGAGCCTCGACATGCGCTACGCCGGCCAATCCTTCGAGCTCTCCGTCCCCGTCGCCAGCGACGCCCGTAGCATTGCCGCGCTCGAGCGCTCGTTCGCCGAAATCTATGCGACCCGCTACGGCGCCGCCACGGGACGGCC